>Ga0307982_1000159_pt1 | contig 50656 bp, 29 predicted proteins | sample OrgLakmetagen989_FD_201847 | JGI IMG/M metagenome (GOLD analysis project Ga0307982, IMG submission 201847) | Saline water microbial communities from Organic Lake, Antarctica - #989 | ecosystem: Environmental > Aquatic > Non-marine Saline and Alkaline > Saline | place: Antarctica: Organic Lake... | reverse complement strand
GTCTGCAGTTCCCCGTGGGCCGTGTGGCTCGCTACTTGCGCAACCAGCGCGCCGCTGCTCGCATCGGTGCCGGTGCCCCCGTGTACCTGGCCGCTGTCCTGGAGTACTTGGCTGCTGAGATCCTGGAACTGGCAGGCAACGCCGCTCGTGACAACAAGAAGAGCCGCATCATCCCCCGCCACATCCAGCTGGCTGTCCGCAACGACGAGGAGCTGAACAAGCTGCTGTCCGGTGTCACCATCGCCAACGGTGGAGTGCTGCCCAACATCCACGCTGTGCTGCTCCCCAAGACCACCGCCAAGAAGTAAACAGCTTGCTGGCCTGGCCTCGTCAGAGCGTCCCTTCCGAAGGAGGGGGCCTCTGCACAACCACCCCAACGGTGTTATTCAACACCACCAACCAACATCTTTTGCACATCAGTTTGGTTGTCACACATCACAAGCACACACAAATTTGCAGGTGGGGCAGTCTGCGATGATGTTGTTGTCGAATCACGGAGAAAGACAGATGTGTGCCAACGAGGCTTTTTGAGCAGTGATAAGAAATATAATCCACATCAAAGTATCGTAGCACGTTACTCTTGTTGTGCGACACGCTTCTCAAACCGCGCTTGTTAGAGGGAGGCGGGGTGCCCGAGTGCTTGAGCTGGGGGGCTGTTTGAACGGTTGATTTGCTGAGGGACCAAGGTGTCAGGACTTGCAGCGTCCACACACAAAGAGACAGCATGAACATTGTATCGAAATTCAAAGGTGACCACCTTTCTTCATGTGGCTGGATAAGACCTCCGGCAATGGCTTGTTGCTGCGGATTTTGCTTCAGCGCACGAACTATCGGGGCATTCGTTTTCATTCTGAGCACTTTGATAACAGCAGCTGGGCAGGCCTATCATCAACAGCCACTAGCACAAATTTTAGCTGGGGGGGCAATACTGCCGGAGTCGGAAAGTCGGGCCGATTTGGCAAGCAAGTTGGATTCTTTCGCTGCATGGCTCAAACAGCACGAAGGCGAAACATCCCACATCCGCACAGCCCTATCCCACAATGCACGGATTCATACACAAGCAGCTGGGAATATTGCAAGAGGCAGTTCTGTTTTGTACATACCTGCATTTTTGACGGTGAACGCCGACGACATTCGCGGGACAGACGACGGTGTTGCTGCTATTTCACAGCCTGGCTACTCTCATCTTTCAGACACTGACAAAGATACCGTACTGCTCGCTCTCTGGTTGTCGGTAGAAGCTGGCATACGCCATTCATCCGCCTATCAGCCTTTCTTGAACTTGCTCCCGTCGTCGATTGTGCACCTTCCAATAGCTTTCTCACTGCGACATCAGCGTTTGCTGAACCTGACTGCTGGCATTGCCACTGCGCTGTCGACGCACTTTCAGACAACATTGCGAATCCTCGATGTTGTGCACAGTGTGCTATCTCGTGGAGGTAGTCTTGAGCGCAGTGCGCGTTTTGCAGGAGTCGAACTCACCGCACTCTCAGCGTGGGCTGTACTTACAGTTCAAACAACTGCCCTGCCTTACCCACGCTCGACACAAAACGATGGAGACGTTCTCACACTTGTTCCGGGTATCAATTTGATCAACCATGGCCATCATTCCAAAGCAAATCAACCATCAGCGTTGTTCAGCAAGGACCCAAACGGGAAGGCATTCGTTTCTGCATTCACTTTGAGAGCTGCCAGGCCGCTTGTTGAAGGGGATGATGTGTTCGCTAGTTATTTTCCCACTGGAAAGAAATACTGCCAAATGGATACCCTACTGAAGTATGGCTTCACAGAGGTCGCAGAGTGGGCTGACTGTGCGTCACTTGAACTCGACGTCAGTGAGAACGTCTTCTCTGGGAGGGTGCGCAAGTCTGTTGCAACACTGCGGCGGGCGAAGCTGGTGGAAGCTGGCATGCTGCATGCAGATGAAGACAGTGAGGCTACTATGATGGTTACTTTGAGGTACAATCAAACTTTGCCAGTTCAAGCAGCACAGTACATGAGGCTGGCCAATTTGGACATGCAGGACGTGAGGGTGGATCACCACAGGGCCCAGCTAGCTGAAGCATTAAGTTTGGTGCAAAAATCCAGCCAAAATAGCACCAGCGTTCAAGTCGGACAAGAGTTTGCGATGCCGGCCATGCTGCTGATGCAGGAAAATCCCGAGGGGAAGCTCGGGGCAAAACGCAGGCGCTGCTCAGAACGCACAACGAGCTGCCAATTTGGCTCAAGGAGCAACACAGCCCACCCCGGTCACGTCCGCTCTGCATCAATGCCGGACTTGACCCAAGCAGCTATCATTCTGGAGCAAATGCAGGCTGCCAGTGGGGCGAACGGCGCCACAGCCGGAGGCTTGGCGTCAAAGCCGAAAGCACAGCACGCTGTGTCTGAAGAGTCTCGCAAGCTTGACTTGGCTCCTGAAAACCTCAAATTCTCCCATAGTAGTATTACCGGGCAGTCAATGGTGTCGTATCAGAACGAAATTCGCACCATGCGGCTGTTCTTGAGACTGCTAGCCGACTCAGAGTCAAGCATCTTGACGCAGCTTCAAGATCTCTCAGAAAAGAAACTTGTCAACCCGGATAGGACCGCCTGGAGCTTGACAGAAAAAAACATCATGCGCGTTCATGAGGGTACCATCCGCACGCTGCGGTGGCACGCACAGCAAACCGAACGGGCGTGGCTGCGTCTCCTGTACCAGCCTGACATGTTCTGGGAACCTTCCCGCCTCCCGTCGCTGCCAAGCTCGTCTCCCTGGCGAGGCGGGATGCCTAGCAGGCATGCAGACACCACTTGAGCTGCACATAATGAAGGACGAAGCGACGCGTTCAAGTCTTCTCCCCTGAGCACATAGACTTTGGCCATGACAAGAAGCACGTGTATGGAGCAAACAGCACGATGGCATTATACATTTAAACCTGATCACCATGGTGCAACTTCAGATATTGTTGTTTTCAGTGGGTGGTGTTGAATAACACCGTTGGGTGTGTGGGAGCTGCCCCGCAGCCGGTCCCCCCCCGAAGCGGACAGAACAGCCACAAGAGCTACCCCACAGTTGGTAGGCCATGCCACACTGTGGTGTGCGCATTTAGCCGCCGAAGCCGTACAGGGTGCGGCCCTGGCGCTTGAGAGCGTACACCACATCCAGGGAGGTGACGGTCTTGCGGCGGGCGTGCTCGGTGTAGGTGACGGCATCACGGATGACGTTCTCCAAGAACACCTTCAACACACCGCGGGTCTCCTCATAGATGAGACCGCTGATGCGCTTGACACCACCACGGCGAGCGAGGCGGCGGATGGCGGGCTTAGTGATGCCCTGGATGTTGTCGCGAAGGACCTTGCGATGGCGCTTGGCGCCACCCTTGCCGAGGCCTTTGCCTCCTTTACCGCGTCCAGACATGATGGATGAATCAAGTGTATTGTGCAAATGACCACAACAAACTGATGATAGATGAACTTGAATTGACACTGCAGCGCGCCGGCAGGCATACCAGGGCCTGCCGCTGTCTTCGGCACACTCATCGCACCGCGCACATACCCCAGTACCGGCCTGGCACAGCTTGACGATACCCCCCCTGCAGCCGCAGCACTGCACCAGCTTGGGCACGTTTGCGCCACCGGCGCCGGCCGCGAGCACAGCGTTAAATTCAAACGTTTACCAGTATTGTAGTTGTGATTTGCACAAGCATACTTCCCATCATTCAACATGGCACGCACTAAGCAGACCGCTCGCAAGAGCACCGGAGGCAAGGCCCCCCGCAAGCAGCTGGCCACCAAGGCTGCCCGCAAGTCCGCACCCGCCACCGGCGGCGTGAAGAAGCCTCACCGCTACCGACCCGGCACCGTCGCCCTGCGTGAGATTCGCCGCTACCAGAAGTCCACTGAGCTGCTCATCCGCAAGCTGCCCTTCCAGCGCCTGGTCCGCGAGATCGCCCAGGAGTTCAAGACCGACCTGCGCTTCCAGGGCTCTGCTGTGCTCGCCCTGCAGGAGGCCGCTGAGGCCTACCTGGTTGGCCTCTTCGAGGACACCAACCTGTGCGCCATCCACGCCAAGCGTGTGACCATCATGCCCAAGGACATCCAGCTGGCCCGCCGCATCCGTGGTGAGCGCTCTTAAGCGTCCAACGCATTGCAGTCGTGTGCCTGCAGCTGCCTTGTGTAGCTGTGGTGCCATGCTGCCCCACCCAACGGTGTTATTCAACACCATCCAACCCCCCTTCCACCCACTTCTTGCTTGACGACTCATACCTTGCTCATTGCGTGACCAACTCCGGGAACACTCTAGCTTCACAGAAATGCCCGTTACCACGAGCAGCCTCATACACGCTTGCTTGTAGCTGCCGGAAGAAGCGGGAGGATGGCAGGTCAACTGGCTGGGTGCTCTGGGGGGGCGCTGTAACACGATCCTGGGGGTTAAGTTTGATTGTACTATCTGATTCACAAGTTGCCCCTCACGCTTGGGGGTGGGGTTGAGTGAATACCAATTGTTTTCCGCGCCGGTCGGCGCAGCCGTCTCAATGTCCAGCGGTGCCAAATGTGCACCCCCTTGACCCCTCACCACCTTAGCTCACAGCTGACCTTGACCAGGCCGACACCGCGTGCAGAACTCTTGATAAACATATCATACTTGCACTGCACACGAGCACAGCTTCTGCTGTCAAGCTTTTGCACGTTGGCGGCACTTTTATCTCCCAAGACTATTTTTTGAGCGTCCTGAAGCATTGGGTCAACCACAGCTCGAAGCATAGGCCTGGGCGGGAAAAACATCCTGTTTACTCATCTCAAAACTGTCGGCACCATGCTCAGCAAAGCTGCCAATCAAGTTTGCAGGCTCCAGCGAATTCGCGCCGCCGCATCAGTCTCAACACGCCAAGCGAGCACCATCGCAGATGGCTTCCTCGGAGCAATCGGCAACACTCCGCTGATCAAACTGCAAAATATCAGTGCTGAAACAGGCTGTAATGTGTATGGCAAGGCAGAGTTCATGAACCCTGGCGGCAGTGTTAAAGACAGGGCTGCTCTGGGGCTGCTGCAGGCTGCCGAGGCTGCCGGTCAGCTGAAGGCTGGCGGGACGATTGTGGAGGGCACTGCCGGCAACACAGGCATCGGTCTTGCACACTGCGCAGCGGCACGTGGGTATAAGTGCGTCATTTACATGCCAGACACCCAGAGTTCAGAAAAAATGGATTTGCTTCGGATGCTGGGCGCTGATGTGCGCCCCGTTCCAGCCGTACCCCTGGACGACCCAATGAACTACAACCACCAGGCGAAGCGTTTCGCGGAGTCACTGGACAACGCAGTGTGGACGAACCAGTTTGACAACACTGCCAACAGGGATGCGCACTTTGCCACCACTGGCCCTGAAATCTGGGAGCAGACGCAGGGCAAGATCGACGCCTTCACTTGCGCCACAGGCACCGGCGGCACGCTGGCTGGTGTGGCTCAGTACCTCAAGGTCCAGAACGAAGGCGTGCGTATCTTCCTGGCGGACCCTCCTGGCAGTGTTCTGCACAGCTTTGTGCAACGTGGTGTTCTTGAGCGAGAGGGCTCGAGCATCACCGAAGGCATCGGCCAGGGGCGAATCACTGAGAACCTGAAAGATGCTCAAATCGACGATTCCGTGCGCATCGAAGACCCAAGAACAGTTGCAATGATGTTCCGCTTGTTGAAGGATGAGGGGCTGTTCCTGGGAGCCTCAACCTGCTTGAATGTCGTTGCTGCCCGTGACGTAGCTGCGAAGCTTGGTCCAGGCCACACCGTAGTGACTGTGCTGTGCGACGGTGCTGGGCGGTATGCGTCCAGGTTGTTCAGCAAGAGCTGGCTGCAGAGCAAGGAGCTGTTTGACGCCGTCCCCGAGGACTGCAAGCACCTGGTGTCTCTGCGATGACAGCAGTGTATGCAGCTGTGTAATGCATTATGTGACGTTGCTTCTTTACACTGCCAGGTGCATGGCTGCAATGTACAAGCCAAGTAGCAACACGGCAACACGAGTGAGGTTCTCACTCAAGGGTGTGCCGGCGTCGCTTGCACCATTCTTGGCGGAGACAGCGGTGTTTGCCCCCCCCTTGGCAGCACCCCCTTGGGCTTTGCGGCGCTGAGTGAGCGGTGTCTTGGCTGGGGCAGGCTCCTGGGCGGCAGATTGCTTCAGTTGCTTCTCAAGCATATCAACCTGGCTGCGAAGCAGGGCTGCGTCTGTCTCAGCGGTGGTGCGCTGCGTCTGCAGCTGGCTCTGCAGGGATGACTTGGCAGTGTCTAGTTGCTGCTGCAAAGCATCCCGCTCGGCTTTCAGCGAGGCGGCTTGGTCGGCAGCAGAGCGTTGTCTCTCCAGTGCCGAAGCCGCCGCCTTGCGCTGCTGCTTGAGCTGGGACTCGGCGGCTGCCTGCGCTGCCTTGGCACGCTGTGCCTCCTCGTTGGCCTGCTTTGCCTCCTTCACCAGCTGGGCTGGGGCGTCCTCCGCTGAGAGGCTGAGGGCGTCAGCGAGGGATTTCTGCTTGCGAGCGGCATCCTGCGCTTGGTTAGCAGCGGAGCGTGCGCTGAACTCGGCGGCGACAGCTGCGTCGCGTTCCACACGCAGTTGTTGGGCTTCAGCTGCTGCCTTCTCCTGCGCCTGTGCGACAGAGGCGGCCGCTGCTACCAGGGCGTCTTTCTTTGCGGCCTCGGCTGTTGCAGCCGCCTTCTCGGCAGCAGCAACACGCCCCTCCAAGCCACGCACCTCCCCCGTGTGCTGAGAAGCCGCGACGGATGCACTGCGCTCAGCTGCCTCAGCCCGCTTCTTGAGCTCAGCAGCACTTGTGCTGGCCGCCTGCAGCTCTACCTGCAGTGACTCCACGGCGGCTGTATCCTGGGCTGCTGTCTGGGCAGCTTGCAGCTGGGCCTGGAGCCCCTCAATCTCTGTGTCCTTAGCAGCTGCCCCGGCGGCGGTGGCCTCTGCGGCTTGCTGAGCGGCGGCTAGGGCCTGCTCTGCCTCCTGCTGCCCCTGCTGTGCAGCAGCGACAGCACTTTCTAGCGATGCAATGTTGGCTTCGGCTGCAGCAGCAGCTGAGTTGGCGTGTGCAAGCTGCTCATGCAGGGACTGGGCCTCCGCCTGAGCTGCCGCCAGCAACGCAGCGTCTGCTGAGTTGGAGGAGGGGCCTTGCACAGAAGCAAGCTTGGCATCAAGTTCAAACACTTGATCATGCGCAGATTGCAGCCCAGCTTGCACCGTTTGCAGAGACTCAGCCAGTTTGGCAGCGTTTGCCTCTGCGGCCTCAGCTCGAGCGACAGCTGCAGCAAAGTCTGCGCTCTGCGAAACGGCTGCTGGAGTAGCTTGAGCAGCAGCAGCAGCAGCAGGACCGCTCTCCTTCAATTCTTTGAGCTCAGTTTCTGCCTGTAAGTATTTTGAATGGTAAAGTAGCGAAGGGTAGGCGCTTATCAGGCTGCGGAAATATGTGACAGAGCCTGCATACCTTCAAACATTTGTCTTTCCATGCACTGGCGGACTGTTGGATCCCACTCAGCTTTCCCTCCAAAAACTTGATTTTCTTGGTTGCCTCAGCACCATCTACTGAGGCTGCTGCTTTCTTTCCAGCTCCTTGCTTTGGCTTGCTTGCTGACGAAACCTTCGGCGTGTCGGATGGCTGTGCCGGCTGCTGCTGCGCTACTTCCGCAGCAGGAGCGACTGGTGGGGCCACTGGAGATGGTTCATCCAATAATGACCATGTAGAAGCTTTGTTGATGCCATGCGCATGGTGCGTTGGCGAGTGGTTCAGGTAAGTAGCATGAAGGCTGGATTCCGCCATGACAGGTGGAGCTACAACTAACTGGGTACTGTAAAACTAAAGACTCGTGCAACAAAGTAAACTTCGATCCCAACATCAAAATTAGATTGAGGTGCTTTAGAATTGGTACTCCTGGCTTGCAGACACTGAGATGTATCGCATCGTTTGAGGCCCCATGCTCCGCCGGCAGGGAGAAAGTGAGAGGAACTTTCCCTGGGCCACGAGAGTGTCCGTCAGTCTGCACGTTGTCAGCACAGTTTTCCAGGCCTCAACAAAAGCTGTCTCAAGCATTCATCACTGTTGCTTCAGCAATCCGGTTGGAGAGAATTAGTGTCGCCAAGCAAGGCCCACACAATGCAAATAGCCAGAGGAAGTCTTCAAAATCCGCACTTCACATCTGCAAATGGCAGGAAACACTGACCGCGCACCTGAGCGTGCGCTAACTTCGCCAGATGTAAGCAAGGAAAACACTTCTCTCTCCTCTCTTCCTCCCACAGCGCCTGGGGGTGTGCCAAAGTACTTTTACAAGACACTAGCTCTGCCCTTGAAAGGAGCCGACTACTACAAAACCATGGCTGTGACGGGAACCTTTGGCCTCGTGGCCAAATTCATCATGACGGTTCTTAACAAAACGCATATGTATGATGAACAACACTTCCATGATGCCCATCAGGGGCGCAAAGGTGGTGTAGGTTTGATAACCGTGTCAAATCACGTGTCGGCAGTCGACGATCCAGGCATTCTTGCTGCGCTCATTGACTGGAAGCAAGTGACCATGCAGCCGGAAAATGCCAGGTGGACCCTTTGTGCAACTGACCGCTGCTACAAGAGCCCTCTCACAGGACCGTTGCTCTCTTACGGCAAGACAATTCCTGTGCAACGCGGCAAGGGCATTCGCCAACCGTTCATGGACAACGCTGTGCAGCTGCTCAACCAAGGCGAATGGCTGCATTTATTCCCCGAGGGCAAGCGCACGCGCACGGGAGACTTGCTTCCGCTGCGGCCAGGTGTAGGCCGTCTGGTGGCAGACGCCACGCCAACGCCTGTTGTTATTCCCATGTTTCACAAGGGCATGGAGCAAATCATGGGCATCGGGGGGTACAATCCAGTGAAGCCGGGCAGGCATGTCAGCATTCGGTGCGGGCCCCCTGTTGAGTTTGACGACATCATTCGCGAACACCGCCCAGACGGCCAGCGGCAATCTGATGCCGTAGAGGATAAGCTGTATGCCGCAATCACCGCACGACTGGAGGCAGCTTTGCGTGAGCTGGAGGCAAAGTCTCTGCATGATATTCCATTTGATTCCCCTGGGGGCACTGCCTCAGAGGCCTCCCGCAGCCGGCTGGGAAGCTGGGCTCCTGCCTCGTTTGACAAACAACTGGCAATGGAGGCCGCAAACGAACAGGATAAAGAGAATCGTGCTTGAAAGGCAGTGATAAGTATATTTGAATTTCTCTAAGTGTGCGTGGCGGGGGCAGCCCAGCTGAATCGACTGCAACGGGCCGACACATGCCGATGCCCCCCCTGCTTATTCAATGAACGCGACGCTGTCCTCGTCACTGACTAAAACAATAAATGTTAACAAGTTTACTCAATAATCAGCCTGAATTTTTTAGCTTCGGCTGCCTGGGCCAAGTGTTGACAAACATGCAAGCTGAACAATTCCTTACGTTTCACAAAGGCGGCAGTGCACGGACACTGCAGCGAGGCCAAGCTCAAAAAGTGTGCGTTTTAAGGGCTATACGAGCCAGAGAAACGGGGAATTCAGCAATTTCAAAGAGGTCGAGGTGGTGAGTTTGTTTGCTCGGTGCAGGTTCGAAGGGCTTTCTCTTGTGGCAACGTTTCCGCGTTTCATGCACTCTTAGCTGATTCTTCTACTTTGACCCACCACTCAGGCTACTTCCCGTCAAATATGCTCCAAGGAAATTCTCAATGGATGAAAATGGCGTAAGCTTACCGCTGGAGAGGCTGGTTTTGCTCAGAGTTGAAACCGCATTGGAGGAATGCTTTCCGCGCAGGGGAAAATTGACACAGCCCGGAGTGCTGCAGAGTCCACTGCTGGTGGACTACAGAGATACGTGAAGGAAATCGTTGCTTGTGGTCGTCTCATTTTCATCTTGACAGCTGCTGGCGATGTTTCAGTATGGGCAGTTCATGGAAGCACGGGACGTTGGCATTCACCCGCATCTGGCCAGCCAGGAGCCACGACTGCACAGAGGGGCCAAAGCATGGGACAAATATTGAGTTCCATTTCGTCTCAGCATCTGTCATATTCATCTCCAGTTAGGACTCGCTCGGCGTCAAGCCTGCAGTTGGTGCATGAATCTGGTGGAGATTCGCGAACAAGGATTCGCCCACGGCCATTTCCACTTGCCACAAGAGACTCCCCATCCAATCAAGTGGACGTTTTGAACTCCACCACAGTTGCTTCTGGGCAAGTGCTGCTCGGGCGAGATGCGCTTCCGAGCTTTCGGCAGATTGGTACAGTGTGCCCCGGACGAGAAGCGCACTCACAGTTCATCAAAAGCATGTTTCTCAACAAAGCTCGTGGCGAGCTGGTGGTCATATCCGTCAAGGAGCAGCAGTCCTTGAATAGCCGTCGAGCGGGTGACAAGGTGTACATGCAGCTGAGGGGACTGAAGCTCGGCACGCTCCTGCGCGCCACACAGAATGGTACCGGCGCAGCTGCTGAGCTTCCAGCTGCTGCTGCTGCTGCTGCTGCTGAAGCACAAGCTGCAATATTGGCTCAATCCATAGCTGGGCATATGTCCGTCCTGCAGCCCAACGATGTCAGCCCGGGCTCGTTCAGCAGAGAGCAATCCTCAGCTTCAACTGCAGAACCTGGAACAGTTCCTCCGATGGGAACACCAGACGGCTATCGAGCCACGCACATCTCCACCTTGAAAACGTTTCCACTTCTTGTGAATGAGCCTGAAAAACAAATCTCACAAGAGGGCTGGTGTGAGTTTGACGACAGCCGGCAGCTGTTCCTCACCATGTCCACACGATCAAAGCCAAGTATCACTGCATCTGCTGGCATTATGGCTGGCACCTCTCGTGTCCATGCATCAGGAATGCAAAGGTTTTTGAGGGTGTGGACTTTGCTCAACTATGCGCCAGTCTTCACCCTGTGTTGTGACTCGGGGATTTTCAAGCCCGGCGGTGATCAATTTGACGACATCAAGCTCGCTGAGCATGTCCTCATCGTGGTGTGTAAGCGGAGAACCCAAGCCAGCTTCGTGTCTGTGCATGTGTATTCCATGGAAAGTGGGGTGCACATGCACCGGCTTTCCCTGCCTCTGGAGCCAAGACTGGCCCTGCAGTCCCTGGAGTGCATGGCTGATCGCATTGTACTGAAGCAGTACAAGCAGCCGCTGAAGCTGTTCGACATTCGCACGGGATCTTTGACTGCAAGTATGCCCACACACAATGGCAACCGTGCCTCTCCTGCCTTTGTCTTTCTAGGGGCGCACCAGCTACTGCTGCTTTTCATGGGCAAGCGCGTACGCACAATCAGTTTGAATGGGCAGCTGGTGGCCAATATGGACGTGCTGCACTGCTGCCACGGCACAAGCTGTAGCACAACTAATGTGTTTGTGGCTGAAGACCACCGCACAGTATACGGGTACTGCTGCTGCCCCCTGCACGCTGTGTATGCCCTCAGTGTGGTGTGTGTCATTTCAGGCCAGCGCATCCATGAATGGTCCTCGGAGAATCTTGCGCTGCCTCCAGCTGTACGCCATTCACTGAGGGATATCACCAGCCTGTATGTGCACCAGCGCACCAACCTCATGCTCACGGGGCATGCAGATGGCACAGTGAATAGCTGGGTGCCCACAGGATCCCCCCTGCCTGGTAGCAAGGTGCAACCATGAGCACCGCAAAATCCTTAGAAGAGGAATGCCACAAGCACATGGCGTTAAATGCATTGAAGAACGCCAGGTGGCATTTACGACAGAGCTGCGTTTGCCAGCGTGGGGGCGGTCACTGGCCCAGCGGAAGTGGTAAGAGGAATGTCCTTGTAGCATGCCACCTTGTCCCCGTTTGTCTTCAGGTGCGATACGATATCCACCCAGGGGTTGTTCTTCTTTGCGGGGTTCACTTGCTCGTCCGGCTCTCCCACAGTAAGGTCCCCCACCAGGATGCGCTCGCCCACCTTGGCGCCGGCGGGGGGGTCAGCAAACTCCACCTTGCCGTCTTCGGTCTTGGCACACAACACCATGCCGTGGGAGACAAAGCCCTTCATGGGGCGGGGCTTCAGGTTGGTCACCACCAGGATGCGCCTGCCCTGCATCTGCTCCAGTGTGTAGTGCTCCCGCAGGCCGGAGGCGATCTGCCGAGGGGCCCCTTCACCGCAGTCGATCTCCTCACAGTACAGACGATCAGCTTCGGGGTGGTTCCACACCTTGGTGATTTCACCCACCTTGAATTCCACGCGTGCAATTGAGTCACGGTCGTCTGCCGCTGCAGCGCCACCCTTCTTGCCCCCCTTGCCACCCTTTTGACCGCCCTTCTGGGCCCCCTTGCCCCCCTTTTTCTTGCCCTTGGCGGCTCCGTCGGCGCCGCCTGCAGCTGCCGCAGCAGCGCCTGCACTCTCAGCGGAGCCCCCCCCGAACTGCGCCCGGAATCCCTCGAGCTCGTCGCTCTCCAGACGACGGAAAATGGGCACTGGCTTGCAGGGGAAGGCATGCCCCTTGGGCACACAGCACTCGAAGGTGTCGGGGATGTCCATGTGGGGCAGGCCCAGCAGGGTGCACACCTTGTCTGTGAACGCGGGCATGAAAGGCTCCAGGACAGTTGCTACCAGGCGTGCGAGGGACACAGCCTTGGCGCAGATGGTTGCACAGCGAGCCGGGTCACTGCCCTTGACCTTCCACGGCTCCGTGTCTTGCAGGTATGTGTTACCCTCTGCGGAGATGGAGCGCGCAGTGAACAGGGCGTCCCTCAAATTCCGCTGGTCCATGTGCGAGTTGTATGTTTCCAGCAGCGTTGCAAGGCGGGTGGCCAGCTGGACATCCCGCTCCGCAGAGGGCTCTGAGGGGCCCTCCTGCTCGGCGGTGGGGGTCTTCCCGTCAAACGTCGCATATGTGAAGCTCAGTGCACGGTTGATGAAGTTCCCAATGTTGGCCAGCAGCTCGTTGTTGTTCTTCTCGCCGAAATCTGTCCAGGAGAAGTGGCTGTCTGAGCCCTCTGGGCGCATTGCCAGCAAATAGTACCGCCACACTTCCGAAGGGATGCCGGTGGCCATGGCGCCGTCGCCGAACACGCCGGTGTTCCGGCTCTTGGAGAACTTTCCGCTCTCATACGTGAGGTACTCGGTGACGCTAAGCTTGTCAAGGGGGGTCCAGGGCTTCCCGGTGCCCTGCAGGCAGGCGGGGAAGATGATGGTGTGGAAGGGGACGTTGTCCTTGCCCATAAACTGCACCAGGGAGACGTCATCCTTGGTGGCGTGCCACCACTTGCGCCACTCGGGGGTGTAATTGGCAGTCATGGAGATGTACCCAATGGGGGCGTCGTACCAGACGTAGAACACCTTGTTCTTCAACCCGTTGTGTTCCGGAACAGGGGTGCCCCACTTCAAGTCGCGGGTGATTGCGCGCGGCAGGAGGCCCTGCTTCAGCCAGCTGCGCGTGATCTGCACACCGTTGCTGCTCCACCGTTTCTCGTCAGCGGCGGCGGCGGTGAGTGCCTCAAGCTGAGGCTGCAGTTTGTCCAGGCGCAGGAACAAGTGGTCTGTGGAACGCACCTCCAGCTTGTGCTCGCGGTTGGCGCTGCACCAGGGGTTCAGCAGTTGTGTGGGGGACAGCAGCTCTCCACATTTGTCGCACTGGTCTCCCTTGGCCTCTTCGTCGCCGCACTTTGGGCAGGTGCCGGAGACAAGGCGGTCAGCGAGGAAGGTGGCGCAGTCACAGCAGTACACCTGCTCTGTGTTCTTCTGCTCAAAGTTGTCGTTGGCGGCGTTGTCGTGGAAGATCTCCTGGGCAATCTTGGTGTGCTGCCACTCAGTGTCGGCCGCAGGGTCGGCAGTGCTGGTGCGGCCAAAGAAATCAAAGGAAATGTCAAACCACTCATAAATAGCCCTGCGCAAGATAAAGAAATGTGTATGCTGTGCAGGGCGGGGGGGGGCTTGTGGGCGTACGCACTTATGCTTTGCGTGGTATTGGTCACAGATGGCGCGTGGAGTCAAGCCCTCGCTGCGCGCCTTGGTCTCCGTGGCGGTACCGTACTCGTCTGTGCCGCAGATGTACACTGCGTTCTTGCCTCGCTGGCGACACCACCTGCATTGTAAGGCGGTGAAGTTGTGCTGGGGTGTGGCAACTGCGGCAACTGCGTGGGAGGGGCGAGATAGGTGCGCTCTCTCACCTGGCGTACACATCGGCAGACAGGACGCAGCCAATGAGGTTGCCCAAATGAGGCACGTTGTTCACGTATGGCAGGGCAGATGTAATCAAAACGTTGTCAGCACCATCTTTGGGAAGCTTGGGCCCGTCTGCTGACTGTAAATGCTCCAAATCCGTGAGCGGAGTGGCAAGAATGTTCGCAAGACTTGCTTACCGGGTGAGCACGCTGGGTGCGAGGAATGTCGGCAACAGGTGCAACCTCCTTGACTTTTTTGTCCTTCTTACCAGCCGCAGCCGGCTTGTCTGCCTTCTTGTTCCCAGCCTTCTTGCCGCCAGCCTTCTTTCCAGCAACTGGCAATTCAGCAGCGGCGCCACTGCCCTGCGAAAAGAGCGGAAATTGCATGAAGGAAGCATGTGCTGCCACGCAGCTTGCTGCTTACATGCAGCAATGCATATGTTTGCATCACAGAGCTAAGCTCATCACTGGAAATTGGAGATGCAGCCATTCTTGCTCAGTTTGATTGCTTTCGCACAAGCAGCTTCGTCGGGATCACGAGAAGCACCCAGCTGGCAAGAGTGGAGGAGCAGTCGCTGAAACAGAACATCCAATTTAGTAGCTAGAGTTAGCGCCCACCCGATCAGCATGCAGCAAGCCCCGATGCAGCCGACCTTTTCCTCAAAACAAGCACAGTTTTGGGCCCCCCTCCGTGAAAGGAATGGTGAGTTTATGTACTGGCAATGGTGCATGCCTAATCATGAGGAAAAGAAAGAGACATAGCAACCCTGGTTTACGATTTTTCAGTAGCTTTCGAATAACCTCACCCGAAATGGCTGCTGCTTTTGACGGAGGGCACGCGGAGGAAACTTCGCTGGCAAAGCTTGTGCCGAGTGAGACCCATGGAGGCAGAGCTGTCGTTGCTGCATGCAATCTGACTGCAGGAACTGTGGTGCTACGCAGTTTGCCTGCTGCATATGCTGTTCACGACCACCTGCGCAGCAGACGCTGCGCCGTTTGTCTGCGGAAAGCCAGCTCTCAATTGGAGCTGCAGAGGTGCACTCAGTGTCGATGTCTGCACTACTGCAGCAAAAGGTGTCAACTGGTTGACTGGCAGAGTGGTCATAAATTGGAGTGCCGCCACTTGCAAGGCATGGGAGATGGACAGGCTGCAGAGGACAGTAAGAGCTGAGCAAAGAAATATTGCCACAGTGCGTATGTTTGATGATATGGCTACTCCTCGCAGGTCTTCTCGCGATCCGCTGCTTGCGCCTTCTGAAGCTGCATTCAAAACAAGATGAAGCAAAAGCAGCTCCTGCTTGTGTGCTGTCGTCTGCCTCTGGACAACTGCTGCCTCCGCCTGCATCTCCCTACCAGCAGACCTGGCCCGACGTAGCTGCGATGTGCATGGTGGAGGATGGCAGCCAGCTGGCACAGCCTGACGCCAAGAAAGTTCAAGCTGATTTGGTTGTGCACCTTTTGAGAACGGGGGTCGCATCCCAGCGCAGTGCTCCAATCATTGGCGATTTGCTACAGAGATTCCCTGCAAACAATTTCTCCATCACAGACGACCTCGTTGTCTCGCAAGCAGCCGGCGTTTATCCCTTGGGCGCATTATTAAACCATTCTTGCTTACCGAATTGTATCGTGACGTATGATGAAAGCACCCATGTGCAGGAAGTGCGCACGGCGTGTGCTGTCACAGCTGGCACTGAGCTGACGCATTCATTTGTGAACCTTGCCTTGTCCACACACGACCGCCAAGAGCATCTGAAAGCAGTGTACGGCTTCAACTGCAAATGCCCCCGATGCATTGCGAGCTGTGTCTTGACCCCGGGGGCAGCAGTAACTGTTCCGAACACGGCTGTTCCAACACGGCCCCAGGCAGCAGAGCTTGCTGCACTAGCTTTCTCTGCCGGCCCCGCCTTAACCCAAGGCAACAAAGCAAGCATCAGCGAACACACCACCCCAGAACAGCTTCAATCCCTGCGCGCAGTGGATGATGCGTTGCATGCCGCAGCCACCTGCAAGACAGAAGCTGCCGAGCGTGAGCTGCTCCTTGCTGCGCTGGACGCCGCCTGTTCCCAGTTGCACCCCCTGCACAGCAAGCTGGGCGAGCTGCACTCTGCCCTGCAGCATGTGTGCATGGTGATGGGAGACATGGGGGCCGCTGCGCAGCACGCGGCGTTCCTAGCGTGCCAGCTCCGCCACACGCTGTCGGCTTGCGGAGGGGGGGCTGCGGCCCCAGCAGAGACAGGCAAACACGCAGCTGCAGCCCCTGGCGCCCACACGCCTGCAACAGATGGCTTCGTGTCGGCTCCGGATGCAGTGTTGGCTGTGTGTGCAGGGCAGCTGCCCCCCCACCCCCTCATGGCACTGCAGGTCGGCACCGTGGTTGAGCTGCTGCACGCAGCGCAGCCCGCAGAGGACAGCGTGCAGTGGGAATTCGCAGTGCCGTCTGGGGGAGAGTGGATGCACCGCTGCTTGCCGACGCGTGTTCGTGAGCTGTTTGACGCCAATGCAGCGCTGTTGCGAGTAGTGTATGGCTGGCAATTGCTGAGGCGGCCATCGGCAGCTTAGGGGGGGTTGAGGGGTGAATGGGGGGGGGTGGGAGATGCATTGCCTGTGGACTGGCTGTGCTGGGTCACGCTGCAACTGGCAAGACAGGACAACAACGTGGAGCAATTTGCATGCCTGGGGCGCCTTGCGCTGTGCTTGTGCAGTCAGCAAAGAGTTGCGCACAGTGCAGCAACGTCCACAGCTACGCTTGTACATAGGGCACCGTCTTGATATCAGCCAGTGCAGGGAATGCCTGCAGTGGCGGCATGCCTTTGGCGGGTAGCTCCCCCCGCGCTATCATCTCCTGCACCCAGTCAAAGCCGGGGCGGTACCCAGACTCGCAGGCGCGGAACAGCCAGGTTGTTCCGCCTCGCATGTCTTCACCCTCCATGAGGGCCTCCGCGTAAAGCAGGCAGGCTGCTGGGATGCGAGGGCTGCCACCAGCTGCTGTGTGAAGGAAAGCCTTGGACTCCTCCAGCTCAGCTTCGCGGGTGGCGCCACTGGGGCGCCCCCGGCTACGGCGCTGCATCCAGCCAGCCAGCACTACTGCGTGCGCGTGCTCGGTGGCAGCAGCGGCCTTGAACCACACCAGTGCCTGGGCTTCGTCGCGGGGGGCCCCCTCTACCCCCCTTAGACAGGCCTTACCCAAACGAAACGCCAGCGACCCGCCATTGTCAGACGCACCTCCAGCTTCGCCATCGTGTGCTGCAGCGGCCTCTTCTTCCGTGATGTCTGGGAGAGCAGCGGGGGCAGTGGGCCACTGCGTGTAGATGGCTGCGGCCATGAGGACATCCACTTCTGGCGTCACGACATTCTCATAGTCAGCCCCAGACTGCGCTAGCCACAGCAAGGAATACAAACACCCAATGTCGCTCAAGCGTGCGCCTGCTTCAAACGCTGCCTTGGCGGCATCCAAGTGCTGCTCGCTCAAGAAAATGCCCCCCAAAGAGAACAAGCCCTCCCCAGCCACTGCTCGTGCAGCTTGCTTGGTCAGCTCCATGCTGCCCAGCTGGGAATAAGCGCTCTCCAGTAGTGACTTGGCGGTATATGGGGTGTCCTCTGGGGCATTTGTGCGCCCTGCGTGCATGTCGCTGCCAAGCTGCCACGTGGCTGTAACGTCGCCCGCTTCAACCAACTGCAGCTGGCTTTTGCTCAAATCATGGTCGTGAGTGGCAGCCATTTGAAAAGCTAGAGTCTGTGAACACAAGCTGTGTCTTATTGAGGCAAGTTAGCTTGCAGTTCCTAGTTTGTATGCAGCTCTTTGGTGAACTGAGCGTATTGCACTGCTCAAGTGCAAAGCAAGCATGCAAGGCATTTTGCGATTTTGCGTGGCAGGCGCATTGCTCGGCGCACTGCGCGATTAACCATGGTGTCTGAGCTCTTGCACCGCCTGAGCAGTTGAGCAAGACAAAACTAAGTTGGTGCACTGCATCACTGTGTGGTTACTGAATGATACCAAGCCAATGACAAGCCTGTGCGTGGCCTCTCACAGCATGTCGCGCAGCGATTTTTGGTGTCTTGAGTTTGCACGGGAAGAATTAACAAGCTCATGAAAACTCACAGAAATATTTTTGGGGTAGTTTGAACGAAACAGCGTAGCCAAATGTGTCTTTGATGACAAACGGTGTGGATGAATTGCAATCGGCTGCAGACCACCACGCCGACAAGTCTGCGTCGAGTCGCCCCCTGAACTTACTGCCCCCACAACACCGACACTCACATACTCCCGCCCCCAGCCAGGTGCTTTTCGTACAGACACGATCTAATGGATGCCAGCCACTGAGCCTTGCTGTGTTCATCTGGCGCCACCAGCGTGATGTCCTTGGGCAGGCCTCTCACCACAAACGCGTGTTGGGCCTTGTCGGAATCAGGCAGGCTCTCCACTGCCTCGAAATCGATAATGCAGTGCAGTGACACCTTCTCTCTGGGCTTGTCCGAGTCAGTTGTCACTGCAGCCGTCAGGGCTGTCAGCGCTGATTCGCTGTTGGCTGCCGAGGCAGTGAAGGGGGGGGGTGATGCACCTGCCGCAGCCGCTGAGCTGCGAACCAGACCGATCTCGCCGGTGCTGTGTGCGTGTGTCATGCCCCCAGCGGGCGGCGTCTCTTCGCTCCCCGCGTCACTGCTTGCTGCTGTGCCTGCTACCGATGCCTCAGATGAGAACGTCCGCAGCTGACGGCCAGGGGCACTTGAGGGGGGCTCCTCAGCTGAAGCGCCCAGCGGCAGCTTTCGTGCTACAGCACGTATAACTTTTTGCCTGGATGTGGGGGTCATTCCTCCAGTGCGCTTATTGCTGGGGGTTCCCACCGCGCTTGAGCGACGGCTGCGGTTGAACAGCGATGAAAGTGTTCCAGATATCCCGCTGCCATTAGCCCCATACACCAGCTTGTCAGTGAATAAGAACACGGTGTATGGGCGCATGGACCCTTTGGTGAGCTTTTTTAGGGCCCCCTCACGGACGAATCGGCGGGAGGGAGTCACGAGGGATGGCTCTGGCTCCGGGATGAGACATCGCTGGATCTGCAGCACAGCACGCTGCGTGAGAAACAGTGTGATATTCGTGTTGATCGCTCTTGCAGCCGTCTTCACCCGCTGCAGTGCTTGCTCCAGGTCGGCGTGGTCAGGCAGGTGGGGTGGGGTGTGTTTCAGCAATGACGTCAACAACAGCTCATAACGGGGCACACGCTGCACTGGCATGATGAGCAGACTCTGCAGCGGCTGCCCACGTGTTCCAGGCTGCTGCTGCGCGGCCTGAATCCACTCCTTGAACCCCTTGTTTGTGTCCTGCAAGTGCACAAGAAGCTCGTTGGCCCCCGCGTGGTTCGCGACATACGAGGAGTACATCTTGAAAAAATTGGACAGCTTCGTGAAGATATCCCCAAAGCAGACCGTCGCAGCAATCGCTGGCGTGACGAGGCCACCCCCAGTGCTGGTTGCAGTTGGGGAGGTGGGCCCATCGTGGGAGCTCTGCGCAGCCGCCACGGCACGCCTCAGCTGGGCCAGCAGGTGCTGGTGAAGCGGCACAAGCGTGTCCACCCCCCCGAACAACTGAGAGTGTTCCATTTGTGACAAGAGCTGCCGGGCGGAACGCTGCTGCGATGTCTCCACCCCCTCCGGTGCGGGGCTAGCCCCCCCTGACAGCAGGTTGCGAGAAGCGGATGCACCAGCTGTGCCCTCCAGTAGCATGCGTCCTGACGCCGTGGAGTGGTGCAAGTACTGCATGGCAGGTTGCGGCTCCCCTGCCAAGGGCTCCACAAACACCCCCACCAAGCCCTGGAGGGAGGAGATGTAAGTTCGCTCCGAGGCGAGGATCTCATTCAAAATGTTTGCCCGCGCACTGGCTTGCTTTGAAGACAGGTCTGTTGAGCTCGCTAAGCTTGTCGCTTCGTCGGCAGAGCTGTCTGCAGCAGCGGGTATCTCCTGCGCTGGCTCAGCCTGCCCACCGGGGGACCCCCCCTGCCACCCTTCGTCTTGTTCCACGAGCGTGCCTTCACCTCCCTCCAAAGCACCCAGCATCTCCGATATGTCCTTGGCTGCGATTTTTATGGGGGGCGACATGCTCATCATCAGTGTCTGCTTACGTGTGTGGGTGGGGGAGAGGGGGGTCGCGGGGGCCGAGCTGGGGGGGACCCCCCTCTCCCCAGAGCGCTGGGTTCCCACCAGCCCATCGCTGTCACTGTCACTGTCCATCTCCAGTGAGCGCACGGCTGCCCGTGCCACAGCATCCATGCTCGTGTGCGCTGCGGCACTAGGGGGGTCTAGGGGGGGCTGTGCTGCCCCGGCTGTAGGAGGGGACACTGCCCCAATTCCTCCCGTCACAGGCGAACTGTTCCCACCGTTGATGATGCCTGCCTGCGTGTCTGTGCCTGGCCTTACATGGCCTGGCGTGAGCGCTTGGGGGGTACGTGGACTGGATGACCCTCCTCGAGTTGGCAGTCTGGCAGCGCTTCCAAAGCTGTCCAAGCTGTCCTGACGGTCATCAACTGAGTATTGTAGGTCGGCATGGCCTGCCAGCAAATCGGGGCGGGGGCTTGGAGAGGATTCGGCCGATGCGTCCTGGCTCTCAAAAGGCAAGAGGTCGCCGCTGCTGGTCCTGGACGCAGCGACCCCTGCCGGTTTGCGGCGGGCTCGTGTGCCGCTGCTGGGCGCCTCGGTGTCCCGTGTGCGCACTGGTGAAGTGGCTGCTGCATGGGCTGCCTCGATGCTGCCGCTTTCTTCAGCTTCTGACTCTGAGGCAGCTTCTGGGAGAAACATGCGCTTGGGTAGAGCCGCCAAGATGCTAGCCGCTACCGCCCCAGTGCTAAGCACGGCAGCAACTTGGTTGCGCTCAAGAGCTCGAGATAACATGGTGTGCAGGCCTGCGTGTAGGGCGGAACACAGAACAAGGGGCGACACAGCCGGTGATGAGTACAGTAGCCAGCTGGGCACAGATAGGAGGAAACTCAGAAAAGTCGGAGTCCAAGACGGGAGAGGCAGTGCAGGCCGTCCCCAGAAAAAGATGCACAGCAACAAGTACAAGCTAGCCTGTAAACGGGTCAGTTGGCGTGAGCACGTGCGTGGCTCAGAGTCGAGGCAGAGTAGGCATCAGTGTCAAAGCATCTCCTGCTTTCACAGCAGCAGCAATGGCACCTGCTTTGACCAACACGCGCGTGTGTTTTGATTGGCAAACCTGCCTGGAGCATTGCCTGGGCAGTGTGAAATGCGCTGCACTTACTGGGATGGCTAGCAGCGAGCGCTTCAGCTGGACACGAGCTTCGCTTGACAACTGTGGGCTGGCAGCAATGGGAGATTCTGCCTTCGCTCGAGTTGAGGGGCGTACAAGCACCTGCAAAGGTAGTACAGACATCATTTTATGCAGGAGCACCTCGTCTTTTGCTATGAAAGCAGATGAGACTGCTTGCGACAAGCTAGAAACCCGACACAACCCGCGTCGCAGCGACTCCGACTGCAGCTAGCAACGGAAGGCAAGCTGCATGACAGACATATTTTAAACACTCACTTGCTCAGTGCCTTTTTGTACTACCACAGCGATGCCAGAGAGCAACGCGCATGTGAGTGCAGGCAGCATATTGTCAGCAGCCTGCTGAAGTTCTTGTCGTCAGCACTGCTTTACACAGAATGCGTACAACGCAGTCGCCGACTTCAAGATGACAAGACTTGCAATTTTTCTACAAAACTAACTACTGCAGGAGCTAATATTTATGCATTCTGCGTCAAGATGTGCCAGCGCTTGTGAACCCCCATTGCCAGAGAGAGCTCGGGAATCTCAAAAACGAGGCTTGCCAGGAGCGATGAAGCCACCGCAACAATAGCCTGCTGCACTCAGTTGCTGTATATTGACGTGTGTCCGTACCGGTGCAGCTGTTGGCTGTCTGGCCCAAGCAATGAAGCTGCCCCCGACACACAAGCCGCCCTCCTCGCCAGCAGCTCAAACGGTCAAAAACACCCTGAGGTGGTAAATGTCGAAGGCAGTCACCACCAGGTGGTGCGGTGAGTCCTGCAGGAAGTGTACACCGGTGAGTGTGTGGTCTGTCACGGTGCAGGTGTGGGCCAAGCTCGCCTGCACCGCCGCCGCCCCCGCCCCTTCTCCGGCCCGCAGCGCCCAAATGTTCACCACACCATCCTCGCCACAAGTCGCAAACTGCAAATGGGGGTGTGAAGGGGGGTGCTTGGTGCAGCTTTGTATGTGCATGCTGGCACTTTGGCTGGCGCTGACTTACCAGGGGTTTGGTGGGATGAGCAGCAATACCTGTGATGCACCGTGCATGGCCTGCCAATTGGGCCACCAGATTGCCCTGCTGTGAGTCATACACATTCACTGACCCACAGGCAAGGGCCGCGACCACAAAACCTGCGACCACTGCGACCCCTGTGCAGTACTCACTGCAAACAAACACAGATGATGGGCGTGCAGGGGGGTGAATGGCAAGATACGCACCCCTCCATGGAGAACACACGCTTGGTGTTCATCGTTGACACGTCCCATGTGCATGCGTTTCCGCCTTCGTCAACGCTGACGGCGGTTGTGCCGTCCACAGCCATCCCAGCCACGGGGGCGTTGTGGGCGGAGACAGAGTGGCAATAAGAAACGCCTTTGTCCGTGCAGTTGAAGACTGCGATGGTGCCTTGAGACGTGCCCACGAGGATGTTCCCTGTTTCAGGCACCGCAACGGCACAATTGGCGCGGATGCAGTCAAGGAACTCATCCCCGGCTGCGGACTTTGAGTCGGAGTCGGCGGCGGCGGCGGCACTGGAGGAGCCCCCTGGCATGGCGTCGCTGCCCGAAGGAGACTGTGCTGTGCTTGTGCCTGCTTCAGTCAAGGTGTGCACAAGCAGCAAATCATTTCCAGTTGCATCCCAGACCTGCACGCGGTGGAGGGTAGGACACTGAGCGGGTACACAGAGGCTCATAGCGACGCACTTGGATCCCGTTGAATAGCAGTGCTAGTAGATACGTTGATCTCACAGTGCACAGAGCGCACTGTGCACAAAAATGACAGAATGCGCCGAGCAAGCGAGGTGGGCAACAATAGCAAGACTCGGGAAATTGCTGCAGAGATTTGCCAGCACCCACCTTCACCTCTGGCCCATCAGTCGCAATTTGAAGGCGGCTTGGGGATGCATGATCTCTGCTTTCTAAACCAGATGCACTGAGAATGCAGATTTCTTGCTTGTGGGTGAAAGCCTGTGCCACGCGAAAAATCAGGTGAGCTCGCGGCTGGTCCAACGGTACGAGCACCGTACCACATAAGGAGTGTCTCCACCACTGATTGAAAGATTATTGAACTGAATTGATGGGCTAGAGTCCATGCGAACGCTTGTCATGCGGTCAGTTGAATAGCTCATGGCTGACGAGAAGTGTGCTTCTGTCTCGTAACTGTTGGTAGACTCCTGGTTTGAACTGCTAGCGAACGAGTAGCGCTCAAACACTGCAACCCACGACCAAAATGCACAATTCAAAACAGAAATAGTTCGACACGATTCAGGAGCAAGCGTGCGCTGTGCACGACCTGCACACTGATGGGCTACCCAGCACACAATCTCAGCAGCGGGCGGGCCCCCCCAAAACACCACACCAACAGCGGAGAGCAACTCCTCAGCCGCTTGAGTGCTTGAATTGTCAGCATACTAAACCCATGCCCAAAACAGGTAACAGCACAAGTATGAAGAGCGGATTGGCGGGCGCATCCAGCTGGCAGTACTAGTAGCTCCTCTCGCGTGCTCACAGTCCCCCGAAACAAACAAGGAAAGCCAGCACACTTACTTGCTCGCACACAAGGGTAGCAAACGGATTCAGCACATTTTTTCGCTAAGTATGGAGGATATTGGAGAACTTGTTGGTGGCATCAAGCGCCCTCGTGATGAGGAAATGTCTGCGGAAATTGAGCAACAAATTCTTCCCAAGCTGATCAATGTGACCGATTTTGCCAAACGGCACAAGAAGGAAGTGCAGCAATTACAGATGGCTTTGAGCACGCATTTTATGGTAGCTCATCCAACTGAGGAACCTAGGATTGCACGCCCTGCTGCCCCCGACTTGCGCCGTCGCACAAATAGTCATCAGAGAAGAAGCATTCCTGCAAAGCGACGAATGACGACGGTAGCGAAGAAAACACCGGAGGGCAATGCCCGATACAGAGCAACACGCAGGAAGAACTCGCAACTGGAGAAAGAGTGGCACTTGGCCCGCGAAGCTTGGAGTGCTGCAGTCATGCGAGGCGCTCAAAACAGTGCAGACATTTCCACGCAAGATTCCTCGTCCAGCTTGCGACTGCCATTGCACCGCTGGCACACCAAGCGCATGGTCATGGAAAATAATTTTGGTGTACTAGAGCCGTCACTGTGTCAGGGGCGCGGTGTCAAGGCTGCCATTGAGGATTCGCGTGCTGATGCCACGATATCGGATTGCAGCAGCACCGTGACTGTTCAGCTCACTGGGCTGCTCACACACCTCATCAAGGTCTTAGACTGCTGTGCCGGAGACTCCAAGGCTGCTTCTTGCAACCACGACTCCAATGAGGCAGCGGCGGAGGCCCTGTCAGCCCCCTACTGCGCCCCAGGTTTGGTCATGGGCCGTGTGGAAGGGTCCCTGCAGCTGAAAACACGGCCCCCCGGCAGCCAAGGGCTGCCCAGTGGCACATCCACCTCTGCTTCAGATGCACGTGTATATCATGGTCCGGTTTGTGTGCTGTGGAGCGGTGTATTTGCCCCCCCATTATCCCCCTCAGCCTCTTCACGCATTTCTGGCAGCGTCACAGATGCTCTGTGCGAACGAGCTGTCTCTGTTGATCCAGAAACCACAGCGCCCCAGGATTGGCTGAAGTGTGTGTCTTGTGTGCAGTTGCAGTGCTCTGCTGGCCAGGCATCTGCCCTGTCACGTGCCGTGGAGGCAGCTTGTGGGGATGTGTGCCCCCCCTCATCAGCCAGCGCAACCCCCCTGCCAGACTGCCAAACGAAACAGCATCCATGGGACACTTCGATTGAATCTGCTTTGGCGGGCCAATATGTACATGGAAGTGTGCAGCTTGCACAGCATGCCGTGTTCCACCTGCGCGGTGCCATGGCACTGCCCATCCTGCGCGGCGTGCTGCTGTATCCCGAATCTGAATTCAGCCAGCAGTGCCCCCTGCAGTCGGCGCCCTGGGCGGCAGATGACCTGCGTGCATATTCCAACATGCTGATTCGAGGCCAGTGGGCTATGAAGGCGTGTGAGAGCATCCACACATCGACTGTTCATGAGCGGGAGGGGGGCGAGGGGCAAGCGGCTGCTGCCGTGCCAAGGGCGGTTATCGCTGTGGACACCACAGCAGGTGCAGCCAAAGTTACAGTGGATGCTTCTGCGGTCTTGTCGCTGGCGCAGCCGCCGCATAGTGCACGCGTGCACAGTGCGAGGGCTGCACTGCTGCCGGCAGTGGCAGCTGCCCAAGTCGCCGCTGGCGCCATTGGCAAAGACGCCCAGCCGACAGCGAATGGAAACATCCGTGTTGTGGCTAGGCGCCAGCGGCATGCGGCTGCGCGCCGCAAGAGTAAGGCTGCAGCTGCGCGCTTTGACAGCGTGGGGGGGGCAGCTGCCGCTGAGCTGCTGCCTGTGCCAGCAGCACACTGCAAGGGGCTGCTGCGCCTCGCAGGTGGTGCAGATGTTGACAGCAGCGCGCCACTGGCGGCATGCAGCAGCATGTCAGTGCAGCTGGTGGAGCCTACAGCCAAGGGCGGAGCGGGGCGGGGTGTGGTGGTGCGGGCTCCGCAGGCTGTGGGGGCTCAGCTGTGGCAGGCACTCGTGTTTGCGGGTGCGAAGCCAATTGGCTGCTCTGAAGCAGGGCACTGCTGCACCATTGAGGGGCGCCCGTCTTTCCCTCGTGACTACGTGGACACGCCAGCCGGGCACAGCTGGTGGGAGCAGCGGCAGCGGGCTGGCCAAAAATCCAAGGCGTGCATCGAAGCGCGAGGTGTGTTGGAGGGGTTCGCACAGCTTCTCAGTGGCAAGCAGTCCGCTCAGGGTGCCGCGGAGCAGAGCGCAGGGCCTGTCAAAGGATGCTACCGTGTGTGTGTGAAGCTGCTTGGTACGGCAAGTCGCCCCATTCAAGCCGGCGCCCGGCTGTATGCGCCCCATGCTGATGAGTTACACCTGTGGAAGGAAGCAAATCGGGTTTCAGGCTTGCGTGAGCTTCGCATTGAGCACCAGCCCCATCATGCTGCCTGTGGTGTAGTCACTGACTCGCAATATTCATGGGCTGCTGCTGCTCGCACGAGCACTGCAGTTGTGGCGCGGTCTGCAATGCAGGAGCTGAAGACTGGCGTCAAAAGTGGCGCCCTAGCAGGAAGGTGCCGTCGACGGGCGTGGCCTATTCTGCTTGGACTGTCGAACGTGCCCTCTAGTCACCTCTTGGCAGGCTGGGTGTTTGGGGGCTCGTTGCATGTCGACGCCTAGCAGGCGAAATAATTGACAATAGTGAAGCCGAAGCTACATAAATGCTACTCGTCTGGTCGACAAGATTCCTGTGCAGCTGTTTGCCCTGAGAAGGCGTACTGTACACCATGGGCATAATCCAGACTGTTGGCCGCTTGCTACTTGTAGGTAGTTCAATCTGGGCTGCCCAAAAAACATAAGCCTTAGCTCTCTGAAAACTGTACACATTTTCATGAGCTGCAGGTGCATTGAAAAAGGATATTCTTCATTTTACCCCTTCGCTCTTTCCCTTGTCCACTGTAATACTACAGCCCCCTTTGGCAATGCACCGCTTAGATCATGCACAAAACGTTCTCCTGTAAAGTGCAGAATGCAGCAAATGGTCCTCGTGTGGCTCCAAATTTTGCACAGGCGTTTTTTGCTTAGATCCCAATCAAGTTGCACCACGTACTTGAAAATGGCGTGGTAAAATATTTTTGTGGCTGCCGCATTTCATTGTGCAATATTCAATCTTCCAGTGCATGCCAAATCCTTTGAAACCTGTACGAGAATGTGAATGCACTGTTTACAAGATCTGTTTCTATATTCAAATGCACAGCTTTTTGGAGTGGCGGTAGCCTACTGAACCAAGGTGCGAGTGACTTGAAACCCAGTTTTGCAAAATACACCGCTTCCTCTCAGTTGAACCAGGATCTGACAATGACAACTTTCGGTTCCACGAATATGGAAATCGTGCCGTCACGAATATGGAAATCGTGCCGCGTTGTTCGAATCGTGCTCGAAAGAAACTTTTCGCAGGAGACGTTGTCATTGCCGACTCAGGAAACAACAGTAATTTTTTTACTATTTACATGGTATCTCATCAACTCCTAGCTACAAAAGTCAAGTCATTGCTGGATCTGGAAATGCACTTCGAGGCAAGGTTGTCTTTCCTGAAAATCACGCAGACGCTCTGTCTGTACCGCTTGGACAGATTCTGGGAATGACCTCGGGTCGAAGTGCCGAACGAAACGAGACACAGGATACTTTTTTACGGGAAGAGTATGAAGATCTTAACATCTTGAATTGCAGCCGTTGTTGCATGCATTTTACCGCAGGGGAAAGGCTCAATTCGGAGGCTGTTCAGGGACGGGGCTGTGTGGGCGACTGACACAGTTTTTTCTTCGCCTGGACGGATCCGACTACCGAGTGGAGCTCCTTGTGAATACAAACTGAATGGTGTGGAAGATGACGATGCTATTTCTTCCTGTGACATTCGAAAATACGACTTGAGCTCCATGGATGGTGGAGCTTATGGAGCTAGTCTCATGAGCACTCCAACAGCACTTCTTCATGACCCATGGCTGAATGCCCTGTGGGTTTTTTATGGGCCGGTACTGCGAGCGCTACAGCTGAGAATCCACGCAATGACCGCAGCCACAGACTTGTGCGTGCCAACTACATGCAGACAATGATGCAAAACAGCTCCGGTGGCTTTTTGTTCCATCACCCAAACTCGGCCTACTTACCGCATCGTGAGACTTACAGCGACGTCAAGTTTGCGGCATTTGCGATAGAAGACGGACCAGTTGGGAGTAATGCGACGAATTCGCCAGAATTTCGTGTAGGTTCAACACGTTCAGCAATCGTTGCCGGTCGCACGATGCCGTTTTCTGTTTTTTCAATGGGTAAGTCAACCGCTTGCTTGCTAAAGTTCTTCATTCTGTATGCAATTGGCATCCCAGCTGTTGCTTACATCGCTCTGAAAATGCGTTCTGGCGTTTTGCACAAAGACCGTACCATGGCCACGTTCGGGGTTTTGTTCTCGTCCTTCCGGCCGGGTGTGCATTGGTGGTAGGAGCTGATCATGATGCGGATGGTGGCATTTTCAGTGATGGCTGTTCTGCTTGCACCACTTGGCATAACATCGTAAGTGCTATTGGCTGTTCTCGCTTTGACGTTCGTCGCGATTGCGCATGCCCGTTTGATGCCCTACACGGAACCTACTCTGAACCGTCTGGAGCTCATGCTTATTCTCGTATCGCTCTTGACGCTGCAAGGTGGAGGACTGTACCTGTTCTCCTGTAACGAATGCTCTCACACAGTCCAAGAGATTGTCACCGTGTGCACTCTGGGCATCAACGTTTTGTTCATGGCCGTTGCTTTCTTCAACATGCTAGGCTCCCTCAGCAAAAAAGCTGGAAGAAGAGCCACAAAGGCTGCTGCATGCTGCGCTATCACCAGTGTACTCATGAAAAGGTGTGCTAGTGGTGGCGAGGATGGCATGGATGCTGACGTGGATGGCGATGCCTCCGTTGTTGCGAAAGCTGCTCCTACGACAACCGGCGTTGCTGTCTCCGTCAACGCAGTTAGCGATGCAGCCCCGACCAGCGCGTAGGCAAAGCAAATATGTTCGAGAGAATTATCTAAATTGTCAATCTGATAGTAGTTCGGTGCTCATCGCTGTTACATGGTCAATAACTTGACACTTCTGACGGAGACGTTTCTCAGCAATGTGCACTACAGCAGATTGGCCTCAGTCTTGCTTGATGTCTTGTGCCTGCGCTGCCTCTCCAGCTTCAGCAAAGGGGTCAGCGGTTTCTTTTGCAGCATGGGTCTGCATCACACCGGCGGCACTGTGCTCAGTGCTTTGTACAGTTTGTGAGCTGCTCGCTGTCCCAGTGTAGTTGTGCTGAACTTCAGTCGACACGTCTGAGCTATACAGGTCTTTCAGGTGGCTTTGCACATCTGCCAGCTTGGCAGAATGTTCAGCTTCAGCAGCTGAACCAGACTTTGCGCTTCCTGCTGGTAAAGCTGCTGGGCTCGGTGAGCTGGCAGCTGATTTATCAGCTGCGGAGCAATAGATCATTTGGCGTGTTGGCTGAGGCAGTCTCAAGAAGTGACACAAGTTGAGTTCAGAAATAGCCAACTTACCCATTATTGTCCAGCTGAGAGCACAATTAGGTACTTTAAACAGTGAGTGACCTGAGTTGATCAAGGTCCATGTATCCGGTCGAGCACTTTGGTTTTAGTCTTGATGTGGGACAGACGCAAGACTTTTCGCGCGGCTGTCGCGATGCCCCCCCTTCTCACCAGTTCAAAGTGCCAAGTGTTCCTGCAGGCTACGCAGGCGATGGGAAATCTTCTATGAACCATATTGCACCACTCAAAAATGTCCGGCTCAGATACCTTGCGTGCATCTAGAAGCTGTGGTGCCCCTGCGACGGCCCTGTCCTGCCCTCATCGAATTGCCCACGAGATCGCACGACGACAGACCCAATCACCCCAAGACTTTGAAATTGGCTTCAAAATAGAATAACCATCATCCTATTATGTCTTCTTCCGCCAGACCCCGCAGTACTGTGTTGACCCCACGCCACTGCTTTGCTCGCATCTCAGCTGATGCGGAGCATCGCTTGCTCAGTGAGCAGCGAGCCAAGCCCGGTGCCACGTGCGAAAGTCAAGCCCAATGCCAAAGAACACATAAGCCAAAAGGTATATTTCTTGATGATTGTATCCCGCACCACATTGGGCGCCGAGAGCTGACCTCCAGTGGTGGCGTTGCGCCGACCAGCGTTGCGTCAGGGCGGGTCGGGGCCAGCTCTGGGGCGACGCAGGGCTCAGGGCGTGTCTCGGCTCGCGCTGGTGAACACAGCCCCACCACAGCTGCAGCAATACAAGAAATGGCCCCTCGAAGTTGAACGCGTCCATGGGCGCAGCGGCCACGGCTGCTTGTCACTGGCCCCAGAGAGTCCCAGCAGGTTCGCTCCAGCGCGCACTCACCAGACCCCAGGAGGCCTCCCCAGAGGCCGGGCTTGGCATGCAATCAAGCGGCAGCGACACTCCTGAAGGGGAGCATGCACCCCTCTAAAATTCCTGGAATTCAGTGCAATGTCAAGGAGTAGCTAAATGCATTTTCATGTAATGGTTGTGCGCTTGTTGGCAGGACGCGCCTCAGGTAACCAGCTGCCCAGATGAGCTGGCTGGCTGCGACACAGTGCAGCACCACGAGGCCAGGAATGGACTCCACCGGCCCCATTGTCAGCAGCACCTGTATCCCTCTTCGGCGCCTCAATGTGTCTCTTGTGCATGCACACGCGCTTCACTGGAATGTTTGGTGCGATTGCTTCTCAACAGCCGCCTGCAGTGCTCCCGCCACCGACTGCTGCCCGTCACGCTGGAAACGCTGTCCGTTCTGGACAGGCGTCGCAGCTGCATCATTGCTGTGGGATTGGCCCAGGTGTCGCTGCTCCCGCATCGCAGTGGTGCCAGTGGAGGCCAGGGGAGCCTGTGTTGGGGCAGTGTCTTCCGAATCCGCTTGGCGCTGAGCATTGTCGGCCCGTGAGCTGCGGGTGCTCTGCGCAAGCCGCATGAGCTCTTGCTCGACAACTTCTTGTTGGAGGTTAGCTTTGTCAGCTTCTACACTGCTTTGGACGGGCGCGGCTGAATTTTTCCAGTGCTCCCCTGCTGACGTGTCCATCCTTGCTGGCTGGCTGCCAGCTGCGGACCGGAGCATGCTTGCTGTGGTGGGCGGTAGATGGGAGTTTGCTGTAAATATAGGTGGTGTATGTGGGGTGTGTGTGCAGTGTGCTCAGCTTGCGCCATGGGGCTCAACAGGCAGGTATTCGCTCACTCCGCATTCAGCAACTGGCCGGCTCCGCACTTGCCACAGCACTGGCGCACTAGCACTTACACATCATAAAAGTGAGCTAATCTGGCAGAGGCTGTGAGATACTAGATTGGGTTAATGGTCAAGTAGCTGCATGTTTTGTTTTGCTTTTGTACGGTGGGCGACTTGTGTTGTGGCAGTGCAGTGACGAGCCGCCCCCCGCCCCCGGCAAAACTTTTTCGGTGCGAAACTCCCGTTTGGCGTCGTTGGGGTGGTCTCTCAGTTTTCAACGAAGGAGAAAATCCCTTTGAGGGGCACTTTTACTTGCTATTCTAAGGTGTTTCGGTGCATCAAGGTGTGTCTCTTGTTGAAATATGATGAGAAGCAGTGCTCTGTGTTGGTGTCGTTGGCTTGCGGCATGCACCAATCTCCGCATGAATTAAATCCGTATTTTTGCAGGAAAATGGCACAAACGGTTGGCCACAAGCTTCTTTTTGGATATCCTGAGGCTGAATATGTGGCCCAGTGTGCGCGAAATGTGTTGAAATTGCTCAAACCAGGGTCAGCCATCATAGTCAAAAACGACGAGCTCAGGAAATATCTCGCCCAAATGACACGCCGTGTAGACGATTATGCCGTGGTTATTGGGGGCATTGCAATCGACCAATCTGATTGTTGTACGGTACAAAAGTGGTTGGCTGCAGAAACAACCGGTCATTTGCAGCTTGCACTGTCCTCCACAGCTGCACACGAAGTAGGGGAGATGGATTTGAAAGGAGGTGCTACGGTACCTTGCGGCTGCAGAGACCCAGGCGCTGCCTGCCTCTCAAGTCTACTCTACCCTGAAAGCCACCATTTAATGGTGTTGTTGGACAGCGCTCGAGACTGTGACAACTGCTGTTTCAATGGGGCTGCCCTGGGCCAGTCTGTGAGTAGACTACACGATTGTCTCTGATTGTTTACATGCTTGTGATAACTTTGCTGATTACAAACGCTCGCACCCATCGCGCAGAAGCACGTGGTGATTCGTTCACGGAAGGCATTTTGTATGAAACAAACTCTTGCGGACAAGGTGGCCAGCGCCTTCATGGAAGCTGACAAGTGTGCTCTGGATGAGATGAATGTCGCAGCCGCCCAACAAGGAACAGTTGAATCTGACCGCGTACAGGGATTGATTCGTGCCACAGTGAAGTACTTGCTGAAATATTCAAGAAAAGCTGCGGCGGCAACTTCCAAATCCGTTGCAAGCCCCTCAGCCAGCGTGTCCCCTCAGCAGACCATGGACATGCCAGCGCACGCTGTGGGAGTCGCTGCCTCAGAGTCAGCCCACACTTTGACATTGGCATCAGCTCCAGATGTTCCCACAGGCCAGCCGCACACTTTGTTTCATGAAATGATGGATGTGAATTCATCGGGCGAGGGCAGCGGTTCCAGCACAGGTCAAGAGGCAAGTTCCAGCTCTCCAAGGTTGATCAGCATCGAGCAACATGAACTTTGCAGTCGGGCGGCCACAACAGTGTGGGGTTCAGGCGCTCAACCGCGCGATTTTCAAAAGGAAGCTGTGTGCTCCATGCTTTTAGGGGCCGACACTGTGCTCAGTACTCCCACTGGAAGCGGTAAAACTGGAACGGCTGCGCTGCTTGCAGCCGCAATGCCCGGTTTGCATCTTGTGCTGGCACCCACAAATGCTCTCCAGCATTCAATTTGTGTGGACATGCACCATGCGGGGGTGTTGTGCGCTCCTGCTCCCTCAAGCATGGTGCCTGCTTCCAAGTGCTTTTCCAAGTTGAAAAGTGGTTCCATCCCTTCTGCTCAAGACTGTCAGGCAGACTGTACAGCTCATGGGCTGGGCAGCAACTTGACACATGACCTGCAGCCACCATTTCTGACAAACACATTTGTGATTGTTGCTTCGCCCGAGCAGGCGCTAAACCAGAAGGCGCTGCACGAAGTGCTGGGCGGAAGTTCACCAAAGCTGCAAGCCATCATTGTCGACGAAGCGCATGTATACCACAGCTGGAAAACGTTTCGGCGAGATATGGGTGATATGAGCATTGAGCGTGGTGCCCATTCTGGTGTTCCCTTCCTGCTGATGTCTGCGGCTCTCACACGGGTGGCCATCGAGGAACTGATTCGGACTTTTCAGCTCAAAAATGCTCACACCATTCACCGTGCCGCGACAGGGCAAGATAAAGGCGTTGTTGTCATGGCAGTCCATGAACTGGAAGCGCATACTACCGACGCCGATAAGGAGCGCTTGTCTGGAACCCGGCAGGATTACGCGTACCTGCACTGGGCGTTGACTACAGGTGTGGCAGAACTTCAGCAAGAAGGCTGTGCAATTGTTTTTGTGCATACCCGGGAAGACTGTAAAACTGCTATGCTTGCTGTCAACAAGTTGATGGGTAAGAACACTGCAACACTGTACCACGGGACAGAGGATCCGAAAGAACGCCAAAAAATGGGGGGCAACTTGACAGCGTGGCTTGATGGCAGCGTGCCGGTGATCGTTTCCACGACAGCCCTTGCCATGGGAGTGCACAATGCTCGCTGCGTCCGTGTTATTGTGCATAACATCCCCGAAAATGCTGCGTGCTTGTTCCAGATGATTGGGCGTGCTCGAGTGCAAAGGCGCACTTTTGGCACCCTAATACGTGTGTGCCGGCGACATCGCTCCACCATGATGAGGATCATGCGCGAAACCAGCAACGCCACCGAAATTGCAGAGTATGTGTGTCTCTTCAACGCGCTGCACAATATGTCGCAAGAGGGGGCCAATGCGTGGCCATCTCTCCGTGACCACTTTGGCATTGCCGCAGTGCCGCTCAGCACCGGAAGACAGCTTGCATCGCACAGGCGATTGAATGTGCAGCCATTACTGAAAGCCGTGGGAGATTACCTCACATTTACTGGACAGCAGCTGTCATTGGAGTCCCTCCGCAAAGCCTGTCAGTCTGGAATCTTGGCCGACATCGAGCAGGGCTGCTGCTCGTCGAACGCTGATGAACCAACCCAGACACTGGCTGCCGCACTCCTGTGGCTTGAAGCTAGCCCAAGTGCAATCCCTAATGCAGCGTACGATTCATTTATTTGCTTGGGAATCGAGCTGGGGTTCTTTGATGTGGGACTCCATGACAAAGTGGAGACTCTGCTCCCCAGTACCAGAGAAGTTTCCTCAGCGCTGCCTGCCTTGTGGACTCCATGGCTTGAAGAGCAGCCACTCCCGCAGCTGTGTACAGAGCACGTATCAGGTGCAATGCCGGTTGTCATTGGTGCTGGAGTGCCTTCGGCCGCACAATCTCCGCTCTCGCCACCGGCAGAGGCCGCGATGGTGTCCAGGCCGCAGCAGGCTCCTCGCACCCTATTTCTTGGAACTGCGACCCAGGCTGCAGAAGCCTTGAACAAAATTGCAGAAAATGAGGGCTGCTTATTCGAGTACAGTAACTCGGGCGTACGTTCCAAAACGGGGCTTGTTGCAGTGTTGTATCGCTGCGCTTGCAAATTGCCGTCGCGGCAGCGCAAATTTCAAACAGACAGCACACCGTGCCCAGTGTTTGCAGTACAGCATTTGAATAGCAAAACCGACGCACTGCTTTTGAGGGTGAGTGGGGCACACAACCACCCTGCTTGCAAAAAGCCCCCCGCAGGTCATTTTCCGGGTCGGGATGGGGCAGAAACAGAGCAGCAGTACTCGTGGTACAGAGGCTTGCCACAACATCCACAAGTAGATGACACCCTAAGGAGAGTGTTCAACACCACAGGGCACCAAAGTCCAATGGCCATCTCTAGGGAACTGCCTCGCACCCTAGCCGGTGTGTCTGACAGCATCAGCAGCGCAGACAGGCAGCTTCCCCAACGACTCCGGAATACGCCAGAGTTCCAGACGGTCTTGAACACAAGTGGCCTTGTTCATTTGCATGGGCTGCATAGCACGTGCCCCGCTCAAAGGTACATCCTCAACTTCATGTTCCGACTGAAGCAACAAAGGCGTGGTGGCAAGAGCATGTGGCAGGCCTTGACGCAATTTGTGCAGGACAGTGACCCGAGCACTTTCAGTCTGCATGACACGCTGAGGCAGTCTGGTAGCAGCAACGATGGTTGGCTGTTTATGCAGACAGAAAACATGAAAGAAATGACTCGAGACGATGTGTACGCCAAGAGCCTGAGCAGCACATCATATGAGGACGACACTGGAGGTCTCATCCAGTACAAATCGAAGCTGTTCGTCTGGATGGTGCGCAGCCCACACACTCATCGTGGCATCCCTGTTGCATACATGCTGTATGTTCATGGAAATAACGAGCAGGGGACTGACGCAATGTCAACATTTCGCAGTGATGGGCTGGTCAGAGCGCTTGTTTGGTCGTACCGCGCAATTGAACACAACAGCAGCGGCATGGTCAACTTGCAGGCCAAGATGATGGATAAGTGTTCACACGGGCATGCTGCATGGGCAGTCTTCCAAGCTGGCAAGCTGCGTGCTGCCATCAGTGCTGCACTCAACTTGTTAGACTCTGACAGGGTAATGGGCAACACGACAGCAACAGCCAGCACTCTGAGTGAAGCCGCAGCCGGGCTGCAGAGCATCCCCGATCTGCCCGATCCAACGAAGCCAGGCTCGATCGCCTCCTCAAGTGTCACATCAGCAAAGTGGTCCACTTACACTGCAGCTCAAAGTCTCGTAGCACTTGTGGCCGAGCTGCCTGGGCTGAAGCCGGCAGACGCCAGCGGAGCAGATCAACTAGAGCCTGTGCGCGCACAACTGCGAGCCTCCGTCCAGGCCAAAATATTTCTGTGCGTATTTCATGCACACAAGGCTTGTTGTGAAAATATGATGACTCGAGTTCCCAGCTCTGCGAAGCGAACTGAAATGGGCGCGCACTTGAGTGGGATTTTCCGCGCCCGAGACGAAAAACATGCAAATCACTTGATTGACCAATTTGCAACTGCTTTCAAGGATGATTATGAAAAGTCAGTGCAGTACCTTCGTACCAACTGGGGCACTAAACAGGCAATGGCAAAGTGGGGTTTGTGGCACAGGGAGCAGCACCGCGATATTGACGCAACCACAAACATTGTTGAGGCGCACTGGAATGTAATCAAACACAGAGTGCTATCTCGACGGGTGAATGTGGACATCATTGAGCTTATCCACGAGCTCATTGGAACAGGACCAGAGGATGCCAGCTCGTTATACAGCCAAATTCTGAACGCTGAATGTGCCATCTTCTCTGGAGCTGCAGGTCACAAGCGGTCGGTGCAGGCTGTGCACGAAGCCCGCCAGCTAGCTCAAAGCATCGCACAGAAGGGATCATTCAAACAGTTGACTCACAACGTGTATTTGGTGCAGTCAGTGGCTGGAGTGGGCAGTCAGTATCGGGTCAACACAGCGAGCAACACCTGCGAGTGCAAGCACGCTGCCAAAGGCGCAGCTTGCAAGCACCTGATGGCGTTATGCATAATTCAGGAGCAGGTTCCGCCGAGCTGGGGTGTGTTGAGCTCTACTGGAATAGACTCTAGCTGCCCTGTCCCTGAGGCAACTCCTGCACCCAACAGTCAAGAACAGGAGTCCGAGTTGAGCGCCGAAGGAGTGAGCGCTTCGGAGGGCAGCGGCGAAATCATTCAGGTGCACAGGCCAGCATCAGGGGCCGCCAGTGACGAGGGTCTGCTTGCGCTCTGTCAGGCCGTTGGGGGCCGCTTGTCGTGTTTGAGCAGCATTAACGGCCTGTCAGATTCCGCCAAGCGAAAAACTTGGGCGGCTCTAAAGCAGTTGGAAGCAGCCCTTCTGCTCCAGGATACAAACTTGAGTGACGAGCCTTTGTTTGATAAAGCCATGCAAGGAGCTAGCTCGTATGATGAGTTTGTCGCGCAGACTGCGCCAACAAGCCATATTGGCATGAGGGCGCGCGCAGAGGAACGGCAAAAAAGGCGCAGCCACGAAGCAGACCCCAAGAAAACAGACCGCATGGCCAACAGATCAGCCAAGGCAGCCATGAAACGAGGCCGCGATCCCAAAGACACTGCACAGCCCCTGCCTGCACGGCGAAGCAGCAAAAGTCCTCGACTGGAAGTGGCAGGTTCGGATCCGGCACCAGGTGCAAACATTGGAAACAAATTGTCCAAGCTGAGGGGTGAAAAAAATGCTTCCAAAGGAAACAAACGCCGTGCCGGGCCGCCCCCCACCAGAGAAGAGCGGCAGAACTTTTCAGTGGGGTCTGTCCTGCACGCCAAACTTGGGAGACATCACGAGGATGCCAAGCAACAGGAGTGGGTGTGTGGGTATGGTATCGTAACCTCATTTCAGTCCATGTCTGAAAAAGCGGTGCTCTGGGTCTCAGCCGCAGGAGAGAAACTTGCTCTGAGAGAAGAAGAGGAATGCCGCCTGAGGGACACGAGAATCGCCTCAAAGCGTGGAACCATCACCCAGGTCAGCACTATAGGAAATCATTTGCCGGAAGCTGTTCAAGCACTCGTCCGAGAGCACACTGTAAAACCTGCCTTGCTGAAAAAACCAGCTCGCCGACTGAAAGCAACTGCCAACACAACTGTAGTTGTTAACCATCCGTAGCTCATGAACAGACAAATACATCGTAAACCGATGCACCTGTAGCTTGCACACGCTACAATATCCCCTGGGAGTGTGGGCGGAATGCAGCATGCCCGGGCAGACGGGGGCTGGGGGGGGCCTCCAATGCGCCTCCCCCGCCAGAGCCCCATGCACATGTCCGACCCCCTGCACCGGCGATTCCAGCATCCATGCAGTGTCCACGATGTCCCCTGGGAGTGTGGGCGGAATGTCTGCTCCGACACTTGCAGCCTGCCCGGGCAGACGGGGGCTGGGGGGGGCCTCCAATGCGCCTCCCCCGCCAGAGCCCCATGCACATGTCCGACCCCCTGCACCGGCGATTCCAGCGTCCATGCAGTGTCCACGATGTCCCCTGGGAGTGTGGGCGGAATGTCTGCTCCGACACTTGCAGCCTGCCCGGGCAGACGGGGGGCTGGGGAGGGTCTCAACGTCACCGTACTTGTTGTTGAGCATTTTGATTTCAGCATGTTTGGGTTAGATGGGGAGCACATATCGATCAGTCCCGCTTGGAGCCAGGTGGGGATAACCCGTTTGTATCACTGGGACTAGCTGTGAACGAGTGGCGGACGTCAACTCTGGCTCGGCAAACAGGACGGCTCTGATGTAATCTCACTTCGGTTTTTCGCTCCCCAATGGGCGTTGTGGACAAACCAGATAAACAATGAAAAAAGACGCGTTTCCTCTTGATATTGCTTGTTTAGGTAAGCTCATCGAAACGAACAGCTGAATCCCTCGCGCGCAAGTTGAGACTTGTCTTCCCTTGCACGAAACTACCCAACCATGTCTGGACACGAGGTCATACTCAAGATGCAAAGGCAAGCATGATGAACAACCTGAAATCCATTTGCAATTTGTTTAATGTAAGTGCTGTATATACTGCATATTGCCAGCCACAGTGCGCAAGTCTAACTTCTCTCGCTGCGCCACAACAAACCAACACGCCAATGTGAGCACGAACTGTTCCACCGGAGACTCGAGAGATGCCAGTATGCACACAAGAGAGATTTAGACTTTGTTCATTTGCCGCAACCATGCCCACAGTTTCGAGGGCCGACGCTATAATGACTAGCTGTCAGACTTGTTGCGGGGGGTGTCACTGCGCGGAAATTGGCGCATGTCGGTGCAGCCGGTAATGCCAATGCTGCTGAGCGGGTCACACTTTTAAGTTCAATCTGAACAATGTCGTCACATCTCTTCTTATGCTGGTTAATGTAGCTTGGGCGCCTGCATTCCAAGTCCCAATGCAGAATGGCCTACTGAATGGCCCAAGACAATGCTTGGCATCGGCGCCGCGCGCTGCTCATCCGCAACCCGGCAACAACGTAGTGCCAAAAGGCCAAAACCTAATGCTCCCGTATAAACACTGGCGCTGGGATAAACATTGTTGTAGTGCATCAGCAGGCTGGTGCGTATGTCATTGCAGCGATCTTGTCATGAGTGGTTGCAACCTGGTGCCGGTGACACACAACGGAGTGGCTGTGGTGTACGCACATTTTGACCACTGGCACACCGTGAGAAAATTTGCTACCCATCAGTAAACTTCGGGTGTGTGGATTGGCTCATATCACTTTGTCCAGAAGCATGATGCTGCAAGGTTGCACGCTTTGCATGCTTTTGCGGTGCGATATGATGCTGCACCAGTGCCAAGTGATGCCGCCTCCATATCGGACTTGAGCAGCTGCAGAATGCTTTTTGTACCTAATTTATGCACTTGGTGGCTTTTGTGCACAGATATATGCATTCAGTGCAATGATCTCGAAGAGGACTGCGGCTTTTGCTGCACAACACCCAGGCGCTACATTCATTCCCGCACATGATCTGCAGCAGATTTTCCACCTCTGATGCTCAGAAACCAGGTAAAACTGAACACTCAAGGCACCATGCGAAAGCCAGCGCACAATTCTGTCATTTCAGGGACGTGCTCTCCGACGTGAAAACACCATTTCGCACCAAATAAGTGTCATCCCCCCCCCGCTGGGTGCTGGCTGTGGGCGAAAGACCACCTGGCAAATGCCTTTATCGGCCCACTTCAATACAGACAATGATTCACACACCTGTGCACGGTTTTGTAGGTCATAACGTTTATAGACTCTGTGCTTACTTTCTTTAGATTTCCAGAAAAGTTCTCTGGTCGCTGGCAGCATGCAGTGAGTTCGCGAGTTTCTGCGGGCTTCAGGTCTCAGGAGGTGCACACCATTTGCTGTTCGCAGACCCAATGCAGCAGGTGGCTGGTCAACACCACAAACTTTGGCTCCAGGCCAGCAGCTAAAGACGCGTGTGGCTGCTTTGCATGTTCCGCAGCAGCCTCCGATTCCTCCGCGGCCGGGCGCTGCGCATTTTCCGCAGACCTCACAGCAGTTCCCTTCAGCGCTTTCTCAACAGCAAGCTCAATTTCACTCACAATATCAGCACCATGCTTCAAACCACTCCTCTTCAAATCATACTTACCCCAGTCATCCCGCCTCGTGGGCTTCCTCCGGCCCTGGCAAGCACGCAGCCGATGCAGACAAAAACCCACAGCTCACAGACGGCATGCGTGCATTCCTCAAGCAAGTTCGCAGCAGCGCCATTTTTCCACCCGGCTGCGCGGATTACACTGAGCGCAGTGTCGCAGCAGCTCAAAGCCAGGACCACATGAACCACATTCACCGCGAGCTGCATTCCATGTACACAAACCTGCACTCACAAAACAAGCTACAAGCGCACCCATGGGCATCCCTGTCCCCTGTTGCCCTGCCTGGAGCACCCCAGGGTGCGTCTCCTGCTGCAGCAGTGGCTGCGGCGGCAGCAAGGGCAAAGGCAGCGGTACAAGCAGCGAAGCAGCGCCACGCACCCCCCCCTCACCCCCCTGCCGCCCGGTCCAGCAACAGGTGGGGGGCCCCAGGAGGTCAAGTGCCTGCATCTATACGGGACACTGCAGCCCCCCCCTCATCTTTACGGGATACAGCGGCCGCAGCTCCTCGGCACCCCCCCCCAAGCCGCCTTGGAGCCCCCCCTGTCCGGGGCAGCTCCGCTGCCGTCATGCCGGCTTGGGCTACAAACGGCAGTGCACGCACGTCCACAGCTGCTGCTGCCCATACTTCCTCTGGGGGGGGTGCTGCCGCTCCAGTAGGGGGGGGCAAGCGAGCAAGGGAACCCACAGGCTACATCCCCCTGGTGTCCCCCAGCGCTGCGCTGCCCAGCAGCGGAAAAGCCTTCCCGTATCGGGCTACAAAGCCCACCCGCGCTCAGCTCAAGCAAGCGGCGAAAGCTGAGAAAGCCGCCAAGAAAGCAGCCAAAGCCGAGGAGCGGAAAGCAGCCAAAGCGGCCGCAAAGGGGGTCAAGGGGGGCAAGAAAGCAGCCTCACTCATTGCATCGCCCGACATTAGTGCCTCTCGTTCGCAGGTTTCGCAGAAAGCCGCAGTGGCTTCCAGGGCAAAACGCTTCAAAGCCTCCCACGAGGCAATTCGCCGGTCGGCAGGCAGCAATGCCTTCAGCGGCGCAATCGTCTTCAATGCTGACGCAGACTTCGGCGCAGACTTCGACTTGGACAGTGTTCTTGCAGTGCAAGGTGTCAGTACAGACCTGGAAAAGTCGTATTTCCGTTTGAACGCCCCCCCCAAGCCCGAGGAGGTGAGGCCTCAGCCGGTGCTTGAGCAGGCCATTCAGCATGTCCTGCAGCAGTGCGAGGCAGGCAAGCCGTACATATGGGGCAGCGATCAGATGAAGGCCATTCGGCAGGACTGCGTGGTTCAGGGTATTACGAACGACTTCACGGTGCAGATGTACGAGGCGCACGCGCGGCTCGCACTGCGACATGCCGACATCAGCGAGTTCAACCAGTGCCTGACCCAGCTGCTGCATTTATATGCCGCGGGTCACGCTGGTTGCGACTGTGAGTTTGCAGCCTACCGTGTCCTGTATTCCATGTACGCTGAGTCCGACACTGCGATCAGCCGATCACTGCAAGACCTCACCGCTGAGCAAAAGGCCTCCCCAGAGGTGGTGCATGCATGCAAGGTACAGGCTGCCAACAGCATCGGGAACTATGCCGCATTTATCCAGCTGTACGCCACGGCTCCCAATTTGAATTCAAGCATCATGGACCGGTGTTTGCACCGGGTGCGAAATGAGGCGCTGCGGGCCATGGCGCGTGCATTCAGGCCCGCCCTGCCGCTGGAGTACGTGCAGCACACCTTGGGTATCTCTGCGCAGCAAGACGCGATCATGCTTATTCGCCACTGTGGGGGGGTGGTGCAGGAGAGCGAGGGGGGGGTCATATTTGACACCAAGGCATCCATGGCCACCGTGAAGACTGTGAGGGCCCCAGAGGAGCTTGTAGCCAACCCAATGATATGATAGTATGCACACAAGTCGCCAACTGTCTTGTCGCCTTGGCGCACATTTAGTAGAATTAGCTTCGGCGCGAGGGCACTCATCCCGGCGTCCAGCGGCACTGGGGGGCATCTCGCCGTGGTGAGCTAGGCCTGTTATCATCATGTCGGTGAATGCCCAAAATAATCATACACAACAACCTTGAATGCTTGTTTTGGGGGAAGATTGTTCTGCTGAGTTCCCCCGTCAAGCCAGCGCTCAAAGTGTGCTTCTGAAGCTGATGAGGCCTGCCGTTGATAGTCACATTTAGTGCATCATGGCTTCCGACTCACAGGGCTCATGGCTCACTGGTTTGTTCCTATTTAATGTCATCGTTGCAACTGGCACCTTTGCTCTGCCTGCGATTTTCAGTGATGCAGGAGTTGTGCTGTCAAGTGTATGTACGCCTCAGCGAGAGCCCAAGAATTTCCGTATCAATTCGCAACGCAGGTATTTCTGCTCATCGTTGTGTTCACCACACATACAACTGCTATGTATGTTATGGAAGCAGTCACAACAGCAGGCCTTTTGAACCACTTTGGGATTCAAGCACGCTGTGGAGATGGACCCACACAAACCACAAGTGGCTCGTCCGCTCATCAAGGCCAGATCCAATGGCCGACGCAGATCAGTCAAGTGAACACGGCTCTGCTGCCCACCGCATGGAGAATCATTTGGTTCTTCATCTTGATCGTCTATCTTTACCCCGATCTTGCTGTTTACTCAGTGTTTATCTCCGACACTGTCCAGGTTGTCTTTCCCGTCGTTGATTTTGCACCGGAGCTCTTCATCTCGGGGGATGGGGTCTACTACACCGCTCTGGTGCTGTCCTCTGTATTTTTGACTCCATGGGTATTTGGCTCTTTTAAGGGCACAACAGCCCTGCAAGTGACCACTACTATTACTCGTAACGTGCTGCTGTGGTCCATGATAATCATTGCGGTGTGCATGCTGACTGGAACAGATTTTGGACAGCTGGAAACTCGCGTGGAGAGTAACTCTACTGGCAACGGAACCGTGGCCTACAATACTACAGCCGTGCTATCTCAAGGCTTTGTTCATTCGCACATTCTGAGTCACCACCAGCAAGCAGCTGCCTGGCATGAACGCTCCTCCAATTTGAACGCAGGGCGCAGCTTTGCACGGCCCAGCGCTACAGTCACCAGCAAAAACGCAGCAGCATCGCAGGGGAAGCAAGCTGCTCACACCCCTGCGTCATCTGGCCACGGTCACCGTGGTGCGCTTCCATGGGCAAACTTTTCGAAAGTGCCGCTGCTGTTTGGGGGTATAGTGTACAGCACCATCCACCAGCAATACGCGCCCTCCATTTTATCACCACTCCGCAACAAACCGAAAAATCTACTGCGCACCCACCGCAGTGTGCTCTGTGGCGTGACGATTTACTACTTGGCCCTGTGCCTGACTGCTGTTGCCGCGTTCGCAAAGTACACTGGCATTGGAGATGCAGCAGTCGCCGCTGCCGGCGGGGAAAGCACCCAGTGCAATGCGCTGACTGCACACCCGTGTCAACTTCAGGCTTTATACACGTTCAATTTTGGTTTTGTGCAGCCAGCGTGGTTTGCGCGCTTCATTGCTATGGCTCCGCTGCTGAGCATGCTGAGCAACTTTCCTCTCATCGCCATGACTCTGCGCGACAACTTGATGATTTTGGTGGCAACCCTGCTTCAGCATTTCGCCCGGAGTTCCAGCCCAGGCCCAGCAGACTCGTCCATTAGGCGCCAGACCCCTCAAGGCGGCTACCGGCGGGTGGCTGTCAGCGACAACGCATCTTCAAATACCCAAGCAGTCCATGCGCGCACCACAGAGCCCGGCATGCAGACCAACCCATCTTTTGCAACGAGCGCTCCTTCAGCGGTGCTGGTGGGGCCTACCGTGTCAAGCGGCAGAACAGCGGCTCAGTGCATCGTCCACCCGCTGCATGGGGACGGTGTACCGCTAGTGGCCCCCCCCCTGCAAGAGGCTACAGGCCATCGACTGCAGCTGGGAAATGAAACTGTGCCTATGCCCCCCGCAGGCGGTGCCCAGTCTCCACGCATTGACGTGGTGGTGTCCAGGGGCAGCACAGAAGCCCCTGCTGCAACTTGGAGCGAGTGGGCAATTCAGACTGCCCGGCTGTTAAGCAACCCTACAGAGGCCCCATTTGAGTCAAGAGTGGCATTTGCACTTCTGGCTGTGGTCCCTGCGTACATTTCCGCGGCGCTGACCCAAGACATTGATTTCCTGCTGCGCATTGTGGGTTGTTTTGGCGGCTCATTCATTGCTTTCGTCATGCCATGTGTGCTTCTGCAATACGCACGCGAAGCACAACAAGTGCGCATGGAGCCTACTGAAGGTACCAGTGGCGCAGGTGCCTTCAATAAGGATTCCCTCGGGTTCTCCAGCGCAGAGCGCCGGCTTGGAACCCGCTCTGAGCTATTTCAGGCACCAAACGGAGGCCCGTACTGGCGAGCAGCAATCTTGTCCTTTGCTGCAGTAGCCTTTGTGGTGAATGTGTACTCGCTGTTCACATCCCCATGAAGCCAGCCGCCACTTGAGCGACAGGCACTGCTCTGGGCAGGTCTGGTTCTGCCGCGCTTTCGTCCTGGCGGAGGGGAAAGTCCCATGGTCTGAAGGCTGTGCCCCTTACACTGGGCAGACCAGCAGTGCGCAGCGCATTACCTGCATGTATAGGCTTGAAGGCGAACGCCTGCTGGAATGGCAGCCAGCCATCGTTGGGTGGACCCCTGCCCCGCCCGTGCTCTAGTGGTGCACCCGGTGGCCCAGCTGTTAAGCTGCAGGTGGTCATGAAAAAGGTACATTGAGCACAATACAAGCGACATGAATACTGCTGTGGAAAGCACCACGAAATGCCATACAACTAGGGCGCTTCAAGCTGTGGACCCATCAGTGTCGGCAGGGGCAGCTGCACCGGGGGCAGCAGCACCCGTGTTGCTTTTCCAAGCACCTGCCGTGTCGCCTGCAGTTGGTGCACTTGTGGAGGCACCTGTGGGGGATGGTGAGGGGGGGGCACTGCACTTGGCACGTAGCGCCCTGTACATGACGGTGAGGTCACCGTAGTCCCCAACGGGCCCGAAGGCCATCATCACCGCTGGGAAAAACACTGTGGACCATAGCAGCGAATACGCAATGGTGCTCATGAGGATGGTGCCCATGACTTGAAAAATGATCACAACTGCTGGAAACAGAAACACAGAGGCACCGAAGGTGGTCACCGCACCAGCCAGCACCGACACGCCCATCACAGTCAAACTGCTCTGCATTCGCGAGAAACGGCTCAGGGGCGCGCTGCCAGCCTTCCGTTCGTGCTCTACCTCCATGTATGAGCTGGCAAAGTGCACCACATAGTCCACGGAGAAGCCCACCAGAATCACAAAGGCCACTGAAACAGCAATGCCCATCTCCCAGCCCAGGGCAGCTACAGTCAGCATGACTGTGATCACGATTCCCAGGATTGTTAGCGTTGCAAAGCTGCCTGTAATGATGTTCTGGGTGGATATCATCAGCACCAAAAACGCAACTGCAATGGAGATTGACATCCCATTGATGGCAGAGTTCAGCAGCTCCCGCTCCGTGATCATCCCTTGCCACGCGCGGCCTGCCGTCTGGATGGCCTTGTTCACGCCGGGGGCGCTGGCGGCGTTGCGTGCCTCCACAAACTCCTGCCACTTCTCACTCACGGGATTGGTGGTGGTGTACGGTTCGTTGGGGATGAGGAACAGTGAAAACTTCACCTGCATCAGGCGCACTCCCTTCCCGTCGACGATGCCCATTTCGCCGTTGCTGCAGGAGCGAGTCGCCAGGGGCGTGGCGCAGAAGCGCTGTGCCTCAGAGATGAAGTACGTGCTTTGGTCTTGCCCACTGGACGCCACAGCCGGAAACGTCATGCCTTGGGCGACGCGCCAGTCCTGAAATGCACGCATCCAGCATGAGTCCTCAGACTTGTATTGCTCCACTGTGTGTGCGGCGTCACATGTGGCCAGCACGTCGCTCTGCGCCTGGGGGGCAGAGGGGTCGAAACTGCCGTCGAAAATGGGAGTGCCCTTTTCCTGGGGCTTGTATCTGTTGATGCCCTCGCGGTCAATGCCAGACACCCCCCAGGTGAAAGTCACCACCACTGTGTCATCAGCTGCAGATGATCTGAATTCGTCGGTCATCCACGTGCCAGCCACGCCCAGGGGGTGGTCGTCAGGGATGAATGACTCAGCCTCGCTCAGGCCCCGCAGCTGCACCGCGAAACCAATGCCGACACCGAAGAGGATGACAAACAGCACCAAGATGGGATACTTGAAGCGGTCAATTAGGGGGGCCCACGTGTCGTGGAAGAAACGCTCCAGGGGTCTCAGGGCCAGCTGAGAAGCGGCGGATTCGTGCTGTGGTTTGGGCAGGGGGTCGTTGGACGGCTGAGCGTCAGCTGCGGGGACTTGCTCTTGATTGGGCGTCTTGTGTCCAAACATGGGATTGCCCCCCCCTGCTTCTGCGCTGGAGCTGCCGTCAGGCGCTGCGAGCTTGATTTCAGTCGCCGTTGCACCCTGAGGGCCTGGGACAACCTTCATTTTGGCGGAGGTGGCGCTCTGTTCCTGGGGTAAGGTTGGGCAGGCAAGGCCGCACGTGTTGCTCCACACAGAGCGCTCACAGGGCCGCAATTGCATGAACCAGAATCCCACAAGGGCTGGCAGCAGCGTCATGTTCAGCACCCAAGCCACAAAAATCAAAATGGCTGCAAATGTGGCATGTGCGGTTAATGCAGGGCACAAATGTGGAAATCAGGCTGCTGCAGGTGCACTCACCAGCGAAGATTCCGAACGTCCCGATGGGTAGAAGGGGGCTGATTGCAGTCGCCAGGAATGCCGCCACTGTTGTACCGGACGTCACTGCCGTTGCATGCACTGCACGTTGAAAGGTAAAACCCAAGCGGTCCGTCAAGTGTGCATACTTAGCTCCTCGGGCCTTGGTGCGCGTTCCCTCGTCCTCACTCAGCAAGGCAGCTTCCACCCCCCCCTCGATACCAGCCTCTGACAAATACATGTCAGCACTGTCAGTGGGGGCTTGTTCAAACTGCACACAGTAAAATACACAGTGCGCCTGCTACACACACAGCACACATGCAGGCAATACTCACGGCGTCAATGAAGACAAAGATGTTGTCTGCCCCGATGCCCAGGATCACGAAAATCGCCAGGGCGTGCAGAGCCTGAAAGAAGTCAATGCCGAGCACGATGCGGTAAATGAAAATGGCAGTGGGCAGGGAAATGAGGATTTGGAACATGCCAGTCAGGCCGAGGAAGGGAGATGTGGTGTGCACCCCCAGGTATAACAGCACGAAGGCAACGCTGGCACCTGCCCACAGAATGTCTGTCTGGATAATGGACTGCCGCTGCTGTTGTGCCACTTGCGCTCCAAAGATGAGCACCTGCACGTCCCCATCGCCATCCTCGGCGGCCAGCTCAGCCACCACGAATTCAGCAAACTCCTGAATGGCGTCGCCGAAGTCCAGCTGTTGCTGGTCAAACTCGTCGCCTGAATCCGCATAGCCCTTCAGCGGCACCCCCATTGGGAAAAAGGAGCGAGCGTACTCAGTGGTGATGTCACAATTGGTTAAGGTCGAGTCGCACAGCCCAAAGTCTGCTCCAAATGCAGCAGACACAGCACCCAGTGACCCCACATGCAGGCGCTCTTGGGGTGTCCAGGTCCCCGGGTCAAGCTTGGTGCGCTGCACTTCAATGCCCTGCGTCGCATTCACTGCATAATCCCGCAGAAGCGCGTTGATGCTGGCTTGTGTGGTGCCGGCTGCAGACGGGTCTACCGTGAAGGGCACGGCCAGGGACACCTCGCTGCTGCGCACAAAGCTCTGGGAAACAAAGGGCGCTGCATCCACGAACGATGCATACTGGGCACACACAGATGCGCCACCTGACGGGTTTGGCACACGCAGGCAGATATCTGTGTACGACTTCTCGTTGAGGAACATGGCTTCCACCTCCTGGATGCGTTGCAGCAGGGCAGGGGTGAGGATGTTGCCGCCGCTGCGGGCACGGTACAGCAGGAAGACGTCAAACGTGTTTTCTGGGGTGCTCTGCTGCGCCACGCTTTCGTTGGAGGCCACCTGCAAGTCGTGTGTGGGTGCGCGCGGGCTGCGAGCTTTATTTGCGCCTTGACTCACAGCAACTTGTTGGGCAATGACCAGGTCGCGTGCCTCGTCCATCGCATCGAATTCCTTAACTCGGATGTCGCTCCTGTGGGGGCAACGAGTGAGGTGCACTTGATTGCTGCAGGTGTCCGTCACATGGTCATATTGCACGGGGGCTTACTTGATGAGAACATCAGCATCGGACTGCAAACAAAAGGAGTTCAAATTTACACCTCCAGGGCTGCCACCAGGCACCTGGGCAAGGCCAAGGCTAGGCACGTTTTGAAGGTCATGACCAAGGTGCTCTCGGCCATGGAAGCAGCCCCTGAGGGTCGGGAGAGCATGAGTCAGAGACAACTTCAAACACCCATTGAAATGTGAAGTCTTCTCGGAAGAAGCTAATATGCAGGTGCGGCAAACAAGACAGGACTGGCCATTGCACCAAGAGGAGTATGCAGCTGCCGCAACCACACTGAACTCACATTTTCGGAGAGTGCCAGCTGGCCTGATGTCACCAAAGTTAAAAGTAAGACAAGGCCAAATATGAAGATGGATGGAATGACGGCCTGCGCAGCATACATTTTCATTCTGGTGACAGGGAAGACATTTCTCAGGCCTCCGCATGTTGCTGAAACAACACGGCATTCAACCAGGTACATCCGCACAGCAAACTTACACAGGGATACTCAGCACAGCATTTGACACAATTCAGGACTCTTGGTGATTTCGTCTTGAGCTTCATCCCAGCGAAGTTGATTGGGGAGTCGTCTGGTTGTGTTGGCATGTTGCGGATGTTTGCGGAAGGAACGAGCGTCACGCTCCGGCACTTTCCGAGTTTTGGCAGCCGCTGCCTGAGCCTGGATTTGGAATACCTCGAAGCACAATTCAGAGCAGGCAACAACGAGGACCATTGAAGTTATTACTCTCAATTGGTTAGTGAGTTTCAGTTTGAATAGTTCGGTCCAGCGTCACAGGTTGCACGTTTGCCAACCTCCCTCACGATCGGCGGGGGGTGGCTGCCTGAAGCAAGCCCCCGTCGGTACGCCAGCCGAAGATTCAGTAGCTACTTTTCGCAATAAGACAAGACAACCAATTCACTGTGTTCAGCACTTTGGCGGGCTTAGAATCTCTGGTATCCACACGGGTAAAGCGCAGCGCACTTTTCTCTAGCATTTTCAATGACTGGCTTCCACAATGAACGGCCATTCAAAGGTAGGCTAAGCCCAGCCACATCAAAGCAAAAAAATCATCCTGTTTCCCAACACCTGGAATGAACGGGCTCCTCATTGACATATGCATGCAGCTCTAAGGCTCCCTCCCAGTCAGCCAGCAATGCCAGGTCTGAATCACCTGCGCGCGGGTGGATTCCATCCCAATAAAAAAATGGATGGAATCCACCCGCGCCCTGCCGTGTCGTTTTCACGCCGATGACGCAGTCAAAGACTTCAGCATCCATTCAACTATGAGCTAGACAATGCATTGTTTGAAGCACTTTGCATGCGGGAGAACAACTTCAATCCCTACCTTCAATAAAAGGCAGCCCAGCCGAATTGGCGTATAGCTCCTGCACAGGCAAGGGGTGGCCAACATGGGGGGGGCAGCACTTACACAAGGGGGAGCACTGGCCGCAGCCAGCTGCCATGGTTACGGTGAGCTCGCGTTGTGGTGACTGGCTCTGGGATGCAAGTGGTACTTCATTCAGTCATGTTGCTTGGAGTATTTCGTTGTTGTTGTAGCTGCTGGCGCTAGAGGGGCTGCTGCGGTTGGCACACTTGGCTTGGATATCTCGCTTCGACCAATAGGTGAGGTGAGATATCGAGGATCCGCTTTGCACACCATCTCGCTTTCGGGCTCCCCTAGAACTGCAGTGATATCCTTGTTGTTGTTCCTTCCTTGGTAGAGGGGGGTACCTTCTTCGGGTGTAGTTTCTTGGCATTTGGGTGGCCGACCCGACCGTCAGAGCAAATAAAATAGAAAAAAAAGGGGGAGGGACAGGACAGGGGCTGTCCGGACGGGAGAAAAAAATCAAAAATCCGTCAACCCATTGAAGCTTGGCGAGGCTTCTCCTTGACTTGATGTTGTTGTTGTCCTTCCGAGTGTCTTGGGCTAGTCTTGAGTCTTCGTTCTTGTGCATAAGTTTGTTTGGTGGCTTGCTGCCCCCTTCTTGTTTGACTTGCGTCCCGCCGCCTTGCCCTCCACGCACATCTCTCACAGCTTCGCAGCCGACGATGGCTAGAGCTGTTGAATTTGTCAAACCTTGGTGCAATTTACAATCTCACGTCTAACGTTCTCGCAAATCACCTACCGTAGTCCTCATAAATCTGGTGCAGCGGCCAGTGGCTACCCGTAAATGGAAAGATAGTGCATCGGCGCTCCAGCTCCAGGAAGGTGCAGAATGAAAACAAAAATTGCGGTAACCGGTCCGGAT
>Ga0307982_1000157_pt1 | contig 51017 bp, 23 predicted proteins | sample OrgLakmetagen989_FD_201847 | JGI IMG/M metagenome (GOLD analysis project Ga0307982, IMG submission 201847) | Saline water microbial communities from Organic Lake, Antarctica - #989 | ecosystem: Environmental > Aquatic > Non-marine Saline and Alkaline > Saline | place: Antarctica: Organic Lake... | reverse complement strand
GTGCCCACAGCAGGCAGGCAGTACGCAGTCACAAAGGCGCGATAGCCGTTGCGCGCTGCATCCACGTGCACGCCTGAATCCAACTTGCTGGCGGCCGCGGCAGCAGCGGGCGAGTCGCCCGACACTAGTGCTGGCACCGGCACACAGCCTTGCACCGGCTGGTTCACGCCAGCTGCAGTGGAGGCAGGTGTCTCAAACTGCGCCACCAGCGGCACCAGGATTTGCTGCAGGCGTGTGCGCTCGAACCACTTGGAGCTATCCGACGCAGCAGCAGCAGTGAGGCAGCCCAGCACCAGGCAGCGCAGTGTGTGCCCTGCAGACGGCAGCAGCTCGACAGTGCCTGCCTTGACGTCCTTGTGTACTACAGCCCTGGCTTCATGTTCCCAGGCCAAGGCTGCGCTCACCTCGGTGGGGCTGCCGCGGCGGGCGCACATGTTGTTCTTCACTGAAGGAGGAACACCCCCTGGGATGAAGTCCTCTGCAGCGCCATCCGAGTCACTGTCGGAGTCACTGTCGGAGTCAGCGGTGCCCACCGATGCGCCCTCAGAGGCGCCATCGATGACGGCATCGTCTTCGCTCAAGTCCTCCTCCTGGCTGCTCAAGCTGCCGTCTGCACTGCCCACGTCAGCGTCATCTGCGCCGCGGCTGCGCTTGCTGGAGCCTGCACCAGCAGCACCGCCCTCCCCGCGAGAGCGTTTTTCGCCGCCAGCCACAGCTGCTGTGGCCAGGGCGAGCAGCTCAGCTGCCATGTCAGGCAGCAACCCGTCGTACAGCGGCACAGCAATGGTCTTCAGGGTCACCGTCAAGGCCTGCAGCGTGTGGTAGAATGCAATGCGGCGGCAGAGGCCAGCAAACGCCCACAGGCCAGAGTCCTCCCCCGCTGATTCAGTGAGGGAGCCCCCCTCCATGGCAGCTGAGGGGCCCTCTGCAGGCCACACCCCAGCGCTCTCAGCCGCCAGCAGCAGGTCGGACGCCTCTGCACCTCGCCACGTCGTCAGCTGCAGCAGCAGGGGCCGCAGCTGTGTCTCAGACAGGTGCAGCACCAAGGCCATCCACGCCCCCACGGCAGCTGACTCCACAGCAGTGCTGCCCAGCTCCCCGGCGTAGCAGCCCCGCAGCCAGCGGTAGTCCAGTGCAGACGCCACCAAGGCGTGCACAGCTGTGTGCACAGGCGCCACATCTGCACGGGGCAGGTTGGTGAGGCGTGTCTTCAGCACCCCCAGGAGCCCAGCGGCTGCAGCGGGCGACGAGTCCATGGCCCAGGGAAGGACGGCGGACAAGTGCGGCACGAGCACACGGGAAGCCACCTGCATGCCCAGTGCCTCCCGGATGGCCGCAGCCATGGCGGGGATGCCCCCCTTGCTCATGGCAGCGTCTGCAGGGGACAGCACTTTCCCCACAGCTGCCGCCAGCAGAGTGGAGCCGGCACCACTCAGCACACTCGTGCCTGCATCGCTGGTGGCGCCAGACACGGTGCTGCCGCCACCAGCAGTGGACGCGTCATCGTCAGACTTCTCCCCTTCGCTGTCTGAGCTGTCAGCTGCAGAGTCGCTGTCGACCTGTGCAGGCACCGCCTTGCTGGCTCCAGCAGGGGTGTCAAAGGGGGTTACAAGGGCCTCCACAAGCCCAGGGCCCAGCACCAGCTTAAGCACATCGGGTACAAAGCGGGACAGGAACTTGGGCAAATGCTGGGCAAATGCTTGCAGTGCCACCAGCACATGCCGCAGGGCTCCCACGGATGCCTCAGCAGCGGCGCGGGCAGCCCCAGCAGCTGACACGGCACCAGAGGCCGCCTCCAAGTCAGACTCGCTGTCTGAGCCAGCTGACATGGCGGCTGCAACAGTAGCTGAGCGACGCACACTGGCGACTAGCTGGTCGGCATCTGCGACCAGACGTGGCAGCACGCGCGGCACATGGGGCACCACGAGCTGGGAGGCCTTCTCGACCAGCATGGACAGCGCAAGTGCCGCGGAGGCGCGGAGGCCTGCCTCGGCGGCATCGCCCACTGCTCCACTTCCGGCCACAGAGCTCTCTGCTACGCTTGCGTCCTCCTCCTCGGGGGCTCCCGCCCCCCCCGTCTCCCGTGTGCGGCGGGCGCGCTTGCTGCCACGGCGTGAGCGCTTCCCAGACACAGGCACATCAGTGGCAGATGTGCCCAGCAGCACGCCCACCAAAGCCCGTGTGCAGTCTGCAAAGTCCTCTGCATGGCTCGCTGCAAAGTGCTTTGCGAGAATGTGCAGAGAGACTGCAGCGGTTGTGCGACTGGGGGCCGGCTCGCTGTCGCTGCCTAGCAGCTCAGTCAGCTCCTGCAGCAGCTGCACATACAGCACCGCTTCGTCGTCACTGATGCCAGCAGCCACGTCAGCCTCCAGGCGCTCATTCAAGAACACCAGGGCCCGTCGCCGAACAGCAGCAGACGCCTGGCGCAGCAGCATGCTGATGAGCGCCACAAAGGAAGACACGGGGAGCAATGCAGACATGTGCCCCAGGGCATCCAGGCTGCACTCCACCGCAGCGGTCCAGAACTGCATGGCTGTGCGGCGTGCTGCAGATGCAGGTGCCTGCCGGGTAGCTTCAAGGGCGGAGCCACACTTGGCCAGACCTGTGAATAGGGCGTCAGCCAGACGCAGGAACTGTGTGTTCTGCTTGTCGTTCTCGGCAGCGTCGCCTGCAGACTGCCCCTGGTTGGGTGCAGTGGCTGCAATGAAATCGCTGGAGGCTAGCATGCGGGACACCGCTCGCAGCACCCCCACAACGAGGGCCTGCCGCCCAGGGTCCCCCATGGGAAGATTGGAGGGTCCCAAAGTGCCCCGGGCGCGCGCCACAGCCAGGCGCTGGGGCACTGTGAGGGCCCCCTGTGTTCCCTGCGCCTTCATCTCCAGCTCGTGCACGTGCTGCAACAAGTTCAATTTCCGCAGGGTGCCATCGTCATGCGTGCACAGAGGAAGCCACGCCCCCACACACGAGGGCGGCTGCGCAAAGGCAGCCTTGTCTTGGGCAGCAGCAGCCAAGTTGAAGGCCAGCGCCTCTGCGGGCTCCATGGCGGCGTCATCATCAGCGTCCTCCTCCTCCTCCTCGTCAGCCGCGAGAGGCCCCCTCAATACAGTCAGCAGCTGCCCGATGCCGCGCGTCATCTCCACCAGTGCTTGCACCTGACTGCGGCCAGGCAGCTGCGCAATGGTGGCGTCTGCCAGTTGGCTGGCAGCGCTGCTTGTCTCGCCAGCCAGGGCGGCGCTGAGCAGGGCGGGGCCTCGCACCGGGTCCTCATCCTGGGCACCAGCGGGGGCAAACTGCACTGCGTGTGACGTCAGCATGGCGGCCAGGGCGCCAGCGTAGTTGGCTTTGGCGCCAGCTGCACGGGCACGTCGCAGGCGACCAGTGATGCGCACAGCGCTCTTCTCGTCGCTGGGCGCTGCCCCGGCCAGGGCTTGCTTCAGGGCAGCCGTGTCCACTGACGTGGCGGCGGAGGCTGCAGCTGACAGCAGGCGCTCCAGCAGTGGGCCCACGTCCCGCACCGGCAGGGCAGTGGCCAGGGACGCAAACACCCGCAGGAGCAGCGGCAAGGAGATGCCTGCTGCAGGGCCATGTGCCGCGATGCAGGGCACAATGTGGTCCAGAATGTCGCCCAGCGCGCGGAACGCGGAGGTGGCGTCTGCACCGCGCGTGACGTCAGCACTTGTGCCCACCGCAACAAACACCGGGAGGATGTGAGATAGCACACCCCTGGGCGCTAGGGCAGCCAGGGCAGCCAGCAAACGCAGCGCAGCAGTGCGACCCTGCACTGTGCCGGCTCGCAGTGCGACCTGCACCAAGTGCGGCAGCACACTCTCAGACACTGGTTCAGCTGTCTGGCCTGCAGCAGCAGCGGCCTGGGCCTGCAGCACAACCACACTATGAGCAGCAGACAGCAGCAGCTGCAGGGCAAACTCCGCACTGGAGGCAGCATCTTGGGCCGCACCCTCCAGCTCAGCCTCGCCCAGCCACACTGGCCGCAGAGCAGCAGCGAGGCCGGTGCTGGCCACCAGCAAGGGCTGCAGCAGGCTTGGCGCTGCAGAGATGCTGCTGCCGCTGGCGCTGGCAACGCCCGAAAGCTTGCCCACAAGGACCTCTGCGAGGACCACAGCATGTCGCACAGCGACCACGGCATCTGCATGGCCCATGGCGGCGCCTGCGGCGTACTCTTTCCCGCACAGCCCCATCAGTAGGGGGGGCACGGCGCCCATGGAAGGGCCCTCGTCCTCCGCGGCACCGCCTGCGCGAGACTTACGGCGGGCCATCTTCGAGGGGGTCTTTCCGGCTGCAGACGCACCCTGTGTGGCAGCCACCAGGCCGACACGCTGCATCCAAGCAGACACCTGGGAGGCGTGCAGGCGCAGCCCAAGCAGGGTCTGTTGAGCTGATCGCGCCCCAGCTGCCCCCGCCACGGCCCCTGAGCACACCCTGCTCAGCCATAGCAGCAGGACGTCAGCAAGCGACGCCTCCCCGGCGGCAACAGTGCCGCTGAGGGGGCCCAGTGCCCCCAGGAGTTCCTGGGGCAGCTCTTCGCACCGACTGGCTGCGGCCCACGCGCCTTGTGTGAGCACAGACAGGGTCGCAGGCAGCGGCAGCAACGGGCTGTACTCGGCAGTCGTGCCGTCTGTCACGGGCAACTCGGGGGACACTGCGCCTAGCTGCACACCAGCCAGCAGCAGCTGCACCAGACCAGTCATGGCAGAGGGGGGTGCAGTCTCGTCGCCTTCTGCGACCTGCCGCGCGGCGCGGCGCACAATCGCTAAAGCGGTTGCGATGACAGTGACCTGCTGCACGCTGGCGACGTGTGCACCGTGCAGCTCGCCCATGATGGCGACAGCGAGCCCTAGGAACTGCTGCCACACCACTGATGGCTGCACTCGCTGCAGTGCTGACACCACTGTGGCGCTCACAGCAGGAGACACGCCGTACACGGCGACACTCATGTCCGCAAGGGCGCCACCCAGGGCTGTTGCGTGCTCCTCAGACAGCTGCATGTCCTGCACTTCCTCCTCTGCCTCTGCGACAGTAGCCAGAGCAGCAGCGGCTGGGGCGGCAGCAGCGCGACCGCCGCGGCGCTTGCGACCAGTTGCGACCGACACGTCACTTTCCTCGCCGGCCAGCTGCTTGGCGAGGCTGCGGGCGGCAGCGCGGCCCTTTGTGGCAGAGCCAGACACGCGGCCCAACAATACAGCCAGCGCATTGTGGGCGGCGGTGCTTGAGCTCTGCAGCTCGGCTCGCACAGCGACCAGCTTGCTTGCAGCGGTGGCTGCGACCACCAAAGGCACTCGCCCCGGCTCATCCAGCTCTGTGGTGATACCTGTGCGCAACAAGTGCTGTGTAATGTCGCTTAGGTGCACAAGCGCGTCGCATGCGACCGCACGTGCATCCTCTGTCTCCACAGCCAGCAGCACTGCCAACAAGTAGGGTAGCATGGCCAGGGCGTGGGGCAGCTCGCGCCCCAGGATGCCAGTGTTGTCGTGCATGGCTGCCTGCACAGCGCGCTTTGCGGCCAGGGCCATCTTCGAATCCCCAACGCTGCCGTCAGCTGGGGCGGGCACGCCCTCGGCCAGCGCTGCCAGCAGCAGCTGCATGCAGTCACGCAGCACCAGCAGTGCTGCAGTGACAGCTGTGGGGGGCACGGCGGCTGCTGGGGCAGTCACCATGGCTTGCAGGGCTGGCAGGGTGGCGTTCCCCACGGGGGCCGAGACACGCGCCAGGGTCATGCACACCTTGGCCGCAGCGGAGTCAGCTGCGTCGCCGGCGTTGCTGTGGTCGGCACACAGCGCCGCAGCAGAAGGCATCACCACGGGGCCAGACCGGAACAGGGCAGCAAGAACACGCACGCCTGCCGTTGACAGAACAGAGACGGGGGCGGACAGTGCTGCCAGCGCCATGTCGGCCACGATGACGGCACGATCACAGGTCGCATGCTTGTTCAAGACAGTGTCTCGCAGCTTGATGGGCGTCGACACGGCAGCAGCCACTTGTGTGCTGCGGTCGTCGCTGCAGTCAGCTGCAGCCAACGAGGCGGCGGCAGCCAGCAGCACAGAGGCCACGCCCACACTGTGTGCAGCGGCCAACCGAAGCACGCGGCCGCTGTCGCTGCCATGTGCAGCAGCAGCCAGCACGACGTCTGCACTGGGTGCCTCGGCGGCACTGGTCAGCAGCGCTGTGGGGAGGTGTGCCGCGGATGAAGCCACACGGCTCCAAACCGCCACAGCCACCGCTGCCGCCACACGCAGCAAGGCATCACGGCTGGAGGGCGTGTGCACCAGGGCGACTTCGCCACCCACTGCGGAGGCTGTGCTGGTGACACTGGCCCGGGAGTCCATGCTGTCACTGCGAGATCGTCGACGGCGACGGGAGGGGGTCGCTGCGACCTGCCCCTCGCCGTCAGCCGCAACGCCACCTGCTGCCACCTGAGCGGCATACGTTAGCGCTAGTGCTGCCACCCACCGGCCTGCAGCATTGCCATGCACGGGGTGCGCCGTGGTCGCAGCGACCAGCAGCGCCCTTAACTCAGGTGCCTCCACCCCTGCAGGTCCAGAAGCGGCGTGTAGCGCAGCAAGGGCCACCCCACGCACAACTGTCCAGCCTGTGGCATCCTCAGGCACAGATGCGCTGGTGGCAGCCTTGCTCTTTCGGCCTCCGCCTGAGCGGGCAGTGGAGCTGCCTGGGCTGAGAAGGCGCACGGCTGCTACGGTGCTGCCGGTGGCCGCTGCAGCTGCAGCGGCCTCAAGCACCGCAACGCCAGCGGCGCCCAGAGGAGCTGAGGGGGTGCCCCACCAAGACAGCGCCGCTGCTGCTACAGTGGTGTCCCAAGCCTGTGCTTCGTCCAGCAAGGCGCCGTGAGTCACAGCGGAGCGGGGAGTCGCGGCGTTGGCGATGGCACCATCAGCCTCGGCAAGTGGGCCCATGGGACCGCAGAATGCAGGCAGGACACGCACGACAAGCTCGCGGAAGACGGGCCCCGCAGCAGCGCTGCCTTGCGTCACGTGGCTGCGCAAGGCAGCCAGCAGTGCACCCACCCACGCAGCGCCGACGGCGCGAGCTACCGAGGTCGCGCTTGCCTGCACCAGACCAGCCGCCAAGCCCTCATCAGCAGCTGTGCTGGAGGCGCCAGTGTGGGTTGACAGCCACACAGCATCGGCTGCAGCTGCAATTTGCAGACCTTTTGCGACCTGTACGTCGTCATGTGCGACATGCTGCAGCGCAGCGACCAAGTACGACAGGCAGGGGGGCAGTAAGTGCCCAGCCTCGTGCAGTTCGCACAAGAGGTCGCATGCAGCAGAAGCGACGTTGGCGTCGTCATCTGCGACCCGCTCAGCAACTGTGCGGCGAGCCAGGGCAAGCGTGCAGAGCGCAGACACCAGCCGCGACAGGTCTGCTTGAGCCAGTCCGCCGGACGAAGGGGTGTGGTCTGCCAGGGACACGTCCCCGTCATCGCTGTCGTCGTCGGAAGTGTCACTTCCGCTGTCTGCATCCGAGTGTGCAGCGCCGGCGGCTGGGGTGGCGCTGCCTAGGGCCTGCTGCAGCACTGCAGTGCAGGCAGCCGCCGCTGGCTTCACCATTCCAGCCAGGACTGCAAGCCCCCGGGCGCGCACAGCTGCGGAGGGGTGCGACACACTGCTGCTGACTGCGAGGGCGGAAACGGCTTCCCCGCTGTCCTCAGCTGTGAGCACCACAGGCTCAATGGATGTGCCGGAGAGCACAGACGAGATCCACTTGAGCGCGCTGGCTGCACCCTTGTCGCCTGCGCCGCGCGATCCAAGGTCGTGCAACACGCTGTGCAGCGCTGCATCGGTGGCAGCAGGGTACGCTGTGCACAACAAGTGCAGAGCGGCGCCAAGGTGGTCTGCCTGGGCGTCAGTTGCGCCCAGAAACGCCTCCACTACTCGGCGAAGCATCTCGCCGGCCAGCGCAGAGGACAGAGTCACACGCCCTAGACAGGACTGGAAGGCCGGCTGCAGGGAGCCGTCCTTCATGCATGCACGCAAGCCGGCTCGCAGCAGAGCTGATAGCAGCAGTGATGCGTCGTGTGTGTCACTCAAGGCAGCTACTGCACTGGGCAGGGCTGTCAAGCGCAACAGGGCGACGGCAGCAGCCTGTGGCAGCTCTGGCACCACAGCCACTGCATCCTCCGCATCAGCGGCTGCGCTCGCGACAGCGGATGTAGCATCTGACCACATGTTCAACCGCCCCTGTCCGCTGTGCATAGCAGCAAGGCAGAGCACGCCCTGCGGGGCGCCGGCGGCGTCGCAGTGCCTGGCCACACCTGACACCAGCCCCGAGAACAAGCTGCTAGGAAGGGCCACTGAGGAGGCCAACTGTGCTGCCAGTGTGCCTGCTGCACTGTACAGTGCTGGCGCGGTGCTGCCTGCCTTGAGCGCCAGGTCCATACTGGCCACCGAGGTGCGTAGACTGTCAGCGGAGGGAGTGGCCAAGCGCAGCTGCTCGGTGCCCACAACCAGCCACAGCTTCACGGTAGGGTGGCCAGAGGAGGCTGTCAGTGTTGGCACTAGCGCCGAGTCAAGAGCCTGCAGTGTACAAGCAACGTGCAAGAGGGGCAGTGGGAGGCAGCAATAACGGGAGGACTCACAGCTTGCATGATGAACTGCTGCAAAGCTACATCCTTTGAAACCTGCAGCACCAAGTGCTTGCGAGGAAGTGGAGCTCCAGACGACGCAACGCCTTTGAGAAAACCCCAAATTCCAGTAGGACTGCAAGAGTTGGGGTGCAAAACAGCGGAATTTGAAGCACAGGTTGGGCTCTCGTACCTGAGCTGCAGCACAGCAACAGTCCGTGCAAAGATTTGTGTTTCGTGGTGAGGAAGTATACAAGCCAACACTTGGTCTACGTTGTACACATGTACTCTGCACAAAGACAAGGGCGTGAGCACTAGGGCTCATGACAATCTGACACCTGCGGAACATGAGCCGTACCTGTATCGTCGAATGAAAAACTCCATGACTTTCGCTGCAGCCTTTAGGAGGTAGTGGGCACTAAGTACACGCATGAAGCGAGATAACAACTGGTCTAAATCGTCGTTTTCAACCTGGGTTCGCAGTTCTCTGTCGAAACTCTTTGCAGAGGCAGCGAACAGGGACTGCTCGAACTGCCGGAAGGCAGCATCGTGGCGGCACAGCTCTGAGAACCCAGCCAACCCAATCTCGTAAATGGTCTGCTGGTCATACTTCTCAGCCTCTCTATCATCGAACAACAGCGATGCCTGGCCGCGGCGTGTGCGTTTCTCTGGCTGCAGCGCATCCAGCTGCTTTGCCAATGCTGAGGCTGCCATGCTGTCAAATTCCGCAGCGAGCAGACACAGGTTTGCAAGCACGTCTCCCGCGAGCACGTCCTGAATTTACATAGCGTTAGGTCTACCTCGTGATGATTGCGAGTTTCGACTCGAACACACTCTGAAACACACTCATCTTGAATTGGCCCCCTGCACTGTGCTTGCCATCTGCTGCACAGCCCCCAAATTCGGCTACGACTGCCCTTCAGCTTGCTGCATGAAGCTGTCCAGCACTTCATCACTGTAGAAAATACCGTTCTGCTGCACCACGTCCACCTGCAACGCGTTCATTGCCGAGCATGCATCGCCTGAGGGGGGTGTGTGCAGCGCACAGCGCCAGGCGGCGTCTGGCGCCGTCGCTGAGCCAGCTTGCAGTGCGCGAGAGCGAGCAGCGCTTCGCCTGTGAAACAGCGTAGCCCGGACACTGAAGCCTGGGTCCTCACCGGGGGCTTGAGGCGACACCACATCATCAAGTGTTTCAGCGTCATAGCCCTGTGCCGTCGCCCAGGACTGCTCCTCGCCCGCAGGGCTTGGGGAGAACGCGCCTGTGCCGTCCACTGCTGCGTGTGCCTCTTGGGTAACAGTGGTGCCAACGTTGTGCCTGGCAGCTTCAGATCTGGAATCAAGCCGGCGCAATGCGCGTCGGCGGTTCCCCGGCCACCCCCCTAACTGTTCGCTCTGGGGGGGTGGGAAATTCACACTGTCCCGCCACCAGCTCTGTACGAAGGCAGCGTACACCAGGGGGCGTGTAGGCGAGCGTGCTGGGGACCCCCCCCCTCGATGGCGGGTACGGAGGTCAAAAAGCACCACGTCCTCAGCGCTTGCGTCTGCCAGCCACGGGTGACGCACCGCTGCCTCAGGACAAACAGCTGCGGCACCGTGACTGTCCACCTCCTGTACATCTGCCAGTTGTGCTTCACCCAGTGCTGGGTCTGTATGATTTAGCCCCCACCTGGCCTCCGCTCGGCTGTAGAATCCGAGGGGGGCCTCCCCCCCCAGTGTTGCCTGCAGCTGGGCATCACACTCCAGATGGCTGCCTGGTATGAATTGGGTGGGGGGGGCACCGCCAGTGAGATTTACCAGAGGCACGGCCATCACCACGCCGGGGGGGGGTGAGGGGGGGGTGTCGTCAAAGTGGCCCCACCTGGAGTGGCGCATGGCTGCGTGCAGCAGCCGTGTCTCACGGCGCTGTAGCTCGCGGGCATCTTCTTCGCCCACTTCAGGCTTTCGCTGGTGTGCTGACTCTACACGCCTCCCATGTACACAGGGGCAGCTTGTGCACGGGGGGGTGTTCATCGCAGCCAGGCCTCGCAGGTTGCTGCTCCCATAGCAGAAATGCAGTCGCCGCCGCCACAGAGACCGAAGCGAAGCCGAGGCACCGCGGGATGTGGGCATGGGGGCATCTACATGCCATGCCTGCCTCTCGGCGCCCGGCAGTGCCGTGATCATGGACATTGAGTCGATTTCGAGCCCATGCACCCCCCCTACCCCCCCAAGCAGGGGCCCCACAAACGGGTTTGCCACAAGACCGTCCGACAGGAAGGCGCCATACAGAGGAAGAGTGTACTCCAGGCGCTTCACCGAGCGCATTGCCCATGTCACCCCCCCTGACTTGCGTAGTGGGCACCCCCCATCAGGTTGAGTCAATTGCTTTCGTTTTGCGAGTCGCCTTGCCTCGGCAATGATTGGCTGCGCTACAGCGGCATTTGCAGCCTGTAGTGCGGCAAGATCGGCTGGTATCATACCGCCTTGCAGTGCGACAGTGCCGCAGATGCGCAGCAGTCAAGGCTTTGAGCACTGCTGATCTGGGGGGGCTCGCCACGGCCCAACTAGGGGGGGCTTCCTCCCCAGTGTGCACCGCCACTTGCATGTTGCCCTTGGTACACAACAGTTGCACCGCCGCCTGTCTGTACCCCCGTTCAAACAGCGCTTCTGCCTGCACATGCACGCCAGCACCACGGGGGGGCAGGGAGACTGGCTCCGGCAACCAGGCATCAGCGCTGGGCTGGGCTGCCCAGGCTGCAGCTGTTAACGGACCTAGCAGGTCCCTGCTGGCTGCTCCTTGTGCATCCAGCCACGCTTCTAGCTCACATGGGGGAGCGGGTCCCTTCAAAAAATACTGCGGTGTACAACGGGCCATGGACGAGCCGTGCTTAGCCCATGTGCATGTTTGAGGTGGCTGGATGCCCAGAAGGAGTGGCTTTAACGAATGTAAATGTTGCCGAATACTGTTCGCTGTGTGTAGATCGTGCGGTGCTGTCCAGGCAAGCGCGCGATGCAACGACACAGCTGCTTCAAGAATTTGCAGATCGGTCGCTTCACGACCGGCTGAGCCACTTTGCTTGTGCACAATAGACTGCAGAGTTAACGCGTGCCCAAGAGCTGCATAGTTGCCAGCTACTTGTTCGGGGGCCTGCTCTGCTCCGGCTGCTAGCGCTTCTCGTGCGGCAAGTTCTGCCGCATAAGCATTCCCACTGTGCAGCAGTTCACTTGCAGCGGACGAATACAATGATGCTGCACCGCTGAAGGCTCTTGCGGGGTGAAAGCTCAGCACAAAGAGCACAACAGGAATAGTTTTTATTGCAAACTTCATGTTTAATTGCTCCTCAGCTGCAGCTCATGACTTTTCAGTTGCTCAAAAACTACGTGCTTGCGTGCGCGAGGAAATTTCCCTGCCCTTTTTGTGTATACCTCCTGCATGCATCAACTGCGGGGTCGAGTGCGTGTTCTCCAGGATCTTGCAGTGTACAATTATTGGATGTGGCGAACAAGTTTGCTGCGTCTTTCATGTCGGTAATTCGGTTGGGGTGAACCGACGACAAAAAGCTATCTCATTTGTGCGAAGGCCCCGTATACACACTTGATGCAGATCACAGATGCAAAGGCTGCTATGCACTGCTGTGCAAGCAAAGTGCAAAATACCACCTGAAATAGCTCGTGCTCTGGGCTTGACACTTGTCGTTCCTGTTGTGTCTAGAAAGGCTCTCAAAGTTTGTCAAACACATCTGCATCTGGTGCGGCATCCCGCAAACACATCTGCATCTGGCGCGGCATCCCGCAAGTTGTTGGCCAGGCGCCCTTTGTTGACAACCTCACAGCTTAAACTATGGGTTGTGGCTCATCTGTTCCAGCAGAGTACGTCAATTACAGCTTGGCACTTGCAACAGGCACCTGCACCACCCTAATGCTGTCTGCAGAGCTGCGGATGCTCCCAAAGAAATCGCCGCTTCCAAGCCTGGCAAAACATTGACATTTGGACGGGATCCCAATTTGAAAAAAGAAGACTACATGGTCAAGAATCAGGACGGGGTGGTTGTGACTCGTCCGCCTGGGTGAGATGAATTGCTGGGTCTGTGAATGGGGCATGTCGCAATTTCCGCAAGCCGCAGGACCATCAACGGCCAGCAGTTCTTGATTGCTGACTGCAAGAACTGCATCATCTTGCTTCTAGACCATTCGGAGCAGGTAGGTTACGCACGCCTATTCAATGTGCTGGTTGGGTTGAGAGCGATTGAATTTTGCAGACAACGCTGGATCGCTGCGTGGACTGTACAATCGTAGTTGCCGCATGCAGCACGTCGGTCTTCGCTCGAAAATGTACCGGCTGCACGTTTTCTTTTGGAGCCAAACAATTGAGATTTCGAGAAGCCCGGAACTGCGTTGTGCTGGCAGCGTGTCACTCTCGGCCGGTTGTCGAGGACTGCACTGGACTGCGATTTGGCTGCTGGCGCCTGTGGTACAGTGCCCTGGCATCCCAGCTGGAGGCTGCCGGCATAGACGTGTGGGCAAACAAGTGGAACGACGTGTACGACTTTGGCAGCGGCGGCTCCCAGCCCGGCGCAGCTGGCGCCGGCGTGTGGACAGCCCTGGACTCCACCCAGGAAGTAGCCTTTGCAGGCAACATCGCCGCCGCTGCACCCGCAGCACTGGCGACGTCGCTGCACCTGCGAGTAGTTATAGGCTGGAGCACGTGGTCTGCCCCTCGCACTGCCGCCGCAGGGTCCCTGGCAGCCCAGCTGGGCAACGGTGCTGCTGATAGCAACGCGCCAGTGCACCACGGCAAACCAGCTGAAGTGCCCAGCGCCACTGACAGCGAGGTGCGTCAAGCTCTGGCAGAGACCCCCGATGATGAGGCACTACAGGTCAGCGAGCAGGTGGCTATTACCCCCCCTCCTGGTGTAGCAGCCCCCCCCTCCGCAGTCTCTGCAGATGCCCCCCAAGCCAGCGCTGCAGCCCCACCTGCTACACCAAGCTCTGGTGCCGATTTGCTTGTGTCCAGCGTACCTGCCGCTGACTCGACTGATGAATCTTGGACGCCGTGTGTGCCCCTGACAGTGCCACAGGGGGGCCCCACAGCTGGCTTCCTGCTGCTCCTGCCAAGCAGCAATTGGCCAAGCACTGCATACACGGCCCTCGCAGCCATCAACTCAGGGCAGGGCAGCGACACTGCCGGGTTGGCAGTGACCCGCTGCAGACCCTTTGTTGCATCTGCCGCCCAGCTGCAGCAGCTGGGCCTGCAGCAGGAGAAAGCGGGTGACGCTTCTGCTGGCAAGTGTCTGGGTATGCAGTTCCAGTGGGTAGACGCGGCTGATGAGGGTGCGGATGCCAGTGCAGTGCTCCGTGCTGGATTAGCTGGTGCTTCCATGAAACCCAGCAGTTTTGCAGCGATTGCTGGGCAACCTGCCTCAAATGCGGTGCAGCGATGGTTCGTTGAATGGGAAGATGAGTATAATAAGTGATTTCTTTCTCCTGCATCCGCTGCTGCAGCATTGGGCGTCTCATCAGCCTGTGATGAAGGGGCCATTTTGTGCTGGGCAGGTGTTTGCGATGTCTCTTACATCGAATCCAACGAATGATGATGAGCAAATGTAAACCAGGCCAATGAATGTCACAAAATCTGGTCAAGTAATAAAGTCATATGCGCTTGCATGCAAAGCGCTTCATTCAGTGCAGGCAAGTTTACAAGGAGCGTGAAACGCAACTGAAACACTCTCCAAGTTTGACACCTGCTGGGGCTGTATGGACCCCGACAGTAATACACCTGTATATGGGGCGAATGCATATAATTTGCCACCATCGTCTCCTTCCCTCCCAACTGCGTATGGGCTGCCTGATTACACCCAGCCAGCAGCCGCATCGTCTGGCCTGGGCGGCGAAGGCGAGTCTAACGGGACTGCTCACAACATGTATAGCACACAAGATGAAGCAAGCGAGGCTGCATCAAGCACACAGCACGAAGACGAGGAACCGATTGTGACGTGGTCAGGAGAGATGTCCATCAAAATGGAGGTTGCAGGTGTATTCGGTGCCCGGCGTGCCTGGAAGTTGCTACCCTGCTATTTGTACGAGGGTGAGTGTGCAGCTACTCACTGTGTGCCAGCCACTGCAAATCCAGCAGGCACTCCAGTATTACGTGTCTATTTTTTCGCTCAGATCCACCTGTTTTCATTTTCCTTCGTGAAAATGGCGAAATGCACCGCCTGGATGGCCCGGACACGATTTGCCGGGTCACTACTCCTCCCAAGGGCAAGAGCTACCCATTCTACATGGAGCTGCAGCACACAGGTGGTAGCGTGCTGCAGGTGCGAGCTGCATCGCAGCAGCAGCTGCAGACCTTTGTGGATGCTGCCGTGGCAACGTTCATGGAAGTCGTCGTGGAGACAGATGAGGTGGAGCCCCCTTTGACACCCCAGCGGCCGGAAGCGCTGCCGTATGATGACAGTGGCGAGCCTGCAGATTCCGACCAAGATGACCAAGCTCCTCTCGGGCAGCCTGGTGTTCCCAGCTTGCTCCCCCTTCAAGAGCGAGACTCCGAGTCCAGCGGCCCAGATGAGTCACTGCAGCAGCAAGCTGATGGCGCCGCAGTGCCAGCGCTATCCCCGCCAGTGGAACAAGATGCAGAGTCTGTTGACAGCCCTCAGCCACAGCTAGCCATGGCGACGCCGCCAGAGTTACAGGCAGAGGATTTTTCGCTTCAGCCGCTGCAGGGCAATACGGGTGCCCCCCCCTCAGACTCACCCCCACCCCCCCCGTCCCAGGTCTTACCGGATTCTGGCGACGAGCATACACCTGCATTTCCAGGCGCAGTGCGATTCAGCAGCGCTGCCCAGGGCAGCAGTCAGGCGCCGCCCCCACCAGCTATAGACTCGGCTAGCATGCAGCCTGCATCACAGTCGGACTCCCAGCCTCAGCCTACATCACCTGCTGCAAGACAGGCAGCTGGCACTGATATCAGCGTGGCTCCCCATATGCGGCCCATTGTGGGCGGTGCGCCCCCATCTACCCCCCCTCGCTTGCGCTTTGGGCCCCAGTCGGCTCAAAGCAGACCCCTTGACCCCCAAGAGCAGCTTCATGCAGCTGATGACGCACCCCACGTTCCTGACAACGCCAGCATTGCATCAGACACTCTTCGTACAGGCAGCACCTTGCTGCTGCTGGAGCCCACCCCAGGCCAGAGCCACCTGCGCCGGGAAGATTGGGTGGAGCGCTTCGCGGAAGTGTCCAGCCTCAAAGCTGCCCGGGGCGGATCGGGCATGAGTCCCCAGCGGGGGCGCCAAGCGGAGCTCGTGGTGTACAATGCGCCGCTAGACACCTCCGTTCTGCGAACACACGACCTTGCATCGTGTGTGGCCACGGGGGCTTCTCGGCACCACACCCCGCCCCAGGGTGCCAAGTGTTTCACGTTGATCCTGGGCACAGGCAAGGTCGTGTTTGCAGCTGCGCCCTCTGAGTCCGCCCGCAACGACTGGCTGGATCGCCTTGAGCAATTTGCTGGCGTTGCAGTGAATGACTCAGATCGCGAGTCACCAGAGGACACAGCTGAAGGCGAACCGGCCTCTCCGGCAGCGTTGGATTCCATGGACGATGCCACAGTTGCCATAGCTCGCCGGGCAATGCTGGGTGTGCAGTCCACAGCCTCTGGCTCGGCACGGGCCTTGAACCCCCTTCAACCCCCCTCCTCCCCCCAAGACGCGGCACGCTCCGGCAGCGGTGCGACCATTGGCACACGAAAACGCAATTCAAGTGTCGCCCGCAGCATTTCCCCAGCTAGCGAGAGCACCAAGAAGGCTTCGTCCGTGGCAGAGCAGTCCCCCCCGCTGTCTCCTGTTGAGCCCCCTGCAGCTGAGCTTGCACCCCAGCACCAGGATATAGCGCCTCAGTCCAGCAGCAAGGCAACACTATGGCCCCCTGAGGCCTCATCAAACGCAGGCCAATCTCCACCAAAGCCCCCCCCATCCGCAGGCGCTCAATTGGGCCCCCCTCCAGCCCGGCTGAGCAAGGCAGCCTCGCCGCATCAAGCACAACCATCAAGTGCAGCACGCACTGAACGTAGAGCCAGTGAAAGCAAGCCCACTACTTCATCGCCTGCTGCGCACTTCGCAGCCGAGGGGGGGCAAGAGCGCGACGAAGCCCCCCCTGGCGCCCCCCCGGCGCCAGCAATAGCTCAGCGTGACCCCCCTAGACCCCCCTCCCCAGCCCTAGCATCCCTCCCACGATCCCTCTCGCCTCGCAGCAGTGTACCACCCCCTCCCAAGCCGGTGCTGGATTTTTCCGCTCAGCTGAGACGTGGCCCACCTGGACGCCCCTTGTCGCCAAGGGCCGCTCTGTTGAGCCCAGCGCCTGCACTACTGCTGGGTGTAGATGCCAGCGCAGAAGAAACAGCTACAGAGGGGAAATCTGCACCGGATGAGCTGCAGCCCCTTTCAAGTGGCTGGCAGGAGCCGCTCACCCGTGTATTGGCCACGACAGTGCTCATTTCTTCTGACGATGCTGACAGCACAACAGTGGGGGAGCTGCTGCAATCGCTCAAATCAAATGCAGAGCCCCGTGCTGAGCAAGTGCGCTTCGCAGGCCAGGTGCTGCGTGACCTAGGCGCCACCCTGCGTTGCTGTGGCGTGCCACAGGGGGAGGAGGTGCAAATCGACGTGGCGCTGAGGGGGGGGGAGGCGACCCATGCTCCGAGCAAGCACCTGGCAGTGCGTCCTTTGAAGCCAGCTAGCTCCCCGGTATCAGCTGGTCCCACGCCTCCGTCCCGACCGCCGCCCTCTTCGCCCGCCACGGCGCCAGTGCAGCCAGCGGCGGCTGCCCTGCGTCTACGGGACAGACGTCTGTCGGTTGCCAGGCCAAGTGGCGCAGACAGCACCGCTTCCAACGACAGCCTGGTCGCACTGCGACCAGCTGGTGCACACTACCTGCATGACTCCAACAGCGACGCACGCTTGTTGGCAACAGTGCACAGTCTGTGCTCCCGTCTGTCCAGCCTGGCGAGGGCCGCCTCTGCACTGCCCCCCGGGGCTAAGGGTCCGTGGGTGGCCACTCTTGCGGCAGCCAGCAGCCAGCGAATGCCTGCCTTGAATGCGACAGCGGACATCCAGAGCGACTTAAAGAAGCAGCAGCTGCAGCGACCCGCAGCTGGCTCAGATGCGCCCGGCCTCTCAGCTGGCCAACGCTCCACAGTGCACAAATTGGCCCAAGAAGTCGTGCTTGAAGCCAATGTGAGCTCTGCCCTGGCCAGCTGCAAAAGTGCCGTTGCTGCAGCGGCCAAGCAGGGTGTTTTCTGGGGCGATGTGGCTGGCGATATGCAGGAGCATGCTGTGGCAGTGGGTGTCGCACACACCACCCTCAAGGGACTCTTGGGCAAATTGGAAGCTTCCAGTGCAGACCCATCCACTCCAGCATCCGTGAAGCTGACAGTGCGACGCCATGCTGCGCCGATTGCTGATGCAGCACCCCTTGCAAGCAGTCCTCAGCAGGCCACCCCCGTGTCACCCCCCTCGGTGCAGCAGCAGCAGCTGGCCGCACCGAATGCCGATTCCCCTTTCGCGCCCCAAGCCCCCCAGCGCGAGGAGGAAGCCCCCCTGTGGCTGAAGCTGCAGCGCATGAGAGGGGTACAAGCAGGCTCCAACGACCCTCGGGCGTATGTTCAGGCAGCCTTCGACGCCAGGGGGGAGAGATCCAGCCCGTTTCAGCGAAATGTCCGCAGCGCAGGGGCCTCGCCAGCTGCCTCACCCGAGCAAAAAGCGGACTCACAGCAAGCAACTCCCGCCACTCAAGCGCTGCCCGTAGCCAGTCCTGTGGCCATCCCCGGCAGTGGGGGCCGCTTCGAATCCCTCCGTCGCAGCAGTGCCTTTGCCACAGCCATCGGCAAGGTGCGGGGCATTGGACGGACGCCTGCTTCTAACGATGCAGCGCGGCCCACGGAGCTGGATGCGCTGGGGCAAGGGGCTGCCACACAGCCAAGGGGGGGGCGGCGGGATAGCACCGGCGTGCACCCGTACGACCTCAGCCGGCCTGAATCAACGCAGGGAGTGTTTCCTCCCACAGGCCAATCCACCATGTCCTCCTCAGGCCTGAGCACCCCTTTGCACCCATATGGTGTGCCTGCATCACTGCAGGTTGCAGACCTAGCGGCAGCACTTGCTCCAGCTACAACCCCTGCAGTCCGAGCTTCGGCGCCCCCAGCCACGTCACCGGTCACTGGCGCGATGCCTGCTGGGAATGCTGATCAGTCATCCAGATCCATCACAGACTCCAGTATTGAAGTTGAAGTTGAAGATGCAGCTGGTGCTGATAGCGCCGAAGTTGAAGTGGGGTCGCCCCAGGCATACAGGTCACCCCCCCCTCCAGAGGGGCCAGCGTCACGTGGAACAGCAGCGCTGGACGCACCTGGGGACACCCCGAGGGAGGTACAGGCACTAGACATGACCGTTGGGACGCCACTGCATAGCCCCACAGCCACTCTGTCATCAGTGGCACTCATGGAGGTGCAGCCAGTACCCACTGCCGACGCAGCCACCTCCACCCCAGCGACCCCTGGGCACGTGACCCCGCCAAAGCCAGGTGCAGCAGCAAGACCAAGCAACGTACTATCCCCCACACAGGCTGAAACTCTGGTAGCCTCCTTGACGCATTCACAGGCGTCAGTTTTGGCAGATGCGCTACAGCGCCAGCGCATGGGTGAGGTGCTACAATCACCACAGTTCAAACAACTGGCACAGGTGCTGGCAGAATTGGACACCAGCAATCAAAGCACAGACAATGAGCATGCACCTGTGGCCACATCGGGTGCTGTACACACTAGCCCCGCCCTTGAGCCGGGGCCGGACGCTGCCAGTGATGACGAGGCAGCTCGTCTGCAGGAGCTCACAGCGCAGCTCACGGCTGCACTCGAAGCAAACACATCTCTGGACCTACCTGATATCCTCAAAGCGGCATCAGATTCGGATAAACGCTCTGGTGAAGCGCAGTTGCCAGCTGCCAACCAGGACAGTGCCGCCCAGAGCCCCCCCCGAGCCCAACTGGTGGGGGGGCCCTCAGGAACTTCAGGGGGCGAGCATGTAGGCCACGAGTTGCCAAACCAGGCACAGGATTCGCACCATGACACACAAGTGCCATTCCCACCCAGTGCATTTGCAGGGCAAGCTGCCGCCGCCAGCCAGCAACCAGTGGCGGCGGCCACTGATGCGGAGGAGAAGGAAAGCGAGAGCACCAGGCACCACAGCGCAGATGAAGGAGACGACAGCATGAGCGATGGTGCCCCACAGGCCGAGGTGGTGTCAGAGACGGTAGACACGGCGCCAGGCACTCCCACCTCAAGCAGCCTCCCCCCAAGCCAGGACGGCCCCAAAATGGACTCCCCTACACAAATGCAGCCGCCATTGCCTGAGACGCATCAGTCCGATGTGACTGCTGCAGCATCCGACGCCGACGACGGGGCTGACGCAGTGTCTGATGCGTCGTCAGATGCAGGGTCGCAAATCGACCTCTCCACCTCACCAGGCACCGCTGCCCCCCCCCGGACCCCCTTCCAGTATGCCCGAGCAACCCCCCAGGCAACTTCGGGGGGTGATGCGCAATGGTCGTTTTTGGATGCTGCTTCGGTGTCCGGTGCACCTGCCGGTCGCACAGCGACCTCGTCGCAGCCCGGGTCGTACGCTCGGCTCCACAGGGTTGTTCGTGACCATCGCTCAGTCATTTCCCCTGCTGCTGCCAGCGGCGGCGTCGGCACGGGCAATACAACACCAACTGGGGCAACACAGCCTGCGCATAACGCATCCTCTGCCTACCTCAGTGGTGGTCGCATGCGACGCAAGAGCCCCCTGCCGCTCGCAGCAAGGGGGGCTGCTGCTGCCCCAGCCACCCCCCCATCAGCCCGCAGCACACAGGGCCAAGCAGCGCACTCCCTGGGTGCGTTCGCATTTGCAGCGGCGGATGCTGATAGTGTACATGGGCCCATTCAAGGCTGGCATGCTGACTCCAGCTCTGTGGCCGGGAGCTTCGTGGAGGCGGCAGCGGCTGCCACCACCCACCAGTCATACCCGTCCCTGGACAACACACAAGCCACAAATGCAAGTGTGAACAACTCAGTGTTCGTGCTGCAAGACGGCTTTGACTCTGATTCTGCAACTGACGAGGAAGAGTATGGAGGTGGAACACTCGCATCTTCAACCCGAACACCAGCTGGGCAAGCTGAACTGCAGACACATGCTGCATTTCAATACGTGGGCGAGCCTGAGTGGGCCCACGTGAAGGAGGTGCCCCGTGGCCTGCCCACGGAATCCGTTCACGGCTCCGTGAGCTACACTGGAGGCTCAGGGTCGGTTCATGGCCGCTCCCACGATGCTCGCAGTAGTCGGCACCGCCCAGGCTGGAATGCGTCTCGGCGGCCACAAGCCACTTGGGGCTCACCGCTGTGTGCTGCCGACAAGGTCTCACAAATCAACGAGCTTCCAGGAACGGGACTGACGCCAGAGCAGCTGACGGCGCAGCGGCGGGCAGGTCGAGCAGCCCGCAAGGCACGCCTGGCTGACCTGCAGAGGGCAGCCACAGCCGCCCTCCAGGCGTCTCAGCGCAAGCGCAAGCACAAGAAACGTGCCAGTGCGGCACGCCAGCACTCCACGGACGCCCCCTCCCCCGCATCTGCCCCTGAGGAGGAGGAGGAGGCAGCTGCTGAGCCCGTTCGGATGACGAGGGACACGCGGCTGCCACGTGGCAGACGACAGCAGCACTGCAGCAAAGAAGCGGCAACGCACAGCAGCGACACACACCCGCAGCGCTTAGCGGTGATCGATGCGGGGGACAGCAGCCCAGAGCTGACAGCGCGCGCTGAGCCCCCCCCCTCTGCACTGCAATCGCCCATTCAGCACTTGTCGGGCATGTCCCTGGAGCGACTGCGGCGGGAGTCCCCGGCCATGCTGAACGCTGAGCCCATGCGCATGGTGTTTGAGGGCACCGGTGTCGGCAGCGAGAGCCCCCCCCCGGCACGGGCTGTGCAGGGGGCAGGTGCCTCCAGCCCCGTGTCGCCCACTTTGGGGGCGTCATGGCAGGGGCGCAGCAACAGCCCCCCGCCCAAACTCGCGATGGCAGCACAGGGGAATGCAGCTGGATTGCCCAGCAGCAGCCTCTTCCCTGAGGAGCACCTGCAGCGCTTGCTATCAGCTGTGCAATCCCGCAGACAGCGTGCCAACACCCACGACGAGAAGGGGGTCCTGCAGGCAGTGGCCACAGCTTTGAGCAGCGCCATCGCTGCAGGAGACACGCAACGCCGTGGAGAGCATAGCATGCAGTCCATCCCCCAGTTGGTGCAGCCGGTAGAGGAAGCGCGGCGAGTCCTTGCCGCATACTTCGAGACACACCCTGACGGCAGCAGTGGTGTCCTTGCAGACACAGCGTCATTGAGCCTGCAGACTGCACTGGGCACTGCTGAGACCGCCCTGCTCTCGGTGGCCATGGGTGCAGCTGCCCACTCGGCGTCCTCAGCGGTGCAGCAGCGCAGTGTCCAGCTGCAGGCCCTGGAAACAGCAAAGGAGCAAGCGCAGCGCGAGCGGGAGGAGCTGGTCGCGCAGCATGTCGCTGCGACCGCCGAGCTGGAGGCGCAGTGGCGCCAGCGCATGGAGCTGGCGGGACAGGATGACCGGCGGCAGCAAGCATTGGCGCAGCAAATGCAGGACGACTTGGAGGCTAATTCCGCAGCCCAGCAGGCGGAGATGCAGGCCCTGGCAGAAGCAGCCAAGCAGCAGGAGCACGACCTCAGGTCGGACTTGGACATCGCAGCAGAAGTGATTGCGACGCAGCACGCCGCCATCCAAAAGCTGCAGCGAGAATTGACAGAGGCACACCGTGTGCAGCGGCAGGGGGGGTCCAGTGTGAGCAGCCCCCCCTCGAATGCACCGCATGCTTCCCCAGGTGCCACTGCGGAGGGCACTGTCAGCCCCGACCCTGCATGCAGCAGCCCCCCCCCCGCCCAATTACCAGGTGAGCAGCAGGCACAGCTGCCCCCCCAGGCAGCTCTGGCCCACCTGCAAAAGCACGGCATCACACAGGCGCCCCGCGAGCAGGTCGCGCAAGCAGCCATGCAAGCAGCGGCTGCCCTGCGCAAGTCTGGAGCTGCCCATGGCGGGGGCAGCGCACATGCTACACACGCGGCAGCCCTGCCAGGGCTGATGCAGGCGCTGCGGAAAGCAACGGCTGGGCTTGGGGCATCGCGAGGAAAACGGCAGCGAGCCCTGGATGCCATGACACGGCGACAAGAGGACCAGCGCAAAGCGTTGAATGCTGAGTGGAACGCACAGCTGGACGCGGCTCTTGCCGGGGTGCCTGTGGACGCCTCTGCCGCTCAGCGCCAAGCGGTCGTCACCCCAGTGGTGAGCGAGGGGAACGAGGCAATGAAGGCACTGGTGCGGCGCCACCGAAAGGTACACGCCGCGCTGGTACAGCAGCTGGATGCAGAGGAGGATACCGCCCGGCGCCAAGTAGCGGAGGCACAGCTGAGCTACCACGACGCCGCCAGCCAGCTGACCGCCCCCCAGCGGCAGGCGGCACATACAGCACTGCAGCTGGAGGCAGCGGCACGCAGCATTCAGGCCATGCCCGCACAGCAGTGGAAGCAGCTGCACGAGGCCCTGCCTCCTCCCCGCATGGACACAGCGGCATTGACCGAGGACAGCTCATCCTCGACAGGCCCAGGCTCAAGCGCCCCAGAGGACGGCACAGTGCTCGTGGCCATGGAGGATCTGTTTCACCCCCACCTGGCCAGCAGCGGTGTGGCACCCGCAGCTGAGCAGGTGGCAGCTGATGCGCATCTGGTGAGCATTCTGCAGGAGACAGGCCACTTGCATGTTCTGCCGCTGCTGCGGTCTTGGCAGACGGAACAAGCCAGCGTACAAGGAACACAGGGTGCCCGCAGCACGCCAGTGAGCACCAGCACCTTAGCTAGCTTGGCAGAGCCAGCCACCATGCAGGCTCTACAGGTGTTTACGGAAGGGCAGCAGGAGCAGGATCGCTTCGGGGAAGCTACTTGGGTGCTGTTGTCTGGCCTGGCCCACGGAGTGAAAGCCGCAGCCCTTCCCAGCCCACACATGCCCCACACTCCAGGCACTGAAAGCAGCCCCGCGTCAAGTGGCGGTGCCACTGAGCAGGCCACCGCTGCAGATGAGCGGGCCTCCCCTGCGCCAAGCGCCGGTAGCGCGTGCAGTGCCGCCTCCAGCAGCACCGCCGGCAGCGAAGATCTACATGGGGATGTGTTGCCCTTGGATATTGCAGCTGCTGCACATGCTGATTTGGTGCAGCTCCTCACGGATGTCCGCTTCCTGGATTTGCTGCCAGTGTTGGGGGTGTGGGCAGCAGTGCTGCACAAGCGCTCACATGAGGAGGCCACGGATGTCGATGCTGGCGCTGGTGGCAATGCTGGCGTCACAGCTGTGACTCGGGAGGAATTGAGCGCAGCGCTGGGGCGATTGGATTTGCCGCTCATGGCGACCCTTGTGCATGGGGGCAACTTGCAGTCTGTGCGCACTGTTGCCAGCGACATGCACTCGGGGGCACTGCAGGTGCCGGAGGGTGTGCAGCCCAGCCAGCGCCTGTTGTCGGGGGGGGCGCCGTGGGTGCTGCTGAGGGGACTGGCAGCGGGGCTAGTGCCAAAGCCACACTTCGATGGCCACGAGGAGGCCCCGCCAACAGCTGATGAAGCGCTCCACAATATACAGCAGCAACAGCAGCAGGAGGACGAGGACGAGGCGACTGGTGTGATATGGCTGGAGTTGACACCAGAAGTGGAGGTGCCCTGTCCCCAGGGCACCGTGCTGCTGCTACAGGCAGCCTCTCCTGACTTGGTGCGCTTCATCCCGCTACTGGCCATGTTTGCGGCACACACGCAGGCCAGTGGCGGCTCCAGCGCGTCGCATCGACACAGCGTGCACGTGGATGGCTCGCCTGCCGCCGCTGTTGCCCTTGCTGACAGCGTGCGCAACCTCACACCCTCCGCCGTCCTGGCAGCGGCGGAAGCCCCCCCTCACAGCCTTGTTGCTTTCATCGCAACCGGTGAACCTTTTGGTGTTAATGTGGGTGTTCCGGGTGTGTTCTCGTCTGAAGCTGTGCAGCACCTGCAGTCCTTCGCCCGGCCTGCTGCCCCACACACTCAGCCCCGAGGTCTCCTCGCGAGCCCGGGCAGCCAAACAGCACAGGCGCAGGCGCGACAAGCACTGATGCCTTGCGAAAACGCATACGCCTTTGAGCGTGTCGATGTTGCACCTGGAACAAGTATGCACGCCAGACGCGGCGTGGTGCACATGTTCGATGAGGAACAGCTCACACCCTACCTCCCACTGGTGGCGCTGTTCACGGCAGCTGTGACACAAGGGCAGGTCACTGCCAAAGCAGACGCGCAATCCTTGCGCACTGCGCTTGCCTGTCTCACACTGGATTTGCTGCAGTCCTTGGGGCGGGAGGAGGTGTCCCGCCTGAGGGATTTCTGTGTCGAGGGGGGGGCATTTGGGGCAGGGGGGGTGCTCCCCGGGGCGATGCCCCCTCAAGCATTTGAGCGCCTGTGCGCAGTGCTGGGCTTGCGCCTTGAGCCCATGTCTGTAGTTGAGCGACACGCGATGTCAGATCGTGCCATTGCCTTGATGCCCAGCGCCCCCCTAGCTGCCGCCCCCCTCCAGGTGCCGCTGGCAGCTGCCGCCCCCCAGCAACCAGACGCGGACAAGCAGGGGGTTGCGCTGCCCCACAGGCGAGCCCCCCCCTCCATGCCCTCGCTGGCTGAGGGGGTGGCGCTGCTCTCTCCCGAAGCTGCATTGCCCAGCAACACCGCCAAGCACACAATTGACGCAGAACTGCAACGTGGAACACGGCGCAGCACATTGCACATCCCCAAGCCCAATCTGGCCCTAGCAGCTGCTTCGGCGCCGCCGGCAGCGGAGGGGCGCTGCCGCGGCACGGGGGCGAAGGCACACCAAGCCATGCTGCAGGCTCGTAAGAATGTCGCCCAGAAGCGCAGGACAGACGATGCAGCCATGCACTCTGCAGTGCAGGCTGCTGCTGGCCGTGTAGCCGCAAAGGATGCGGCCAGGAAAGCGGCAGCGAGCGAAAAGGGAACTGCCCCCCCCCCCTCCCGCAACGCCACCCCCCCCTCCAGCCTGCCCCATGGCCGGAAAGTGGACTCAGGACATGCAAAGCGATCCTCGCCAGAGGGCACCCACAGCACCCCCCTGTACCTGGCTAATACGGCGCCTTCGCAAGAAGCGATTCTGCGGGCACATCTCATGAACCGACGGCGGGCGGGCCACAGCAGCTCTCCGGCCAATGTGGCTGATACGGACAGTGAACAGGCACCCCCCCCGCGCATGCCCCGAGCCTCCACTGGCACCACTCCCCCACCAGCCTCAATGAGCCCCCCCCATTCCTCCTTCACATCCCGTATTCCCGCCCTGACCAGCTCCAGGCCACAGTCCAGCAAGCAACCAGACAGCAAGCTGCAGCGGCAGCGACAAGCTGCCTTGCAGGAGCTGCATGCACCCTTCCCATCAGCCGCCGGGAGGGGGGTAGCAGGGGGGCTCCCGCAATCCCAGGCGGTGCTGGAGTCAACACTGCCCGCGCCAGTCCCCAGCCCAGACACTGAGGACACTGCAAGCCCAAGGCGCCGCCGGCAGTCTCCTTCAGCATGGGCCTCGACTGCCCCCCCTGCCCCCAGTGACTGGCGCAGGGTGCAGGGGGGGCGCCCGCCGATGCAACACGTGACACGCACTCTCGCAAGCGCCGATGAAACCAACGCAGCTGCACAAGCAACAGTTGACAGGTTTCATAAGCGGGAGGGGGGGGGGGCACGCGACCCCCCTCCACCCCCGCTGGACAGCCGGCCACACCGCAGATCTCCCTCCAACCTCGCCCTTGGGGACTCATATGACTCAGGCATTCTGTTTCCCCTCACGGACATCTCCGTGTCCTCTCTGCCTGTGCCCCGCAGTCCATTCTCGCGGCCAGGAGACAGTGACTCAGAGTCTGTGTCGAATTGACGCCGGCACCAGCTGCAGGCAATTTGAGCGCCTCCACTGTGAGCCGATGTAAAATACATTCATGAACACGCCAAAGGTGTCACTGAGGCAGCACTAACGGTCGCTCTTGCCAAACCCACCAAAGAACCCCCCCTCAAAGTTGACGGGCTCTTTGGCAGCCTCGCGCTCTGCGGCCTGTGCAGCCTGGCGCTCGGCGACTTGGCGTGCCAAGTCTGCTTGGTACTGCGCGCGTCGACGGGCCTCCTCTGCTTGCACCGACTTCTCGTACTGTGCGACCCGCTGTGCGACCTCTGCTGAGCGCCGGGCGTCCTCCCATTCCTCCTGTCGCTCCGCCAGCTTGCGCGCAGCGGCCTCCTCCGCTTGGCGACGCTGGTCCTCGAGGACAGCGGCGTGCTCGCTCTGCGACATGCCGCGGAACGTTTCGGGGCGGAACCGATTGGGCCCCAGGCGAGACTCGCGATCCGACACGTGCTCGTCAATCAGCCCGGGAATCTCGTGTGCGTTCTTCAGTGCAGCCTGTTCCGACCTGCGGGCCTCTGCTGCGGCCGCTTTAGATGCTGCAGCCAGGCGCATGTTTTCCCGGGCTAATTCCGCAGCCCGACGCTTGGCTTCGGCAGACATGGCATCTTCGTATTGCTGCACCCGTTCGTGGGTATACTGCACGCCTTGCATGTACAGGGCATCTTCTTCGGCCTCCGCCTCTGCTTTGGCCACCTTCTCAGCGTGGGCGTCCTCTGTCCAGCGCCGCATCTGCACAGCTTGCAGGGCGCGCCGCTCCCCCGCACGCAAGTCCTCGCCGTCGAAGCGCTGCAGCGACGCTGGGCCGCAGCGGGTGTCCTGGTCCCCCATGCGCGCAGGGGCCCCCTTCTTCAATGCATGGGGGTCGTTCAGCTGTGCTGTTTCGCTCTCAACCAGGCCAGCAATACGAGTGGCCTCTGCATCCATTGCAATACGCCGCTGGCGCTCAGTCAACAGTGACTTTTCATACTCAGACATCACTTGGGCAACACGGCGCTGCTCGCGAGCTGCACGACAATGCGATGCAGTGGGTGATCAAAAACGCGACGCATTGTCTCAGTTCTGGAAGCCAGTGAGAGCCACAAACACGCACCGTACTCTATATCCGCTTGACGCTCTGCCAATTGCCGCTCCTTCTTTTCTGCAACTTGCTGATCCAAAGCCGAAACATCAAGCTGCAAAAGCTGCGTTTCACAGGAGTTTCGCAGCGCAACGGCAACAGCGACCCACCCCAATTGTGCGCTCCCGAGCATTCAAAAACCTATCCAGTCTGTCAGCTTTTCGGGCACGCATTATATCCACTTTGATGCCAGCACGTTGCTCTTGCAGAAGGGTGCTGTTTTGCGGCACCTGGCCAACCTTCAGGGTGCTCATTTTGCCAAGAAGCTGAGTCTGAATGAAGGTTTGCTTGTAGAGCTGCAGAAACGCTGACACTGCAGCAAGACCACCGAAGAGGAAAGCAGGCAATGAGAGAATGCAGTTGGTTGCTATTTGAATCGCACAGCCATGATGAGATGATGAGACTCGAGACCCACAGCTACTGTGATCCTCAAGCAAGGGGTGGCTTGACAGGCTGTGCACACAAACTGCTGGTTGGCTTGGTCTGTGTTGCAATTGCCAAGCGCACAGCTTTCCACTTCCAAGCGTGTTGAATCAACAGTTCGGTATGTTTGCGCGGTACACTGCCGCTGTTGCCACAGAGGCCTGTGGCTGAGTGCAATGCCTTCGATTCGGTTGGAACCTGCAGAGTGTACGGATACATTTCTCGATCCCTCGTGTATTTTGCCTCGTCTCAGCATTAATTCAGTACTTAGCTGGGAATTCTACCAGCCTTGACACTCTTCCAAAAAATAACATAAATCTCATTGCAGATGATGCCTTTCGGAAAGACCTGGCTGGCGCAGGTACTGCGCAATTCACCAGAAAGCTTGGGATGGGAAAGCCCGCGTCATACGCCCATCCCCCCAAACTAAGGATGAAGCCCATGATACCAATGCCCAGCAAGTGGGCTTCAGACGAACCGAATGAGGATGTGCGCAAATTAAAAGCAACAAGACCCAAAACCCTGCGCTTTCACTGCTCATTTTGCCTTCGTCCGACGTATGTCAGGGGCGGAATTTGATTCACGCTGCATTCATTGACACAATGAGTCAGGCTGCTACAGGCGTCCTGCGCAACCTTGCTGGTTTCAGCACTTTCGTTGGTGTTGCTGCTGCGTTTGACTACTTCTGCCTGTACAATGGTGAGTGAAAATGTGTCTCCAGTACCCTGCACCGCCTAGCTGCCGTGGTTTCGAACAGCGTGCGTCAGTGGCGTTGGCGTAGAAGTAGGCAAACTAAAGAATGCGTGTTATACAAGTTTGCCTGTTCTGTTTGTTCAAGCTCTTGCTGGTGTGCTGATCTGTGGTCTTCAGCACGTGAAGCAACTGTTAGCGTGTTACGCTGGTCAGCGGCGTTTCATGTGCTCCGTGCTCAGCATCAAGCTGTCCTTGCCCCCAGCTTCGCTTGGCAAAAGCTCACTGTTGTTTGTGTTGTGTTTGCAGTTGATGGTGGACAACGCGCTGTGATTTTGGACCAGTTCCGGGGAGTGCTCCCTGAGGTCAAGGGTGAGGGCACACACATCCTGGCACCCTTTGTGCAAAAGCCGTACATCTTCGACGTGCGCCTGCGACCACGAGTCATCTCCACGCGCACTGGAACCAAGGACCTGCAGGAAGTGTCCATTTCCCTCCGCGTCCTGTACCGCCCGGAGATTGAGTTTCTGCCAGAGACCTTCTCCAAGCTGGACATGAACTACGATGAGCGCGTGCTGCCATCCATCTGTAACGAGGTGCTGAAGGCCATTGTGGCCAAGTTCGACGCAGACCAGCTGCTCACCCAGCGTGAGCGCGTCTCCCAGGAGATCCTGGAGGAGCTGGAGGCCCGTGCAGGGGCCTTCCATTTGATCCTTGAGGACGTGTCGATCACCCACCTCACCTTTGGCAAGGAGTTCACCCGCGCCATTGAGCAGAAGCAGGTCGCACAGCAGGACGCAGAGCGCTCCAAGTTTGTCGTCGTCCGCGCCGAGCAGGAGAAGCAGGCCAACATCATCCGCGCCGAGGGTGAGTCAGAGGCGGCACAGCTCATTTCCGACGCACTGTCCAAGCACGGTGACGGCCTCATCGACGTGAAGCGCATCGATGCCGCCAAGGAGATTGCAGCCACCCTGTCGCGATCAAGGAACGTGGCTTACCTTCCCAGCGGGGGCAGCGGCTTGCTGCTGAACTTGAACGCGCGCTAGGTGTCTTCGTAGTGTCTTCGTAGTACAGCAAGGGCAGCCTGCCAAGCGTGCCGGGCAGCCTTTGATGTAGGTGGTGCACGATGCTGGGCGCATCAGGAGGGGCTGCTGCCGGCGGGTGCAAGAGGAGGACGCCGGGGGCAGAGTCAGCCGAGACTTGTGCCTGTGGTGTGGGCAGGGGGGGGTACAAGGGGGGGGGGGAATTCATTTCAAATGTGTACGCCTTGACCAACACGCGCTCTGCTGCCAGCTGGGTTTTTTTTCTGCTGCACTCGAGGCTGCCGGCTGTGCGGCCCGAAGAGCTTCCGCATTGCCCGGTGGCCAGTGGCCTTCACTGCTGACCATCGGCGAGGTGGGGAAACAGCAGCAGCAAGACACCGCGGCGTAGCACAATAAGTAATCGACATGTGCCCATGCTTGGCTAGTCAGCGGCTGTATGGTGCTTGCTTTGGCCTTGCTTTGTGCTTGAGCGAGCGGGCAACCTGCCGCGTAAGCCACCACTCTGCACTCAACTGCACATCAATGCGCTGACGATTGCGTGTTGCCTTGGATTGTTGGAATTAATATTGCAACCCCTGCCGGTGTTTTTTTCGGCCAGTTCGCCTGGCGCTGTTTGTATTCACTTGCTTGTTGCTATCGCCTGCAACACATGCACAAGAAAAGTCCTTTTCAGCGACAGACGGCAGGTGTCGCATACAAGCTCTCCTTCTCGGGGGGGTCAGTCAAACTCCGACGGGCGCCATTCGTGCCTGTTTCGCTGTATGTTCCAGTGAATACAATTTGTAGCTTTACTCAGTTTGAATCAGCTTACGATCGACGAGACGCAGTCACAGGCGAAATTCGGTTCGCATAGCGACGTGCAGCAGCTACCTGTGCACTGCGACACTTTACGCCCTGAAAACCAAGCAGCGACATGGCAGGCACAGTCCTTGCAACTTCTCAGGGAAATATTACCCTCGTTGGTAAGCGCTCGCTATCCTTGCGGCCTTGTGCAATGCAACCCTTGCTGCACACTCCATGAGAATACATACACTCACCACGCCAATTCTTTCGCAGAGCTTGCTCGTTCTGGTGCTGACGGAGCTGTGTACATCGGACACAATGGAGAGAAAATATTCGCTGTGAAAACTATTTTGGGCGAGCGCACGCTTCCTTATCAGCTTGAGTACCTAGCAGTGAGTATTGCGAATTCTGCCCTGATGGTACACACTACTGGCCTTTTGAATGCCTTGAATGGGTTGAGTGCCGTGGACTGAAGCTGCTACAGGCTATTTTTGCCCCTGTGACATGATAGTAACTGCTGAATTGTGCAGTTTGAGCGCCTGACCAAGTCTCATCCCACTCCGCATTGTCACATCATGGAGCACGTGCTTTTCAAGGAAACTCCCCAGCTGCTGATTGCAATGGAAGCAGGCATGGCTGACCTGTACTCCCTGTTGAGATGGGCCTACCTCGGAAGTTCCCATAAGCATCGCTCGTAAGTGGTTTTTGTGATTCTGAGGTGTTTGCGCGAGTGTGCGTCTTTTTGTAACTTTTCACGCAATTCGGGAAGCTTTGCCGAGGGCAACACCCAGCAAGCCTTGTTGCTTGCCTGCAGTGCAGCAATGGCCAAACTAGCTTTGTACACAAGTATTTAGTTTGTTGTGAGACTTTTATTCCTTGAGCTACACATTAGCGCGGCTCGTTTGCTTCCCCAGCAGCTCGGCGCAGTTACACACGCAAACGCAAGTGTTGCTGTTGCCTGAGCTGCTAACCGCGCCTGCTGTACCAGGTGATATTTAGATGTGTTCATTGGGCTGGGTTTAGTGCTTGGCAGCACGCAGCCTCAAGCCCACACACTCTGCTCAGGTGGGCCAACGCGGCTGGCCAACGCTTGGTGGGCCTACCATGCCTTTTTGCGGCGTACTTTGCCTGCACGGCATCGAAACCATCAAGCTTTGCTCCTAAATTGTGCTTTGTGGTGTTTTCTGCTCGAGCAGCCATTCTTGCAGCTGTGCCGAAGTCAGCATTCCGCTTTTGCAGTTTGGGAGAGAATGCTTCTGCCCGGGAGCTGTCATTCCAGATCGCCAATGCGCTGATGTATTGCCATGAAAATGGCATTGCGCATCGCGACATCAAGCCAGAGAATATTCTGCTTTTCCCTGACCCGAAGCTTCTTGCAGACCCCCGCTCCACTCAAGCGGCCATGAAAATCAGCAGCCTCGCCGGCACGTTGGGCTTCAAAGACGACAAGGCGCAAAAGGCGGGCACCGAGGGCGCCACGCCTTACGAGCAGCTGCACACCACGATGCAGCGCCGACGCGACCTGCGAAACGTCATGCGGTGCGCTGCGCAGACTCTCTGGGTTGACCCCAACACCAGCCGCCCCATGTCCCTGTCTGGCCTGCAGTCCACAGACCGGGTGTTGCCCAATCCAGATGCATCGCGCCTGCTGCAGTGCTTTTACGTGAAATTGTGCGATTTTGGCGCGGTGGGGCAGTCGCACACGCCTGGGGAGCCTCCCATGGGCCGCACGCCCCGCGGAACGGCACTGTACGCCGCTCCCGAGGTGATGAGCATCTACATCGCCCAAAACGACAAGCAGACTGCCAACAAGGTGTGGCCCGATCGCCGTATGCGCAAGTCCATGGCCAGCGGCGCTTACAACGGCTTTGCTGCGGATGTGTGGTCCTTCGGCGTGACTCTGTTCGCCATGGCCAGTGGGCGCACCATGTGGCGTGTGGCCCTACCGCACTGCAGCACATTCCGCTCCTTCATCACTCAAACACAGCCTGACTCTGTGCGCTTCCACGTGATGGGCCCACAGTCCCGCCTGTGGCACGAAGCCCAAGGCAACACTTTTGAGTGGCCTTCATTCTTCAGCCCCGCCTTGCAGCACTTGATCACGTGGTGCCTCATGGTGAATCCCAACGATCGCCCAAGTATGCAGCAGATCGCGAACCACCCATGGTTTACCTGCCCAACGTGGATTCCCGGAACACCGTGGCCGCAGGAACACCATGAGCAGACTGCAGCGCCCGCCGGTGTTCCGGCTCAGGAAGCCTCTCGGCACCACAAGGCCCCTGTGCCCCCAAGCACGCGCACCTCACCTGCCCTGGCCAGCCCAGCAGCCCCCAAGGAAGCCACCTCCAGCACCAGCTCGGGTGTCTCTTCGGCCCAGAGTGCCACCGCTGCAGGCAATGCGGTGTCCGGAGACCCAGCTCCTACTTCGGGCGACGACCATGTGTCCGACACTGGTGCTGGGTCAGCCACCGAAAGTATGACCAGCAACATCTCTAGTGTTGCCTCTGAAGTATTCATGACCCGACAGCGCCGTGCATCAGATGCCGTGCAGCGTGGCGGCATTTCCGTCCTTCATGCTGCCGCCTTGAATGGCGCAAAGCCTCTGCCAGCGTACGTGACCGGCATCCGCGAGTCCGGCAGCAGAAGCCCCAAGCAGCCTTCCGGGGGGAGTCCCGTTGGCAAGCACCACAGACACCGCCGAGTCAGTGACGCCAGCCGAGTTGCTGACGCCAGCGTCGGAACAACCGTGAAGAAAATGGGTGTTCCTGAGTACGAGGGGGCATATGCCCATGTCAAGGGGGTGCAGGCAACGCCAGCGGCGGCTGCAGCTGCGGCAGATGCTGCCGCTGGGTCCCGCGGCCCCCTTAGCTATGCCTCCCAATCCGAGGCGGGGGATGTGGGAGTGGTCAACACTGCCGCAGGAAATGGTGTGGAGGAGCTTGAGGCGCACTTGGCGTCCAGCGGTGCAGTGGGCATCGAGGATGAGGAAGAGGACACCGTGCTGCAGTCTGCGTCGTCCCCCGTCAGCCCCAGCGCTGAGCACCTGCCCCCCCTTCAAGCGGTGCGCACGGGATCGGGAGTCACCACCAACCCCACCAAGGAAGACGCGCATGTGACCAGGCTCCGCTCCACAAAGGAGTAAGGCTGCTGACCCACCCCCCACCCCCTGTGAGTGTTTGAACGATAAATTGAATTGAATTGAGTTGAGCTGCCCCGCCAAGCTAGCAGTGCAGTGAGAACTAGAAGCTGGGAACAGCTCTGAATTGGGGGTGATATTCGTTTTTCAGCAAAAACAAGCAGGTTGGGGTCACAAGTGGGAGACCTGGCCCGTTGTCCAGGAAAGTGATCTCCCGTTTCGTATGAGCCCCTGAGGTGCTGTAGGGGCACCCGACGATTTATTGCCATTACTGTCCGAATGCGTGTCTCACACAGGTACGGAAGGGGGCTCTGAGCAGCAGGGGCCCAGGAAGGAAAGAGCTGCATGGTAGCCAAACACTGAAACACACGACAACGAGGGCACTGCAAATCAAAACAAAGCAAGTGCGAGTATTTTTCATGGACTAGTGGAAACCTGCTGCCAGCACTGCATGCAAGCGGGCCACACAGCGTATTCGCCCATTGCAAGGTGTCTGAGCAGTGGTCGCAGAATGGTGTCTCACGGAATTCGAGTTGAGCCAAAATGCTGCGGGTGCTCCTCTCGAACGTTTGTGTTGCTGGTTTTTGTGATGATTTTGAATCTCGTTGCCTTTCAAGTGGGCTTTTTGGGGGTGAATTTGAGTCAGCATGAAGGAGGCAGCACCAAATGGGCGATGCGAGTTGGCAGCTTGCAACTGGAACTGAAGGCTGTAGGCAGCACAGCGTCTCCTTCGAAGACGGCTGACACTGGAGCCAGCCAGGCGACAAAACTTGCTCCGGGTGTTGGCCTGGATGCGGCCACTCTACTGTCCCCCTCGACAAAACAGCCTAAGGCTTCTAAGCAAGCACAGCCGGCCGCTGCCGAAAGTTCTGCGCCTGCGACAAAAGCCCTGCTGCAAGGTGCTGGCCTGGTGCTGGTAAAGAATGTTTCACAGACTGTAGACAAAATGTCTGATTCACTTGGAAATGCCTTGAAGGGCGTGAAGTATGAAGATTGGCTCAAATCGGGTCCTCGCAAAATGTCTTCTGATGCTCACTTACGACGAGCTATGCCTCAAGGTATTCCTCCAGTGTCTTCACCAGGGTACCATATTCAATGCGGAAAGTTCCATGGTGGTTCTGCGACCACTGTGCAGCCTTTTGAAGATAAGGGCCGCAGCGCATGGCGGCCCACTGCCTTCTCCAAGCACGCCTTCGTCACGATGGCTGCCGGCGACGGCGCCGCCCGCATGGCACTGGCGCTCATTCAAAGCCTGAGAGACGTGGGCAGCTGCCCCGGCATAGACATCGTCGTCATGCTGTCCGGGGGGGGCATGGGCAGTGCGGACTGCCACAACGGCCGCATCAAGGACGTAAAGAAAACACAGTGTCGATCGGAGCGGCCCGCCCACAAGAACTACGTCGTATCGCAAACCTACATCGACGCCATACATGCTCTGGGTGCACAGACCATCCTCATCCCCCCAGTGCAGTCCTCCACTGCGGTGATCCCAGGGGGGCGCCACCAGTTTTGGGGCCTCGCATTCAACAAGCTGCAGGTGTACGGACTGGACGAATATGAGTCGGTCCTATGGCTGGACTCGGATGTGTTCGTGAACAAGAATCTGGACCACCTGCTGTTCTACCCCGAATTCACGGCAGCATTCACCCAGGACTGCTGCAATGGCAATGCCGCCCCCCGCCCAAGCGGCGGTTTTTGGGTGCTGCAGCCCAGCAAGGAGCGGCTGCAGCATGTGCTGGCGTTGGTGGATGGCCCAGACCCACTCGTGCCATTGAATTTGGAACAGGCCGACCGCAATTGGCACTTTGGGGACATGGCAGTCATGATGGCCATGTACTTGAAGCTGCGAAAAGTGCCCAAGTATTACAAGATGCCAGAAAGCTACGATGCCCGCATAGACCATGCCCGCATCAAAACGTGGTACAAGGAAGCCACAGCACCCAAGTGGAAGGGTTATGGGCCGGACATTGTGCTGGCTGGCCCAGATGACATCACTGTATACCCGTCAGCTGAGGAACATTCTGGGGACTACGATTTCATCGTGTCAACAGAGTCGCCAAACCTGGCTGATAAGTTGGCATTTGACCTAGGCATTCCACAAGTCGCTGGTCGCAGGTGGCATATGCTGAACGAGTCATACGACTATTTGGCAGTGGACTGCCAGTGCTTGAAATCACGAGACATTGGCCAAGAAAACATCCACAGTGTGCACATATCTTGCCTGCCAGGCGGGCTCAAGAAGCCTGGGCACTTTGGAAATCTACACGAGCAGGAAAGCTTCATTGCAGACACCACCACTGGCGCTTTGCAGCCATGCTTGCGGTGGTGGTACCAGCAGTGGACTGACGCGTACAAGCGGGCGAGGGGTGCCTTGGTGGGTAAGGTTGACGGCTGGTAGTTTGTGGAAGTGGAAGTTGGAAATGGATTATAAGTTTCATATGCACCCGAACGGGTGCAGGGTCTTACTACGCATTTCACATGATGTCAAGCTTGGTTCCAGGATGCGGCCTCCATCGCTTACTCGCCACACAGGGCCTGCACTGCAGCGCTCACATTGCCCTTGGATGCAACCAGTGCGTCGTAGGCAGCGTCATCTGCAAAGCCAAGCTCGCGCATGGAGCTCAGCTGCACAGCATACTGGGCCATCTCAGCGGGCAGGTCGGCGTCGGCGTCGGCAGCTGCAGCTGCAGTGGGCACAGCTGCAGCACCCAGAGCGCTCTCTGCAACTTGAGTAGCTGCGTCCAGTGCAGGGGTGGCAAGGTGTGCCTCAGCACCAGGCGTCCCACAGTCACTCATGGAAGCCTCCATGCTTGCACTGCCTTGGGCGCCATCAAACGATGCCACGGATGACCCAGTGCCGCTGCGGCCACGGGCTCGGGCACGTAGAGAGACACGCTTGTCAGCAGCTGCCGCAGGCACCTTGTCCGCGCTGGGCACAACGACATAGCCGTCTTGCTCGATGGGCGAGCCAGGGACGCTGGCTACTGCGCCTCCCTGCGCGCGAGGGGAGGTCTGGGTGACAACGCTGGTGCTGCCGGGCAGGGCTCCTGACTCTCGCAACGCCTTGAGCACAGCAGCGACATTGGAGTTGTCCACGACAAGGTCGCACCACAAGCGGTGCCCGAAGCGAGTGCCGTCAGCAGTGATCAAGCGGAAGTACCCAACGTTGCGCCCTGGGTAGGGTGGAGCGGTGAGCTTCACGGAAATGTCCACAGTCTCGCCGGCAGGAACAGCTGGCACAGGATGACCCCCGTCAGGCAGACCCAGGGAGTGCCCTCCCACGCACACGAGACGCACGCCCTCAGGCCATGCACTGCGGGAGGTGTTCTGCACACGCCATGCCTTGATAAAGGTCGATGCGGGAGACACAGCATTGTGGTCGGCAACGGTCAGGTGGCTGACGAACTTGGCGGACAGCTCATCCCCAGCGAAGGAAGATCCAGCAGGAAGGCGCTGCAGGGCAACAGTCACTGCAGGTACTCCAATGGGGGCAGCAGCACTGTCAGCTGCATCTTCAAGCGCTGAGATTGGCGCTGTGGTGTTCACGGCGGCTTCAAGAGCAGTGGGGGTAGCAGCCATGGTACGGCGCATGTCCAGGGATCGGCGAATAGCCTCTTGAATCAGCATGTCGTCAGCATCAGGTGTAGCTGCGGGGGGTGTCTGCGAGCCAGGGGCAGGTGGGGCAGCGGCTGCATCTTGGGGCTGTGTTGCAGCCATGGCAGCCTGTCTGCGCCGCCAGCGGCAGGGCCCCCCAACGTGCGCACGCAGGGCGTCCATCCAAGCGGCACCCCCGGACTTGTCGGTGTCACTTGCAGCGGCCGCAAGCTGCCGCCAGAAGCGACCTCCACGGTGGTCTGGGGACAACCCTCGGCGCCAGCGGCCGCGGCCACTTGACTCGCCAGCGCTGCCATCAGAAGCAGCGGCACGTCCGCCGCAGCGGCGGCGCCACCCCCCACGCCTGCAGCCACCTGCGGGCCTGCTATTGGGGCCATTGTGGCTGCACCCGTCCATGCTCTCAGCTGCATCAGCATTCACGTTGTCGGCGTGGGGGCTGTGGCCGTCGTGGTGGCGACGGCCATGGCATCGACCGTGGCGGCGACCGCGAGGGTGGCAACGCACCTCAGCGTCCTTCCCATCTTTGGCGCCATGCTGGCGGCCGCAGCCATGGCGGCGCCCGCGCCCTCGGCCGCGGCCGGCACACATGCGGCCACGGCGGTCATGGGAGGGTGAGTCGTCTGCAGCGTTGCCGCCGGACTCAGAAGCAACGGAGCCCTCGGCATGCTCGGCTGCTGCGCGAAGGATCAGCTGGCCCAGCGTAGCCATGCTCACGCACTCCTCGCTCTCGGGGGCATACTCGTCGAGGTCCAAGGTCGCATTCAGGGCGAGGCCGGCGGCGGTGGCCGAGTGGATCTCATCGGCGCTGAAGCCAGCACGCAGCAGCAAATCTTGATTGCAGCTGATGGTGGTTGAGCCAATGTCTCCAAAGATGGCAATGAACAGCTCCAGGACAGGGATGACGACGCCAGAGTCAATGACGAAGGAGGCCAAGGCGGTGCGCTCAAGGGGGTTTGACATGGGCATGGCGGCAGCCTCGCAGCAAACCTGCGCCAAGCCCTCCACGCTGAGCACAGCGGAGTGCACAAATGAGGCAAACCGAGGGTGGCTGAGAAGTGGCTTCATGGAGTCCAGGTACAGCTTCAGCTCGGCCCACTTCAGTTGAGAGGAGCGGGAAATGGGGACGACAGGCGTGGTGAGGGCAATGGGCATGCTGATTTGCGCGGAGTCATCGGAGTCGGAAGATCCAGAAGGAGACGCAGATGTTTCCAGTTGGTAAGACTGGAAGAAGTTGGCGACTCTGGCGAGGACGTTTCCAGCTACCTCTTTGGCATTCAGCGAAGCATCTGTTGGCGTTGCGCAGCAACGCAGAGTCTCCGCAAGGCACTTCTCCGCGGCGTCAAAAGCAGAGGCAACTTCCACAGACGCAGAGCTGGGGAGTTTCTGAACAAAACCACGCTGATCAGTGATAAACTCTTGCAGTGCAGCGGCGATAGTTTCGATGCTGTCAGCATCAAAGCCGCTTGCTGCTTCCGCCTGTCCCTCCCCAATCGCTTCGTCGGAGCTTGAAACGCCAATGGAAGTTGGCTCCTCGGTTGTTCCAGAAGAAGCAGCGGGCACAGAGTGAACACTCTCTGGTGCGGTGACTTCACTTTGCTGTGACAAAACGGGCTCAGTGCTGCCGACATCTGCAAAGCGAAACGCGGTTTCGTCCTTTCTCTGAAATGCCCAGAATACATCCTTGCAAGACCGCATCAACGTACGAATGAGATGAAATCGGGGTTTGAAGCTGGAGTCTTGCGTTGCAGAAAATAGCTCGGTATTGCTGCCAATGCGAACCATGTCGCCGTCTTCGTCCTCAAAAGCGATCGCGTGAGACAGCGCAGTCGGATGAGCTGAAACGGCAGCCTGTTTCAAGGCAGAAAATTCCAGCTCCGGGATCTCCTCACGGACAGCAAGACCGTTGAGCAAAAACTTGACTATCATATTGCGTAGGGAATTAAATCAGGTGCGAAGAAAAGGTTGAGCAGTCAAAGAACGCTCAGGGAACCGCTAAATCGATCGATCAGTTCAGACTGTGGCCTCTGCACACATCTGAATCACTTCCACGTAAATGAAGAAAATGTGTTTGTTTAATTAAAACTAGCAGTTTATGAGACACAGATTGCTAACTTTCGGCAGCTGAAAGCTGACACCCCCTCACACCAGCCAGCCGTATCAAACCTTTTGCTGCTGCTCTTGAGCCCCAAGCCAAGAGAAGAATGGCTACGGTCGCAAATAATTTAATACTGCTCCAATGACTGCATGCTTTGGCCCTGTCCCCGTGTCTGCCTGGATCGGCGATCCAGCAGCAGTGCTCGTCGACCACGGCGCAGGGCAGTGAGCAGCCACGCAGCGTCCCGCTGTGCCGAATCCAGCTGAAACGCCACTTCTGTGCCGTAGCTGCCATGGTCCTCAACCATGTCTATTGTGTGCCCTAGCCACTGCTGCGTTGGCTGTCTGTGGCGGCCGGTCAGTGCAAGCAGCTCCCGTGCCGCCCAGTCAGGGGTTGTGTGTGACGCCTCTGGGAACAAAAGCCCTGGGCCCTCCTCATACCGGTGCGTTTTGCCCCGCAGGTGCATGAGGAGGCTGCGCTTGCCAGTGGGAATGATGGCCCCGGGATGTCGAGCCACAAACGCAGGGAGTAGCAACGCCAGCAGCTGCCCGCAGCGCAGCCGGGCAGCAATGCGCAGCATGTACTGCTTGCGCACCAGGAGTGAGATTCGCCACCCGCACAGTGCTTCTGTATCTGCATCTAGCGCCAGCAGCTGTGTAGCTGCATCCATTCGCTGCGGCACCAGTGCTTGAAATTGCCGTCGACCGACAGCCGAAGACGAGCCACACTCCGCTGCGGCGCCACAACAGTAGAAACATGACGACATGACGCCGGTGAAGGCAGCCTGCAGTGCCTGCCTGGGCACAAACAGGATGCTTGAGGGGCCAGCCTGCACACCCCGCAGCGCACAAGCTGCGGCCGCCCGGCCCAGCTGGCCCAGAAGGCACACACTGAGGTACGGGGATGCGCTATGCACGCTATCTTTTGATGTTGCAGTTGCATCAAGGTGCACTTCTGGTGGGCAGGTGGCCTCAAGACTGGTCAGCAGCTCCAGCTGCCCGAAGCAAGTCAGGACTCCCACCAGGCCTGAGATGTCTAAGGCGGCGTCCGGCCCGGCCCAAGAAGAACACTCACCACCAGAGCTCTGGGTCTTTGGAACACCCTGGGTGGCGCAGCTCACTGTCATTCGCAGCTGCTTGAGCACGTCCCTGGAGCTGAGGGCTTGCGACATCAGTTCTCGGCATGCTGGGCAGGTCAGCAAAGACAGCAGGCCGCCAAAGTGGTGCTGTTGGCAAAGTACCACAGCAGCTGATATAGCTGTTGATGAAAATATTCCCATGTCCAGCTGCATTGGCTTAGTTGTCTTGCAGAAGCGCACTAGCCCCTTGTGCCAACAATCCAAGAAATCTATCCGCCGCACATCACAACACGCCAGAAGCACAGCGTCTAGAACAGCGCAGGCATCGCTTATTTCCCCGCTCAAAAGTGACCCTGGTTGACGTTTATGTCTTTGTGGGTGTTCTGTGTTCAGCACTGTAACATCTGCCCTGCCAGCTGTGGCATTGACAAGCAGCTCGGTGAAGTCTGATACGCTGCCCTCAGAATCAAGTGCCAACACAGCGACATCAGCGAAGCCTTGCGCGTAGGCGAGCGAGAATAGTTGCGCATTATTCCTGCACGCCATGTTGTTGTGGCTAAATTATGTGGTAGCACGGCAAAAGACTCGTTTGTGAGCAGTGCACTCTGTGATTCTGCAAAATTAGAAACAAACAGCGCGGTGGATCCTGTGTGCACCACGAACTGCCGAGGCAAGCATGCTCCTCACCACCTCTTCCCTACGACATATAACAGCGTCTGTCGTCTGCGCTGCCACCCCATTTGTAGTCGGAGCCACACTCTTAGACGACCCAAGGCCGTGTTCACCCCCCTTCCTTGAGCACCCAACGAGCTCAACATGGCCCTTTCCTGGGCGTCCGCCCACTCAACAACACCCAGCAGCACACTGTTATTACATGAACATTGATATGTCCCCCCCACTGGTGGTGCGGTGCAGCTGGGGGGTGTCGAGCAGGCCCTGCTGCCTAGCGGTGGCGCCCCCCCCAACACCCCCAGCCGCAGATGCCGATGCCCAAGAGAACGCATCAAGGTGCACTACATGCGATCCACGTGCATGTGCCCCGCTCTCGTCCTGACCCCCCTCATCCACGCCCCTGGGGCGCAGTGCAGGCGGAAGCTGAACAGCCGCAACGCAACCAGGAGTGGCAGACAGCAGCCCATGTGCCCGTGCGATGGCGGCAGATGTGACAGCTGCACCACTGTTCTTGAAGGAACTGCCCCCCTGAAACAGGTATGTGGCACTGCTGTCGCCTTGTACGGGGGGTGCAGCTGGAGACCGCCACTGTCCCCCACACAGCCCAGCCCACGCAGCACACGTTGGCCACAGGAGCCGCTCCTCCTCGGCATCTGAAACCTCCGCTGTGAATACTCCTTGCTTAGGAAGCTTAGCACCGATACCATGCTGCCTTTGCTCGCACATACTGTGTGGCAGCTGCATGCGAGGAAGACAGTCAACGGGGGCGCGGAAGTATGTATCACGCTGAGCAGCACCTGGACCGGGAAGGGCCTGTGTACCCCCCGTCAGCACACCAAGCACTGCTGCAATGGCAGAAAGAATACGTGGGGGCAGGCTTCGCGCACGGGCATGCTGTATGCCGGAGTGCTCCCACACTAGCCCTGTCAGGGGGGGCAACGCCGGGTACCAAGTGGTGACTTCAGGCAATGAGATGCCGCTTGCTGTGCACGCCTCCGCGACACAAGACAGGCTGCCAAAGGACAGCAGTGTCGCTGGGGCATTTAGATACCCCCCCGCCCGCTCCAGCCATTCATCCAGGAACACGTGGGCTGTGTTCCGACCGTCCACCATCGTGCAAGAGGGGTTCCCACCGTGTTCAATCAGCCGAGTTGCAACTTTGCAGGCCTGCTGCAGAATCGCGCCCACCATCCACACGCCACATGCCTCTTCAGGGGCATCCTTGGGGGGCATTTTCGCAGTCTTGCCCCCCGTCGCAACGCCACCCACGAAGTCATCACGCAGCGCACCCAGCCGCATCACGCCACTGGCCAGCTGCAAAGCAAGGAGATCAAAGGCGTGGCGCCCCGCAGACGGGGGGCGTCGCAGGGGGTGTTGGGGTCCACTCCCACAGCCACCAGCAGTCCAATACAATCGGTGACCTCCCTTGTGACCCCCCTCAAACTAGACTGCACACACGGGCACACCCCTGGGATGGGCTTAGCCGGGCACATACAAGCAACACGTGCTCGTCTTGCAGCTGCCAGCCATCTGCGAGGAGCGCTGCTGAGCACGAAATGCAGCGCAGACACACTGAGGGGGGGCGGTGCTTGGGCAGCGCCGTGTACAGCTCGGCTGTGGTGCTCCAGCTCTTCAGACACCTGTGTCAGCCTTGCACGTGCTTCTTCAGGCAATCTGCTAAAAGTATGCGGCAGGACAATGCTGCGCATGGCCCTCAATGACTGTGGCATCGGGCGCGAGGGGGGGGTGAGGGGCTCCTGGACACCCCCTTCCCCTTCTCCAGCCCCCCCTGCAGCTGCTGCCACCTGAGCCATATCCCATGCAGCAGGAAATACCATGCGTGTGAGGTTACTTTGGTGCACCGCGGAAATCACGGAGCGGGAGGGGACGGGGGGGACAAGCGCAGCCTGGGGCCAGGGCAGAGGCAGGGGCAGGCCGGTAGCCCCTCAGCCTGCGTGAACATGTGCTTGGAGGAAGATGTTCAATGCCACCAAGCACTGTGCGTTGAATGCTGTGCGGGCAGCCTCGTCTAGTGCAGCACGCAAGCGGCTGGACGTGGCAGCTGCAGCAACAGGGGCAGCCCCCACAACGCCCAGCTCACTGCTGGGCGAAGCGATGCAAGTGCCACGTCCTTGCTGGAGAATGCATGCAAGCATTGAGCGGAATAATGCACGTGTTATGTGCGAGCTGCCAGCCTGATTCACCTTGTGTACCAGCCTGCGAAGCGCAGTGCTCACTTCGCTTGGTGATTCTTGCACGAGCTCAGCCACTACACCCTCAGCGCTGGATCCATCAGCCAAAGCGGTATCAATGACATGGGACCCATTGTCGCTTTGTAGTAAGTGCGCAGCTAAGCGTTTGTTGGCTCTGCTTACGTCCTCAGCCGCCGCTTTCATTGCCACCGGTGGCTCCGAATGGCGTCGCTGCGACCGTTTCTACTTGTGCTTCGCACAGCCGACAAAATGACCCCGACCAGTCGTATTCAGGGTGGCACTGTGAGTAAGAATACATTCTTGTGGTTGCCCCTTCGCTGGGTATGCGGCAGTCAGCGCAGCTGTTAGAGGTGAGCCCCCCCTGCCCATTACTAGAAAGCTGTGTACCCCCCCCTGCACGATTCACCGCTCTCCATAGCTGCGGAGTGGTGTGAGTCGGCCAGTATTAGCACCCAGGGCCCGGCGCCGTCCAGGGGCCCCGGGAGGACCCTGCCGAGCAGCCTGCACGGCCCAAGCTCAAACTTCTTATCATTTGTGTGTTTCTGTCTGCGAGTCGGCGACTGCGTCGCGTCCTCGCATTGTGTTATTTTATGTTCATCTCGACACTCAACCACATCAGAGCTCTCCAGGGGGGGTCGGAACCGGCGTCCGCAGCATCAGCGGCGTTCGTGATGGCTTACTTCAGCATGGTACGCACCGGGGAATTGGCACGAGTAATGGCAGACGGTTCCTGGCCCGCGGAATCCATGCCAGGAAGAGCAGGATCTGATGATTTTCCAGTGGAAGGCACGCAAAGCTGAGCAGGGCAGGTGGCCCAGTTGGAGCCCAGCTTGTGTGCACGTCCAAGGCAAGGGGGAGAAAGCAGGCAGTCTGCGGGTGAGTGCTGAACCGTATCAAGTCGCCAGCACAGGCTCCTCGGCCCGCCACAGGCCCGATGGACGCTGACCACTCCCGCGGGCTGCCGCCTCCCTCCCGAAAATGACGTCACGACCCTACTTGTGTGTGAGCGTAGAATATATTGACCACTCGCGCCACGAAGCAGATACTGGCTGGGAGGGGCTCACTGTGGGGCATGGCGAGAAGCAGCGGAGGGGGGCGGCATACGAAGGCAATCTATCTCTGTGGAGGGGGCAAGGATCCAGTTCATGGATACACGGCGCAGCAAAGCAAACAAAATGTGCATATTAGCAGCGAACAAACACACAAGCGCACAGCCCAGGGGGTGCCTTACTCTGCAGCAGCCTTCTTAGCAGCGGGCTCGGACGAGGCGGTGGCGGCGGCGGCAGCAGCGGCAGCGGCAGTGGCATCGGCACCAGCTGCGGGGGCTGGGTCGCGAGATCGCTTGCGCTTCTGGCCGCGGCCCTTGCCCTGGGAGCGGAAGCGCTCAGCCTGGGCAGCCCACACCTTCTCCCAGTAGGCCTGTTCCTCGTCGCCAGCGAGCAGGGCGGCAACGGGCACCTTGCCGCCCAGCAGCGCCACATCCAAGCAGCCCTCGGGAGTGGAGGTGTCGGCGCTGCCAGCAGCGGCGGCCTCAGCTGCGGTGGTCTTGGCCACAGCCTCGATCACCTTGGCTGCATCCGTGGGGGTGGCACAGCGGAGAATGGCCACGATGCCTGCATCGGTGGTCTCCAGCTCAGTGAACTTCACCACAGCAACAGCGCTGGCGGCGTCCTGCACACCAGTCCACGTGGCAGTGGTGTCCAAGCCGGACATCTGCACGATGACCCCAGGGGTCATCTCGCGCTTGAACTCAGGCTGTGTGCTGACCTTGGCGCGCTCAGCCTTCTTGCCTTCGCTGTATGCAGTCTTGGACTGCACACTCTCCAGCTTCTGGCCCTTGTACACGACACCCTCTTCGGTCTCACCCTTGGCCAGGGCAGCCTTGGCGCCGTCTGCTGTCTGGAACTCAACGAAGACGCTGCCTTTGAAGGTGTGTGCGTCATCCTTCAAACGGCGCATGCTCACGCGAGCAATTGGTGCAATTTCATTACAGAAAGCAATGAGCTCATCAAGCTTGGCATCAGCAGGGAAGCCCTTCTGCGGAAGGCGTGGTGAGAGCATGGCGAGAAATGGCGCCGCAGGGAAACCAGTCTTTTTAGCTGTGCGAACTAACCATGTATAAGGTGCGACTGGCAGTATCATCAGTCAAAGGAAGGGGCTTTGCACGGCGGATTTTTTTCTTGTCAGAGCTGAGCTGCACGAGAGCACTGTCGGCAACTGCGTCAGCAATTACCGCAATATCCTCAGTCATCTCCTTCAGGCGGTTGAAGCTGGTGAGGACGGTCAAATCGATGTCTGCAGGTAAGTTATATGTGACGGAAGACAGTTTGGCTGGTAAATGCAGACAACACGTCAACGATAAGCTCAGTCACACAGCAGCGGCTGCAGCGGAACTTGCTGTTCGGTTGGGTAGCAGTCACGTACATCCCTGAGGGTCCGCATCGGCCTTTCCACGCAAGAACTTGTCGCGACGGAAGTTAGAGTCTCCGAAGTAGAACTCAATCTGCTTCTTGATACTGGCGGCAAGATCTGTGGCAGCCATGGTGATTGTGCCTGATGATTCCTCGAAAAAAGTCGTCGAGCGCAGATGTGCGTGCAAGGGCAAACACAAATAATAAGGATGAATATGAGTATAGAGATCGTAATTTGCTCTGCCCACTAGAATCCAACTTAGCCAATGCAAAACTTGCACCTGCAGGCATGTGGCCCTGCAGAGGTCCCCCCCCCCAGGTACGGAAGGGGGCTCTCATACTGTCTGCCACCTGGCACCGCTCACTCTGGACGTGACTTGTACATGTGTCGTGTACACTGTCCGCAAAATCTTTTCGCTCACAAGCAGTTCAGCGCGCACCATGGTCAAGAGACTGGTACTATGAATACGGGCTTGGCGCCCATGACAATGCCAGTGGGTATTCTTGTGTAGCTTCACCGCAGCCATGGATCACCAAGTGGTGGGCCCAGGGCATCCTGACTCTGGGAGCATTGTCACTTGCTGGCGGCGTATCCTTCACCAAATCCAAGTGCTGGTTCATGCTGCCCATGCCCATGCCCATGCCCATGGCAAGGTGCTGCATGCGGCAATCAGCCGGGCAGTCCGCAGAGGGGTGGGGGTGATCACGTGCTCAAATAGCTGACTGGGATTGCTCACACCCATCCAGGACAGAGCTGCTGTATTATAACTGTAGCAGTGATCATGTGGTCGGTTTCGATGCGTGGAGATCCGGTCCCTCTCCGATCTAAGCTGGGTTTTCCAGCACCCTCAGGTCTCAAATCTTTGACCGCCGCAGCAGTTGATTTTGGCAATCGTTTTGTAACTGGTGCTACAGTATAGCGCTCACTCATGCATACCACTCACGAGTCTCTGTATCATGCATACCTATGTACCCCCCGTTAGCCGGGGTCAAGTTGGCATTATGTGCCTCAAACGCATGTTAAGGGCTAAATAATATACACCACGCACAATTCATGACAGAATCATGCAGATGAAGGGTAATAAACGGCCTGTAGCACAGTAAAGTCGGCGAGCTGTGTTGCTTTCGTCCGTATAGACGTGCCGCCCGCTGCCAAAACGTTTGCCTGTGCCTCCTGCCAAGTGTGCAGGCTTTGGGCTTTAGCGGCTTGAACGGCCCTCAATGGTCCACAGAAGCAGTTAGAGAGAATAAGTTCAAGCCTGTGGCGCTTTTCGACATTGTGACCCATGTCGCGAAGTCTTGCAATCGCTAGAGGCGATGTAGAAGTGCCAGCAGAATGTGTCCCAAGTTTGACTTTCGTAGACTCCAGCTCATTTGGACAATCGTACGGACCCACTTGATAGAGAATTAACGCTCATATAGACATGTTCCTTTGGTTTACAGGCAAGGAGTTGTAACAGCTATATCTACAGGGTGCCCAACGCACCCCGTGGATCAAGTTGTAAAAGAGCAGGTTCGATTCGGTGAAACGCTATCAGCGAAACGCTCGTCCCGCACGCGCCATCCACCTTGCAGCTACTGCGATGGACTTTCCCGAAACAACTTCACCGCTCAAACTCAACAGAATACAATTGGCAGCCGAGTAAGACTGCCGGAGCTATTGGTGTGAGTGTCAGCGGGGTGCCGTTTGGAGGGCTCATGACGCAACCAAACCAGGACGCTGCGTCTGCCAGTATAGCCCTTGGTGTGCTGCTTGACTGTGCATGTGGCCATGTGGATAAATTCAACAACTATATGTATCGGCGGGCACCTTCGCTGCTTTTGGGCCAGCCGAGCTCCACAGGACACGACGCCGTGTTGGGTTGGATGGCGGACGGCTTTCCTGTGTATGGGCCCAAAGGGGACAATCAGCAACACCCAGGCGATCTTGATGCATGTGGAGGACACGATTCTGACAGTGGGAATGGAGGTCTCTATCACTATCATGTTTTGGGGGGAGCTTCAACTTGTAGTCAAGCTGGGGCAGCGCCGACAGCCTTGCAATTGCCTCGATGCCTGGTAGGCTGCATACGTGACGATACTGTCAATGCTGCAAGTTTGCAAGCATTGGCATATGATGCTTGTCTGCAGCAACCTTTTATGTCACTGCACGCCGCAGCCAGTTTCCCCAGCAAAGCCAATGTCCCTGCTGGGTTCGGGAACTGCTCACAAGAGTTTAAAGCTGTGCCTCATTCAAGTTCCCTGGGTCTTTCAGATGTCAACAATGGGCTTTTGAGCATTCTAGTCGGTGTTTCGCTTTTAGTCCTCACAATGGTTATGTGTGTCATGTTTCGAGACGACATGGACATGTGTTGTGCTCCTGGCCAGTCAATTGTGCACAGAAAGGACCCGCCTCGTCGCTGTCGAAGCCGAATTTGCTGCCATGCCGACATAAATGCTGGCGGTAATTGTGACCTGTGCATTACACGGTGTCGTCTCAATTGCTGTGCACCGAGGGAGTCTGCCAATGGTGGCGCAGATGTGCTTTTATCACCAAAGTCCGCCCTGAATAAGACTCAACAAGGTGTCAGGCAGGGTCTTGCATCGACGCTCTCCTTCCGCAGGAAGATGCAAATGACTCTCACTCAACAAGACATTGAAGCACAGCAAGAATCCGAATCTCATTACATGGACGAAATCGATGAGTTCGTTTCGAATGTCGAAGAAGTTGAAGATACTGGCAGCCTCTTCTTCCGCAAAAGTAGCAGCATTCAGACCAATTCAAAGCGTGCAAGTGCACATGTGGTACCACATTCCGCGGCTGGGGGCGGGGCCAATGCCCCGGTTTCACTACCGAAGCTCAAGTCGGTTCCATCAATTGGCGAAGCGAAGGGCACACGAAAATGAACGGCCCCGACAGTCGCCCCGGCAACAATTCATGATTCATTCAATTTCGTGGGAGGCAAGGACATTGTCTCTGTGACGCCTTCGCAAAATAGTAGCAGTAAGCTGACACTGAATCCAGCTACAAAAGTCTTCAATAGTCTCTGTGTTCCTTGCTTCAAGGCCTTGCAAGAGAAGCTCCTTAATGGCGTTGGTGGCCTCTGTCTTGCTTGCTCGTGGAGGGGGCACCCTTCGATACTGGCTTCCGCGGTGGGGGCTGCGACTCCTTGGCGTTGCTGCTCGGGGGCTTTTGGGCGAAACATCGCCCATCTCAAAAGCACGATCTTCAGATTCCGCGGAATTGAAGGATTGTCCATCTTCATCTACTTCGTCGACATTAAGCGTTTGTGAAAAGCCGTTGCCACCTTGAAGCGACAAGTGCCACGTTTGAGAGTCAAGTAAAGTGTCTCCGCATTCACCCGAGGAGTTTGTGAGACAGCACCCCTCTGTATACTCCTCATCATCTTCTTCCGATAGCTCAACAGGAATGAACTCATCGAAGTCCAGCCTCCGACTGCAGATTTGTTTCTCGGGGGTGATGTTGAAGACTTCCCTGGAAAATCCGGCTTTCTCACCTGAACCAGCCATCGGGCGAGAGGTCAGCACCTGGGCAATGAAGCCAATCTTGCTGTCCACAGCCGCAATGGCTGCCCGAGCGGAGCTGGCAGGGTCGTCAAAACTGTACCAAGCTAGCAGCGTTGCGATGCATGATGCAGCAATGCAGCTCCATCTGACGGCCGAGCAAGACTCCTCAAGAGTGAGCCCAGCAGAGTAAGCCAGAGACAAAACATGAGATGAGCCTCGTTTTCCCACAAGAGGCTGGCTTCCGTCAGTGGGGCCGAAGCTGTCAAGAGCTGAGGACAAAGTGGTCACATGCCATTTGCCAAGACGGAATTGCCCAGGTGACCCCCCCCCAGCGAGACCTGACGTCCACTGAGTTGTCAAATGCCATTCCAGCATGAGGCTGCAGCCAATGATCAGGATGATTGGAAGGCGTGCGTTGATTGTGCGCGGAGTGGATGAAACGAGCAAAGCAGCCCAGCTTGCACCAATGTACCACAAGCCACTCTGAAAGAAAATGAGATGCGATGCAATGAACGCTTGAATCCCGAGGGATGTTTCTGCATGCTCGATGACTTCGCTGAGCGCCCCAGTGTGTGCAGCAAGCCGCTGCTCCGCAGCTTCGACCCCTGTGAAAAGAATTGTCGTGAAGCATTTGCTTTGCCCAGCAGGTGGTATTTGATTGGGCGAAGTGATCGGGCACCACACACCTTCGGCTAGCTCTGCTCTCAACGATAATGTGGAATTGCGCAAATAATCTAGGCTCTGTGAACGCAAAGTGTGCATGCCGCTCAACATGCAGCAGCCTTGGCTCACGCTCACCTGGACAGCTTGCACGCTTCCACTGGAAAGTTGAGCGACCACAGATGTCATTTCAGCACGCCAAAATGATTGAGCGACATGAAAGCAAATATTTTGTGTGTCTGCGAAGCACATGCAAGGGTAAGGCGGGTGTGCTGAGATGACAACCATGCTGAGCTCAGCATCATTGTGTCCATCAGAGAAATCTCACCACTCAAAAACTCTGTGTATATACCAAACTCTGCATCAGACAGCTGCCGTACACAGGATACATCAAATTTATCCTCTAAGCATTTGGAACATGGTCGATCAACGCTGAAGTAGTGGCATTGCGTAAGTTGAAAGGCTATGGTCTGCCTGAGAGTTTGAGCCTCAGTTGGAGCTTGTGCTAGATTATTGAGCAGTTGAGAGCAGCTGCCATCATTTGCCAGCTCGTGCATCAAGCGTGAGAAGCATGTGTTAGATGTGAACCTTTGCATTGTAGATTTGCTGTCAGGCTCAAGCGAGGTTTGCCAGGCAGCTTCAGACAACTTGGTGTCAATCATTGCGTACGCTCTCAAAATTGCCAAGGCAAGAAGCAACAGCCTGATGCTTCGCATGATGCTTTGCGTGGTGATGATCAAGGCAACCTCTCCAATTAGCAACATAGAAAGGGTTCATTCGTTTTCAATTGCAGGCAATTCAGGTTTGAGGTTGGGTGTGAGCTCGGCAGGGTGTACTGCTGCGATGCAGCCAACCCAAACCCATGGCAGGGGGGGGCCTGCAGCCCCAACACACCAAAGGAGCAGCCAGCGATTATCCCACCACGCAGACGCGGCACTATTATGTTGTGCATGAG
>Ga0307982_1000156_pt1 | contig 51256 bp, 46 predicted proteins | sample OrgLakmetagen989_FD_201847 | JGI IMG/M metagenome (GOLD analysis project Ga0307982, IMG submission 201847) | Saline water microbial communities from Organic Lake, Antarctica - #989 | ecosystem: Environmental > Aquatic > Non-marine Saline and Alkaline > Saline | place: Antarctica: Organic Lake... | reverse complement strand
CTTGATTAAAAGAGAAGCAAAACGACCGTCTTGATTATTTCGTACATCAAAACGACCATCTTGATTATTTTGAAATTGTGACGACCGTTTTGATTTTTCGATGAAAAATAGGGACTGTCTTGAAGTTTACCTTTATTTTTTTGGGGACGTCATCAAAAATCTCAAAAAGATTTGCATCAACTTTCTGGCAGGCATTTCTCCTGCTAATAATAGTCTTGAAGCCTCGGTGAATTGACCATGCCTTTCCGTTCCGTCGTCCTCGCCTCTATCGTGGCCAGCGCTAGCGCGTTTGCCCCAGCTCAGAACAGCGCTCGTGGGTAAGGACAAGCTGCCTGGCATCTGTCTTCCTCATTGTGGAGTCAGGTTGTGTGTATTGAAAGATCTTGGTCATGTTTATGTCATCACAAATATATACAAAAATACAAATGTAGCATCAAATGACACACACGCACGAATTGATTAGAAAATGGATAGCACTTGAATCCATTCATGATTTGAAAATAATTGTACTCGCAATTTGTTCGTGTTTGTGTGCGGACATCCAGTTCAACGGTGCTCGCAGCCAAGTCGAAGGCGATCCCATTCCTTGACGCGCCTGCCAAACTTGATGGCACCTTGGCGGGCGACTATGGTTTCGATCCCATGGGCATTTCCGAAATGCAAGACATCAACATGCTTCGTACTTTCGAATTGAAGCAAGGCCGAGTTGCGCAGCTGGCGGCAGCGGGCTTCCTCTTCCAGGAGATCCTTCCACACATCCCTGGCCCAGGCTACGACGAACGCAACCCGCTCTTAGCGTCTGCGTCGGTCGGGCTTGCCCCCAACATTCAAATCTTGCTCGCAGCGGGATGCGTGGAGCTGGCGACTGCTGCGAACACCTACGGCGACGGCGAGCCTGGCAACTTGGGCTGGGGCACCAAAATGCTCGAGGGCAAGACCGAGGCGCAAATCAAAGAAATGAAGGTGAAGGAAATCAAGCACTGCCGCTTGGCCATGGTGGCAGTAATGGGCATGATCGCGCAGACATTGAAAACTGGTGCACCTCTCCTTGGCGGCGAATTCTAAATTTGTTCGGCTGCAGCCCGAACTTCGTCGGTGCTTCTTCATTTGCTCTAAGCATCAAAGCACTTCCTATTCCTTGATTTCCATTTTCAGCCGCTTTCGATAGCCCCTTTGCGTCAGCTGCCTTGCTCTGCTGCAGTGGCCTCATACTTGAATTCCAGTGTGCTACTGAATTCCAATTGCCTCATGTTAATACATAGACACATTCTTCGACTGCGCTGACAAGATAACAGGTATCTTTCGGAGGAACTCAAGTACTTAGGGGTGAAGTATTCAAGGCTCTTATCATGCCTACTTTGCTCTTGCACTTTCGGAGATTTCTCTTGCGTGAAGAAATATTTAAGCACCTTCGCGATTTCCATAACATAACAGTGGACTAACGGATGTGCTTGTAGTATGAAGTCAAACTAAGGACCAATACGAACTTACAAACCCAAGTGACACGGATAGTCAAAACTGCGGGCAGTTGTGTACGCGCGAGCGTTGCGCGTTGCGCGCAGGTCACGATCGTAAGGAGGATAGTGTGTAGATGGCAGGACGCATAATACGTCCATGCCCTCTAAAGTGGAAGCGGGCCACGAAATTATCTTGAAACCAGACTTAAGTCGTTTCTGCGTCTGTTTCTGCATTGAAGAGAGCACACCCGTTGTTCAGTCTCCTGGGCACGCTGCGCCAAGAACCTCCGCTTCTCCTCTGGTGTAATTCTTGTGTCGCACCGAGGTGGCCGCAGCTGCGGTTTCCCGATGCCGAAAGGCGCTTTCGTGACGAGTTTCAGACAGCCAGCGCGGTCCTGTGCCAGGGTTGCCCATTCCGAAAAGGTGATCGTTTATGTGCCGTGTGAATCTACATCATACATCGTATCTTCTGCCATCATATCACTTCCGCGAGTCTCTTCCAGTCATCCGTCGTTTGGGCATTTTTGACGTCGACAGTCACTTTTGTAATAGGATTCTTCGTTGAGCTGGCCACGTTGAACATACGTTTACGAGCCGGGCGCCACGGCAGTCACTGACTGGTTCTGTATCTGATTCTCGACTGGTTGGTTGTTCACAGATAACTTGGGGCAGGGCGTTGGAGAACGCGCTCAAAAGTAAGGGCATCTCGAAGAAATTCGATGAGTGGGTCGCCATTGCCAATTGCCAAGGACAAGTCGAATTGGAGACAGCTGGCTCAATCCATTCCCAAACCTCCTGATGCCAATTGGCTGAAAGACACCTCGAGAGTAAATGATTACAATTAAAATTGCATTACGCATAACGCAGAAAGACACTCAGCCCAGCCAGACTTGTTCTGAAGGTTATATTTTCTGTTGCTATATGCCACGGTAGTGTTTTTTTGTATTTGGAAAGTATTTACGAGACTAGACTAGATGTGCGGGCTTGAACTCCGCGTGAATGCTGTTCTAAAATCTAAAATTAAAAATCAGTAATTCATGTATCTGTATCTGAGAAATGTATTATAATTCGACAGGCGGAGACCACTGACCACTGTAGCACCGAGCTATCGTGGCCTATCGCCCCTCGCTACTTTTCACTCGCGAATATATTCCTTTGTTGCCTGTGCATAGCCTTATTGATTACCCCCTTAATGCTATGATGTGCATGCTTCTCCGTGCTGCGCCATTTGCTATTTGGGACTGGAAAAGCCTTTAAAATTATAAATTGGACGTGCGAGCTAACAGCAAGTGCCCATATATCCCAATTCCGGGATGAAAGGCAGCAACAAATCATAACCCACGAGTTCTTGAATTGTCCGTGCCCCTAGGTGGAATGCTCTGCGTTCATAGGTAGCTGCTCGGTAGCTATTTCGTCAAGCCATTGACTTAAATTGCGTGTAGCGTGTAGCTTTATTCGTAAAAAGTAAAGTAGTAACCCAGGGCGAACGTCACGGCGATGCCTGTACAAAAGTCAAAAAGAAAGATTAGCAACAAGCTATTGGGGAAATGCAAGATGAATCAATCATGTCTCAGGCCTCTTTTCGCAGCTTTAAATAACCGCGCAAATGGCACACGAAGTAGCCTGCAGTGCAGGAGCATAACCTACCAACGAAGCTTGCAGCAAGAATAGGGCCGTCACCACCGTCCAGAGTCACGCCAACGGTGTCACCAACCTATTGTAACGGAAAGAAAGAGTATAAATCACATGCTCATTGCCGACATTTGTTGATGGCAGAAAAAAGTAAAACCAAAGGTGAAGGCTAGAAGTGCATTGATGGACCACCTTTTTGGCGTAGCGGCGACGAGGGCCTGAGCACTGAGGGCACTTGAAGCCTTTCGTTTGTTCCTCGAAAAATGGTTGGCCGGGGAAGATGTCCGGATCGTAAATGTACCCGCAATCAGCGCAGATCCACTCTCCCTGCCAGTAGCCTTTTTCTTCCGCCAATGTTGCCCGGTCAACCTTCTTAGCCTGCGAGAATTGAAAAGGCCACCTTAATGTGTACGATCTGGAATCGCGAGCGGTATAATTTTTACCTTTTTCTTGCCAAACACTGAGAGGGCCGTAGGCGTCCGAGCGAGAGTGGGTGACCTCAGGGCCTGCGTCAGGGAAGTAGGAACACCGTCAGAGCGCCACCGCATTGCAGTGTAAAATAACAAAATGAGGTCCTACACAGGTAGTCTAGCTAGAGTTAAATCTGACGCTACCAGAGCAGGGCCGGGCGAAAATGCAGTTACGCTGGCCAAAATGGCAGCTAGGATGAAGATGATCTTGCTCAACATGGTGTGCCCGCCCGTTGAACTTTTACGTCAGAGAAAAATGTTGGTTGATTTTCGTGTTCGTGCGGAAAATGACGAGAGCTCGCGAGAGCTCGCGTATTTTTGCCAATATCATTCGGATACCTCCCTGTAATACCCTTTAAAAAGATCTGCAGCTCATCCAAGGGTGATCAAGTAGTTTACAGATAATCACCTTTGGCTGCTGCATTGCAGGCAGGAAGAGGCAACGTACGGTAGGCAGCAATACAACGTTCAGTTACAATGACTAGTATCTGAGCAGTGTGTGTAGCAAGCTAGGCCAATGCTAAGCTTGAAATGATAACGACAGAAACTTTGAGGATCCCCTGTCTAGATCTACGCCTCCTAGTTTAGCACCTGAAGTATGCTTTGTAGGCTAGCATAAGAGGGAATTATAATACCGCGTGGTTCTCGTCGAAAACTTCACGAAGTAAAAAGTTAAAGCACATTTTTAATGAAAGTACCTTGCATTTTAAATGGGCATGCGGGCATGTGTTTGAAATGGTGCTTTCGACTCGTCTCTTAGTGGTGCTCAAGTTTTGACTATTGCAAGCCAAAACAACCTACCACACGACCCAATTACACACTTAGGAGCGTCGCAACGAGCCTGCTCAGTGTTTTCATTTACAGTTCAGCTGAATGCGGTTTCAGTACACTTCTGTGCAAATTGTTCTGTTGCTAGTCTCGGTAGCTATTCCAGCTGGCGGAAAGGAATCGGCAGACTTCTTGGAGTCCATCTTGGGCAAGCAGCTTAAGGACCCGTCGGACTATGTGGCTACCAAGAACACGTGGTCTCTTTTCAACGTCTTTTCTGGATCCGATACTTCTTCGGGAGATGTATTGGAGGCTGAAAGCTCATCGAAGAAAACTAAAGGCAAAGCTAGCGCAAGCAGAGGTGAGAAAGGCTCAGAGAATAGAGATGCCAAGAACGCAAGAGCATCGAAGTCCTCGGCAAAGACTCGGAAAAAGAAGTCGTCTGGCGACGAGTGGTCTGTTGTACAAGAAGACGGCAGTGAAGAAGGGGCTTCTGGAGGTGCGATGTCGAGAGGTGCACGTGGCGGCTCCCTAGTCAACGACCAGCCTCTGAAAAAAGCCGCCTCCGCCGCAGGAAACGGCGGCTTGTTGCCGACGGCAGTGTACGTCATCAACCGCGATGCGCAGGTAGACAAGTGGGTGCAATTCCGCGGCAGGTGGTCCATCGTTCACCAACTGTCGGACGTGCACCGCAACAATTCTGCGCCCAACCCTGCGCTCAGCCCGGTGCGCTTTCGGGCTGCCGACTTAGTAGGAGCACCCATAAGCTCCAAACGCGGCGGGAAAAGGAGCAGTGGAGTATCTAGCTCTGGTAGCGATTATGGCATGGATGGTGCCGGCGATGATGCTGCAGACAGTAGTACAGAAAGCGGCAGCAGCTTTGCAGCCTCTGCCAAAGTCGCATGGGCGAGGCGATTGGACGTGCTGCCTCCCAAGGCACGCCGCGTGGCCCTGGAGTGTCGCAATTCGGCGGTGGCGCAAGGCCCTACCGCAGTCGAAGCCCTCAGCTATGCGGTGAGTTTGGCCAGTTCTCCAGAAGGCCATCATTTCAAGGACTTGCTTTTGCTGTCAATTTTATCTATTTCAGCAAATTTTACCGCCGATTCTTATCTTTGCTCTTAACACTACAAGCTGCGTTACTTCATTATTTCCTTCTTCAGGTGTCACATTTGGCGCTCTGGGAGTCGCTCGCAATGAACCGGGATATCAATCGCGACAGCCGCTTGCTGATTTTAGACGACGGAGCGAGGCCCAGGCAAAACTGGCACGAGTCCTTGGAGCTCCTGGAGACCAAGGTGAGCGAATGATGGGTTGTTCTTCTTCGAGAACGACTTTCGGTTTCATACTTCGGTCCTACAGTAGTGGCTCTCTTTCTCGTAATCCCAATGCTCTATCGTCTTTGTTTCTCGTGAGCATGCCCCTACTCAAACCACCTTTCTGTCTTGTTCTTTCTCTCTTCAATCATGCATTGCTTGAATGTGCATTTCTTCTGTGCATTACCCCTGCACACAAAGGTGCCCAAGGATTGGGACGTGCTGTTGCTCGGTTGGTGGGGCCACGCCAGGAGCGCCGACCGCGTACAGGGGAGCAACGGCGCGGTGTTCCACGCGAGGCCGCCGTTCCGCAAACGCGACGGAGGGCGCCAAGGCGAGGTATCGAATGTAGTATGGCACAATAAGGGACTTGTGTTGGTGGGTTCTTGATATTCGTCAAATTCGGAGGCATATTACAGACTTTGTCTCAAAGGAATGAAAAGATGCATTAGTCTTCCACCCATGCGAACAACACAGTCTTCGTAGTAAGACGAAGAGTTTTTTTAAGGATGTTCTATTCGCCCAATCTTCCCCCTTTTCGTCTACTGTCTTTATTTTCTTTCAACTCCTTGTGATTATATTACATGTGCTACTCAGGGGCCCTGGCAGTACTACTACGCGGGGTCGCACGCGCGGCTCATTCGAGGCCGGGTCTTGAAGCGGCTGGTGAACTACATGTCGCAAGTGACGTCCGCTCCGCGCTGCAAGCACATGTGGCCTGACGCCGACCTCCTCGCCTGGGCTCACTCCACAACTACCACGCCATCCTCGTCCTCTTTTTCACCTTCGAAACCGCAGCCAACTGTAGGGTGCTACGCGGTGCGCGAACGGCTCTTTGGTGTAGGCGATCGGCTGGCGTCTCGCGGAGGATCTTCCAGCAGCACAAGTAGCAGCCCCGTAGGCGAGCGTGGAGCGCAAACAGACGATGAAGGCGCCCGGTCGATGAAAGTCTTGGCCACAGCTGCCAAGGGTATCGTCTATGACGAGTTTGAGCGATGGGTGAGCCAGCCAGCGGAAGGCTTAGCCAGCCCGCGCAGTGCGAGTTTCGATTCGCGTGGCAGCTTCAGTGGGCAGGGTGACGACGACGACGATGATAACAACAAAGCACTTACTGGTCACGCCGGTGAGGCAAGCAGCAGTGGCACTGATAAATGGAAAGCGCACCAATCTGGAGTACCGTCGGACTTTGCGTCGTCGAAAACTGTCCGTAAATTGAGGGCGAAACTGCCGCCAGATGTGCGATGCCGCACCATCGTCAACCATGCACTTGGCACCGAGCGCGAGGCGTGCCAGTGAATATCACTCACTTGTACTGTCGACTGTTGATGGTATTTGAATTCCAGCCCCGAGTTCGATAGAAGGCCAGGGCCCATTTAGCCCATGCGTTAAGGTCTCTTGTATTGTCCGTATATTTCTATGCACTATCCGGGTTTTCTTTTATTTTTTATTTATAGGGCTGGTTCATATATTAATATGGGAGCTAGAAGCACGGGCTTTCGATATTGGTCATTAGTATACTTTGGCAAACGAGCGATCTTTAATTGCATCTCAGAAATGAGAAATCGGTTGCTAAGTATTTAGCTGTAGCCGCAAATGCCTTTGCTTCGTCTCTTTTATTCGTTATTCGTTGTTTCTGTTTCTACTAGGCAAACAAAAAACTCAATTCAAAACGCTTATAATGTATAATGTACAGATGGGCTAATGCAAGTGAAGAGGGAGTCAATTGTCACTTGCAACGCACAATAAGCAGTATAAAATGACGTGGTTAATGTTCAGCGCAGTTGCGTACATCAGAGAAGTCTCATTTCCCCAAAAAGACGTCAAACGCCCCATTCTTCATTGCCTTCGGCTAGACACACGCGACGGAGCCACCACGCCTAACTTCGTTAAGATGTCTGAAACGGTCTCCAAGAGCACCAAATCTTCCGCCTTCGCTGACGGCACCACGCCTGCTTCTGAACTCCTGCTTCCTTCTCCCAATCCTCCTTGTATCCAAACAGGCAGGTTGTTCAGCGCAGCCACTCCTCCAGCTGCTTCATTCCTAGTTTGGTGAATGGAAGGTCCTCTTCCAGGAGTTGACGCTTCTAGAAAAGAAAAGGCTCGCCGGAAGTCAGCTGGAGAGGCTTTCACGTTGTTCGCCAAATGGCAAGGCACGACGCGGGAAAACCCCAAGTTCGCAACTCTGTCAGCCCACGCCAGCACCGCTTCTGGCTCGCGGTCCAAAATCAAGTTGCGCAGCACGGGTGCTACCAATAAACCTGCGGCGTTGCCCCCAGACTGCTGTAAAGCTTCGAAACTTGGCTCCGCATCCTTCACCCAAGTCCAGGGATAGAGCCCCAAGGGCACAGCCCCCTCGCCTAGCGCTCGCATCTCTGCGGTAGGCGGTCGGCCAATCTTACTTCTAGCTCTACTGCTACCGCTGCTGTTGTCATCCTGGCCACTAAACCCAAGTGCGGACAGGAGCGCAGCGCCAAGTGGCTCCACAGCAATCGCGCTCGGGAAAAACAGGAGGCCAAACAACACGATCCGGCGCCAGCCACGTGCTCGCGTGACCTCATCGTCCACCACTTCATCGCCGACAGCATCGCGGGCGTGGAACAGCAGCGCTCGCGGGTCGTCGCTCAGAATGGCGGGCGGCGCTGCGTCAATCTTCACAACAGTGTCGGTGACGATCAGGGTCCCCGTGGCCGCGTGCACAAACGCGGACTCGGAAAACGCCCCCACTGCTTTGAACTTCAGAGGGCCAAGCACTTCGAAGTTGATCTCGTTGCGCCACGGCACGCGGTTCCCACGGTAGAGATCTGCACGTGCGGCCGCCTCAGCGCTTTGAGGGGCCGCAGCACGAGCTGCACGTGCGCGGGCGTCTTCAGCGGCTGTCGGCAACTCGCGGGCGTTGAGCGGGAAACCGAAGAGGAAGTTGGGCAGTGGCACGGGAAAACTCCACTGCCCCGGTTGGATCCACACTTGAGCTTCGGGGAAGCATCGACTGAAGGGCCCAGCAAGCGCTTTGTGCTCTAAGCCCACCTGTACAGTGCAGCAAACATAAAATACTCGAGGCTGAGACATGCTAGTGATCTAGTTGAATGACTGCGCCTTCAAGAGGTAACAACTCATTACGCAAGAGAGCTCTTAATACACATGAAAATAGAATGGATACATAAAGTTACACAAGAAACATACGCTTCTTTTGTTCCAAGAAAACCATGAGCAATGCTGCATTTGGCTATACATTCTTACTGTGCCGAGAACGATGTGTTTCACGGGACCGTGCGCGGCCTCCAGGGCTTGAATTAAGCCTAGGTATTCAGGTGTGGGCGCCACTGGGTTGTGAACCCATAACCCGCCTTCTTTCAGCTTCACTACTGTGCTGCGCACTGGCACATTGACATTCACGATGCCTTGCAATTGGTCATGCGTCCAGACTTGTCCCGGCACCACCGTTGTTTCCAGCGTCTTCCGGCGAGAACCGGCAGCAAGCGGCAGCAGGCTGAACGCTACCGATGCAAGCGGCCACGATGTCTCTGGCTGCACTGGAGGAACTACTATGGGCCGCACGGACGATTTGGCGGCAGGCCGCGCGGGTACCTTGGTAGCGGGTCGCGTGGGAAGCTGCAGTGATGTCGTCAAGTCTAGGGCTACAAGCACGCAGGCCAGAAGGCGCGATGCCGCTAAGGCTTGCATCTTCAAATAACTCGATCAGGTCAATTATGAATCAACAGAGATTAGTGGCGCAAGGGCCTTGAAAGTCAACGCTATTGAGAACTTTTAGGCTAGTGTGGATTAAGCGCAGGCCACGTCACATTTTAGTGCGATCTCTGACTTCAGAATTTTAAATGGTTGCAGACAAATCATCCAATCAGATCAATCTAATCGATCTGGGGAAACCAAACCAGAAAAGTAAAATCGTAGCCGTTTGAATAAGATGGCGTCAACACGCGGTTTCGGCCCGCCGTTGGCAACGTCGATTCAGCCCAGCGAACGCGACGAACTCTTTGCCCGTGTCAACAAACAGGTTTGACTTGAGCCAATTTGTCACTCTAACCACTCACTGAACAGCTGGTACATGCATTTTGACTGATAAGTACCAAATTACCGCATCCACTTCACGTGACCTTGCGCTTTACTATCTGCCCCTCCGCCTTTCCCATTGACTGCAAAAGCTCGGGCTTTCAAATGACAGTCACGTACAAGTAGCAACAACTGCTCAAATGCTGAGTGGTGGCGCTGCTGAAGTTGACGCTTCCCGTCAATTTGAGGAGCAAATGGCAGAAAAGAAGGACCTTGTCGAGCAATGCATCAAGTCAGACCAGTACGCGCGTGAGACGCAAGGCAAGCTCCAAGTGGTCGCTGAAGAAAATCGTGCTCTGAAATCGCGCGTTGCAACGGTTGCTGAGGCGCTGACTACTGCTGAAAGCGAGGTGCCTTATGTCTGTGTTCATGAATTGTAGTGGTTGTTTGGTTCGACTTTTGTTCTAGCTGTTTTCCAGCACGAACGAAGCCTTCAACTGGCATTTAGACGACTTTTGATGACAACATGTACTCCTTCTTGATGTATAATTTTTTCGTTCATCTAACTCCTCTATTCGTCCTCGTGGCACAGCTGTCTTCATTGAGGCACGAATTAGCGACATTGAAGCAAAACACCGCACGGGCCGAACGCTCTGCGCGCTTTGAAGAGTCCGAATCGAGCCGCTGCCACATTGCGCGACTCGAAGCCACGGTGGCCTCTCTCAAGCGCGACCTGGTCGAAGCTCAGTCTGCTCGTGACGCCGCCGAATTGCGCGTTCGGCACGCCAGCTGCTCCACCCACGAGGCGACCGCAACAAACGCCTTCGACGAGCATGAGCGTTTGCGCGCTGCGGAAAATCGGGCGGCTGCCTGCGAGAAAGAATTGGCTGAAGCGGTTGCTCATTCGGCTTCAGCCGAGCGGGCTCAGGCGGCAGAGCGCGCGTCGTTGCGTGCCCGCGCTGCTGCGGTCGAGCTGGAAGCAGCGAGAGTAGCCTCGGGCTATGGTGAGAAACGAGCTGGGTGGGTTTCCGCCATTGAACAATTGGAGGGCGACCTCGATCGAGCCAACGCCACTCAAGCGCAAACTGCGGCGGAAAACGAAGAGCTCATGCGTCAGGTAATGCTGCTCACGGACGCAGCAGCAGCAGCCCCGAAGCCGCATGCATCTCACCACGCAACCGAAGAAGCAGCAACCAACCAAACTGCTCCTTCTCCTCCTAAAGGCAAAGAGAAGAAGTCAACAAATGATGCTGACGCTTTGCGAGACACCACGGCTGCGCTGGCGGCTACCCGCCTGGCCCTGGCTGAGGCCGCTGAGCGCGCCGTTGCACTTGCTGGCGACCTCGCTCGGGAGCAGCGTCAGAAAGTGCGTGCGCAACAACTGGCGGACCAACTCGCGGAGAAACTGCTCACTCCTACGCAACGCTACCGTTCCAGCCAAGTCAGTGAGGCTGTTCGGGGCCCTGCACCTAGCAGTGAGAGTGTTGGTGTGGCTGCTCAGACCACGTCATTCCTTGCTTCTCAGGCAACGCAAGCGTCGCACTCGATGCCGTCGCCGCTCGAACAACCCCTTCGCCACACTACCACCACCTCTCACCGGAACTCGCCGCCTATGCCAGCCCGCTCTCCTAGCATCGACACGACCGCCGCCGCCATTGCTGCGGCGATGGCCGACACGCGCGCGCGCCTGGCACCTTCCGTCGCACCCCCTGCACCGCCTCCTCGCACTGATGCTGCAGCAGCACCAACAGAAACTTTCTTCTCGCCCAAGTCAGCTTTGAAGAAACATCGCAGCGCAGACCAGGACCAGAATCTTGCCACTACTAACGACGGGAGCGGTGGTGATGGTAGCGCAAGCTCGCCAAACGACCGATCAGTGCATTTCGGAGACGATTCAGTGTTTGAATTTCACCGCGAAGACATTCTTGCCTCAGCCCCTAGCAGTGACTCGCCGCAGGTCGGAGCAAATGGATCTTCGACGGATGCTGCCTCAGACACCACTTTTGAAACCGCCGTGTTTACGGTGAACGAGCCCCGCACTCCCTGTGCCCCCAAGGCTTCTTTGCCTACCCGTGGTGGTGGTGCAAAGACAAACAACACTGTGGTCGAAGCTCCTCCTGCCGACCCAAAGACCTCGAAATCTGGCGCCGACATTGTTCAGGAAACCACCAAAGAGAACGCCGTGCCAGTGCCTCCCCGCCAAAAACGACCACCAACTGAAGCTGTCACTCCCGCGCGGCGCCTGTTGGAGTCAGCCATGCCGCTGCAGCCAACTGCAACTTCCACGACGGCCACCGCTGCTGCTGCGCATGCTCACCGCCCGGTGAAAAACTCGGCGACCACGCAAACCGCCAAACAGCGGCTCAAAGTGGGCTTGGCCCTCGAGCACGGGTGCCTGGCGGGAAAGAGCAGCGCGGCGCAGCGGGCCCACGCCCTCACCGCTTTGTCGCAGTGCGACGCCGCTAATTTGAGGCCGGTGCTTTTGCTTCGCGACGACGGGCCGCAGGGGCGCCCTTCCTTCCGTGGCCTGTACATCCCTACCGGCGGCCGCAAGCACACTGCCACCACGAGCAACAGTAACGGCAAGAGTGAATCTTCGTCGTCGTCGTCGGTTTTGAGCCGGGTGTTTGGCAACGGGCCTGAGCAATTCTCACTCGAGGATGCTACTTGCTTCTTCGGGTGGAGTGATGTGGACCGTCGGTTTTCACGGGTCAGTGGTCCTGGCCCTGCGGCGTTTCCCGATGCTGTCAACACCCCCAAAAAGGGGTCAACGAGCGGAAACAACAACTACCTCCCGACGCGGGCGAACCACCCGTCTGTGACGAATTTGCCGCCAACGGTGGTCGCGGTGGGCTACAACCCCATTACAGCGAAGTATTGGCGCAAACAACACGACACTTCAAACACTCAAGAACCCACCTTCAAGATTTATGAGCCGGTGGAAACTGCCAGGCCTTTCGTTTGAAAAACGAAAAGAGAGTGTCCCGAATGCCGAAGCGAACTAAGAGGTTTAAGAGAGAGAGAGGAAAAAAATAGATTCCTGTGTGTTTTGTTCGAAGGTCGCCTTGATAAGCGCCGTGCTTTTCTGGATACTAAATTTATAGTTTATACATCAAAACGATGACTAAGAAGTTTACGAAGAAAGATAAGTACCATGCGCCGCTTCACCTAAGGCCTTGCTAAGGCAGGTAATGGTAACGATCACTATGATCACTGCGCACTGCCGAATTCGCACAGGCCTCTGATTGGCACATTGGCACTGAGAACTAGGGGAGAGGGGAGCTGAGGCGAATCAAATCTTTATGAATATCCCATACGTATAGCCTCGTGCATATAGTATATAGGGCTCAGGTTTTGAATTTAAATCGCAGTTAATCCCTTTTAAGAGGGTGTCTGGCTTCTGTCTGATCAGTAAGTGCCAAGATCGACTTAAAAGTTTGGATTCAGCAACTTCACATGTAAGTTGAAGTCTGCTGCCGATTCCGGTCGTAAGACGCCTCGAGGATAGGGCTGTGAATTTGGTAGCCGAAAGTGGCCATGACTGGAGCTGGTTTCGACTTGATGACTTTCTTTTTCTTGGCTTCTTCAGCAGCGCCATCATCTTTTGGTGACGCTTTGTGATTAATCGTTGCGGGTGCACCGCCGCTCACGAAGTCGTTCCTTTCTTCGGCTTCCAGCCGCGCTATTTCATTGGCTGCGAGCGTGCGGGCAGCAGAGGACGGCATCGTCAAAGGATCGCTGGCTGACTCTTTTTGCTCGTTCTCGTCATTTACGTTGTTGCCGCTGCTGCTGTCACTCGACTCATTATTGTTGGCATCGTCGACATGATCATTTGATGAGCTTTTTTCCTCAGCAATTGTGCTAGTTTCATCATCATCCTCGTCACCTGGCGCATTGACCAGCGAAGCATACAATTTGATGGCCTTGCTGCGGTTGCGTTTGACACCAAAAAGCCCGAGCTCGTACGCCATCGCTAGTTGAAACACACTTTCAGGCACCAAATCAGCCGCGCCTTGACGCCATTCTCGCACGCATTCTTGGTCATTCGCGGCTTCGGCAGCTGCTTCGGCATCTTCCTTTGCTTGTCGTTCCCGCGCCGCCCGCGCTACTTTCATTTCGACGGTCTCTTCTTCTTCAACTGCAGCGATGGCCGCCTTCATATGTTTTTAAAAGTAAAAGAATGTAAGAAATGAACACCATACAGTAATATACAAAAGCAGTAAAGAAATGCAAACGAATACTACTCTTAAAGGGATACTATCGCGCGTTTTTCCGTGAAAAGTACTCCCACCTCATGTCATGGAATCTGCTCCCTATACATGTTTGTTCTACATTTGGTATATGGTACGAATGCACACCTTTTGACTCGGATCTTTCTGCTTCAGGGCTTCGTAAGGCGCTCGAGCAGCAGCAACCTTTGCCGCTAGTTTTGCTTCCTTGGCCGCTATTGCCTGTTGCTCAGCAAGATCGCGCGCTTTGTCGTCAGCGTCCGCATCGGCTCGAGTGAAATGAGGCAGAAAAGGGTCCATCGCAACTCGAAGCCCTTCGCCCACCTGTTGATGATGTGGTTGTTTTATCACTGTTATTGATATCAATAATGACAATGCAATCCTTCTCAAAAGAGAAATTGGCATAACATCACCTTTTCATCAAGCACACAACACTAAAAAAAGACGATCCACACGGAAGCCCAAATAGCACTTATATACACATGTATCTTCTCGCACCGCAGCGCGCAGTTTCTCTGCGCCGCCGTGGCGGTTGTCAATGCGCACGCACTCCATGAGCCCGAGCAGCGCGAGCCTTCGCATGGGCGCGACCCAGCCGTTGCTGCAGGCCCAGCGGCGGCAGCCTCCAGGGCGCACGGCGCCGCCTTGGTAGCGCATCCCGTGGTGCTGCCAGACTTCGCCTTCCCCGTAGCCCTCGTCTTCGTCCTCGAGTTCTACGTGGGTAGCTTGGCATGCGGGGCAGGGCTGGGGTTCCAGCCAGGCATCAATGGGTAGCGGCCCGTAGAGGCGACGGCAGCGGGACAAATCCAAATGTTCTAGGGCCAAGCATGCCCCCATGGAAGGGGGTAAAGGACCAGTGAATTTGTTCCCGTCCAAGGTCAGAGTCTGCGGGATGAAACATAACAAAGAAACGAACAGAAAGTGTGGTGTCCAAAGATAAGTCCAGGAATGATAAAAGAAACGCGCAAACATGGTACTAAGCAATTTTGTGTTGAAAACACATTGTGTGTGTGTACAAGCAAGAATGGTGCTGGAAGGAAAAGCTGCTCAAATATTCATCAAGGGCGCATGTAAAGAAATGCCCTATAGGAGGAAAAATACGAACACAATTCGAAACGAGAAAGAAAACGATTTTATAGACATCTTCTGTTCCCGCTTTTTGTAGTAATCGCTAGCATCGTCCTACCTCTAGGCTCGGGCATGCGTCTCCGAGATGAGGCGGCAGAGGTCCATCGAACGAGTTCCCGCCTCCCAGCCTCAAGTCAATCAAACGATGCCACGGCGCGAGACCAGTGCTGTGTCTGGTATTGGTACTGGGTTTAGCCATGGCATTGCTACTGTTGTTTGAAGTACCGTCCGCCCCGTATGATGATGATGAAGAAGCAGCGGCACACGCAAAGCACGCGAGCGGCAAGTGTCCCGTAAATTTATTGCCGTCTAACCTAAGCACTTCCAGCGCACTGAGCTCGGACATCGCTTCCGGCAGTGGGCCGCTGAAACGGTTGGCTTGAAGCTTCAAGACGCGTAAAGTGCTCGCGCAAGCCCAGCCTAACGGAGGAGGGACCTCTTCTTTCTTGGGGGCACCAGGCAGCACAAATGAGCTCAAACCCGAAGAAGAGGATGATGTTAACAACGTAGACGTTGCTTTATTCAGCGGCAAAGATGGTGCTGCAGCCTTGGCCACCCCTTCACCTCCTGCTGCGTTTGCAGCTGGAGCTCGAGCCGCCGCTTCTGCTGCTGCTGCGTTTCCGACCAAAGACAACTTTTTCCTCATCGAGGATTGAGCCATGATGGCTGCTGCTTTGGCTTTGAACGCCCGTTTGCCCGTGAGTTTATTGGCCCAAGCCGGCATGGGGGCGCCCGGCAACGGGCCCGTCAGCACATTGGCACTCAGATCGATCTCTTGCAGGTTCGCCAATGAAGCGAGGCTGGTGGGCACCGTCTTCAAGTTCCGGGTCCCGTCTCCCGGGCGCCCTAATACAATCCAGCCGCGGAGTTTCCCCGATGGCACATTGGGATCCGCTTCGACGTCGCGTTCGTGTGCTGGGGGACGCACCTGGAGGATATTGTACACAAACAAAAATAAGCACAAGTACACACGAATGAGAACGTTTGAAGTGCAATGTAATCGTAATCATGCTTACCGAAGAGAAGGCTTGTCCGCTCAAGTTGAGTATTTCTAGCTCAGACAGCTGCCCCAGAGGCACTATAGGCAACGACCCCGCCAACCCGTTGTTCGGCATTTCTAGCTTCGTGACACGTAGGCGCATCGAGGCCTTCTTCTCTCTACTGCTGCTACCCTTGTTGTCATCATCGTCGTTAACGTCGTCGTCGATGCTGTCATTGTCGGCATTAGGACGAGCACGGTCGGGCCGGGGCTCAGTGGTAACGCCGAACCAGTTGGCGGGGCTGTGGAAATCCACTCGCGGGTCAGTGCGAGCGCTCGTCGGCAAATCGCTCACTTCGGTGTCCAAAAAGCTTTTGGGATGGTGATTTGTATTGTTTGCATGTTAGAAGGAGTGGAGAAAAAGATGGCACATTCAAGGAAAGAAAATAATGTAGAAGTGAAAGTTTGTGCCTCGAAATTAATACTAAATCATTTGAGTGTCTCTTATATCTAGTTGTTCTCTGCATACCGGTCTTCTCGCAGCCCTGGAGGCCCTAAGTCAGGGGCTTCTTCCTTTAACGGTACTGCAGCTGGTGTGGCTTTCACGGCCAAAATGCTCCCTCGTTTTTTGGCTGCTTTCTTCTTTGCGGCTGCTTCCTTTGCTTCCTTGGCCTTGTCTGCTTTCGTTGCGCCTTGAGCTGCTGCTGCTAACGGTGGAGTCTTGGAAATTGTGGGTGAAAGAGGTTCATCGGGAAGCTTGTTTTGCTTCGAGGCATCGCCGCCTTTGGGGCCTACAGGTGGATTGTAAGGAACGACGCCTAGGGCTTCAGGCGGCGGTTTCACCACACGCCAGGCATCTCGCCGCAGCCTCACAGAGCCGGGCGCTTCGTACTCGAGGTCTTTTGAGAGAAACATACCATGCAGAGATATGCATGGTCCGCAAAGAAAAACGAATGGAAAGAAAAGAGACTTAAGTAACCAGGTAAGAGAGTGAAGATATTGAGCAGCTGAGGAAACATGTCTAATCGTCACTGTGCCTTCAACAACAAAAGACTCCCGCGAAGCCTTCCTTACCAACGCCTACAGGGTCGGGCCAGTCCTTGGCATAGGGCAAGTGGCGCGCGGGCGGCAAGGACTGCGAGTCAAACGCGGCCTGCCGAGCGGTGTGTACGTAGCGCGTGGTTTTGGTCTTCTCGTTGGTGTGCACTTCGCCAGCACCTTCCAGCTGCAAAGAATGCACAACACAATGACAGCGCAAGTGGGGGCATTTTTTACCATTGGTTAGACCTCCAATAAATTTAAGCTTTGCCAAAATCTCATGTGTGTGGCTGCAATCTAGCAAATCATCATGCGCGATTTCCTTCGTAGCGATTTGCCACGCACCGCTTTCACTTTGGACTGATCAATATCGTGCAAATCTTGGTTGGCTTTGCAGCGCAGGGAGGACACCCAATTGTCGCCGTTCAAGCCCTCGTAGAACGCTATAAGGGCCGGCAGGTCATCGCATTCCTCGTACAGGGTAGCCTTCGGTCCCACTTCAAACTCCGACAATTTCGCGCTTTCATTGTTCATCCGGCGCCCTCCGAAGGTCAGCTTGGGGGCTCGGGGACCACCGCATTTGATTATGTTCGCCTTGACTTCGGCTATGGTGTCGTCTGGATGCACGTCAAGGTCGAAAAATACCCCGGTGAGCGCCATGAAGTAAATCTTCATGATATTACGCGCGGGCGGCTTCTCCGCTGATCGCAGCGCTCCCAAGGTGTTAGGCTCCACATTGCGCCGCTGCAACACTGGAAAGAAGGCACCAAGAAAAAGGCACGATATGTTAAAAATAAATTCAGGTAGGCTTAGTTTCCACATTCACTTGTACAAATTTAAGCTCATTAAAACAATAATCAAGTTCGAGGAAGCTACGCTAACATTGTGGGCAACAATTACGACAACGAAAGACTGGGCAGTTAATGCGCGAGATGCTTATAAGGGGGCTAAAAGCTTAAGCACTGACCTTGCCCCAGCGTTGGAAAGTGGTGCGCGCCTTGAAACGAGGTTGACATGATGGACCAGTAGGGCTACTATACTAAAGGTTAAGCAATGTAATAAAAACGCCTAGCTAGGTACAGTGAGTTAGTATTGCATCAATCTCTAACTGATGCCGAGAACTATAAACCCCAAGGATAGAGATAGCCAGCGGCAACTGCGGGCTATAATGCTATTGAAGACCCGGCCAATCTAACCGCTACTCAGTCTGGGATAGCGCTTAGCGGGGTTAGCACTCCTTGTTATTGAGCAGTCGTTCTAAGGTTCTAACGATACTTGAGCGCCGCGCCGGCAGTTCACAACAACGCAACAACCGAAGACGATGGGTGCAGTACGTGAATTACAGGGAAGGCACCGAAGGGGCCGTTCATAAAATTGCGATTTCTGAATTATGTTCCGGTGTCGGACGGTGTCGGCGTCGAGAGGTTGCGGTGTCGTTAGAAATGTTGCTGCGATGGTTAACGGAGAGCTGGTTTTGTGATGGGTGACGTAGGACTGGTTCATTGGACAGAGACTTGTGCTTAACTAGTTCTAATAAAAGTTCTATACCATTTGCCCATGGGCCTTTGGGCAATGTGATGGGTACAGGGCAACTTGATCTTGATATGTCGCAAACACACACGACAATTAGTTAGAAGATCACCGGCATGGCGATAACGAAGAAGAGGCCAACTGGGCTCATGCGATTTTCAGCCTCATGAAGTCGCACCGCACGATTATTCACTTCAAAGCAAACCCAGATCTTTCTGCCACATGCCTAGCAGCTCCAGGCTCACAGCGCTAAATTACAATCGAAGAAGGTCCAGCCATATACATAACATCGATGAAGGAAGAGGGTTTGCGATGGAGTAAAAGAGATGGATACAGCCACCAACACGAGCATAATCATTGAAATGCTTACACATCGATAAAAACGTATTATTTGCAAAAACTATACATCGAGCAAAACAGCGCACACTTCTTCTTACCTGCCACCGCAAACTTCAATCACCACGCTTTCAGCGCCTCGGAGAGCGTTTTCTCGCAGCCGTTGGCTGTAGGCCACTGCTAACGCTGCTCCACAAGCAGGCTCCACTAAAATCTTGTGCTCGTTCGCAAATTGAGCACATGCAGCAACTGCTTCGGCGTCAGTGCAGGTTAAAGACTGGAAGTTGCCTGGGTGTGCAGATGCGCGGTCGAGCACGGCTGGCGTTACTTGCAGGGCTCCAAGCGAGGTCGCTACTGAAGTGATGCCAGGTAGCCGAAACGTGTAGTCGGGGCCGTCGTTCTGCGGCGTGCCGTCAGCTACCGCTGGATGCCACGCCCCGTGCAGAGAGGAAGCGCCCTCTGTTTCGCTGGCTACTACATTCGTGTTCGTCCATCCCGGGGTGGACTGCCGACTCAGGCCTTCCATCACTCCACAGAGAAGGCCGCCGCCACCAACGCTCAGCACCATGTGGCTTGGCGCACTCTGCAGACCCGATGCTAGTTCGTCTACGAGGGAGGAATGGCCGGACCAGAGCAGAGGGTCGTCATAGGGGCTTACGTACCTGACGATGGAGTGGCAAAGAGTATAATTCAAGAGAGTCTAGTGAAGTTTAGGAAATACAATAGACAGAGCGATACAGAAGGTATCGGCAAGTGTTCAGTAGTTCTCATCATCTTCATAGGGTTCTTCTTACTCGGCGCTCGGGTCGCTCGCTACTTTTTCGCGAGCAAGCACGTCCGCTGCGTTCCAATTGGCACCGTGTACCTGTTGCGTTATGAAGAAGGGTGCCATGTGCCCAAAAAGAAAACGAGAGAAAGCAGAAAATTAAGGTGTTACACAGACAATTCTCCCTTGATTACATTGCTAATTTAGCTTTTTGATAGTAATCGGGTGGCGTTCACTTGATAGCTTTCACCGTCACAATTGCGCCTAGGCTCCGGAGCTTGTCAACGACCATAGGTTTCGTGGTCTCTGGCACTACGACTTCCACAGACATTTTCAAAGCACCCGCTGCTGTTGCGCAAGCGAGACCTGCGTTGCCGCCCGATGACGAGACCAACTTGGTGACGCCCCGCGCTTGCAGAGTCAGGCACAAGTTCGCCATGCCACGGTCCTGAGCGTGCCAAGGATAATTACGAGAAGCAATAAACGGAGTAGAAAGACTTCAAAACAAAGACTAGACCTAACTTGATGATGCAATGCAAATATTATCACTTGAGGTTCTTTATTGAACTCAATGCCACAATTTAAAAGCGATGAGGAGGCGAGGAGGGCCCGTGCAATGCTTCCTACCTTGAAGGAACCCGAGGGCTGTAAGGCGTCAAGTTTCAACCAAACAGGACATCCTACGAGGCTGCTCAACGAGTTTGACTTTATCAGAGGAGTGTTGCGAAACAGTCCTTTCTCGCGACCCTGCGACGATTTGGAGAATTGGTCACACAAAAGCATAACATCAAGAGGTGAAGGAATTCAAGGCGTTCGTGCTGATTTGACACCAGAGTTTTCAACTGTTTTCGTATTCTTCAACCAGACGTAATTAAATCAAGGCACGTACAGTTGTGACAATGATTCAAGACACTGTCGCTCGTGCTAGTGGAATGCAGCCACGCCATTACCACCCACGCTTTGAGAAACCTACAAAACGAAAGATACAGATCTATCTGCCCTCAACCGGGCTTAGCCAACCTGCGCAAAAGTGCTTGAAAGAGAATCCATAGAAAGCAACCGTCGACTCGATGCTTTACGGCTAGCTGCGATGAGACCGCTGGAGCGACCGATGAGTAAGGAGCCTAGCAGCACCTTCACGCCAATCCCAACCATGCCTGCCAGGCTGACTGCCAGACTGACTCGACTCGTCTCTCATCTAGCTACAGATAGTTCTCTCGTGTGTGCAAGGAAAGCGAAGAATGGGCAAAAATGAGGCACCCTGTACTACAGTAGTACACATTCATGTCAGACAGAAAGAAAAAAGAAAAAAGATCTTCGACAACAACAACAAACTGTCGGAGACTACACTGGGAAAATAGAAAAATGAGAGTCTACCGGGCACTCGGGTCGTCGCCGAGTAGGATTGAGAACGGAGAAAGGCTAATTTGAGTAAAGTTGCGAAGCTTCGCTCTTCTAGTCGACAGCTACCATCATTCGGGCCCATTGCTCTCAACTAGTTTCAAAGATTCGTTGTACTGGCCACCTCGAGAATCGTGTGGGTCATCTGTGGGTAAGGAAGAAAACTGGAAGAGTTGACGAGTACACTAGACGCTTGGCACTATGCGTAAGTTTGTTTGGCAAGATGATGCTGCATCAGAGCACTGCACTATATGCCGCCGCGAGTTTAACTTCTTCAACCGGCGGCACCATTGCCGGGAGTGTGGCACTTTGGTCTGCGATGGGTGTTCGAACCAGCGGGCTGAGATATGGGACGCCGAAAAGCGTTGGTACAGCCCGCAACGTGTATGTGATCCTTGCGCCCAAAGGCGCAGCGGTGAGGTAGTTATAGGCACCCGAGCACTAGGTTCCTCGAACCACCCATTCGGCCGCCCAGCGTCAGATACTACGAGCACTAGTGGTGGTACTGAAATTAGCTCAAAGAGTCTAAAAGTAGCACCCGAAGCTTCTGTCATTTATATTACGGTGCGTGCTGTGACTGGCCTTCTTTTGGTCCGACCGAGTGCGCTATGGGGCGGGCCAGCGAGTGCCAAAAAGCCTTGGCACCTGTGCTGCGCTCTCTCTGTTGATGGCAAACCGCTAGGAGCTACGACAGTGAAAAAGTGGGTTGCATCCACGGAAGATACTTCAAAGGTTAAGAATAGCAAGACCCAAGTTACCGAAAAAGCTGCGAAAGAGGGCGAAACCTCAGACACTACCCTGGAGTGGAACGAAACCTTCAGCTTTCGTCTTGGTGCTGTGCGGCCGTTCAAGGCAGCAGAGTATGTGATTGTGGAGCTCAAGGACAAGCGCGCCAGTGGCGTGCTTTCAGGCAGTAGCGACGACACTGTGGCTTACCTTCGCCTTCCTGTGAGTGGCCTAACACCCGGTGAGAATCGCAAAGGGTGGTGTTCGCTGCTTGGCCCCGTACCTCACGCACCTCCGACGGATGGTAGCCTCGTTCCTCTAGCACCTCCAGGAGATGCTAGCCGCGACAGCAGCCAAAACAGCGATAAAAGCGGCGTCAGTAGCGGTAGCAGTAACAGTCATGTTAGCGACAACAGCAATCGCAGCCCAGTAACTGGGAAAATTCGTCCACTACCTGCTCCAGTGCTTTCCGTGGGAACTGGTCCTGTGCGGCCCTTTATTTCCAGCATAAGCACATCAGTTAGCGATGTTCACAGCTCCAGCTCTAACAGCCAAGGAGCTGGCGGTGGAAATAGCAGCAGCATTGGTCCAGGAGGCGGTAGCGGATACACAGGAGAATATATTAGGCGTTCAGCGCCACAGCGCCGCTCGTTACGAGGCCGGCTGTGGGTGGAAGTGCGCTGTGAGCGTCCTGCTGCTGCTCCAGCACCAGCAACACTCCCTACCTGGACATCGGCCGTTAAAGAGGGCAATGCAACAGCGACTGCCACAGCTGCACTTGTTACTGAGCCTCCACTGTCGAAAGTTATTGATGGGGCTACGTCGTCTACGTTGCCGCCTGAGATCTCATCAGTTGACGTGGACACCGGTGCTGCAAGTGCACCAACCAACCAGAATGAAGGAGGGATTTCTTTGGCAGAAAAAGAGAGAGTTCAAACGAAGCAAAACAAGTTGAGGTCTGAAAGTACTGTAGGCACTACCTCATCATCTGCTCCTGCTGAGATTCCTCCTGCTGCTAATCATAAGCTAGCCGCTGAGCAGCCATTAAAGGCTCTTTGTCGACGGCGGCCACGACTCCGTCTCGAAGCTTGGGGGCTATTGCGTGCCGACACACACTATCCGACTATGCCACTGCCCGCAAACAGTCACCTGCCCTGGACTTGGCAAATACCACCGTGTGCATCTACTCATCCTTGCAGTGATTCACCATCGTCGTCGTTGTCAGTGCACCGCAACCAGCGTGGCCGCTTGCTGGGTTTCCATTTGGGTCCTCTGAGGCTCTGGTACCCGCCAAGCCACCCACTGCATAAGTGTTTGTTTCGTCGAGTTGGACCCTTACCAGAGGACGTAGTGCCACGGCATGAGCACGCCCTAGAAGTAGTGCCGTTTGTGCAGTTGCGTTTGCATGCCGCGTCACGCGATGCATCCCTGAGTTCAGGTTGTCTGGTCCTTACCACGCACCGTGTCCTTTTCTTTCCTGAGGACTACACTAGCGAAAATGCTAAACAACGCAACTATTCAGGCGCTAGCGAAGGTGATTATGAACAACAAAGTAGCAATGACCGAGGCAGCAGCAGTAGTGGTGGGAAGAGCAACAGAAGAAGTAGTAAGAACAAAGGTTGCAAAAAGGATTCTGCGTATGCTCAGCCGCTGTCAGTGCCCCTGGCCGCAGTGGCGGGGACAATACTTCGGCGGCGTTGGCGCGACATTCAAGGTCAAACGGCCCTGGAACTCATCTGCATTGACGCAAGGCATTTTGTCTTCGTCTTTCAAGGCAGTGATGCTGCTGCAGCCGTAGCATGGGCCTCTGACGGTACGGCTGCTCCAGTGTCAGCAACTGCATCAAAACATGAATCGACAGCATCAGACTCAGCTCCTTCCACAGACACGATGGAAAAGTTTATGGCACAGGCTGTTGCGGGAAACAAAGACGTTAGCAAGACGACAGGAGCTGAGGAAGAGTCCGAAATGCCAACACGGAGCTATGCTCAGGAGAATTGGGGCAGTATCGATGCTGGTTTCATGCGAGAGGGAAGCACTAGCCGTCAGGGTGCCTTTCGTAAACCTGTCAACCTAAGAACCGCAAACAGTCATGCAAGTGAAGAAACGGCGGAATGGTGGGGCTATGAGGGCGAGCGGCGCTTGGCTTGGATGCAGGAGCAAGTGCAGTGGTTGGTTGAAGAAGACGCGTTCGCAGATGGCGCAAAACCAAAGCACATCGCCCTGCGCGACGACTTTTCAGATGAAGAAGATGATGCCAAGAAAGCTGATTCAAGTCTTCAAACAAACTCTGAAGGCAGTAGAAGTTCCAGTGTTCATAAAGCTGAGGTTCAGAAAGATGCGGAAGGTACAGATCCGAATGACGAAGAGGTGGTTGGCGAGGTGCAAGATGGCGCAGCTATACCATTGCCACCTCGGAGGAGGCGCTTTGGGTCACTGGGCGGTTTTGAGCGAGGTAACAGTACTGGCCGCAGCCGCAACCATACCAGCAGTAGTACCGGTGGAGCTTTTCACGCTGAACTCAACGCCGAAAGTGACCCTCCTCTTGTGTTGCCACGGGAAGCTTTGGCTGAAGCCGTCAATTTCGAGCCACCAACTTCCATGACGCCTTCCTCCTCGGACGAGAACGCAGCCTCCTACGTCACCCCTGCCTCTGCCGCCACAGAAGCTGCCTCTTCTTCACCCCCTCGAAGTAAATCAGCGGCAAGGCAAGCCGTCAGGTCGTCCTTTGCCGCGGCTTCAACTGCGGCTACAGCGCTCACCAAGTTTCGAAGACGGAGGTCAGGATCAGCAACAGCAGCAGCTGCTGCGGCAGTTGCGAAGTCAGCCGAAACAGCAGTAACAACGACTGAAGTTGCAGCCACACCGGAGGCAGCGCTAGCACTTGATATTGTAACAGCAGCAATACCAGGCAAAATAGTGGCAGCACCTGACACTACGGTGACTGAAGTGGAATCCGCGACTGAAGCTGTAACAGAAGTTACTCTAATCACTGACAAAGAGGCGGCTGAGATAGGAGCAGCTAACGAGGCAGTTACAGATGTAGCAGGAGGAACTGCTGAAACAGTTACAGCAGAAGTTGCCACTGCTGACTCTGCGCCATGTATGGCAGACCCGTTGCCAGATCGTAACCCTCCCAGCAGCGGCAGCAGCAGCAGTGTGCCTCGTGCTGGTTTGCCGTCCCATGGAAGGATATTGATGCGCGCAAGGCCGGGCGCCAAAGTCCCCGAAGGAGCGAGGCTCAGCCCAGTCAAGGGCGCAGCACCCAATCCTACTGCTGCAGCTCCTGACAGTGGCGGCGGTGGCGGTGGTTTAGGTGCAGATATTGCTCCTAGTCCGTCAGCTGCTGCTGCTGCTCTCAGCACGATTTACTCGCCCGCTATGCATGGTGAGGCGAAGGTGGGCGACGACGAAGAGACTCCTTCGAAGTCGCAGCCCCTCTTTTTGTCTCCGTCGGCGCCAGCTCTAACCACCTGGGAGGTAGTGTCTCCATCACCAGAGACGGCTGCGTCTTTACCTCCTTTGCCTCCTCCTTGGTGGCGTGTGTTGGAAGAAAAAGCTCGTGTGAACGCTGCTGCCACTAGCACCAACGCTGTGTCACCATCGTCGTCGCTCGCAGCTTATCCCTCTTCTTATGAGGGTAAAGCTGCTGATTTGGACATGCTTGCGGAGCTGAAGCGCTTGGGAATTGGGCCAGCAGGTGGATGGGCGAACAACAAGCAATGGCGCGTCACCAACCGAAACCAAAACTTTGGCCTCTGCCCGACCTATCCGCGGTTTCTTGTGGTCCCTACTGCCTTCGCGCCCAGCGGTGCTTTTGGTAGTGCTACTTCCTCTGATGACAGCTATAGTAGCGCTCCTACTGCCGCAGTAGCTGCCAGCGGCAAGGTTGACACGGGGCCTAGTTCCTCAGAAGTAGGCACCACTGCTGCCGACGGTTCAATACCGCCTTCAACTTCAACTTCCCAATCCGCTAATTTACCGCCACAACCACCACCACCACTCAAAGTACTGCAGCGGCCGTCCTCACTAACCTCGCGCCAAGAACCACGTTCCTCGGCTGAACTTTTATCGGACTCGTTTCTCGACACAGCAGCCCCGTGGCGGTCACTGCGGCGGTTTCCGGTGTTGACGTGGCTCAATCCCCGCACGGGTGCACCTCTGCTGCGGTGCGCTCAGCCCAAAGTAGGCTTTGCCGGCGGAGCTTGCCTCGAGGATGAAGCATTGCTCATGGCGCTTCGGCCAGCTACCCGGCCGCCAACCACCACACTACAAGTGTCGCGTGATGGCGTGCCTCAAAGACAACACAGTAGCAGTGCTGGGCTTTACGGGCAGATACCATCATCATTAGGAGCTGCTGCCTCCACAGACACTTCAACAGTGCTCGCCTCATCTTCGCCCGAGAATGCATCTCAAACATATGAGGTGCCGTCTGATGTGGCACTTTCTGATCAAAGTGCTCCGCAAGATGAAGATAATGACGAAGCCACATCTTGTCTGACGTCTGAGGTATATCTTATCTTTGTTTTATGATTTTCTGTCCCCATCTCCCACTCGAAATGTGTTCAATATGCCATTTTATTGTGCTATTTTGGGCGTGTTTCCTTCAGTCGCGACACTCGAGCTGCGTGCTTCGAATTATTGATGCTCGGCCGCTTCTCAATGCCAAGGTTTGAACTTCATGCCCCTCTTTGCCTATCAAGAATTATATTTTCTCTTTGCCCATTTAGAATTAGGTTTTGCTTTTTAGGCCATCCACTCTCGTCGATCAGCCTCGAAAGCTAATGCCGGGCGAATCTTACCTTGCATTTGCACCATCCTGCACAATCACTCCTTCTTGCCCTCAACATTATTTTTTTGCTTTTCTCTGCTTCCTTTTTCGGTTGATCTCTATCTGTAGGCCAACGCGGCCATGGGGAAAGGCCACGAATCTATCCCGCGGCTCGGAGGTGACGCCCTGGCCTCGCTCACCTTCGCCAACATCGCCAACATTCACGCCATGCGCGAGTCTTACGTGTCGCTGCGAAGCGCGTGTGCGCTGGCGGTGGCTTGCAAAGTGGCTTGGAATGCGCCTCTAAACCTTACTCGATTCTCTAGTAGTGGTAGCAGCAGCAGTAGCGGCAGAAGCAGCAATAGCAGCAGCAGCAGTAGGAGTGTGTTAGACCAAGCTGTTGTTGATCATACAGAGAAAGGTCAACAACTTGAAGAAAGCAACGAGACACTCAAAGACGCACCACCCAATGACGAGACATTACAAAGCGAGGAATCCGAGCGCGAGACAGCCACAGGTACTGTCGTTGATTCGACGCTGTCTGCCATGGTAACTGGCAGTGAGATGGTACTCGGCACAGCAGCAGCCGCCGCGACAGCAGTAGTGAAACCAACGACTGCAACTTTGAGTGCAGCAGCAGGAAGTGCGAGTGTTCTGAAAGGTGCTACCAGCTCCTCATCCTCCTCGTCTTCTTCGACATCCACGAGTGGGAACTTCTTAGGACAACAGCAGCCATCAGCACAAATGACGTCACCTCACTTGGGAGCTCCGTACTGGTTTTTGGGTGTGGTCGATTCCAAGTGGTTCAATCATTTGTCGGCGGTGCTCTTGGCAGCAAGACTGGTGGCTACCCACAGCGAACAGGGGGATCCTGTTGTGGTGCACTGCTCCGATGGGTGAGTGATGGCTTTCCGACTTGATCCTTCTCCTTTCTATCCTCGCATTTCTCAACCCCTTTCTTAATTCTTAGTGTGTGTAAATTTCATGATGTGTTCGTGTTCTCTACGTATCATAAAAATAATGTTCCTCGTTTTGGTGCTCTTTTCTTTATATGTTTGCATTTACTTCACAGATGGGATCGCACAGCGCAGGTCGTGTCATTAGCGCAATTTCTGCTAGACCCCTACTACCGCACGATCGAAGGGTTTCAAGTGCTGGTAGAGAAGGATTGGAACTCCTTTGGGCATCAGTTTGCGCACCGCTGCCACGGCGGTGGGAGCGGCAGTGGAGGCGGGGGTCTGCACAAGGAAGGAAGCGGCGGCGGAGGCGGCAAAGAAGGCGGTGGAGGCGACGAGGCCGGGCCCGTCTTTGTGCAGTGGCTCGATTGCGTCTGGCAGGTGCTGCAGCAGTTCCCAACTTCCGTGGAGTTCAGTGCTGATTTGCTGCTCCTCCTTGCCGACGCGAGCTACAGCCGGTGGTGGAGTAATTTCCGAGACAGTAGTGATGCTGAACGAGCTACATCACTGGCGGCTCAAGTAGACGCCGATGCTGCTGCACGTGCAGTCTTCGAGGAGGAGATTGGAACAGGCGACGCGAGTACATCTAGTGATGATCACGAAGCTGCTTCGAAGCCCAGTGACAGTACAAGCACCACAACCAACAGCAGCAGTACCTATGTTAGTAGCTCAAACAGCGCCAATTTACCGCCAGTTGGAAGTGGGTCTGCGCAGAAAGGAACCGAGCACACTACACAGGCCAAAGTCAGTGGGCAATTTACTTCTCACCGAGCGTCTGTGTGGGAACACGTGTCATGCTGCAAGAGTTCATTCACCAACGTGCTCTATCGTCCACCACCGGGTATGGCCTCAGATCACCAAAGCAAGGCAACGGCTTCGAGTGCCTCAGAGCCCAGCAGCGGTAGCAGCAACAGTAGTAATCATAACGAGTCAAAAGCAAGCAGCAGCCCGAACACCGGTCAAGTGCTTTGGCCGAACCCTACGGTAGGCGCCCTCGAGCTGTGGCACGCTTTACATGTGGGCGGCGGCGGCGGACCGCTTCACCCGACGCCAAGCCGAGAAGACCTCTTGGCTGAAGCTGCGCAGAGGCAAGCAAAGCGAGCGTCCGCTCTAAAGGCCTTGTTGGTTGAAAAAGGTCTAGAAGGCGAGATGGCGGAGCTTCTTGGCGGGCTTGAGGACAGCGAAGATGAAGTGGGCTGTGTGGACTCGAGCTGGTAGACATAGATATATATTACAAGCTTAGAATGATATAATGCGCGTTGCCTGGTTTTTAACGGAAGCCCCAAGGGGCCAGGGTTTGACATTTCCATCTGCATGCCATATACATTTGTAAATAACACGTCATGTATGCAAAAAAAAAGTACTGACCGCACTGCGCATGCGCGATATACAAAGCATGCGCTGTACAGCGAAAATGGCTGTTTTGCTATAGCAGTCGAAGCAGGATACCAACTCCAGACTATAGTACTGCTGCTGCTGCAGCTCTCTAAAGCTGGTGTTGGTGTTGGCGTATTGCGTATTGTGAATGAACTACCCACCCACTTATTGTCTTAGATAACAGAAGAGAAGTCCACAGTCGGCGATCAGAAATGGATACTTCTTGTTTGATATGCGCCTATCGAACCACCTGACGTCAGGCGCTTCATACGTACGGTGTCGCTAAATTAATGTTCATATCCACGCAGAGCCAAGAATCTCTGCATTGGAATTAGCCAATCCGGCGAGTGCTCGACTGAACTTCGGCTTGTTACAGCGCCGGGCGCCTCCATGAGCTATGCACTTGCCGCTTGCACCTCTGCTCGACTTCTCACAGCCTTTCTCATCACATCGCCGGCCGCCTCCGTGGGCTCTGCACTTGCCACTCGCACCCTGACTCGACGTATTGCATCCTGGCTCATTGCAGCGTTGGCCACCTCCGTGTGTCCTACATCTACCGTTAGCGCCTGGACTTGGCTTTTTGCAGCAAGGCTCATCGCAGCGCCGACCACCCCCATGGGCTTTGCATTTGCCGCTTGCACCCTGACTCGCTTTATCACAGCCCAGCTCGTTGCAGCGTCGCCCGCCTCCATGTGCTCTACACTTGCCATTTGCACCCGCGCTTGACTTACCGCAGTCCGGCTCATCGCAGCGTCGGCCGCCGCCATGAGCTTTGCACTTGCCATTTGTGCCCGCGCTCAAGTTCTCACAACCTACCTCATCACAGCGGCCGCCCCCGTGGGCTCTACATTTGCCATTTGCACCCGCGCTTAACTTGCTGCAGCCTAAATTATCACAGCACTGACCGCCACCATGACCTTTACACTTATTGCTTGTTCCCTGTCTCAACTTACTGCAGCCTGGCTCATCACAGCGTCGGCCATCAACGTGGGTTTTGCAATTGCCACTTGCATCGAAGTTCAAATTTTTGCGATCTTTGTTTTTACCACTTGTCACATCACTTACCTCCACGCTGGTCGTGTCGGAGGTGTTGCGGGCTCGTCGTTTCAATACACTCACATTAGTACTCGTGCTGCTAGAGATGCCCTTGCCTCCACCTGGGCTTTTTCTGCCGTAGGCTTCCTCCGCGATTGGTATGTCCTCTCTCTTGCGCTTAGGACGCACAAGACCAGAGTACTGCGGCATTTCTAGCGTTGGAGTTGACGCCACCGGGTATGATTAATCTAATAACCAAGTAGACACTGTCCTTCGTTAACTAGGCAGGGTGCCTTCAATTTCTGCTCAAAGCTACTTCTCCCCTGAATCGAGCTGGAATAGTGACGATGGCGTAGCACACTTTATAGGCTCTAGTGTAAGATAACATGTGCGGCTGCTCTGTAAATAAGATGGCTTTGCTAAATGGTCTTCTTACACCATCACACACTCACTGATCTAGCTAGAGTAACTATACATACTTAGCAAATACTTAGCTCCGTAACTTATAATTTAGTCCGTCCATACATAATTTAGCTCCTCCACGCCTACAGAAGGAAGGTACACACTATACTACGCATACACGTTCACAGTACAGGGTATACAGTACAGCGCAGCGTATCTTTCATCTTTTCGTCTTCAGCAGCTACTGCCAGAAAGTGTTGGGGCGCAAGTCATTTCGCGCCTCAATTGAGCCTCAGATAGAAAGATAACGCTTCACTTCGCCCTAGCGGCGGCGGGGTATATAATTGGGCTGATTTTGCTAGCTACTGCAGCCTACTACATCGTTTTCTACTTCACTACAAGTTGTTTGGGTGCGCTGTGTCCCGAATCAGTCACACCGCTGCCGCTGCCCGAACATGGCGCCAGTACTCCAGCACCTAGCAAGCCTCCTCGCCTTCGCTTCAATGTTCGGCCCGGTGGAGGCGTGGGCAAAGCTAGTGCTCTGCAAGCGCAACCGCTGGCGTCAGATTGGTGGGCTTCAGAGCCGACCTCACCACCGGCGCCCTTGCGGTATGTCGATGACGACGGGCAGCAGTATGGGCGAGGGGGACCGGTGCGACCTAGCTACAATTTTCTATAAAGCAGCTTAAAATCTTAGAAGTATTGTGACTTCATGTTGTTGTTTTTCTAATTGAAATGCCAACCCTGTTCAGTACCTATCGTATTTGGATTTTACGGTTGTGTTCGTTCATGTGTTATGTCGTTTTTATTTTTTTGCTTTGGCAGAGTCCAAGTGGCAGCCTCCGCGCTCGCAACTCGACAGGGATCGACCCTTAGCGGCCTGCGCGGGCTCGTCACGGAGATAGATGATGCACCTTCTAATGCGAAAACCTCTAGGGATGTAACGGTGCGCTTTATGTTCGGTTCTTTCGATCCAGATCGCGCTCAACCTCCGGGCTACACGCATACGTTCCCGGAATCGGAGCTCCTTAGACTCGTTGGGGACATTAGTCCTGATAGCAGTAGAATAAGTACGGATAGTGAGATTACCGGAGAAGGCGCCATCAATGGCAGTGATAGAAATAGCAACAGCGGCAGCGACAAAACTCTCGTCCTTGGTGCTGCTTTCGTGGTTCAAGCAGAGAAGTGTCTTGGGACCTATGATTTGGGCCATCGTACTGCAGCCAAGTTGGGTGGCGTGGGTTTAGGCGGAGGCGTGTCTGCAAACGAATGGGCGGAAGCTCAAAGCGCGGTGGAGCGAGCTTCTTTGCGAAGCGCCGTGCAAAGACTGCTCGTGCCTAAGCCATTCCAAGGCGAAGACGGCAGCAGCAACAGTCACATGTCAACGCAAGAGAGCGATTTCGAGCTTCAGCCTTATCGCGGCGATTTCAACGACGATGCTACCAAGCAGAGCAGCGGCCCTGTGTGGTGCGAGCGCGTGACCTTGGGCATTTGTGCGCCAAATGCTGCGGCTGGTGTGGCAGCGCTCAAGAGGTAACAATGATATTTGCAGAAGGGAGTCCATTCCACTCTCATACGGGAGCACACAGTGATAGACGCAGCGCTTATAAGCGTGCTTTTCATGTGCTCCCCATCCTTGACTTATTGACTGATCGGTTGTCCGACCAAACTACGGGGTTTTTTTTTCTTCCTTTTGCGGGTGCTTATGCTGCAACTTTTGTCTTCTAGGTGGGTCACGGCGCTGGATCTGCCGCGGGGTGTGCTTCATGGGATGGACAAAGACGGCGAACCTCTCACGGTGAGATACTGCTTCCGCATTGAAGGTTGAATCGTGAATCTAAAACCAGTGCTACGATGATAAGTTCCCGTGCATAACAAGTGCCTATTCGCTCTGGCACGATCGGAGACGCACCAGGGAAGTTTTTGTAGAGTGGAGGAAGCCAGAATGCTGGCGGGTGTCTAGAGAGACATGAGCCTTTTCATGCCTTAACTACCCTTAATTCCGTCGATTTACTATCGCTGACATCGCTCTTGATTGAGTGACCCTGCTCTTTGTTTTTGCCTTGACTATTGCCTCGTTTGTGACGACTTTTACTGCACGACTGCGCAGATTGAGGGCCCCGTGTACATCAAGTACAACTCGGGCACTCGTACTTTCGCTGAAGTGCGCTCAAACGGTGGCATCATGTGGAAGCCAGGCGACGCATTCTTGAACAGGTGTGCATTCGTGGTTGTCGGAAGTTGGCGCTAGAGTTGTATAGATGTGCCACCAATATGATGTTTCTCTTGATGCATGTCGTTCTTTCTTCTTGTTCACATTCTTCTCTTGCTCTCGCGTTGTCTATTGGCCACTGTTCCGTGAATTGCCGTGCCTCTTCAACAACTTGCAGTTACGATGGCGATTACCGGGGTGTGGGCTTCGTTCCGCATCTCTGCGATGGTGACCCTAGGCAATATGCCTACCTCCCGCTCGACCTCTTTTGATGCAATCCACCACCAAAGCCACCAACAAACTTGTCGAAGTGCTGGGAGTTAGCAGCTCAGCAGCTCCATTTAATATCTTGATGGGGTATAGACACACACAGACACACAGCCCCCGAGAAGCCGGTGCAGAGGGCCAATAGGCAGAGGTACGGAGTAATATAGAGCTAATTAGGTAGTCTAAATGCCGATATCGAGAATTCTGGAACTGGAACTGTGGTTATGCTAGAAGATGGAAGTACGGACTTGTTTGGGAATGACAGTTTTCACGTAAACTTAAAATTTACGTTCCTTAACGTCCATTTACGCAATTTCCTCCGAATGTGGTGCTAAATGGTAAATGAGCCTTTTTCAGAAGGAGGTCTGATTAGCTCAAGATAGATACTGGTTCACTAAATGCGATATAAGGATAATCGCGACTAGCGTCCGTGGCGTTTGATGGAAGATATATGGGTGTTTATGGCAAGTTTATGTACTTGTAATCGCATCTGCCCTAATTCAACGACACAGCGACGCCTCAACTGCCTCATGAAAGACGCATCAAGTTAACATCAAACAAAGCGCCGTCACGGCCATTGACACAGCAAGCAACCAGTAGCTTTTGAGGGCAACTGCTTATTTGTCGTCGATCACCTTCTTACCCGCAATGCGGCCCGTGCGGCGCGCAGCAATGAGGCCCACCTTCTTACCGGCAGGGTCGTCGCGCTTGGTGGTCGACGGGTGACCAATGTGCTGGTGGTTACCACCACCGTGGGGGTGCTCCACAGGGTTCATGGCGCAGCCGCGCACCTTGGGCCACGAGTTGCGCTTCACGCGGTACTTGTGGAAGGCGCGGCCGGCCTTGAGCATAGGCTTGTCGGTTCGGCCGCCGCCGGCCACGATCCCAACCATGGCGCGGCACCGGTTGGAGAAAGTGCGCTTGGAGCCCGACGGCAAACGGACGCGGGTGGTGCCCTTGTCGAAATCGTGGGTCACGATCGACGCGTAGTCGCCCGAGCAGCGGGCAATCTTGCCGCGGTCACCGGGGGCCGACTCGATGTTGCACACCAGAGTACCCTCCGGCATCACCGAAAGCGGCAAGATGTTGCCTACCACCAGCTTGGCTTTCTTGCCGCAGTAGATGAATTGGCCCGAGTACGCGCCCTCAGGTGCGCAGATGAGCTGCGACTCTCGGCCATACTTGTAGACTTTCTGGAACTGCACACGGGCTACTGGGGCGCCCCTACCAGGCTCGTGGACGATCTATAATAGAAGAAAACGTATATTAGTCTGGGATGTGCGCTATTAGAGCGGAAGAATGAGTTCAGCACTGCTTAGTTGATGAGCGGCGAGACAACGCTCCTGCCAGCAGGTGCCCAGGTATGATTTTCGCCGGCAAACTAGCATGGAGATAATTCTCACCTCCTTGATCACGCCCTTTACATAGCCTTCACGCTCAGCGTAATCAAGTACGCGCAGCTTGACGGCGCCGATTCGCTTGCTTACGTGACTCCGGAACACGGAGCCCTTGCCCTTGCGGCACCCCCGGATTACCTTACCCATCTGCGACAGAGAGAAGAATGTGGGAAGGTTAGATATGTAAAGCAAGATATACGAACGAAAGCTAATCGGGATGCTCATGCGGTCTACACTCTCGGGCGCCTCCCGTGGCCAGGGCTGGCATCGCTTAGCACCTCGAACTGTGTGTAATCGACGAGCTTATCGAGACAGAGAAGCTGGGCGATTTTGCAAAATTCGAGTGCGTCAGTGATGTAAATATACGAATTATTCACTTTTTGCATCGATTCTTGTGACATTTTGGACTTTTGTGACACGATGACACGACGACGGACACGTCGAACGACGAAGCCTGTCTTTTCCTGTTTCCTGTTCCTCGACGTCGACTTTGACGACTCTTGTCTATCCGCTGCACTGGCTAGAAGGACTGCTTAGCATCCGCTCGTGTCTCGCGTCTTGTGCCTCGTGTCATCCGTGTTGAAGCTTACAATTTACTTGCTCTGCATTATTATTCTTAGCCATATACTGGTTCGTCAGCTAGAAATAATATTAAGCAGGGTATAGGCGTCTTAGTTTACCTGCTTCCCTATTTCCTATAAGTGTTTCTCGGTCGTCGATTCGGTGGCAGTATTCTGTTACCAAATACTTTTGAAGTTTGAAAGTAATTATGGCAGCTGCGTTACACCTGGGTAAATCAGCGCCGCTCGGACGAGGGTCTTTAAGCCGACGCGTAAGACCTCGGCTGAGCGGAGCGCGTGGTTTAGCGGTAGATGCGCCTACTACCGCCTCCACTAGCATTATTGATACAGTAGTGGCACCGATACAATCGGGCCTATTAGTAGTCCATGACGCTACTGGATTACCGTGGTGGGCCACTCTCGCCCTGACAGCAGTTAGCGTGCGCACGGCATTCCTTCCCGTCGTTTACTACCAGGTACAGCTGTAGTCTTGGGCTCGAGCTTCATCTCCACGAATATTTGGGAGTATTTCTATGCAATTTTACGCCTTGCTCACATTTATTTTTGCTTTGTGTGGGTGGACTGTTTTTTGTTGCGTTGCATTTTGCTCCAACCTTGAAGTTGCACGCCAGTGAGCGTCTGATGCAGGCTATGCCAACAATAGCCCATTTGCATGGTCTCCTGAAACGCAAGCTAGCAGAAGTAGAAACGCAGCGCCCAGCAGCAGCCTCTGCAGGCGCGGGCACCACCAGTACCAATGGAAGCACAGCTCCTGGGCAAAGCCGTCTAGAACTGCTGCTGGCCTTTGGCCAAGGCGCGCGCGCTAGCTTGCGGCTGCACCGAGCCTCTCCGTGGACCGCTGTAGCGTCACCCTTGCTGACGATTCCAGCGCTAGGCACCGCAGTGCTTGCGACGCGTGGACTAGTGGACGGCGGGGGCTACGGTCTCGACACAGGGGGGTTAGCCTGGGTGCAGGACTTAACCGTGAGTGACCCAACCCTAGCACTCCCCATGATCGCAGTGGCATCCACATACGTCAATCTTGAGCTCAGCCTCGGTGCACGCGGCGCAACCGCAACAAACGGCGTTCCCGGTGCACATTCTGCTGCTGCTTCGACAACATCCGACAAAAGCCAAAGAGACCAAGTTGGCGCAGCAAGAACAGCGGAAGGAAGTGCGTTGCACCCAACTGCCTCGGACCGCTCTGGAGGCGACGCTAGTTTGGTGGCCAACAAAGGTGGCGGTGTTCCCAGGACAGAAGCCCACGGGACGATGGGCGTGTTTCGGGACGGTTTGCAGACGGTGCTCATCTGCGGCCTGCCATTGGTGGCCACTCTACCAGCTGGGGCGTTTGCGTTTTGGTTGACCTCGTCGGCGTGGACTACCGCGCAGATCATGGGCTTGAGGCAGCCTCAAGTGCGCCGCGCGCTGGGCCTCAAAACTACCCCGATTCCAAGCAACCCGCCGAGCAAATGAAGTCGAGGCGCCTGTGCGAGTAGGATGCTTGCGCGTTTGTGTGCTATTTTGAGAGCGCATCACTTTCGATCGCTGGCCATTGCACCTAGAGAAGTCCGATTGGGGTGTTGAACGCGCGCTCGGATTCATGTTCAGTGATCGAATTGGCAGCGCGCTCGTCTTCAGGCTTTACGCTTATCGGATTATTGTATAAATTGTGGTTATTGGTATGGCTTTTTAGTAAGTAAAGAAAATCATATTGCATTGATAAACGGGAATCGGTACAACAACATACCATTTATGCCGCTTGCTCGTCCACGCGGATATATCTATCAGCCCAGTCAGACTTGTTCTGAAGGTTACACTTTTTATGCTACTGCATTGCACAGGGGTGTTTCTTTGTTTTTGGGGAGTATTAACTACACTAGCGGATACATCTGTGTTTATCTCTGCACCCACGTGACTAGTAATTCGTCGGTTTGTTTATTGCTTTAGAATTTTACTTGTTGCGCCCTTAATCAAAGTATCCCGATATGCTGAACTCCATGGGGCCGAGGTCGCTAAAAACATGCGAATCTCCATGTTGAATTGACCCACATAAGCAAGTTGACTTTAATGAGATCATTCATCCTCATCGTCCTCATCGTTGTCTTCCCCCTCCACTTCCTCGTCTTCATCCATACCTCTAGCATCTTCTTCTTCCTCTTCTTCTTCTGACGCCACGAGCGACCCGTAACCGTCTTCGTCATTCTCGTCGCCGTCGTTCTCAGAATCTGTTGCATCACCGTCACGGAGTAGTGGAGTCAATGTTACTGGAGACCGAGCTTTCTTGCCTTTGCCCTTGGTGCGACGCGGAGGCGACGGGCTGGCAACACGCTTCTTTTTGCCTTTCTTGCTCTGCGCCATAGCTGCCTTGCTACCAGTGACTTTCCCTTCTTCTTCTACTTCTTCTTCTACTTCTTCTTCTTCCTCTTCTTTATCGTGCTCAACTGCTGCAACGCGATCGGGCTCACCGTCTTCGTGGTCCACATCTTCCTCTTCTTCTTCCTCTTCCTCTTCTTCTTCTGGCTCCACAGGCGCAGTCCAAACCGAGCCATCCACGTTGCGCGCCTTCAGCACCCCCACCGTAAAGAAGGCTGCGTCCTGGGGCGAGACCAGCGCGCCAGTGCACGCCGATTTCACCGTATATATTAGGGTTTCCAGCACTTTCCGCACCACGGGAGCTTCCCGCGCCAGCGTCGGGATTTTGTTGGCCTTGCCGTGCGCTGCCAAGCTCTGCATTTGCCGCGTCGACATTTGCAAGTCTTTCAGGGCGTCGATCACCTTGGCAGCCAGTTTCTTGTCCGCGAGCATTTCCACGAGCAGCGGCATGGCCTTCAGCACTTGTTCGACGAACTTGCGGCCTTCCTTCAGGGCGGCCATGAGCACGCCGTTGCTCTGCAAACCGGGCACCCGAGTCAAGGTGATGGCCAGCTGAAACACGCACACGAGCCGCGCCGTTTGCAGCAGGAGAGCGCGAGGGTCACGCCCAGAGGTACCTTGGTCCAACCGGTGCGCTTTCAGCTCGCACACCAAAGTGGCCAACAGGGGCTGGAAGTAGTGCACGAAGTTCGCCTTGTTGAGCGTGGGAAAGAGGAGAGCAGCTTCTGCCTCAGCACTAACACTGCCATCGTCGTCATCATCGTCACTGCCACCACCTCCGTCGCCGCTGCTGTTGCCTGCCATGAGCGCTAAGACGTTGCTCGCCCACGACTCGAGGCAGTTCAAGCGAGTGGCTGAGTGCGTCAAATGAGTGGCCACAACAAACGCCAACACTTTCGGCTGCCGAGGCACACTGCTGCCACTGCCATTGCCGGTGCTTTGAAAGCCCAAATCGGTGCGCTGCAAGAGTTGCTTGGCAGCTTGCGACAGTTCTTCGCCCAGAGCGACCACAGGAGCCCGCAGCAATTTCGCACGCTCTTTGGATGCCGCTGCATTGGCACTAGTCGAAGAAGAAGAAGAAGAAGAAGCAGCAGCTTCGGCGTCAGGAACGTCGCCGACTTGGTCGTCTCCTGTGGCTGCTGCCAAGGCGAGTGCTTCGCTGTCTTCGTGAGCTCGTTCGTGCGCCACTGCGTCAACCAAACGACCTGCCTGCGCCACGATGGCTTCGAGCACTTGCAGGACTTCCCCGCACCCGCTCAACGATCGCACCATCGGCAGAAAGCCTCGCAAGCGCGAAAACACCGCTGCAAATGCACCCACGCCGGCGTCCTGGCCGAGCAGCTCATCACCACAATTGCTGCTGCTGCTACCGTTCTTGTTCCGATTACTTCCACCCTGCGTGGAAGGAGCAACTGACTGGCTGCCTGCGAGATCGTGCACGATCCGCAAGAGATGAGCGCGGCCGTGATTGGTGGCGGGTAAGTCCACTGCGTTGCAAACAGCTTCGACCTGAGTCAGCGTAAAAGGAATAGAACACATGTGAGCATGTACGAGCGCACAAAGATTGGAGAGTGAACAGGAATCAACAATCACCTCAAAACAAGATGCGCACACACTTAAATACAAAGGCTACACATCCAATGAACTTATCCAAAAAAAAAACAGAGAACATAAAGACTTACCGTGCGCAGAAGGAGTTCAAAGCACGGCCAAGCATCGGGGTGCCCTTCGTCGTCCACCGCTGGCGCCATGCAAGTGAAGCGCGCGTATTGCTCGTCGTCGTCGTGCAAATCGTCGACAAGCGCGAGCTCGAGCCGCCCTAGCAACCCATGCAAGCTTCCAAAGACGCCACCGTTCAAATACAGCGCCATCAGCGCGTGGCTGTCCAAACAATTACTGCTACCTGTGCTGTTGGCCTTCGCATCGGAGTTGCCGAGAGCACCGACGCCGCTGCTAGTAGAAGTACTACCAACAGCACCACCGCTAGCAACACTGGCACTGCCGCTCGCTGCGAGCTTAGCTTGCCTCGCCGCTGCGAGGGCGCCACCGCTGCCAAAACCCACTTTGGGGGGCGCCAGAGCTCGGCTTACATGTGCGTGCACGTCGGTGAGGAGCAGCCGCGCCACGTTGAAACTCAGCGCAGCAGTGGAATTTCCTTTCTCAGATGACGAGGGCAGTTGCTGCTGTGAGGCGCTCAGGAGGCCAACGGTGTTGCCTGCGGTATCGTGCTCCACTCGCTGAAGCACAGGCCATGCCAACACGAGGGCTACTTCGGGCCGCAGAGGCCTGAAACTCTGGCTCAACGCTTTGCTCAGAAGGCCCTTCTCGTCTAGAGCAGCTTTCGCAGCGACCCTCTTCGATTTGGCTGCGGCTTCCAATTTCATCATCTTCTGTTTTTGCTTCTTAGCAAGGGCATTCTTCGCTGAATTCGCTTTCTTGAGCACGGAAGCTTTCGATTTGCCTTTCGATGACTGCTTCTGCGGGTTCGCGTTTTCGTCGCCTTCATCGCCGATGCCCATCTCTGCGTCGTTGTCTTCGTCGTCTTCCTCTTGCTCTGCATCCAGACCGCCCTCTTCCTCTTCTTCGTCTTCCTCTTCGTCCTCGTCGTGCATGCCTGACGAAAGCGCAGCAGCTGATGATGACGAAGCCGCAGCACCAAGGCGCACTCCAAGCTCAGCTGCAAATTGCGGTGTTCGAAATGCCAATTCTTCAAGCTCCTTGCGAAGCAAACACAGCCCATTCAGCCGCTGCATTACCTGATGAGGGTAGAATAATTCGACTCAAAACAGCATTCAAAGTATTTGGAAGCAAAAACAAGGTCCAAGAAGATGCATGCATTTGAATTGATGCGAACGTGAGGGGGCAAGGTAACAAGAAGAAGGCAAAAGAGAACGAAGCGAACGACTTCCTAAGACTTCATAAGCATTTGAATAAACCAACCTTCCAGCGGTACTCCAATTCAGGCATTTTCACGAACACGTTCACAAGATCTCGAACGAAGTCAATGGCATACTTGTGCGCCCAGCAGCATATTACTTGCCTGTGTGTTCACGTACATGAGAGAGAGAGGATGTGACACAAGGAAACACATGACTAGACTTTTATAGACTCTAAAACACGAATGAGTCAGCCTACACTAGTAATTCATTATCATAGGGCGATTTTCTTTATTTCCTTCTCTTCCGCCCTCCTGAATTCAAACACTCACGCGCGAGGTGGCAATTCGTCGAACTGGCTTTGGCCTGCGTTCGCTTTCTCCAGCAGTTGAGCACCATCGGCGAGTGCGATTGGGCACCCAAGGACGGCATCGATCGACTCGGCGTTGCCGGTCATGGACAACTCGCAGGCAGCCACCAGACGAACCAACGACGACAAGTACACGAGGGAGTCCGCCCCTGCCGTCGCAACCGCGCCGCCATGATTAGCAGCACCACTGCCACTGCTGCCGCCGGTGCTGCCAGGCATGGATTCCGCAGCGAGAGGTAAGATTTGCAAGTAAATTTCGCCCATTCCTGAAGGCCCATCGAGATCGCCCCAAAGAGTCGTCGGGATCAGGCCGCTTATCGAAGAGGAAGAAGATGACGTCGATGAAGAACCAGAATTGCCTACAGGGATAGCGCTGAGCAATTGCGCCGCTTTCGCCGTGCCGGCGCTGCCCGAGTCCTTCTCCACGATGTAGTTATCTTGGAAGAAAGTCAGGAAACGGTTGGCAATGCTGTCCACCACCACTGCATGCACGCCCAGGCCTACTCCACCTCCGCCGCCGCTACTGTCAGCGCTGCTGCTGTGACCCTCCACTGCTCGCGCTAGCTCCTCTATCAAGAACCCGAGGAGGCTCGGGTCTCGTGCGCATGCTTCAACGGCTAAATTCAGCACGTCGCGCACTTCCCGGACTGCGGACACCGATAATGGCGCGGTGACCCACTCTTCGCACCTATCACCGTTTTTCCCGTTGATGGGAAGGCCGGGAGTTGTCGCGTCGCTCAAGCAAGTGTCATCGTTGTTGTTGACGTTGCGAGGAGCAGTGGACTTGTTTCTATCGCTGCTAGCACTACCACCTGCACCATTAGCACCTTCATCTTCGAACAGCCATTCGGCTAGACCGCTATCGCCATCAGTACCACCACCAACACCACCACCGCCGCCGCCGGGTTGGCTGTTTCTACCAGAAGAAGACGACGACGACGACGATGAAGCACGCCTCCGCCGAGCTGCGCCTCTTTGCGCGAGCAAGGCCACCGCACCAATGATACCGCGGCGCCGGGTGGGCTGCGGGCTGAGCGCCAAGAACTTGCGCACCACGATGTGCACGTCGTCGATTGGTGACGCAGCACATGTAGGCGCGAAGGCCGCACTCCTCGAAGATGATAGAGACGACGACGACGACGAAGAAGAAGTTGCGTTGTGGCCCCCCGCGGCTCCATCATCGCCTTCCTCGTCGATTTCTTCGTCCCCTAGCACAAAGAGGCAGCGAAAGAGCCGGCGCACGTTTTGCTCGGCCATTCCTCCAACGAAGTCGAGCATGCCCTTGAGAAAGACCGCGAAAGGCCTCAATGCCATCACTCGTGCGCGCCTCGGCGGCAAGCCTAGCATGTCCAAACTGCCATTTGCGGAAGGGGCAGAAGGAGAAGACGAAGGCGGCGAGGACAAGGACGAAGCGCTGCCCCCAAAGAGACTTGGAGGTGCAATTAGATGGTCAAAGACTTGCAACGCGGCGTCAGCTTCACCGCTCGCGCCACTGCCTACATGGGCTACAAGCGCTGCCACTACTTCCTGCCGGTGAGACCTGAACCAATAAGAGAAGACGAGCAGGTAACGTGTACGTGAGTCCAAGTGTACAGGAAGAGACGACTGCGAGAAAGAGAGAAGGTTTTAAAAAAATCAAGGGATTCGAAGATGCTTAAAACAAGACGACGTCATATTTCATGCATCTATATTACCCTTCAGGAAACTCAAGGAAGAGCAAAAGGTAGATCTGCGACCCAAACTGGCGTGCGGCTTTCGCTCCACTGCTTCCAACAGACGAAGAGGAAGACCCGCCTCGGAGCAAGCCCCCCGCTAAGCTGGCCACCGTAGCGAAATGTCCCTGTAGCGCGTTGCCCCGTCCCTGAAGGGCTTCCGCGAGCTGGGCCCAGCCAAAACACCCGCTCTCGGCTTTCTGCTTCAGCAACTTCTCGACCCGCAGCCGGTACTGCGGCGTAGGGTGCACGCAGAAACAGTACCATAAATCCACGGCGAAATGGGAGGTGGAGCCGCGGGCTTCTGTCAAACTTTTCAAGTACGACGCAGCAATGTCCGGTCTCAGCCGCAAACCGTTGCGCAAGGCATCGAGCGTTAACGCTGCCCCTGAGTCAGCGTGCCCGCCAGTGCCACTACGATTGTGCACTCGAGCAGCACCGGTCGAGGCACCAGGCGCAGCAGCAGCCGCATTAGAAGGCGAAGATCCACTGAGTTTGAGCTGGTGGCGCAACGCGCGAACGAGCTTGGCGACTGCAGGCGGGTCCCGAGGGGCCGTCTGCAGCAGAAACCGTAAAAGCACGGGCAAATTCTCGGGCTCCGTAGCTTCCAGACGGGCGAGCACGTCGGAGGCGACTTGGTCCTGCACAAGGGGGGAATCGCATTGGAATAGAAATTGCAATCAAAGTCAAACATATTTATGAAACAAAAAGATCTCGTCATAAGTCTCGAACCTGCAACTCCGCTGGCAGTGACAATTGCGTCAGTGCATCCAACGCTGGCACCAATAGGTCGTCGCTCTGCGCACACAAGCTGGCAATCTTCTCCGCTACAGCGGCCTCGCATTCCCCCGCCACAATTTCAGGTACAAACGCCAAAATTTCCCGCTGCAAACTAATCGGGCAGGCACCAGCATCCACCACCTCAAGCAGTTTGTCCGTCAAATCTTGCGGATCTACGTACAGCCATGTGGCAAATTTAGGCTAGTTCGGCTAATCAACCTAGTTCAGTCATTTACAAGAAGCTCCAATTGTTGCATTTTGTAGAACTAGACTAGACAAATCAAATGCAGGCAATTACCTTGCAAGTATTCCAACCATCGTATCTCACGAAGCAGCATTCGAGGCACGTCAGCTGTCATCGCTCCGGCGGCAAATCCTTCGTCCATAGCCATCTCGTTAAGCGATTCGATGAGCGCACCAATGAGGCACGTTTGCAGAGGCTCTACACGAAGCAACGCCTTGATGAGGCTTCCTTCGCCCTGCAAGTGATTATTAGATCCATTTGATAAATATCATGAAGTCAAAGACTACGGAAACAAAGCTGTCAGTGATTGTGCGGGTGCCAAATTTGAGATCGGAGCGTTTCGACTTGTGTTCACCTGAAAGCACGCAATGGAGGACTCATGCCCTGCGTTTGACTCTGGCTCAACGAACGGTAACAACGCCGCATTCAAAGCACTTCGGTCCATTAAAAGAGGGCCTAGCTCTTCAACAAATGCAGCTGCCTCTCCGAAGGGTGCTAGCATAGACCTTAGCCTTTCTAGATTGGTCGGGTCCTTACACTCAAAACGGGCCTCGGCAAACGACACACCAGCCTCAGATAAGACTTGGGCGGCATTAATATCTGAGGCTAGGAATTCTGACACATCCATACTCTAATGTGAGGCCTCTCAAGCCTAGCTTCGTTGCTCCCCTTTGTTGCCGAAAGAAACTTCGCGCCCACGCCCGTCGATTCCAAATTTTTGAAACAAACATAACAAGAACAAGAACAACAAAAAGAACAAAAAGCCCCCTACGAGAGGGGACGAATAGATGCCTGCGGGTGATGATGTGATGATGTATGATTTGCCGATTTCCTTCAATGCATCATCGCATCAACACAAAAATATTTCTTGGACCTTGGACCTCCTCATTTCCAGCGGACATCGCCGGACTTGAGCAATCACTGCGCGCTCAGTCGATCGTTCTATTTATTTGAACCGTACCATCAATAATGCAGCGCTCACTTATTAGCGCAGTGCTACGTCACCGGGTTGTCCGTCCGTCGTACGCAACACGCTCGCTGTCTTCCTCAAAGATCTTCCCATCTGCGGATGCTGCTGTCACAGACATCCAAGATGGTGCAAAATTGCTCGTCGGCGGATTTGGGTTGTGCGGAATTCCTGAAAACCTCATCAATGCTTTGGTGAAATCCGGCCCAAAGAACCTGACGGCCGTGAGCAACAACGCTGGAGTAGATGACGCAGGCCTGGGCCAGCTCCTGCAAACCAAGCAGATCAAGCGTATGATCTCGAGCTACGTGGGCGAGAACAAAAACTTCGAACGCCAGTATCTCACGGGGGAGTTGGAAGTCGAGTTGACGCCTCAGGGCACTCTTGCTGAGCGCTTGCGTGCTGGGGGCGCGGGCATTCCTGGCTTTTACACCCGCACGGGCTACGGCACTTACGTGCACCAGGGAGGCAACGTGATCAAGTACGGGCCAAAAGGAGCCGCCGAAAACGACGTGGAGATCCAGTCGAAGCCGCGTGAGTCCCGCGAGTTCGACGGGCGCAACTACATCTTAGAAGAAGCGATCACGGGCGACTACTCGCTCATCAAAGCATGGAAAGCTGACACCATGGGCAACCTGGTCTTCAAAAGCACGGCTCGCAATTTCAACCCGGACGTTGCCCGGGCAGGCAAGATCTGCATCGCTGAGGTCGAAGAAATTGTAGAAGCTGGTGAGCTCGACCCAAATGAGATCCATTTGCCTGGCATTTACGTTCAGCGTGTGGTGAAGGGGCCGTCGTACGAAAAGCGCATCGAGAAGCGCACTGTAACCAAACCGGCGAGCGGCGACGAGAAGGGCGGCGCTGGTGGCGGCACCCGGGAGCGCATCGTGCGAAAAGCCGCGGAAGAGCTCAAAGACGGCATGTACGTGAACTTGGGCATTGGAATGCCGACCATGGCGTCGAACTTCATCGAGCCGGGCGTTCAAATTGTCCTGCAAAGCGAAAACGGCCTCCTGGGCATTGGTCCTTTCCCGACGGAAGAAAACGTGTGCCCTGACACGATTAATGCGGGCAAGGAAACCGTCACCATGGTAAAGGGCAGCTCATTGTTCTCGTCTTCGGAAAGTTTCGCGATGATTCGTGGCTCACACGTGGACGTGACGATTTTGGGAGCGTTGCAAGTTGCCCAAGACGGGTCCCTCGCCAACTGGTGAGAATCATAAGTAGAGTCATAAGCTGCCGATCACAACCAGGCTTCACGTCACACTTGTGCGCAATCGTTCACATTCTTCGGCAACTTTCCTCTTTAGTTTTTTGCTGCACATGTGTGCCGAGGGTGCTTTCGCATTATTTCCCATGCATTCCTTTTCTCAACGCTTGTTTTGTTCGACATTGCCAAACGCGCAGGATCATTCCGGGCAAAATGGTCAAGGGCATGGGTGGGGCTATGGACTTAGTGGCCTCGGACTCCCGCGTGGTCGTGACCATGGAGCACCTGGCCAAGGGCAACAAGCAAAAGCTCGTCAAGACCTGCTCTCTGCCGTTGACCGGTGCCCGGGTGGTCGACCGCGTGATCACCGAAATGGGCGTGTTTGACTTCGACAAAAAGGGCCCTGCAGACGCCCTCCCTCGGCTCTCCGAAATCGCCCCCGACACCACGCTTGACGAAGTGCGCGCTGCCACTGGGTTTGACTTCACGGTGGCCGACCCTTTGCCGACGATGTAGAACGGCATCTGCTTCGAGCATGAGTGCTGCCTTTGGGCTCGCCGAGCGAAGATATCCTTTGCGTGGGCCAAAGAAGGCACTTAGAAGTGGCCTCGTATTGAGTTTAGATTACAAGTTCAAGAGTGCCCCTTCAGGGCCTCTTTCGTTTTCACCTGCTTTGTGTTTAATGCCGTGTGCCATATGCCACGTCCGTCGGACTCCTATTACTCCGTTGGAAAATAGACAGGAAATAGACCAAAAGTTTACCGTTCACATACAACTTACGACTCCAACCAGCAAATAGCAGTTCAAGATCAAGCGATTTACGAGTTATGGGGAGAGTATAAGGAGGGCTGAAGACCACACGCACACGACGACACTGAGGGCCCTCGCGCACTCGGTACTTGCCAAGAGCTGCGTCCATAGTCCATAGTAACCCGCAAAACGCAAAACCCGATATCTAGAACCTAGAAGCTATATGAAACCAACGAGCAACGAATACGGAATAACGGCGAGGTAGATGGATTAAATGATCAGTCAGTAGAAATTAGAAAAGGAAGCCAGATCGAGATACACGTAAAACTCATTATAATGTTATATTCATACTTCTTGTAATTTTTGCGCATTTCAGAGGTCTCGATTTAACAATTACGGAAGCAGCCACGTAATATCCTATCCAATTACCCAAGTGCCTTTAAATTACAAAAATGAATAATACATAAAAGAGCAAAAATCATTCAAATTTGTGGTATACAAGTGAAGTCGAATAAGCACATGTGGATTAGAGGTCCAGATGTTCACAAATTCTCCGCCGGGCCGCCGACGTGCTTTGAGCTAGACCTCAACCGGAGCTCCTTCTTCTGAGGAGGATTCCGCCAGGCGCTGGAAGCACGTTAGTCCGCGCACATTCCGGGGAGCATTCTCACCAGCAGCGAGAGCGCCGTGTTTGACTTTCAGGTATGAGACGATTTTGGTGAAGCCAAATTCCACTGCAAAGTGAAGGCCTATCATCAACGACATACAATTGAATGGGAGTTATTGTACGTATTAGAAGATTTGGCGGCTACGTAAGTCACTCTGACTTTACATTTACATGAAGAAAAACTTGCAGATGAATATGCAATATGAGAAATACAGATAATAGGACACACACAGAACCCGTGCCACACTGACCTGTGTTGCCAAATCGGTTCACAGCGTTCACATTCGCGCCATTGGCGATACACCACTTCACGGCGCGTTTCGCTCCTAGCTGGCAGGCTGCTAAGAAGAGGGTGTTGCCATAAGCATCCCGCGGCTGATCTACAGGAGCACTAGCTGGAGCAGCGGGAGGAGAGGCATATTCAGTGGCTAACCAGGTCTCGAGATCGGAGAAGGCACGGCGACGCAGCAAATCAAAGGGCGTGTCGTCATCACTCAAGGAACCGCTCACAGGAGACGAAGACGACGGCTTTAGAGCTTCGCTGTCATCACTGTGGTCGCGACAGCATTTCGCGCACTGCGCCATCATCCATTGCCCATACGTGTCGCTGTGCACGATTCGCCGGTGCTTGTCGCTGTGATTGTTGCTGCTGCGCCCTAAGTGGCGGCTCGACGAGTTCCTATTATAGCCGCTCTCAGCACTGGTGCTTATGGTTGCGTCTCCGTCAACATCCTTATAATCAGAGTCGCCAAACCACATCAAGCCGCAACTGCTTCTGCTGTCAAGAAAGAGTGCGGTGTCGGTTGGCAACTCTGCGCTGAATAACAATGGATCCACGACATCGATGAGCTCGCAATCTATTGCTTGGCTCGTGAAACCAAGATCGAAAGATTCAACAGGCGATGATGTGGGGTCAATTGAGCCAGATGTCGAATCATGCTGTTCGAATGATGATGGTGGCACTTGGCCGAGGCTAGCAGCAAGCATGGTTGGTGAAAAAGTGGCGCCTAAATCTTCGGCAGTGGTGGTCTCGCTGCTGCCATCATCAACCCTAAGAGTAGTAGCAGGAATTGTATTCGAAGAAGTAGAAGCGAACGGAGAAGTGTTTTGGTCGTCGTTCTCGTTCGCTGCCACGTGACGGCCCGACTGCGAGAACAACGCAAAGGCTTGGTCTTCGGGGACCACCGTTAAGGTAGGGTCGAAGTAGCACATGCTGTGCTTCCGGGGCGCGGGGGCTCGAGGGGACACCAACGGCTCAAAGGTGAAGCTGCTAGTGCCCCATTGGCTGAACCGACTGCTGCTGCCACTGCTGTTTCTTCTTGAAGATACGCCGCCATCATTGTCGCCACCTTCCTCTTTGACAACTCCGTCCACAATAGCAGCAAGCTCTGCGGAGAGCTCGAATGTACGAGCGTCGGAATCCGTACTACTAAAGTCAACCCCAAAAGGTGGAGGACTACAGAGAGTGTCTTCTTTTCCGTTATTTTCAACGTCATCCACATCGCGTAGTCGGCCACTTTTCGCCATCGCAGCGACTAGCTCAGATGCCATCATAATGGCATCGAATGAAGGAGACCCACCCTCGTTTGCTTCCTCCCCGCCGAAGGAATTCTCCATCACATCACATTCGAAAACCTCTTCGGCGTACTCGTCGTCATCGTCTTCCTCGTCAACTGCTAAACTCATCCTGCTCAGATTCACTTTACGCGAAAAATCAAACATTGGACTTGGCGCTACTGTGTCCTTGTCGTCGTCGTCAATCCCTTCTAAGCATAATAGCTGTGTGCCATCTGCATCCTTGTTATTCTGGTCCTTTCCTGCCATGTTGTCGGTTGCGAAAGATTCCAAATCTAACGTGCTCAGGTTCACTTTTCTTGTACAATCAAGGCTAGGACTTAAGCTCGTGATGTCACGAGAGAATTCTGATTCCCTTTCTTCAGACTCAGTTTGTGTTTTGAAGGATGCCCTTGGAGTGGTAATGTCATCTTGTTCAACCTCGATTACTTCCATGGAACTTCCCACCACTTTCAAAGTCAACTTTTCCTGCCTGCATGTGTTTAAACCTGCCACCTCTGCCATTTGTCTTTGTTTCTGCGTCTGCTGCGTTTCTTCTTTGGGCATGCTCACAGCCCTAGAAGTGTGCAAAGGATGCGGCCGCCGCCGCCGCCGCGTTGCATTTTGGAGCTCTTGATTTCCAACCTCACTTCCTGGAGGAGACGATAACGGTGGTCGAGGCTCAACGGCAGCAGCTCTGCTGCCAAACGGATTACTTCCTTTGCTATCGATCTGGTTTTCAGCGACTAGCTCTGCGACATTGCAATTCCCACGCGGCGGCGTTGGCACTACAACAGGTTCATGGTCCTGATATTGCTGGTGGTGGTGGCGGTGCCGGTGGTTGTGTGCAGCTCCAGACGAGGAGTGCCGACCCGCCGAACGCGGAGCTGCTGGTCGCCGGATCGTCTGTTGGGTACTCTTCATAGCGTCGTACGAGGAAGTGTATTTCTCACCATTGCGACCGAAATGAGCGGGATCGTGAGCTTCGTATGGACTCGAGTAAGTGCGGCGCGGCGCTTTTTCGGCTGATCTCGAGTGCTTCGCGATAGAAGAACCGTGTTTCTTCAATTCAGCATCGTCATGAGTACAGGCATGCAGATAATCACGCAGCTGCCCTCCTGACACGACTTGCCCCATTGCGCGAAGCCCAACGATTGGTTCTTCGTGGCATGTTGACTCTGCTGCTGTTTCGTCGCCATGAAAGAGGGCCCGTGATTTTGCTTCTTCTCCGCTCGGAGACAATAACAGTTCCTGTTCCATCTCGTTGTGGTCGCTGTAATCACTGCGCTTTCGGCTAGACCTAGCATAAGGTGTTGGCGATTCAAATGAAGGCGATGTGGGCAAACTTTTCGCTACATGGTCCGAACGACCGCCTTCTTGTCGTTGAGGTGTAGAAGTGGCCTCAGGCGGGGCGCTGTTACCATTCACACTAGCATTATACACTGCAATTCCATCATCAGAGGCACAACTGCTATATGACGTAATTCTCTCGGTGGTTGTTGCTACCACTAAGCGGTGTGAGCTCGGCCGGCTCCCGTGTTGCCCGCCCGACCGTCGACTGCCTGCTCCCCATTCGCCTCTTCCACCATTGCTGTTGCCACTGTCCCTCAGTGTTGACGATGACGACGAAGCTGGTGGGACTGGCGTCCGGTGCCCTGGCGTTGAAAAGTTGAGGCGCTGTGCCACGAGCGGTGGGTCAACAGGAGCGTGAGGTCGCAAAACTCGGGCAAAAGTGCTGGGACGAGCTTCAGATCGCGCGGCAGAAGGAGAGGCACAGAATGAAGGCACTGCATGTGCAGTGTGATCGCTCTCGAGGCCACCCTTGCAACTGCTTTCATTGTCATCGCCACCTGTAGCACCACATATTCTTGAATCTTTGCTACGGCTGTTGTTTCGACTGCTTGGTGAGGCTGCTGCTGCCGCTGCGGAACGAGTGCGTCCTGCCGACCGTGCACGGCGCGAAGTCGCCGTTGGGGGGAGGTGCGGCCGTAAAGGCTCGAGCTCGCGTAAAGGTGCACCTAGTGGGTCATAAGTGGTGCGGTGCGTTGGTTGATTCTCGATTCCCACATTGGCATCTGGTGCAACCTTCGCCAGAGGAGTCGGTGCCGTAAGGTCGATGAATGCATTGCTGTTGTTCACCTCAGCCAATGGTGCCCTTTGGTGAGCTGAAGACAAGGCACGACTCCGGCGAGGTTTCTGAGGCTGGGGAGAGTAGAAGGATACTGCCGCTGAAGTGCTAGTTTTCTCTGACGGAGATGCGGCTGTTTCAAGAGCTATTGTCCGCGGTTGGGGCTTGAGCTTTAACAACAACAAGAACGGGAATTAAATGAGTGTTACAGAAACGCGTAGCGGGGCAAGTTTTAAACAATAAGTCTCACCAAATTAGGTAGAGAAACTGGCACTGAACTTCCTTCAAGTGCCAGATCTTTAAAAAGATTGCGCCTCAAGCGATCGTTGCCTGTAGGCATCGTTGATACTACTCCTGAATGCTTTGGGCTAAAAAGCAATGCAGAGCTTCATTTTCTCATCCTTAAATGATGTCCGTCGCACTTCTTGGGGCAACGGTTACCAAACTATTATAGTACGATCAGAATATTTGAAGGAAAAATTGGAAAAAAAAAAGCTGCCACATGGGAAAATGCGGCCGACGGCCGCTAGGCCTGAAACCCATCGTAGGATAAAGTTAGGACACTAGCAATCAGTTTAGCGCATCTGCAGTCCTTCATTTAGCAGATTGACCAACCTGTGGAGCCAAACTCGAGCAAAAACACCCCGATCAATGAACAACGACGTGCCAGAATTTAACGGCTCACCTTGGGTGCACCGCCACGTTATGCGCCACTTCAGAGTCGCCTCCCAAGGCAAACCATCGTACTACCTAGGCAAAATAATCCAAGCGACGCCTCCTAGTGACGCCGGCCAGCCCTGGAGCTTTCGTGTGGCGTACGAAGACGGCGCCGAGGCCGATCTCAACCGCGCTGAAGTCGAAGCC
>Ga0307982_1000153_pt1 | contig 51461 bp, 42 predicted proteins | sample OrgLakmetagen989_FD_201847 | JGI IMG/M metagenome (GOLD analysis project Ga0307982, IMG submission 201847) | Saline water microbial communities from Organic Lake, Antarctica - #989 | ecosystem: Environmental > Aquatic > Non-marine Saline and Alkaline > Saline | place: Antarctica: Organic Lake... | reverse complement strand
GTTGTTCTTGATGATCTTGTTCAAACAGGTGAGATCGAAGTTCACGCACTACTAAAAGGTGGTCGAATTGGTAATTTCAATAGTCTTACTCACCATGTTTCACTTTGGGTAAACAACAGAGAGACAAGTGCAAGTGTAATCTTCTTAACTGATGAGCCATACAATGCTATCTTCAAGGTAGACGCATCAAACTTTGTACCTGGAAGAAATACTGTTCAGTTCCAAGCTAAAGCAACTTATATTTCTACTACTGATCTTGTAGATATCGACTATTTTGATATTTACTATACTAAAGACTGGACAAGTTCTGGATCTTCAACAGACCTTGAGTCATATGACTATGATCAAAATTTAATGGTTGAACAACTTGATGGGAATAGTATTCATCTCTTTGAGATATCAGACATTACAAATATTAAAAACCTTACTGATATTGATTATTCTCCAAATGGAGCCAAGTTTAATGCAGTCTTTAATCAAGGTTCAGGAAGAAAGTTTGTGTTTGCACTAGACTCTTTAACTGAGTCAGTATCGACTCTTTCTCTTACAAATGGAAGCAATCTACATGCAACAACGAACAGAGCCAAAATACTTTATATTGGTTCAGCGGATCTTCTCAGTGCCATCTCTCCATTAGCTGAGTTTAGGTATGACGAAGGTTATAGCTATGAGAAAGTAGATATTCAAAATATTTATAACGAGTTTGGTAAAGGTGAACAGAGTGCTGATGCACTTAGAGACTTTATCCAATATGCTTCTGAGAACTGGGAAGAGAAACCACAATATGTTGTTCTTCTAGGTGATTCTACTTTTGATCCTAAAGGTCAACTTGGAAGCATTCCTAGAAACTCGATACCTCTTAAGCTTATTAAAGGTCGTTTTTATGACTATGGAAGTGACAACTGGTATGTTTCATTTGATGAGTTATCAAGTGATCCATCTCTTAGTATTGGTCGAATTCCTGGAAACGATGCAAATCAAATTGCAAGCTACGCTCAAAAAGTTATCAATTATGAAACTGGAGTTGCTAGTAATACGGTGAACTTTGATAAGCAAATTCAACTTGTTATCGATAAAGATGAAGATGGAACAAGTGGTGAAAAATTTGATGAAAAAGCAGATGCATTAAAGAGCTCTATCATGAAACTTACCCCGAGTGCTGAGGTATCTGACATTAGAAGATCAGCTCTTACTGATGCAGAAGTGAAGTCTGAGATCATCAATGCTTTTGATGACGGTCGATCTATCCTCCATTACTTAGGTCACGGAGCTGAGGATATGTGGTCAGGCTACGATATTTTTACAAATGATGAAGCTGGTGATTTAACAAACTCCAACTATCCTCTTGTAATAGCAATGAACTGTTTAAACTCATATTTCTACTTTAATGATGAGGCAGATAAAGGACTAGCAGAGAAGCTTGTTTTAAATCCAACAGGTGGAGCAATTGCATTTTGGGGGTCTACATCATTCACAACTCCAAATGCACAGAATCCTTTCCAGACAGCTTTCTATAATGAAATGCTCTCAAATGATTTAACCCTAGGTGAAGCAATTAAGAGAGCGAAGATTACCGGTGGAGCTAATGGATCGTCTGAAGTTGTAAATTCTTGGACTCTTATTGGTGATCCACTACTTAAGATTAAGATACTTAAGAAACAAGTCGCTCCGGTGACAAAAAGCCCTGAATCTACAGCTAAGTCTGGTGGTGGATGTTCGGTAGCTGATAGAAACACACCGTGGTTCTATGGGCTTCTTGAGATGTTAATGGCCATTGGATTAATCTTTGGTTTCAAAACTCGTAGAGACTAAAATACATAAAATTAAACACTAGATGAAGAAAAATGGCACTCACAGGAGTGCCGTGTCTATCCCTTAAAACCCCATACAGAACTCCTGGAAAGAAAACAAGTAATGCCCAAAGTGGTGAGTGTAAAAATATGTGAGCGATAGAAAAAAGGATACTTGTAATAATAATAGTTTGCTTTGAATTTAGTTTTTTAATTAGAAGCCTAAATATGGCCCCTCTAAAAATAATTTCTTCAACCACAGCTGATACGATAATGAGGTTGAATAATTGTAGAGGGTTATTTAAATACCAAAAGGGTGCGTAGTTAGTTTTAATTAGAGAGATAATGAACACCGTGACGGCACCAAGTAAAAGAAATAGCCAAAAGAGCTTATCCTTTATGAAACTCACTAAAACCCAGATGCAAGATTTATAGCAAAGCGGCGATCTTCGTCTTCGCGAAATCCATCTTCACTTGCTTCAACGGCGTAGGTTGAAATATCAAAAACCATATTTTTAGTTTTAATACCAAATCCACCTGATCCCCATCCGTCTCCATAACCGGCACGAACGAAAATACTTCTTCTATAATTCCACTCAACTCCACCTTGAAGTTTCCTTCCGGCTGGAACATTTTCATATTTATTATTTATATCCTTCACACCAACTTCAAAGTGGATTCTAGATCCGCGAGAAAGAATTGGCGTTATAGATGCACTAACATCTGCTGTTTTAGGAATTGCTTCCGGTGAGCCTGCAAGATCAACATCGCCCCACTGTGCATCAGTAGCGTTTCTTGCAACAACAGAAAATGTTGGAAGGTATCTAACAGGAAATGTAATTCTTGTACTGGCCGTAATATGAGTCATAGTCCCTCGACTATAATCTTCTTTATTAATTGAGAGAGGTTGAGTTGAAGGAGTATCTTTATAAATTTCTTTTCTCGTTAGATAGACTGCGCTTACTCCAAACTTTACGACTCCACCAAAAAGTGAAAATGCAACGGCTGCAACGGGACCAGAATCTTGTCGCTCAGCTATTTCAAAGTCTGAAGCTGCTGATTCTAGACGTGCTCTTTGTTGTTGAGAATACATATATCCAATTGTGAACCATCTATAAGTTAAGTTTGGAAAAAGATTAAATCGAGCGTGTGTCATTCCTGGATTATCTGCAAGCAAGCTTCTAACTCCGTCTGCTGTAAAAGCGTCATCGTATTTTTCAAATGCATCAAAAAAGTTTCCTGCACCACTGGTGGCATCTAAAAAACCATTGTTCATTTCAAAGTGAATATTTGTGAGATGAAAACTCAACCCTCTAACTGTTCCAAGTCCTGCAGGATTATAGAAAGCGGCCATTGAATCATCAACTAAAGATGAATACGAATTTCCCATCGCTAAAGCTCTTGCACTTGTAATGAGTTCAGGGCTCGTAGCATCTTCAAAGTAGAGTCTGGCAAAACTTGATTGAGCGTAAATTAGAATCGTTAATAGCAGTAGCTTCATAGTTTTTTCCTCCCCTTATTTTACAATAAATTGAGTTGATATTTAAGGGTGGCAATATAATCTTTAAAAGACGTATTTAAAGGCCAAACCACTGGAATATAGAAGCTCTTCTTCGGTATTAGTCCACTTTATCTTCTGAGCGGCAAGCTCAAGTTTTAGGGAGAATGTTTCCCCTCCAAACTCGAACCCCATCTGACCACCGAGTATATTTTGGGCTTCGTAATCAATCTTATCGTCTATTAATACTCCACCACCATCTTTAACATCGCCGCGAAAGTGATAGCTACTCAAACTTACAGATGTGTAGGCAATAAATAAGTGGTTAAGTCTGTATCCATATATGAGACCCAAGTCCCTGACATCACTTTTTAAATCAATTTCATAAGCTCCTTCAAAACTATCGCGCTCTGAACCAACAGCAACTGTAAATGCAAATTGATGTGAGTTATTTCTAGTCTTAGAAGGGACTCCAATAAGCTGGACCTTAAGTCCTAGAAGGCTAGAAGACTCTTGGGGGATTCTAACAAATAAATCAACATTTTGTGAAACACCGGCTGCAATGTAGAGTGTTCGATTAGACACAACACTTGTAAAACCTAGAGGGTTATCTGTTCTGCCACCGGTAAAATCGAGACGCGATTGAGCATAGCCAATTCTTTGAAATTCAATCTCCGCTCCTCCACCAATAACTTCTGGGGTCATCATGCGATTGATAGGGACTTTTATTCTTTGTGTGCAAGAAATAGTAACTATAATTAATAAAAGGATCTGAATTGGCTTCATCATCTTTATTGTAACAAATAAAATATCAATTACTTAGAGGCACAAACTTTCCCACATCTTCAATTTGCCAAGATTAGTGGCCTAATTTAATTTGAATTCCAGCTCCCCTCATATGGCCTACTTGTTACAACAACATAACATCCTGTAATTACGTGTATTTTTGAGTTCTCAACTACTAGGCAAAATCTATCAGGTTAGGACTTACAATAGAGGTATATCGATGTGTTCGCCGATAAGAAATTGAGATGAGCTCAAACTTAGGATAAATATTGAGGTATTTAACATTTATCATTTTAGCAGCTTTGCTTTCTGGGTGCTCCTTTGAAAGTGAAGAACAAACGTTAGGAGATAACTTCTTCTCGGGTAATAAACCGTCTGAAAATGCCATTGTTCTCACTCCTCCAACAAGTAAAATCTATATTGAGAATGAATCAATTCTTTTTAAAGTTTCTCATCCAGCAGTACTCATTGTTACAGGATCACCAAGATTAGTTCTAGATATTAATGGTGCCACAGCTTATGCAAATTTTAGTTCCGGTGGAAACTCTAAAACTTTAACATTTGAATATATTGTTCCAGCTGGAGTAGAAGACTTAAGTGGTGTTGAGATCGTTGGAGATATTGACCTCAATGGAGGCACGATAACTTTTATTAATAAAGGTGTTGTTGATAATTCAAGTATTACAATTGGAACGACACTTTTTGCTAATGTAAAAATAGATTCAATAATACCAACTGTTACTTTGGTTGTTCCTATCATTCTTCCAAACTCTACGATATATGTAGATCAAGCAATTGAGATGGCCGTGACTTTCTCTGAAGATATTATTATTACGGGGAGTCCAACAATTGAAATTGATATTGAAGGCACACCAAAACAACTTCAATATGTCTCAGGAAGTGGATCTTCAAATTTATTTTTCAGAGCATTTGTAGAAAGCACAGATTACGATATAACGGGTTATGAATTTACTTCAATTAACTTAAACGGCGGAACCATTCGAGATGCAGGGACTAATGCTGCAGACTTGAGTGCTGCCGTTACTTTCAATACATTCGTCTATATTAACGGAGATCAACCTTGGGTTCAAGAAGTAATTCCTCCAGCTAACAACACCTATAAGCCAGGAGAGGTGCTAACACTTAGTTTGAAATTCTCTGAGGCAGTTGATGTTGTTGGATCTCCAAACATAGTAATCGATTTTGAATCGGGATCAATATTGGCAAACTTCGCTAGTGGATCTGGAACTGATACTCTTGTGTTTAGCTATATCGTATTAAGTGGAAACTTTGATACTGACGGAGTCGTAATCCAAAACACTATTAACTTAAATGGTGGCTCAATTAGAGATACGACTAACATAAATTCAATTTTAGATATCTCACCACCTTCAACTCCGAATGTTTTAATTGATGGCGATATTCCGAAAGTTGTATCAATTGCTCTTCCAAGTAATGGTACTTATACAACCGGTCAAGAACTTCTATTCACACTTACTTTTAGTGAAAACATTCTTATCTCTGGCACTCCTAGAATGAAGATTTCACTAGACTCATCTAGCCCAGGTTTTGTTTATGCTGATTATAGCTCTGGCTCTGGTACTCAAAATATTATTATGAGATATGTTGTTGGTGCAAGTGATGTTGACCCTAATGGAATTACTCTTGATGCTTCTCTTGATCTGAACGGTGGATCAATTCAAAACTTGTCTGCATCTATTACTGCAAGTACCGACCTTACCACTCCGATTGGCCTAATAAACTCATCAGGAATTATTATTTCAAACTCAGACATTATTGCACCTACTATCACTGCCTTTACACCTCCATTAGATGATAACTATATCATTGGTGAAGCAGTCGCCTTCTCTGTAACTTTTAGTGAGAATGTATTTGTCGATAACTTTCCAGGGGTTGGAATAGATATTGGAACGAATGAAATAGCACAATATGTATCTGGCTCGGGAACTACTGTTCTAAATTTTGAATATATCGTTAAAGCTGCTGACGTAGACTTTGATGGAGTATTATTAATTGGAACTGCACTAAATTTAAATTCAACCGGAGTCATTCGTGATGGATCTTTTAATAATGCAGATCTAGACTTTAGCACATACCTTCCAATTGATTTAACAAATGTTTTTATCAATGTATCAAACGTTACTTTACTAAGTGTTACTCCACCTGCGAATAAGTTTTATATTCAAGGTGAGACAATTGATTTTATTTTTAACTTTACTGGAAATGTCACAATTAACGGTGCAGTTCAAATCGAAGGGGATATTGCTGGCGCTACGGTTAACTATAACTATCTTTCAGGTTCAGGAACAACATCGCTGACGTTTAGATATACTGTACCTGCAGGTGTCGAAGACCTCGATGGGATTACTGTAATTACTCCGCTAGATCTTAATGGTGGAAATATTAAAGACTCACTAGGGCTCTACTGGGAACCTGAATTTATTGTTCCAGATACAAGTAGTGTGTTTGTAGATTCAATTAATCCTATTCTTACAATTATAAGTCCTCAAAATGCTATATTTAATAATTATACAACCTACTCTTTAAACGGTGTGTGTAGTGAAACTGGAAACACCGTCAATGTAGACTTTGGATCCCTTTCAAACTCTGCCGTTTGCTCTGCTGGTACATGGTCAATTGCAAGCTGGAATGTATCGGGAGAACCCGATTCTGCATCCGTCACAATTACAGCTACAATTTTAGACAATGCTGGAAATAATTTTTCAACAAATACAAATGTGATGAAAGATATAATTGTTCCAACGGTTTCAATCTCATCACCACTTGATTCAGCTATAATTAATTCAACTGATGATTCTAGCACTTATGCAATAAGTGGTAATTGTAGTGAGGTATCTCAAGTTGTGAATATTCAATTTGATACTGTCGATGCTTCTTCACAAAGCTCTCTAACTTGTAATGGAACAACATTTTCAGGGACTGTTAGTACGCTTCCACTAGCTCAAGGTGCACATACTCTTACAGCGATTATATCAGACGTCGCTGGAAATGAAGTAACGTCTTCAACGATCAACCTAACAAAAGATTCAATTATACCTACTATCTCTATAACAACACCGGCAACAAGCTCATTTATAAATATTGCTAACGACTCAGCAGCTTTTGCAGTTAATGGAAACTGTAGTGAGTCTGGACAAATCGTTGATCTTCTAATAGACGGTGTTTCTGCCCCGTCTCAAGTTGGATTTAATTGTAATGGTACAAGTTTTAGTGGAACTTTTAGCTCTACTTCTTTGGGCCAAACAACTTTTAGTTTTACAGCACAGATTGATGATATCAATGGCAACTCTGCTACAAGTGCAGCGAATTCTGTATCTAAAGATACGACTGCCCCCAATGTTGCAATAACAACTCCAGCCAACAGTACAGTAATTAACGCTACTGCAGACTCTGCTTCTTATTCAGTTAGTGGAACCTGTGACGAGTCTGGGGTGACGGTTACCATTCAAGTAGATGGCGCAAATGCAAGTTCACCTGTAGCTCTTGCATGTAATGGTACAAATTTTGGTGGAACAATAAGTACGCTTCCAATTTCTGAGGGTGCTCATATTTTTACGGCCATAATAACTGACAGTGCAGGAAATGAGACAACTTCAGGATCGATAAACATAACCAAAGCTACGACACTACCAACTGTTGCCATTAGTTCACCTATAACTTCAAGCTTTATTAATATTGCAAATAGTATTTCTACTTTTCCAGTTTCTGGAACATGCGATACTGCAGGACAGACTGTAGATATACAAATAAATGGCTCTAGCGCTGGATCCCAAGTTGGACTTAACTGTAATGGAACGAATTTCAGTGGAACGATTGATGTTACATCTTTGGCCCAAGGTGCACATTCATTAACTGCGGATTTAACAGATACCAATGGAAACCTAGGAACTAGTTCAGCAGTTTCTGTAACTAAAGATACAATCGCACCAACAATAAGCTCAGTCACAACGGCAAATTCGGGTATTTTAGAAACTGGTGATCTTCTCACTTATACATTAAGTCTTAGCGAGTCTGTATCTATAACTTCTGGAGTAAGAGTTAGTATTACCATAGGAGCAAGCTCATTATTTTCTACATGTTCAGCAGTGACTTCAACCAGTACAACTTGTAGCTACTCAATTCAAGGTGCCGACTACGACAACGATGGAATTAATACCAACTCACCACTGCAACTTAACGGTGGAAATATAACTGATACTGCTGGTAACCCTATTTCTGTACTAACTTTTTCAACTCCAAATACTAGTGGCATCACAGTAAATAATGGTCTACCTCTTTTTGAATGGTACGATAATACCCTCACACTTATAACCTCATATGATTATGGGCAAGTTAGTAACCCGGCTTCGGTATCGGTGAACTTTACAGTTAAAAACATCGGTACAACCTCAACTTCTGCTAGCTTTGCCGTTAGCCTAGGAACGAGTTTCGCGTGTAATCGTTTTAGCATTGGAACAGATAATTGTTCCGGAAATTCAATTCCTATAAATGGGTCATGTACCGTCCAAATAACGTACTCACCTTTTGTGCCTTTAGGGCCTGATAATTGTACCGCGAGTGTTAAGGATACTGGGTTTGCTCCAGATCAAAATTTAAATCTAAGTCTTACAGGAGAATCAAACTAATATGAAAACACTACTTTTATTAATATATTCGTTCACTATTTTTGCTAACATTACAATTGATGAATGTTCAGAAAAAGCGATGACATATTTTAGTACAGAAGGAATTCCGACAATAATCCCCAATTTGTGTGGACAATTAATTGAGAAAGTAAGAACACCAGACAACTTCGCTAAAAGCGTTGACGGTAAAATAGAAATCTCAGCTTATAAGAATATGATCTATATAAATGACGATGGAGTTGATAGATTTATAGCTGGAAATCTATCTAGAGTTCACAATGTTTTATCTTTAAAGTTTGAAGAATCAGAGTCCAGAATTTATATTTTAAATGAAAACCAAGAAAGACAAAGAGAAGTTCTATCGTATAAGTGTAATATTTCTGGAAATGTATCTCCTATTCGTAGCTTAGAGACGAGAGAAATTGAAAATGCAACGAGTATCTCCATTGAAGATAATTATATTCATGTAATATCCTCTACACACGACTGGAAAAAATCGTTTAATAAGAATGCTGACCCAAATGGAAAGAAAGATGAAAACAGTTCAGGAGTTTTAAGAGAGATTTCTGGAAGCTTTGACTAAATGCCTCGAGTTCTATCGAGGCTTATTATTAATCTGATTTATGCTAATCCTAACCAACGTCTTAACCAATATGGAAGATGACTGTAGTCTGGCTTAACCGGTGGTTTAACTTCTTCTTCCTCTTGGACTATTGAAGAGAGTTCTTTGATATTTGTTATTAAGGTAACGTCTTCACCTCGACCAGAGTTACTTCCAATGACATTTGAAACTTGACAACCTTGATTTGAACTCCAAACGTAGTCTGTGTCACCACGAACTAAGATCCCTTCGATTACTCCAGTTGTTGCATTAAAAACTGCTGATCCAGAATTTCCACCATACGTATCGAGATTAGCTGTAAAGAATACTGATCCAACTTTTCTGATCTTTGCACCAGCAGCGATTTTAGTAGGAAGTCCAGTTGGGTGACCGATAACAACTAATTTATCTCCAACTTTAGCTTTACCTGATGTTCTAAACTTCAGTGGTTTTCTATCTTCAACGACTTCTTCAAGTTCAATCAATGCATAATCATTTTGAGAACTTGAGTCTAAGCTTCTTGATATGATTTTTTTACACTTGTAAATCTTACTCTTTTCAACAACAACTTCATCTTGAGTCGAATAACTAACTTTATAGTCGAATACCCAAGAGTTACTCTTGCAGTCAGATTCAAAAGTAATGCAGTGGCCAGCTGTAACGATTTTATTTTTATCTACTAAAAATCCTGAACAGTTTGCAACTGTTGGTTGAGAGGCAAATTTTTCAGATGCACACTTCCCACCCGCTTCTAGACTTTTACCCACAAGAAGTGATTCATAACTATTAAGAGATTTTATTTTATAACTTGGAATCATGGCCGCTGTAGATTTAGATAATTCAACGTGCTTTTGATTTGTCGCCTCAAAAACATCAAGCCTATCATCCTCACCATAAATAACTTTGTTCGTAGCATTTGAATTCACTACAAAAAGTAATGCTAAAAGAGAGAGTGTTAACTTGAATGTTGTTTGGTTTTGTTTTGTCATCGATGGCCCTTTTTCCTTGGTTTCGTTTCCTGGGGTCCATATTTACATTTTGTAGAATTTTAATCAACTAATAGAAACTTACCGCAAAAGCAGTGATAATGGTCTTGTGTGGGGTCAAAGTGATACTATAGAAGTTTTTCAATGTAAGAGACAAGATGCTCTAGTCCTTTTTCATCTTCAGAGTTGAAATAGTTTAATTGTTCACTATCGATATCTAAGACGCCGACAACTTTGTTATTAATTCGTAATGGGATTACGATTTCGGAGTTTGATAAAGCAGAGCAAGCGATATGTCCATCAAATGAGTGAACGTCAGCAACGGTTAAAGTTTTGTTTTCGCTCCAAGCTTTTCCACACACACCTTTATCAAATTTAATTCTTGTACAAGCGACCGGTCCTTGAAATGGTCCAAGGACAAGTTCATCACCCTCAACAAAGTAGAAGCCTGTCCACAGAGTATTTAGGCTCTCGTGGATGAGTGCGATTGAATTCGAAAGGTTCGCTATTTTGTTTGTCTCACTTTCAGTGATAGATTTTATTTGGTTTAAGAGTGTGTCGTAATTTACTTTGTTCATAGTTTTCTTTCAATAAAAAAGCCCTCTTTATGAGGGCTCTATTAATAATTATTTAGATTTTTTGATGTCTTACTTTAGAGCCTGGAAATCTGTGATCTGATCCACGACCTAAGAAATTTGTTTGAATTTTTCTCATTGATTCAAGTCGTCTTTCGGCTAGCAGGTCAGTTGCCTTGTTAACAGAAATATTTTCTTTTTCACTTAGTGCAAAGATTGCCAAAGTAGTATCATAAATCTTATCGATCATTCTTCTAGACTTATCATCATTCCAACCTTCAAACTCAATTGAGACATTCATGAGACCACCAGCATTAATTAAATAATCCGGAGCATAAAGAATACCTTTCTCTTTAAGGATATCCCCGTGTCTATCTTCTTTAAGTTGGTTATTGGCAGCACCGTTAACAATTTTACACTGTAGTCTGTTAATCGTGTCATCGTTTATGGTCGCACCTAAAGCGCATGGAGCATAGATATCTACCTTTGCATCGTATATTGCATCAGGATCGATAAATTCTGCACTTGGAATTTCTTGTTTGAATCTTTCGATATTATCTTCAGAGATATCGGTAAAAAGAATTTTACCGCCGTCTTCATGAATAAGTTTACCCAGTTCAAGACCAACTGATCCTACCCCTTGGATAGACACTGTCTTCCCACTGATACTCTTATCTCCCCATGTCTTCATAGCACTTGCTTGCATTCCTCTAAAGACTCCTAGGGCCGTATAAGGAGCTGGATTACCAGAACCACCGTGAGCTTTATCAATACCGCATACATAATTTGTTTCAGTATAAACATGATCAATATCTGTTACTGAGATATTTACATCTTCAGCTGAGATATATCTTCCATTTAGTGACTCAACAAATCTTCCGTAAGCTCTAAAGAGTGCTTCTGATTTATCTTTTTTAGGATCACCAATAATTACAGCTTTACCACCACCGAGGTTTAAGCCAGAGATTGCAGCTTTATATGTCATTCCTCGAGAAAGTCTAAGTACATCTTCAACAGCTTCAGCTTCAGAGGCGTAGTTCCACATTCTTGTCCCACCAAGTGCTGGTCCAAGAGTCGTATCGTGAATTGCCACAATCGCTTTTAGGCCACAAGAAGGTTCACTAAAGAAGACTACTTCTTCGTGTCCCATTGAATAAAGTGTTTCAAAACTTAGCATTTAGACTCCTTATAAGGTACAATTTCGCTAGAGAAGTTATAATTTTAAATAGGTGAAAACTGTATGCCCATTGTGTCATTTAAAGATAAATCAGAGACTTTTGAAATCGAGGAAAATGCGATTCTTTTCGATGCATTAGACGATGCTGGTGAACAACTACCACATGGTTGCCTAGCGGGTTCGTGCGGAGCTTGTAAGGTTGAGATAACTTCTGGAGCTGAAAACTTAAAAGCCCCCTCAGAGATTGAGAAAAATACCATTGAAGCTATTAAACAGAACTATGAAAGAATGAATGGAGCTGGTTCAGCAAAAGATAAAATCATCAGACTATCGTGTAGAACTAGAGTACTTGGGGATTTTGAATTCACAAAGTTAAAGTAATTAATTTATAATCTCTTTTGCTGCTTCTAGATCCTCAAGAATTGCATCTCGAGCATCATCATCACTTCTACTCGTTATATATCTTTCACCATCTGTACTTTCAATTTTTACTTCTTCAATTTCTTTATCTACTACTTTTAGAAGATTAAAAGAGAGCCCCTCCCAAAAAAGAATATTTCCCGTTTGTGGAAAGTTATTTCCTAACATATCTAGAAGAAACCCTCTTAAAGTTGAGTAATTATCGTTTAGAGGAATTTCTATATCGTATTCATTTTTTAAATCTCTAAGACTAATTTCAGCAGGAACAACTAAACCGTTTTCTAGCTGGTGCTCAGAAAGTTTAGGGATACCATCGTCTTCGTCATCGTGCTCATCTTGAATTTCACCAAAAATCTCTTCCATAATGTCTTCAAGAGTCACAATACCTACAACGAGGCCGTTTTCGTCTTTGACCAAAGCTAAGTGAACCTTCTTTCTATTCATATGATCAAATACAGACTGAATTTTCATGTGCTCATAAACAAAAAATGTATCCTTTAAATGGTCTTCAACGTTAAACTTATCTCTATCTTCAGGTTCAACAAAAGATATATCTTTTACGTGAAGAAATCCTAGAACAGAATCGAGGTCATCGTCTGTTACAGGATAACGACTGTGAGCAACTTCTTTAACGAGATCTATTACTTCTCTAAAGCTTGCTTCTTTTTTGATTGCATGAACCTTGGTTCTTGGAACCATAATGTCTTTAACTTTAATCATTGGAAATTCAAGAATGGAAGTTAGAAGGTCAATCTGCTTAGAGTCTATAGTCTTTTCTTTTTCGGCTTCGTTGACTAGGAATTCAATATCATCTTTAGTTACTAGTCTTTCAGAAAGCTGAGCATTTTTACCAAGAACAGCTCCAATAACAAACATAAAGATTTTTACTATTGGAAACATTGCATAGTATAAAAATTGAAGAAGTCTAATTATTGGAAGGGCCAAACGTTCAGCGTGATTTCTAGCAAACGTTTTAGGAATGATCTCACCAAAAATAAGGATCAAAATAGTGGTACCACCAACAGAGTATGAGATCGCATCATCATCAAAATAGTTTTGAGCAATAGTAGTTGCAAGAGATGCTACAAAAATATTTACGAAGTTATTTCCAATTAGAATAGTCGTTAGAATTTCAGATGGCTTTTCAGCAAGAAACCTAAATGCGTTAGCTCGACTTCCACCTTCTTCAATTAGTTGTTTAACTCTTTTTGCTGGAATACTTATCAGGGCTGCTTCTGCACCAGAGAAAATCGCAGAAAGGATAATTCCGGTAATGAAGATAATTATATCTTGAGATTGAGAAGTCATCTAGAGACTCCCAACATTGATTTTAAATAAAACGGGTGTGTTTTCTAGGATTAAATTTTCTGAGGGGGGCTCTATGGTCCATCTCCTTGTAGGTTAATAAAATTGAAATAAATCATATTTCCGTACTTAAGTATAGCTCAAAAGAGTATTTCAGTCTATTGAGATGTTACTCTGCGACATCTGTTAAGTAACCGTTTTTATGAGACTTAATACTTCTTCAAGAAAGGTTTGATTAGCAGGAGGGATTAAAGGCCAATATTCTGATGGATCGCTGTACCAATAGTCTAAAAACTCCTCGCTATCCGCGTAGCTAAATATATTTAGCCTTATTGTCTTAGAGACTTTCACATCGTCATAAACTTTTACCAATTCAAGCTTTGAAGGAACCAAGATAATACCGGTCTCCTCAAATGTTTCCCGAATAGCAGCAGCTTTCGGGTCCTCTCCAGCTTCAATCTTTCCGCCTGGAAATTCTAAAAAGTCGTTTAGTTCATCTTTTGAATTTCTTTTTTGCATCCAAAGCTCTAGAGAATCTTTAAATCTAAAGGGTATAACAATTGCAACATTTATGATTATCACTTAAGTATTTCACTAGCAGCCATTGAAGCTAACTGTTTATCCCCAGAAGCCACAGATGTCTTTATTAAAGAAGTTAAATTCTCAAATAAAACTTTCCTTCCACCTTCCGATTTAGCTTCTTCAACTATTTTATCAATTTTCTCTCTTGCCTCTTTTCCACTTTCTACAATTTTAGAACTAGATATATCTAGTTTTTTGTAAAGTTCTTTAAGCGTATCCTCATCAAGAAGCCTGACATCAATGAAGTTGGTCTGACCAGGAATCTTTATAAAACGAAGCTCATCTTTATTATTTCCTACAAAAACAGTATCAATTTCGTTTGCTTTTGCTTCCATTATCTTTGACAAGATATCAGAAGGCGCGACATCAAGTTTTATAAAGTTTGTCTGCCTGTTAACTTGATCATTTACACTTTTGACAACATCATTCAACTGAGCCCCAGCCTGATTAGCAAATCGGCTCTGGCGAAAGTTTTCGCTATTCGACCCTACAGGGTTGTTAACCACACTGGAAGGTTTACTATCGTATTCTTTAACCTGTTCCTCATATCTCTTATCTGCAAGCTTTTGGTTTTCTTTATCCAAGAAGTCTAGATTCTTTTGAGTGCTTGCAATTTCCTCTTTTATCTTTTTCTTTTGGTCTTCAAGTTCACCGGCTTTTCTTAGTTGCTCAGCTTTTTTTGCTTCTGCAATCTTTTTTTCTAGTTCAGCAAGCTGTTTATTTAATTCATCTAGTTTATCTTGCTCTTTCGATTTATCTTTCGTTAAGGCTTTTTCTAACTGATCTACTTCAGAGTTACCTGAGACGAGGTCATCTATTAGTTTTTCTTCTGAATCTAACTGCTTTACTTCTTTTATGAACTGATTTGGGTTAACATAAGATTGTACCGCTTGTGACTGTGTGACTTCATTTTTAATTTCTTTAAATTCTGTTACTGGTAAAGACTCAGTGGTTGAAGTACCTGCTAATCCAGATGATGGAATTATTCCAGAAGTTTTTACCTTTCTCTTTACTTCCATTTCTCTCAAAATAGATGAGGGGGATATACCTTGTGATAGCTTTTTTGCTATTGAGTCTGGTAAGTAAGTAACACCACCTGATCCTTCGTTTTCGATATAGCCTTTCATAATATTTTCATGAACGACAGCTTCGTCCGGTTCTTCTCCATAAACATCATAGTTAACATGCTCTTTCGCTGCATGAACTTCAGCACTGCCTTCACAAAACAAATCTCCTTCGTAATCAAGAAAGTTTACCGATTCAACGTAGCGACTATTATTCATTTCTTCAGATAACTTCTTTCGAAATAAGTCAGACATTTCTGATTTTGAAATTTGTCCATATTCATATGACTCTTTTGCACTTAGAGGTTTAAACATAACGCCATCGTCATCTCCCCCTACAAGAGAGTTAACTTCGCAGCTCATTTTTCCCATTCCTAAAATTTCAGATTTTTCAATTTTTGAAAGATCACCACCAGAAGAATGTATTTGTTCAATTCTCTCATCCATTAAGTTCTTAATTTGCGAAGGCTTAATATTATTTACTAAAGTATCCATACCTTGATTGGAAGAGCAAGCTGACTCAGCAAGTTCCTCAATATATGAAGAACATTGACCTTCATATTCTTTCAAAACTTCTTTGTGATTATTAAAAAGCTCTTTTGGAGAAAAATGATCACTATTAACAACGAGCGAAGCTACAGAAGCGCCCTCGGGTTTCTTATCTAAAAACCGACAAAACGACTCTCCACTATGCAATGCCATTCTAAGTAAAGGATCCGCTTTTCGCATCTTATCTAAAGCTGCTGAAGCCAAAACCATATTGGATAGTCCACGCTGTCTACCTGTTTCCTTATTTAACTTGTCATTGACTGCGTTCATGACACCTTTTAATTCTCCATTCAACATCTGTTGAGCAAAAATGATTTCAAACAGAGTATCAACCGAACCATCTTCCTTTGCAGATCCTGCACAGAACTTACTAATTGTATCAGTTTTATTAATCGTCTCATCAACAAGTGTTAATGTTAACCCTGACAAAGTAGCCTCATCAGGATTTATAGTCGGTGCATACATCTCATTCATTAAGAAATATTGATAAGCATCTCTTGAACTAAAACTTTCTTTACAGCTTTTAGATTTAATTTTTCTCGTTCCATTTTCAAATGAATCTTTCAGATTATCTATAGACCAATTGTCACCCATGGAATTGAGAGCCTTAGATATTCTCTTTCTTGCTTCTAATAACTTTGTTTCATCATCTCCACATTTTCGCCTTATAGAAGACTCAAAGTTTTTTTGTTCGAGACAGTTTTGAGAATTATTTTCCTCATCGGCAAATTTACTTCTTGAAGCCTTAAGGTCAGCTATGTTTTGAGCTGCAGCGAGTGCAAGTTGAAGTTTCCCTTCAACAATCTTTTCGTAGTAAATTCCTGCTATTTTTTCCTGTGCTTTTTGATAACCGCTAGAAATTTCTTCTGCACCATTATTTGAAAAAGAAAACTTCTCAAGACATTTCGAGCAATTCTCGGAACTACCAGAAAGAGATGTTATGTCCCTCGAATATACAAAAGAGAATTGATCGAGTAGTGAAAACGTTTGATCATTCGAGTCCCCAGAGTGATCCGTAACTTTGTTTGGCAACCTGGAACAACTCTCACCAAAAGTTCCATTTAGATCAAGCCTTGTTTTACATGTATCTGAACTTTCAGTCATTGATGTTTCGCCAGCTGATGAATTTTGACTATCTTTTTTTCCATAAAGTTTCAGATCATTCTCCAAATTGTTCTGACCTAATCCTTCGTTTATAAGTAACCTGTTTAGTCTTTGTGCACTTTTATGAGTTAATATTTTTACAGCAGCATCTTCACAGGCTTTTCTAATATCTTTAGAGCTACTATTCTCATCAGTCTTAGAGTCTACAATTTTCATTATCTCAAAAAAGTTAGAACGATCATTTTCGCTTATTTCTAATTTTTTCTGATCGCTTTGAGCCTCATGAGATTTTGACATTCCGCCCAGTGCTCCGCCTACTCCAGCAATAGTAAAATTCAAAGTTCTATCTACAGTTCCAGTAAAAAGATCTTTATCTTCAATTAAAGATCTTGCTGAGTTCTCTTTTAAAATTTCAGTACAAATTGTTTCTAATCCTTGCCCTGTACTATTGGTTGCCATAGCCGAAAAAGAAAAAAGAAATAATAAACTTAATAATACTTTCATAATATCCTCACGCTTCCCTATCGGAAGGTTTAGACTTTATGTTAAATGAAATTCGATTATTTTAGTCGGAATAGTCCAGATACTGCTTTAGGTATCTGTTATCTTTCACTTTTATGATGTTTTTAGTTTTGTTAGAATGCCCAGTAAAAGAGGCTATTTAGTCGATAAATCCGTCTTTATGAAGAAACGTAATATCAGGAAATTGGATATGTTCGGGAGCATCGATAATAGTATTAAAGACATAAATAAAATCTTCGGTTGATAACATCTTATCCACTTCAAGGTCTTCGTACTTAAACCATAGTGGAGTATCGACTGCTCCAACATAAAAGTTAGCACGTCTAATTTTATATCTACCCCACTCTTTTAAAATGGTTTCAATAAGTCCACGCTTACCAAATTCTGTTGCCGTGTAGCTCACTGTATTTGGATAGGAGTGCTTAGAGCTAATAGACTGAATGTTTACACAAGTTGTTTCATCTTCGATAATAAAGGGCTCAAAATACTTATATAAATAGAATGAACCAAGAAGATTTGTTTGCAGATGGTCCATGAATTCAGAACCTGAAGTTTCAGAGAAACTATTCATGTCACAGATGCCTGCATTGTTGATGAGAAGATCAACAACTTCAGTTTCTTTGTTAATTTCGTTGTAGAATTTTATAACTGATTTTTCATCTCTTACATCGAGTTCGAGATCAATAAAGTTATCGTGTTCGATATCTGATTCAGTTCTTGAACCACCAAAAACCGTAAAACCTCTTTCGAGCAATGAAGTGGCCATGGCCATTCCAAGCCCAGAAGAGGTTCCGGTAACTATAGCAATTCTATCTGTACTCATCTACTTAGCAATACCAACGGCTCTAGTTTCTCTAATTACTGAAACTTTTATCGTACCTGGGTAAGACATCTCTTCTTCGATTTTTTTAGCGATATCTCTTGAAAGCATTACTGTTTGTTCATCAGTTACTTTTTCATTCTCAACTAGAACTCTTATTTCTCTACCTGCTGAAATTGCATAACTTCTGCTAACACCTTCAAATCCGTTTGCGATATTTTCAATATCAGTAACTCGACTTACATATGATTCTTTAAGGAACTTACGAACACCTGGACGAGCACCACTTAATGCATCAGCGGCCATTACAAGGTGAGCAAGAACTGTTTCTGGTTTAACGTCTTCATGGTGAGCACGTACCGCGTGAACGATATCTGGATCTTCTCCATACTTTTTAATAAAGTCTGCACCAACAACGGCGTGAGATCCCTCAGCAGAAGCATCGATAGCTTTACCGATGTCATGAAGTAGACCAGCACGTCTTGCTTGTTTAACATTCATTCCAAGTTCAGCTGCCATTGCACCACAAAGGAAACCAACTTCTAATGAATGTTGATACTGGTTTTGCATATATGAAGTTCTGTAATTAAGAGCTCCTAGCATTTTTAAAACTTCTGGGTGAAGACCGTGAATACCGATTTCCATTTGAGCTTTTTCACCTAATTCACGAAGATTCAATTCCATCTCGTGTTTTGCTTTATCGTGAAATTCTTCAATTTTTGCAGGGTGGATACGGCCATCGGCAATAAGTTTTTCAATCGTCATTCTAGCAACTTGCTTTCTAACAACATTGAAAGAAGATATAACAACCATTCCTGGAGTATCATCAATAATTAAATCAACACCACAAATTTGTTCAAATGCTCTAATATTTCGACCTTCTCTACCAATGAGACGACCTTTAATTTCATCACCAGGAAGCTCAACTGAGTTGATTGTTTGTTCTGCAACAAACTCTCCGGCGAATCTTTGAAGAGCGATTCCAAGGATTCTTTTTCCTCTTTTCTCAGACTCTTCTTGGGCTTCTTCTTCTACTCGTGCGATCATTTTAGCGGCATCTACTTTTGCCTCTTCTTCCATCACGCTCATAAGCTCGCGTTTTGCTTCATCTTTACTCATTCCTGCAACAGATGTGAGTTTGTCTGAAATCTCATTTTGACGGGCAATATACTTTTCTCTCTCCACTAAAGTTTGCTTAGCTTCGTTATCTAATTTTTCTTCTTTTGCTTTTAATGCTTCAAGTTCTCTGTCTTTTGCTTCGATTTTTGAATCGAGAGAAACTTCCTTTTTAGTAAGTCCTCTTTCTTGATCGTGAAGAGCAGATACTTTTTTCTTATACTCTTTATCTAATTCATCTTTTTCATCTTGAATGATTTGTTTAGAATCAAATTTTGCTGATTTTTTTATCTCAGTTGCTCTTTCTTTTGCTTTTTTAACAATCTGATGCGCTTCTTTTTCACTTTCAGCAGTAAGGTTTTTAACCTTTCCCATTGAAATAACGTAAGCGATCACACCACCAATAACGAGCGACAAGAGCGCTGCTAATATAGTTTCTGTAGTCATTATTTACTTCCCCTTATATATATTTCTTTATTTGTTATTAATAAATCTACTTTTATATCGTTTTCATCTACTTGTACTTCATCTGTGATTTGTTCATCAAAACAAACACCTATCTTTAAGCCTTTAAAATCTGCAAGGTACCTATCATAGTACCCAGCACCTCTTCCCAGTCTATTTAGCCTTTTATCAAATAAAAGCCCTGGAATGATTAAAACGTCTGGTATTCCGATGCTTCTTACAAGGGCATCATCAACTTTTAAGTTTAGTTTTTTTTCAATTAAATCATCATAACTGACTTCGACAAAATCCATCTCAGTCTCTGATTTTATTGTTGGTACATATATAGTCTGACTCAAGAAGAAATCGTCTACATACCAAAGACATTCTTTTTGAATGGGACTAAACCCACCGATACTAAATGAAGAGGAGTTTTTTAGAATATTTTGTAGATGCTCTGCGAGGTTGAGGGATAAAGATATACTCTTTTCCAAAACTTTTATATATGAGATTTTATTTAGTAGATGCTTAGCTTCTTCTCTTTGAATCTCTTTACTCACAAGCGCACTATTTTGTTTTATTTGATTGCATTGATCCTGGAGAGACTTCTTCGATAAAACTTAAAGCTTCATTTACACCAGCTTTTAATGAGAAAATATTCTCTTTATACTCTGTTTCAATTTCACTTTTTTCCGAAGCAAACTTCAAGGCCATAAGAACTGCAACATCAATATCTTTGAGCTTAGAGTTTTGTAGTCTCATCTTCTCGATTTCTTTGTTAACAATTTCAATAGCTTTTAAAGCATTATCTCTTTCGGCCTCGTCCTTTTTAATGCGGACGTTACAACCTAATATATTATATTCTAAACCTTCATTGTGTACGGTCATAACAAAAGAATAAATGACATCTAGTTACAAGTCAATGCGCATGAGGAGTGACTTAAGCTATACCAAGCAGTGCGTCTAGGTATAAATCAAGATCAAAAATATTGATATCATCAACCGACTCTCCTACTCCGATATAAACGATTGGAACTTCCAATTGTTTTACTATTCCCACAGCAGATCCAGCTTTAGATGAGCCATCACACTTGGTAAATATAAGTCCTGTGAGATCTAGGGTTTTATTAAATTCTTCAGCTTGTCTTAGAGCGTTTTGACCAGTTATAGCATCGACCACTAAAAGTGTTTCATGAGGCGCAGTATCAATTACTTTACTCATTACTTTTTTAGTTTTTTTGAGTTCGTCCATTAAGTTTGACGCTGTATGCAATCTTCCTGCTGTATCGATAATACAATAATCAGCATCCATCTCTTTCGCTTTTTTAACTGTATCAAATGCAACTCCACTTGGGTCAGCGCCCTCTGGGGCCTTAACAATCTCTACTCCAGCACGATTGCACCACACCTCGAGTTGTTCCACAGCTGCAGCTCTAAAAGTATCACAAGCACCTACAACAACCTTTGCTCCTTGAGCTTTTAGTTTCGTTGCAAGCTTACCAATAGTTGTCGTCTTTCCAGCACCATTGACACCTACAATCATTATGACTTTTAACTCTCTATTATTTTCATCAAATTTATAGAGGTCGACATTAACTTTATCTTGGATAGAGGCCATCTTTCCTTTTAAAAATCCCTTGATAAAAAGTATGAACTCCTGAGTGTTCTTTTCTCCAGTTTTAGAAAATGCTTTTAACTCATCAAGTAGTTCTTCAACCATTGATGGAGACAGATCAGCAGAATATAAAATTTCTTCTATTTGTTCGAATTGCTCTTCTGTAATGTTAGTCGATCCTAAAATCGCTCCAACTTTACCCCAGACATCATTTCTAGTTTGAGAAAGTCCCTTTAAGAGTCTGTCACTCCAACTAGCTTTCTTTTGAACAGGTTTTTCAACTACCTCAACTGGTACTTCAATTGGAACTTCAATTGGAATTGGAACTTCAGCTTCAGGAGCTAAAACTGGCTTAGGAATAAAGTCTTCTACAGGAGATGAGGTAAGTTCTTTTGCAACTTCAGTTGCAATTTTTTTATCTTTTTTTAATGTCGCTTCATCATTATCAACTGTAGATTTTGGATTTTTAAAAAGATTAAATACCGAAATAAAGGCGAGAATAAAAATCCCACTTATGCCCATCCAATCGTATAGATTTGGAATGTCTGCTAATCCTAAAATTTCTGCTACTTGAGCTGCGTATTGATTCATATGACCTTCAGTAATTGTTATTAGTCTGGGAAATTAGCATCATCAATATGGATTTTAAAGAAATTCCAAATTATTTTAGCTGTAGCGCCCCAAAGTATCACCTTAGAGTCGTTGTCTGGATTCTTCTCTAAGACTTCTGACTTAGGTATCGGACAGAAATAGACATCATAAGTTCGACCTCTGTGCATGCTCCCTCTACTCCAGTGATTCGTATTAAATATATATTCAGCTTTCGCCAAATAAGAATTATTCCATTCCCCGTTACTTTCAACGCTATCTATGAACAGCTTCGGATCCATATCTATACATGAGACCACAGGATAGATTCTTCGAAGCTTTGAAGTAACTACAGGTTCAAGCACAGTTAAGTCTTTTAGTAAGTCTGAGCTCATGCCCGTCTCTTCTTCGAACTCTCTTTTCGCTGTTACTAGGGGATGTATTTCATTTGGATGTTTATGACCACCAACGAATGCAACTTGCCCAGCGTGTGAGGGCATCGTGTCACTTCTCAAAATAAGAAAGATATAGTCTTGCACAAATACAAAATTTACTGCACCGACCCATTCAGAATCTTCATTATATTGATAAATTGCATCTTTTCTTAGAGGATAGCGCATGATGAGTTTAAAATATCAGTTTCAATTTATTCAGGCCATGAGAAATCATTTTAACTCTAAAGGATTCTTAGATGTCCTCACTCCACCAGTAACTGAAAATCCTGGGATGGAGACACATATTCATCCCTTTGAGTTGTATTCAATCAATTCGGGAAAAAGAACAAATAAGTTTCTTCATACCTCACCCGAGTTTTTTATGAAAGAACTTCTAGCAAAAGAAGAATTCGATAATATTTTCACCATTAATTACTGTTTTCGAGATGAACCAAAGTCACCTATTCATAGACCACAGTTTCTTATGTGTGAGTGGTATAGAAAAAATGAGCAGTACGGTGTTATTAAAGATGACGTTATTGATTTAGTAACGGATCTTTCAAAGAAGTCTAGAGAACTTGGACTGCCAGTAAAAGAGAGCTTTAATAAATCAGATTTCCAAAAAACCACAGTAAGTGAGCTTTTTCAGTCTATTTTAAAAATTCAGATTCTAGACTTTCTAGAAACTAAAGAATTAAAAAAACTAATTGAAAAAGATTTTAAAAATGTACCACTTCCAATAAGTGATTGTTCTTGGGATGATTACTTTTTTCTTCTTTTTTTAAATGAAATTGAGCCTGTGATTGCAAAAGAGAAAGCTATATTTATTGATGAGTATCCAGCACCACTAGCCGCTCTTTCAACATTGAAGCCAAGTGACGCTAGAGTCTGCCAAAGGTTTGAGCTCTATATACGAGGAGTTGAAATTGCAAACTGTTTCAATGAATTGACTAACTTCAAAACTCAAAAAGATCGGTTTAGTTTTCAGGCCAAAGAGAAAAAAGAAATATATAACTACTCTTTACCTAATCCAAAGCGTTTTTTAAAAGTAATAGAAAACGGTTATCCAAGTTCAAGTGGAATTGCTCTTGGAATAGAGAGACTCTTCGCCTCCCTTATCGAAACTGACAGTATCTTTTTCGATTAATTTTTTTGTAAGTAATTCATCAGTAAATGATTTTTCAAAATAATTTCAGACTTAATATGTTGAAAAGGAACTTTCTTTGCCCATCTGTAGTGGTATTGATCACTCGTGTTAGCTCGAGTCTTAGATTTCCAAAGTTCTGGGTAATTTGTTGCGAGCTCTGCTGAATAAACAGCATACCACCTATAAAGATCGTCAGGTTTTTTTGCAAGTACATCTACAAGTTCTAAACACTTTTCAGTAAGTAATCTTTTAAGTGACCAGAGATTTAGCTTTCTAAGACTCGCATCTTCGTAAGTTTTACGAAGATATTTTGGAGAAAAATATCTGACAAAATTTATTAAGGCATCACTTGGTATATCTTCATACTGCTCTAAGGCCATATATGTTTGGTCAAGAGTAACAGAGCGGTATACACCTTCTCTATTTCCACCTTGTTCTAAGACATTTAAAGATTTTAAAAGGTCACTTTGTTTTGGATTAGAATTTCTGGTTGCAAAATATAATTGATTTAAGAATTTGATTCTAAAATTTCTTTTTTCTTCGTTTGATAACTTGTTGTAGTCATCTCCTTGAGAGTAAACAGAACTAGTTTTATTATCATAGAAGTTTTCATTTTTAGCATCCAATTTAACTTCAGGTATCTGTGGAAGAGTTATAGAGTTAGAATTCTCAGTAGCTTTTGCACCCAAGATACTATTTGTTCTATCCATACCGAGCATCTTGGCCATTGGAGCTCTTAGCTTCTCTTTATACTCATCCAAGTCAAATGCGTAAGAATTGGTAACAACTAAGCTCAATAGAGCAGTTAAAATAACTTTATTCACAAGTATCTCCTTATAATATCAATATCATACCTCATTTTATCGATGTTTTCCTGGTGTAAAGTTTGCCTTCTTTAAACTGAAGCTCTGGAGTTCTACAATAGTATTGTACTCAAGGAGAGGCGAATGTTTGATTTTCTATTTAACAGAAAGAAATTTAGTAAGACTCTAGCAACGGAAGTAGTTGAAGAGACGGAAGTTTTATTTAATAAGATTTCAAAAAATCAAGACAACCAGTTCTCTGAAGTAAAAACAATACTTATGAACCTTACTCAAAAAGTCACTGAAATTGAAAATAGAATTGCCTCTAAAGAAATAAGAGACAAAAATACCTACGGTCATCTTCAGTATAAAATATCAGAATTAGAAACAGATCTTATATTTGATACTAATAAGAACTCTAAAGACAAAGACCAGTAACCCCTTCATTGACAGAATAATTCAACAAATGACAGTATTTGGACCAAATTTAACAAAGGTCCAAATATATGCGAATTCTTCTACTTTCTCTCACTTTACTTTTATCAAGTTGTATAGAGTCCGATAAGCTTCAAGGCTTTTGGGCTATGGAGCTTCAGTTACAAGGAAAGAGGATACCATTTACTTTAGAGTTCACAGACAAAGATGTGAAACTCTTTAATGCGACTGAAGTTATAACTCTAGCGACTAAGATCGATAAAAATAAGGTTACGATATCAATGCAAGGATTCGATGCATCCATAGAGCTTGATAAATCAGGGCCCGTTATGAAGGGATTTTGGATTAAGCACAACAGAACACCTGAATACAAATTGCCAGTATTAGGAATGAAGCTTGCTGCAACTTTGAAAGAAAATTTTAAAGAAGAAAAACTACTTCCAAAAAAGTGGAAAATGAAATTTGAGGGCAACGAAGATCCAGCACTATTAGTCTTTACTGAAGAAAAAAATCAACTGTATGCAAGTATCATCACTCAAACAGGAGACTATAGATTCCTAACTCCAAGAATCAAAGAAGACAACTTAGTTTTCTATGGCTTTGACGGAGCATACGCTTTCTATATAGAAGGAAAACTTAAGCCCGATTACTATTCGGGAGTAATGTATTCGGGTGCAACATCAAACACTAAATTTAGTGCCAGTCCGGATGAAAACTTTTCGCTGAAAGATCCTGAGCAAATTACCAAATATAAAAAGGACATTACAAAGTTATCTCTTCCTGTGCTTTCGGGAAGTAAATACTCTATTAAGGAAAATTTAGGAAAAGTTCAAGTCTTACAAATTTTTGGATCATGGTGTCCTAACTGTATCGACGAAACTAAGTTTATCAAAGGCTGGAAATCTAATAATAAAGACCTCGGTATTCAATTCGCACTTATTGCATTTGAAAGAAGTCCAAACAAGAAACACGCTTTGGTTCAACTTAAAAAAGCCAAGAAAACCTACGGAATTGACTACCCTATTATGATTGGTGGGTATACTGAGGAAGATAAGGTTTCTAATGTTCTTTCTGGACTTGAGAACTTTATTTCTTTTCCAACAACAATTTATATAGATAAAAAAGGTAAGGTTAGAAAGGTACTTGCGAGCTTTCAAGGGCCCGCAACTGGTAGGTACTTTGAGGACTTTTCAAGAAACTTTGATCTATTTTTGAAAAAGCTAGCTGCTGAATAGTGCTAGCTTACTATTTCACCGACAAGATCATAATCAAGAACTTCTGTGATACGTACCTTAACGATATCTCCAGACTTAGCATCTCCATCATTGATGATTACTTTTCCATCGATATCAGGTGCTTGACCCATGTGACGACCTTGAAGAAGTAATTCCGTTTCTTCATGAACACCTTCGACGAGAACCTCAATCGTTTTACCTAAAAATTCATTATTTAAGTCTCTAGCTATTTCTTTTTGAACTTCGTAGATCTTTTCAAATCTCTCATCAATCACTTCTTGAGATACTTTATTTTTAAGTCTTAATGCTGGTGTACCGTCTTCGTCAGAATATTTAAAAACGCCAAGATGATTGAACTTCATCTCTTTGATTCCCGTTAAAAGTTTTTCAAAGTCTTCTTCTGTCTCACCTGGAAAGCCAACAATAACAGAAGTTCTTAAAACTATTCCCGGAATCTTTTCACGAAGAGTTTTAACTTTTGATCTAATAATATCACCAGTAACTCTTCTATTCATTCTCTTCAGAACACCATCAGCAAAGTGTTGAATAGGCATATCAAGGTATTTACAAATTTTTGGATGAGTAGCAATCACATCCATTACATCTTCAGTTAAGTCATCTGGATAGAAGTAAAAAACTCTAACCCAGTCAATTTCATTAACTTCAGCAAGACTCTTTAACATATTATGAATGATTGGGTTTTTATTATCTACTTTTTCAAAACCTTCAAAATCTGAGCCGTAATCTGAAAAGTCTTGAGAGATTAAATTTAGTTCTCTTACGCCACTTTCACCAAGTCTAGTTGCCTCAACGACAAGTGAGTCAATTGTTCTAGAGCGAAGTTTTCCACGAAGAGTTGGAATTATACAAAAAGTACAATTACGATTACACCCTTCACTAATTTTCAACCAAGTCATATAACTTGGAGAAGTATTTATTCTTGGGTCAAATTCAGTGTGGATAAATTTCGGTATTTCTACAAATGATTTTTTCTCTAGCTTTCCTTCTTCAAATGCTTTTAAAAGAGGAACGATCTTGTTGTATTCACCTGTACCGATAAACATATCAACTTCTGGCATCTCTTGTTCTAGTTCTCCATAATATCTTTGGGCCATACACCCACTCATTACAAGTGCTTTACAGTTTCCAACTTCTGGATTCTTAAAGTCAGCAAGTTCAAGAACTGTTTCAATTGATTCAGCTTTAGCAGCCTCAATAAATGAACATGTATTAACAATTATAACTTCTGCCTCTTCTGGGCTTTGAGAAACCTTGAATCCATCTAGACCTAAATGACCTAACATTACTTCTGAATCAACTAGGTTTTTTGAACACCCCAGTGAAGTGAAATAAAGAGATTTTGTAACGAATTTTTCGCCACCAGAAATAATGTTTTCCATAAAGAGCCTTTGAATGATTTTGAGGTGTTATAGTTTTTGTGTTGCGATAAGTCTAATTTTAAGACTTCAATCAAGTAACTTTTTCAATGGAAAGATTCAAAAATGTTTAAGTTTAGGCTCCTGTGAATATTTAGAAAATATAATCTACAGGAACTGGAGTGAATTCGGTAACTTATGACAAAATGATGAAACTAATCCTCTCGGTAAAAGCAACCTGCAGATTTTTTATTAATCACACTGGCATCTAAAACCATATGGGCAACCTCAATCGAATTTCGAAGTCCTATAAGGTCGTCGTGTAGTTGTGCATGTCTGTAGAACTTATGGATTTCTTCATTCATTTCTCTGAACATCGCCCTCGCTCTCGCAAGGCGAGTCTTATTTCGCTTAAGTCCCAAGTAATTCCACATAGTCTGCTTAATCGTTTGGATATCCTGAGAGATGAGTCCAAGATCAAGCTCTTCACCACCAACTCTCCAGTCTCTAATTTTGGTCTCATCATAGAATTCACAAAAGCCTATAGAAGAGAAAATATCCTCAGCCGCACGGTAGCCAAAAGTTAATCCCTCTAGAAGTGAAGTAGAAGCCAATCTATTTGCTCCGTGGAGTCCGGTGTTGGCCACTTCCCCTACTGCATATAAGTGAGGAAGATTAGTTCTACCAAATAGATCTGTTTTAACTCCGCCACAGGTATAGTGAGCAGCAGGAACAACTGGTATCGCTTCTTTTGAAATATCAACTTTATGATCAAGGCAGTACTTATAAATAGTAGGGAACCTTTGTTCGATCCACTCTTTAGGCTTGTCTGATATATCTAAGTAAACACAGTCATTTTTTAATCTAATCATCTCAGCAAGTATTGCTCTTGAGACGATATCTCTTGGAGCTAGTTCTGCATCTGCATGATAGTTATGCATAAATCGCTCTCCCAGAGAGTTTTTTAAGATAGCTCCTTCACCTCTCACGGCTTCGGATATTAAAAAACGTCTGTTAACATTTTCAGAGAAAAAGGTCGTTGGATGAAATTGTATGAACTCCATATTCGATATAAAAGCTCCTGCTCGTTGGGCCATGGCATGACCATCTCCACGAGCACCTTCATTGTTTGAATTGTGCAAATAAAGAGCGCCAATACCACCAGTCGCAAGAACTGTTTTTTTAGCAAGTATTTTTTTTACTTCTCCACTATCTTGATCGAAGACATAGGCTCCTACTACTTGGTGGGGCTCATAGCGCTGTCTAATGGAGACACCATGATGATTTGGGGTTATTAAGTCAATCGCTGTATGCTGAGTTAAAAAGCTGACATTTGGAAATTTATCCTTATCGTTTAAAAAATTTAATAATGAAATTTGAATTTCTTTTCCGGTGTAGTCACCTTTATATATTATTCTAGCCTTGGAGTGAGCAGCTTCCTTAGTAAAAAGTAATCCATCTTTATCATCTTTATCAAAAGATGTTTTTGCTTTTTGAAACAGAAGTTCTTCTAAGATTTTTGGAGAATCGGCTTGTAAAATTTTAGCCGCAAGAGGGTTTGATGTCATTGCACTTGCTGTTTCAATATCGGAAATTAATGATTCATCATCTTTTGAGTAAATAATCCCACCTTGGGCCCAAAGTGTGTTGGTATCTTCTGGTTTTTTATCTCTCGTTATAATTGCAACACTCAGGTTCTTTTCAGCCAGTTTAATCGCACAAGACAGACCAGCAATTCCACAACCAACAATAAGGACATCATAAGTAGGTGCTTTCATAGTTTCTTTTGGTATTTCAGTGAAATATCCACATGAGGTGAATTATATGTTAGCGAACCACTACTAATGGCATCAACTCCATCAATGAGATATGACTCTAGAGAGTTTAAATCAATTCCTCCTGATACTTCGAAAGTTACTCCACTTTTTTTACTTTTTACGGCTTCTTTAACTTCTTCAGGTGAGAAGTTATCGAGCATTAAGTGACTGGAACCTGCGGCAACAGCTTGATCGATTTCGGCCAATGAGTGAACTTCTACAATTATAGGTGAATAGAATGAATTCATATCTTTAAAAAACTTTATTGCCTTTTCAACTCCACCAAAAAAAGACTTATGGTTGTCTTTAACCATCCAACAGTCAGCTTGTCCGAAGCGGTGGTTTTTTCCACCACCAATTTGCACAGAATATTTCTCTAGAGCACGGTGTCCAGGGGTTGTTTTTCTTGTATCTAGAATTGCTATGTTTTTTTTATTTGCAATATCTGTATATTTTTTCGTGTAAGAAGCAATTGAGCTAGATTTTTGTAAAAGGTTGAGAGCGATTCTTTCAGCTGTTAAAACGAGGTTAAAAGGGAGTTCAAAGTGAAGTGCAAAGTTGTCACTTTTTAGAACATCTCTGCCTTCATTTATCATGAACTCTTTATAATCGATGCATCCAGGAGTTAAATAATTAAAAGTTTCAAAGAAAAATGGAAGACCTGAAACAACAAGATCATCTTTAAATTTTAGCTGGCACGACACTGTGTCACTTGGTAGTGAATTGAGATAATGAAAGTTTCTTGAAAGGTCATCTTCTTTAAAGAAACCTGCTAAATATTCTTCTAGTGCTCTAGAATTTAAACTCATGACGTATCCTTTTGTGATATTTAGCATCATTTCAATTCCAAATCAACAGTTTGCACCGCGACAAGGTTCTGCAAATTCGATACGTTACTAAATCTAACTTATTAATCAATTTGAACAAGCTAACTGGTATGAACGTAATACTTATATTCATTATTTCTGCGGTATTATTGTCTATTCCAAATGAAATACCGAATGCTAGTAAAAAGATAAGTTTTACTAAAAAAGAAATTGAAAACTGGGAAGTTAACCAGAGGTCAGTACTAATAGCGACTCAAACAGGGAATAAAAAAAGCGTCCCAAAGCCTCTAATTGAAGTTTATAAACAATTTGGACTTCTGCACCTCATGACTCCATCAGGTATCCATCTCTCTTCAATTTTCCTCTTTTTCTTTATATTTATAAAAGGAAAATTTAGACTCCTAATATATTTACCTCTTTTGTTAATTTCCTTTTTCACACTTGGATTCTATTCTTTAAAAAGAATAATTTACTTTCATCTCTTTAAAATATTTATAAAAAATAATCAACTCTCTTTTATTCTAACCTTCATTTTGGATATAATGATTGGAGGATATACTCTTAGTCCTATGAGCTTCACGTTTAGCTTTCTTTGTTGGGGTGTGATTATTTTTTCTAAAACTAAAATCAGTATCTTTCTAAATCTATTTGCATGCCAGATGTTAATTTCACTATTCTTAGATCAAAGTATAAATTTTATGGGCCTAATTTTGAATCCCATCTTCACAGGATTATTTAGTAGCGTATTTCCGCTACTGAGCATTAACTTTTGGTTATTAAATCTAAACTGGCTGTATGATATTATAAATTTATTTATTAAAATATTTAATGAATCTTTAGTTTTCTGTTCTTATACTTTTGAGTTTATGAGCTTTACAGCATCAATTTCAGTAATTGTACTTTTCATGTTCTACAATTTAAAACATCCTCAAAAGAAGGTCGTTGCCTTGCTAATCTTTCTCCATCTGGGGCCGATGAAAGTAGAGAGCAGTTCCGAGGCATCAATGTCTTTTCTAGCAACTCATGAATCAAAGCATAAATTATTAAAGGTTACAAAATCTAAATATCATTACTTTAATAGAGTATGTACACGAGTTTTCAAGGAATCATTTTGGGATATAAATTGCAAAAAAAAAGCCCTCCGATATGGAGGGCCTGAACTTTATTAATTATTTAACTTTCATCTCAGAGATCAGTTTATCAAATGTTTTTTCCTCTCGGATAGCGTACATGATATTCCCTTTGATTTGCTCGTTAGACTTATAGTAAGAAGCAATTTGCTCTTTCTCCATTCCTGACTGAGCAGCCATTTCTTCAATTTTTTCGTCAAAGTCAGCATCTGTTGCCTCAACTTTATATTCCTTAGAAAGCTTATCGAGAATCAAACCAGATCTTACTTGAAATTCAGCTTTAGCAGTTACATCCATATTCCATTTTTCGAAATATGTTTTAACCATTTCTTCGTTAAAACCTTGTTGTTTTAAGTTTCCAGCTAATTCCTCTTGAACACTTTTCTTTTGAGAATCAATTAGTGCATTAGGAATATCAAATTTATTTTCTTCAATTAGTTTTTTAAGAATTTCTTCTTGAAGCTTAGCTTGAACTTCTTTTGATTTAGAAGAAACTAGTCTTTCTTTGTTTTTAGTATTGAAGTCTTCCGCAGACTCAAATCCTAACTCTTTTGCAAGTTCATCTGTAAGCTCCGGGACTTTCTTTTCTTTAAGTTCAAGTATTTCTACGTGAAACTTAACTTTCGCATTTTTAAGATCTTCTTCGTGATAATCAGCTGGGAAAGTTACTTCGATAGTCTTCTTATCATCTTTTTTAAGACCAATCATTCCATCTTCAAAACCTGGAATAAACTGTCCAGATCCGATTTCTAAAAGAAACTCTTGTGCCTTCATATTGTCAGGCTTGTCTCCGTTTTCTTTTTCACCTTCGAAGTTGAAAACTGCAAACATACCTTTTTCAATTTTTGTTTTTGCATCTTTAATCTCTACCATCTCAGATTTTGGCTCAAGATATTGCTTCTTAAGGTCTTCTATATCTTTATCAGTTACTTTTGCGTCATCTTTTTTGAATTCATATTTAGAATGATCCGCAAGTTTAAATTCTGGGAATATTTCAACTGTTGCTTCGAAAGAAACTTTATTTCCATCTTCAAAGTTTGTTTTACCAAAACTAGGATATCCGACTGCGTTTAACTTCTCTTCTTGAAGTGCTTTGTAAAATTCTTCAGATACAAATCTATAAAGAGCATCGTTCTGAGCTTGAGCTCCATGAACTTGCTTAACCATAGTCATAGGAGCTTTACCCTTTCTAAAACCTTTAAGGTTAGAAGTTAGTTGCTTCTCTTTGAGTACAGATTCAACTTGAGAAGCTAGATCAACTCCATCAAAGTTAAAGACAAGTTTTTTTGTACAGCCGTTGATATTTTCAATTTTATAAGACATTTGGACCTCATTTATTGGTTACGCGCGTTGCGTTTAATATTATTAAAAAAGTAGTTGAAAGTAGCTAGAATTACTCTGAAAGTCAAAGGAAAGCTTAAGAGATTAACCTCTAATAAACAACTGAGGTTTTGTATAATCCGCATGCTGGAGCGGTCATACCAAGCTTTTGATTTCCAGGTGACAACAGTTCCACTTCTAAGTCCTCTAGAGAAACTTTTCCTCTACCAACTTGCCAGATGGTTCCAACAATAAGTCTAACCATCTGTTTTAGAAAGCCAGACCCCTCGATTCGAAAAACGTAATGAGCAGGTAAAATACTGTGAAAGTCTAATTGGTGAAATTCGAGGCTGCACTTAAATATCTCCCTAACCGTTGAGTTAACTTGACTCCCTGTGCAATAGAAATTTTTAAAATCATGCTCTCCCTCAAATAGGACACAAGCACTTTTCATTTGATCAATATCTAACTCGTATGAAACATTGGGAATAAAATCTTTTTGAAAAGCATTGGGAGCACTTAAGTTTGAAAACAAATACATGTACTCTCTAGATTTCGCATCATTTGTTGGTCTGAAATCTTCTTTTGAATCATCGATATGTATAATTCTAATATCAGATGTAAGTATTGAATTGATTGCTCTTTTCAAGCTTTCTTTTTCAATTTCAAAAGGCACTTTAATTTTAACAATATGACCTAATGAGTGAACACCAGTATCAGTTCTCCCGGAACCGATACTATGAATATCTTCAGATTTAAAAATTATACTAAGAGCTTTTTCTAATTCATCTTGAACAGTTGGTGAATAATCTTTCTGTTTTTGCCAACCTAGGAAGCGACTTCCTTTAAACTCTAAATTTAACTTGTAATACTTAGATAGCACTAGAGTCTTGGTCCTCAATTTTATCCATACTTTCATCCCAATCAAAGATGCCATCAAATTTTTCTTTATGAGTAATAACATAAACAATTGATCCAACAACGTAGAGTGACATAATAATTGGAATCATAATTTCTTCATAAACAAAAAGAGAAGATGCAGTTATAAAAATAATAAAGAGAACTTTCTTTCTATTGTTTCTCACCCAAGGCGATCCTTTAAAAGAAGGAAATGGAACATTTGAAATCATCAGTAGTGCATAAAAAATAATGTATGGGCCTGCGATATATTTATTAACAAAAATTGTTGGATAGACGAGTGAAACTAAAATATAACTAAGCACAGCTATCGCTGCTCCAGGAATTGGTAGTCCTTGAAAGTAGTTTGATTCCACTTTAGAGATATTAGCATTAAACCTTGCAAGTCTAAGAGCTCCACAAAGTAAGTATAGAAAAGCAATCACCATTCCAAGTCTGCCAGATTCAGCTAGGAATTTGTTATAGAACATTATAGCTGGTGCGATACCAAAAGAGATTAAATCACTCATTGAATCAAATTGCTCTCCAAATGCGGAACTAGTTCCAGTCAGTCTCGCGACACGACCATCTACAGAATCAAAGATCGCTCCTAAAAATATAAACATACAAGCGTTATAGAACTCTCCGTTCATAGAAATCATTATTGCCACAAACCCACAACCAATATTCATAGCTGTAAAAATGTTTGGTAAAAAAAATGCAAATTTCTTATCGTTCATCATTATTTCCTTTGAATCCTGCCAGTGGTGTTGAACCCGACAAAACTTTCTCTCCATTACTAACAAGCTGATTTGACTCACCCGGTATTATGACTTCAACGAGCCCACCAAAAGGCAAGAAGCCAAAGTTAGAGCTTACTCTACCCTTATCACCTACCTTAGGCCAAATATGAGGTTTCCCACTAATCAGTGATCTATATATATTAATACCAACTCTACTTCCAGTTCTATTTACAAAGCTCAATTCTATCTTATCTACATTCTGTGAAATCTTATTACTTCGTCCCACTCTATGAACATTCTTTCCACCTTGAGTTTCAAACCGGTCAATCGTTGATGAAAAAGGAAAGTATAACCCAAAGTTACCAAAAGCCGGTGACGCAATAAGATATTTAACGTGATCTTTTTCAATTTCTATCGCTTTTATAGTACCCGTTACAGGTGAGACAACGATATCAATTGAGTTAGTAAGAGCATCTTTTACTAAGACTTTATTCTTTTTAAATAGAGATACAACAAAGGCTATAAGGAGTGACCAAAATATAAAAATTTTGAATGGAAGTAAAAATAAGATACAAAAACTAATAATTATCAATTTGTGATAGTTATTTGAATTTATAAAAAATCTTTTCATAAACCTTTGGCCTTTGTAAATTCCTGGTCTAGTTCTCTATAATAAAACAATTTCCTCTTATGTTTAGTATCAACTATTTTTTGAAAGAGTTCCTGAGACCTATCCCTTATTAAAACCTGAGTTTCGATAAAACTTTCATGCTCTTTATTTCGTCCAACGAACACAGGAATATCCGAATCTTTTATTTTTTCAGTTCCAATTTCTTTATCTAATAAATATTTTTGAGTCTTATCGCCTTCAAATTCGTAGAAAAAATATTCCCCTTTGAAAGCATCTGCATGCCAAAGACCTTTATCCATACCGAGTAGTGTAGGAACTTCAAATTGATAAAATGAGTAGATGTCTAGGTTTTGCCATTCAAAAATATCAGTGATTCCTTTTGAAACACGCATTCCGGTGTAGGAACCAGGTCCAGCAACCATAACGACACTAGAAAGATTTTCAATAGCCAAGCCCTCACTAACTAAAACGTTGTTAATGAGAGTGTGAATAATAGTTGAACTTTTTTTTTCTTTTGAAAACTCATAGGAGATCCATTCAAAGTTTTTGTTTAACAAACCGACGGTAACTCCAAATGTTGTATCTAAAAAAAGATGCATCTAGAAGAGTCTGGAGATGTCATTGAACAAGGAAACAAAGATCAAAAGGAATAACATAGACATTCCAATTTGCTGAGCTACTTGAACTTTCTTCTTAGATAATGGTCCACCATTAATTGCCTCTAAAATCAGGAAAACAATGTGTCCGCCATCAAGAACTGGAATTGGAAATAAGTTTATTAATCCTAAGTTAATTGAGATGATCGCCATCAGTCTCAAAAACATTGAAGCTCCAACATTAAAAGAATCTGATGCAACCTTTCCAATCGTAAGTGGACCACCAAGATTATTTAATGACACCTCACCAAGAATTAGCTTTTTAAATCCATCATATGTTTTAGCTATTCCGTCGATAGTTCTATGGTAAGCCATAATAAAAGCAGCACCAAGACCATCTGTTTTATACTCAACAGTTTTGAGCGGGAGAAAAACTATTCCACTTTGAACGCCAATTGCTTTGATCTTTTGTCCATCTCTATCAACAATCTCTGGTATAAGACTCTTTTGAACCTCTTTACCTTTTTCGAGGACAGTTACAGTTATTGCCTCACCATCTTTACTATTAACTACTTGATCTCTTAAACCATCGAAGCTTAGTATTGTTTTGCCATTAACTTTGGCAATAATGTCACCTTTATTTAATTTTGCTTTATCTGCAGCAGAGCCCATTAGAACGTTTTCAATAACAAGATCTCTAGGATAGTAGCCATTTTTCATTAATCTATTGAAGATATTTTGAGAATCTTGGGCATCAAATACGACTGCATTATTAAGATCAAGCTCAATATCTTCAATTTTTTTTAATTTTTCAATATCCGAAGAGATTGGAATCAATCTAAACGAAGTTCCAACTTCATCTTTCAAATTATCTAAAGAAAGGTAGAAGTTTGGTTTATCTGTTAATGAAATGAAGAACTGTTTTCCATTTTCATCTAATACGATAGGAGCTCTTAAACCAGATCGAATCTTAGAGAAATTTTGAATAAATTCGATACCGTTAGTATCAACTTTTAATTCAACATTCTCACCTCTTCTATTTACTGTGATTGATTTCACATTCGTATCGACCATATTTAAATCATCAAAACTCAATATATTAGAATCGTTTATTTTTTTAAGCACATCTCCTGATCGCAAACCTAAAGAGTAATAGTCAGAATCAACTGGTACGATACCAACTCTTGCTTCTGGAACTTTTTCTCCACCTATTACTAAAAAGAAGTAAATTGCGAAAGCGAGAATGAAGTTTGCAAGAGGGCCACCAAAAACAATCCAAAATCTTCTCCATTTAGACTTATGTGTAAAGGCAACTTTTTTTTCAGCTTCAGTTAATTCCGTATCGTCGAGAGGATTATCTCCAAACATCTTAACGTAACCACCAAGAGGAATAAGTGATAAAGCGTACTCAGTATCGCCCCATTTTTTTCTAAAAAGTTTTGGACCAAATCCAATTGAGAAAACTTCTACTCTTACGCCAGCAAGACGAGCAAATAGAAAATGTCCTAATTCGTGAAAGAAAACTAAGGGACCTAAAAATATCATAAAGTGAAAAATTTTCTCAGCGTAAACTAAAAGCATAACAACCTACATTTGTAACATTAGCCATAAATAAAGAGGTGCAACAAAAAGTAGACTGTCTACTCTGTCATAAACCCCGCCATGGCCTGGGATTAGATTCGAACTATCTTTGATATCGAATTGTCTTTTCATCTTAGATTGTACCAGATCTCCAACTTGAGAACAGGTGGCAATAAGAAAAAAGCAAACAAATATAAAGGGCGTTGGTACTTTAAGAAAAACACTCCAGTATACACCAGTAATAAAGACCGATGAAATAACTCCACCGACAAAACCTTCTACAGTTTTCTTAGGACTCACTTTTGGCCAAAGCTTTGTTTTACCAAAATTCTTCCCCCAAAACCAAGCTCCTGTATCAACAGAAAAATTAAGAATTACTAAACCTATCATTTTGAGTAGCCACTGCTTTTCATGTACAAGTGCAGATAAATTAATAAAGGGTATAAGAATAAGTAATCCTACTAAAACAGTATATTTTCCTAAGAACTTTTGGATTTTTAGAGAATCGTGTTTTGTGATAAATAAATAATAGATCAAGGCACCACTCATAATTAAGCCGAGGCTATTGACTCCCTTGGTAAGAGCATCAGAGTGATCAAAGAAATTAAAGTAGAAAAAGCCGGCCACAAATGTGGATATAGATACCATATAGCTTTTATTACTTCGGTTGAAGTTTAAGAAGTTTAAAATAAACTCATCTATGACAAAAAAACCAACGAGCCCAATAAATAGGATTGTTGCAGATTTCCCTATAATTAAACAAAGAGTAACTATCATTGCCAAAACTAATGCAGATACTATTCTTAACTGTGTATTACTCATTGTTTTCCTTCTAGTAGGTTTTTTGTTTTTTCTAAGCTTCCATCGTTATCTAAACTTCCAAATCGTCGATTACGGCTTTGAACATCATTAATAATAGCTTCAAATTGATTTGCAGTGAAATCGGGCCATTTAGTATCTGTAAAAAATAGTTCGGCATAGCTTACTTGCCACAAAAGAAAATTTGATACTCTCTTATCTCCGCCAGTTCGAATTAAGAGATCGACATCCCCTATTTCAGGTCGATAAAGATTCTCTTCTAATATTTTTTCATCAATAACTTTTCCAGGTGATTTTTCAATATGATGGTTGATAGAGTTTATTATTTCTTGTCTACCACCATAGCTAAATGCGAAGGATAATTTTAACCCTGTATTATGAATAGACATTTTTTTCGTTTCTTCAATAATATCTTGAGTTGCTTGATCTAACTTAGAAATATCGCCTATAACTTCAAAGGCGATGTTATTTTTAACAATGGCTTTTTGTTCTTTTTTTAAAAATTTTTTTAAAAGTTTAAACAAAGTTTTTATTTCAATATCAGGTCTAGACCAATTTTCAGTTGAAAATGCATAAAGAGTTAAAGCATTAAGCTTCATATCTGATGCTTTCTCAACGATAGACGTTAAAACATTTGAGCCTCTGACATGTCCCCAAACTCGAGGTCTATGGCGTTCTGCTGCCCAACGACCGTTTCCATCCATAATGATTGCAATATGACGAAGACTAGATTTCATCAAACAGTCATCAAATCTTTTTCTTTGGCCGTCATCATATCATCTACTTGTTTAACATAAACATCTGTCACTTTTTGTATTTCTTCAGTAAATTTCTTTACGTCGTCTTCAGTGATTTCTTTATCTTTTTCGGCTTTTTTTACAACTTCATTTTGATCTCTTCTAGAGTTTCGGATTGAAATTTTTGCATCCTCACCCATTTTCTTTATACTTCTTACCAAGTCTTTTCTAGTTTCCTCGGTTAACGCTGGAAATTGAATTCTTATTAAATTCCCATCATTACCTGGGTTAAGACCAAGATTAGAATTGATAATAGCTTTTTCTATATCTGCAATAATTGTTTTATCAAATGGTTGGATTTGTAGAAGTCTAGCTTCTGGTGTAGATATTTGTCCAACTTGCTTGAGTGGCGTAGGTGTTCCGTAATAGTCGACATTCACACCATCGAGCACACTTGCATTTGCTCTTCCAGTTCTAACTTTTAAAAATTGTGTTTGAAGAGACTTTATTGATTTTGTCATTTGCTCTTCTAATATTTTCTCAATTTCGTTCATCATTTTAAAGCTCCTCTATTTTTTTAGGGGACGAGTTACCAATGTCCCTACTGTTTTACCTTCAACTACCTTTTGAATATTTCCAGCTTCAAACATATTAAAAACAATTATGTCCATATCATTGTCCATACAAAGACTAATGGCAGTTGAATCCATTACACTGATGCCTTTATTTAAAACATCAATATAGTTTAAAGTATTAAATTTCACAGCGTCGTCATGCTTCATTGGATCTTTATCGTAAATACCATCGACTTTTGTCGCTTTCATAATGACTTCAGCATTTATTTCATTTGCACGAAGTGCAGCTGTAGTATCAGTTGTGAAATAAGGATTTCCGGTACCCGCAGCAAAGATAACAACTCTTCCTTTTTCAAGGTGTCTCATAGCTTTTCTTCGAATATAAGGTTCTGCAACTTCTTGCATGTGAATCGCCGACTGAACTCTAGTAAAAACACCGCGTCTTTCAAGTGTATCTTGAAGTGCTAGACAATTAATTACTGTTGCCATCATTCCCATATAATCAGAAGTTGATCTATCCATGCCTTTTGTTGCACCCGCGACACCTCTGTGAATATTTCCACCACCTACAACGATGGCAATTTCAGTTCCAGTTTTATGAAGCTCAGCAATTTCTCCAGCAATTGTCGTTAACATTTCACCATCAATCCCAAAACCTTGGTCTCCAGCTAATGCCTCTCCAGACAATTTTATTAATACTCTTTTATACTTCATGAACAATCCTCATACTAAAAAGGGACCCTAGTGGGTCCCTCAGTATTTTTTAAATAATTTTCTTAGCCTTTAGTAAGCTTTGCAACTTCGTCTGCAAGATTGTCTTCTTTCTTCTTCTCAATCCCTTCTCCGAGATCAAGTTTCGTAAAGCCTTTAACTTCCAGCTTCGCTCCAATTTTAGAAGCTACACCTTCAACTAGTTTAGCTATTGAAAGGTCTGGATCTTTTACAAACTTTTGATTTAAAAGACAAACTTCAGATGCAAGCTTATTCATTTTTCCTTTAATAATATTTGGAATCATGTTTTCTGGCTTACCTTGCTCTTTTAATTGAGCTTCATATACTTCAGCTTCTCTTTTCTTAAAATCTTCATCAATTTCATCTGCGCTTAAAAATCTTGGTGAAGCAGCTGCTGTGTGAAGACAAAGGTCATTAAGTAGTTCTTGGAATTCTGGAGTTTTTGTAGCTGCTGCATTATCGCAAGCAACTTCAACTAAAACACCGATCTTACCACCGTGAACGTATGAACCAACTGCTCCGTCACCAGAGATAGTTCTTTTTTCAAATCTTCTTACGTCGATTTTCTCACCAATTTTTAATGTTAATTCTTGAACTGATTCTTGAACAGTTGAATTTCCCATTTTTTCATTTTTAAGACTTTCAATATCGGTAGCTTTGCTTGTGATAAGAAAGTTTGCAATATCAGCAACAAACTTTTTAAAGTCATCATTTTTTGCAACAAAGTCAGTTTCACAGTTTATTTCAACGACAACACCAACGTTACCTTCAACAACTGCTCCAATTAAACCTTCTGCAGCAATTCTACTTGCTTTCTTTGCAGCAGCTGCTAAACCTTTTGATCTTAAAAAGTCTACCGCTGCTTCCATATCACCACTAGTTTCAGAAAGGGCTTTTTTACAGTCCATCATTCCTGCACCAGTTTTTTCTCTTAGTTCTTTTACTTCTTTAGCACCAAATGACATGATTCAATCCTTATAATTTATTAATTATTATTATTCACCTAACTTTAATTCAACGTCTTTCTCGTATTTTTCAAGAATTTCTTTTTCAAGGCTAACGTCTTTTACTTCACCAGTTTCTCTTTTTGCGCCTTTGCTACCTTCAGCAACAGCATTTGCAAAATATTCAGAGAACATAGTGATCGACTTAATCGCATCATCATTTCCTGGAACGATATAATCAACACCTTCTGGATCACAGTTAGTATCAACAACAGCAACAACAGGAATACCTAAAAGATTTGCTTCTTTAACTGCAATTCTTTCATTGTTAGGATCAACAACAAATAGAGCACCCGGAAGTTTTCTCATGTTCTTAATTCCACCAAGGTTTTTCTCAAGCTTAGCGATGTCTTTTTCAATTTTAGATTGTTCTTTCTTCTTAAGAAGTTTGAAGTCACCAGTCTCTTTCATTTTTTCAACTTTTCTAAGTTTATCAATTGATTGAGCGATAGTTTTGTAGTTTGTAAGCATTCCACCTAACCATCTGTTAGTAACATGAAAAGCACCACAGTCGATTGCATTGTTTCTAACAACTTCTGAAGCTTGTCTTTTAGTTCCTACGAAAAGAACAGACTTTCCACTTGAAGTAGTCTTCTTAATGAAGTCATAAGCCTTTTTGGCCATTGGTACTGTTTGTTGAAGATCGATGATGTAGATCCCGTTTCTTTCACCATAAACATATGGTTTCATTTTTGGGTTCCACTTGTGAGTTTGGTGACCGAAGTGTGCACCTGCTTCTAGCATTTCTGTTAAACTTAATTCCTTAGCCATGAATGTCTCCTTGGTTGGTTGTGTCGAATCGCTTGTTACCCCACGAAATGCGGGGACCATCCAAATCAAGCGATTAACGTTATTTATAGCTTAAATATTGTTAGTGTTTTTAGCATGAGCCTCTAAAAACGGCAAGAGAGAAGATTTTCTTCTCTCTTATTATTTGTAATTGAATATTTATTATTTTTTGGGTTACTCGGTGCGTCCAACTACTTTTCTTGGCTTAGAACCTTGGGCCGGACCAACGATTCCATTTTTCTCCATCTCATCAATAATATTTGCTGCTCGGTTGTAACCAACCCTTAGTGCTCGCTGCAGCATTGAAGCTGAAGCAGATCCTTTTTGCATTACTATCTCTATCGCTTCGTTGTAGACCGGATCATCACTAGTTCCGGATACAAATGTAGTTTTAACTTCACCATTCATATCTTCATCTTCACCGGTGTTTTCGATAAAGTTAACCGCGTTTGAATTAAATGCTAGTGGAATTTCAGAAAGCTTATCAACCAGTCCCTCAATCTCTTCTTCTTCTACGTAAGCCGAGTGAAGTCTAAAGAGATCGACTCCTTGTTTGAAGAGCATATCTCCTCGTTTCAATAGTTTTTCTGCACCGTACTGTTCAAGAATTGTTCTAGAATCGATTCCAGTTGTAACGGTGAAGGCTACTCTTGTTGGAAAGTTGGCTTTTATAGTACCAGTAATAACATCCGTTGAAGGTCTTTGAGTTGCAACAACTAAATGAATCCCCGCAGCTCTGGCCTTAGCGGCAAGTCTATTAACGTTTATTTCAATTTCTTTACCGGTTTTAGTTAAGATTAAATCTGCAAACTCATCTATTACACATACAATATATGGAAGTTCATATCCATCATCTTCTTGATCTTCGTAAAACTTTGTTATTCTGTGTAACATTTTTGGGTCGCACGATTTAACTTTTTTATTAAATCCTTCAATATTTTTTACGGCCATCTCTTTTAGAATTGAATATCTTCTATCCATTTCTTGCACAAGCCACAGCATAGCTATTGAAGCCATTTTCGCTTCAGTAATAACTGGCATTAGAAGATGTGGAAGCCTTTCGTATAGCGCGAGTTCGAGTTGTTTTGGATCGATAAGAACAAGCTTCAACTCTCTTGGAGATTTTTTAATTATTAACGATACTAACATTGTATTAATAAATACTGACTTACCAGCTCCAGTTGCACCCGCGACCAGCATATGCGGCATCGCTGCAAGATCAACGACTTTTGTTTCACCAAAAGCGTCTTTGCCCATCATAACGGGGAGCCTTAAGGTTGTGTTGCTGTAAGTTTTATTTTTAAGAACATCATCCAAATAAATGATCTCTCTAGGATTCCTTGGAACCTCAATTCCAATTGTTGACTTTCCTCTTAGAGGATAAACAATTCTTATAGGTACACCATTAAGTGCTAGCCCAATATCATCTGAAAGGTTAAGTACTTTTGAAAGCTTAACTCCCTCGCCAAGTTCTAACTCAAATGTGTCAACAACTGGACCTTTTAATACATTTATAATTTTTGCAGGAAGCTTAAACTCATTAAGTTTATCTTCAATTGCGGCCATTATCTTATTAAAGTAATGGGAATCATCACCTGTGTTATTAATGACTTTATTAGGAATTTTTATACAATCAACAAGATCCGAACTTTTAAAAAATGTTGGAGCTCTTTGAGGTCTTCTCACAGGCTTATTGGGATTCTCACCTAACTTAAACTCTTGTGACTCTATAAACTCTTCAGATTGAGCACCGTTTGGTTCAATTTCTTCAGCAACAGATTTTATCTGAACATCTGGACGGTTTTCTCTAACAATGGGAGTAATCTCTTCTGGAGCTTTCTCTGGCGTTGGAAGTTCGTTATTCTCTTTTCTAGCGGCAACATCTTTAAGTTTTTCAGCACCATCTTTAATAAATCCAATTGCTCTTTGTTGAAGTTGAATTTTTTTAGCTTTACCGGTATCTGCAATAGAGATTTTACGAACTTTATTTAATCCTCGCCCAAAAGATCTCCAAATTATAGCACCGATTCTTTCTGCAGCTAATTGAAGAGCCTGAAGTGTATCTAAGAATGATCCTTGTAAACAAAGATATAGAGCAACAATAGAAAAAACTAATGTTGAAAAGAAAATAGTATATGTTGAAAAAGCTTTATAACTAAGAAACGTTAGTCCTGAGCCTACAAGGCTTGGAAAGATAAGTAGACTTAAAAAATAAAATACTAAAATCAAAGAAGTTGGAATGAATATATCAATTTCACTTTCACGCTTAGAAACCAAAAATGAATATACGAAAGCAGAAGCAAAGAAGGGAAGAATAATCCAAGGGCCAATATAATACGAAATGTAAGATGCAAAAGATGACAGATAATAAGTAAATGAATTCACAGTACTTGTATCACCCTGAATTTGGAATGTATTATCTGGAACCCAATCTCCCATGAAGTAAAATATGATATTTATACTTGATAGGAGGCAGAGTATTAAAAGTTGGTATCTATTTAATTTTCTTATCATTGTAAAATGATAATGAAGTGCGAAAGAAGTTTCAAGTTAATTCACAGACTAGTTAAGTTGAAAAGCTAGAGCTTAGTAGTCAACTACCTACAAATGATGCCCATATCTCTTATTTCAACTTACGTGTTATTAATCTTGCGATCTTTTTATAAGTTTCAGGTCTCTTTTGGCAAAATAGATCTGTACTGAGTAAATTTTCAATTTCGTTTTGAAATTCTTCATATGTTAGTTTTACAAGAGAGTTCTTAGAACGTTTTTTATTAACTTTTTTCAACGTTAAATCGACCAGAGAGTTCAACTTAAAGTCACTAAATGGATAAGCCGTATAAACCTGATCTCTTGTCACGACGATACTTGAACTGCTATTTGTTTTTTTAAGTTTTATATCAATATATTCTTCATAAGAAGATGCTTTAAGCTCCTCTCTGTTAATCTGAGATAACTCGATAAAATTTTTGGCCATTATAAGACCACCTTCACGATCAACTAGATCCATCAAACCTTGGGCTGAAGGTCCTGTAATCAAGGCAGATACAATTGAAATACCAGCTGCTCCCCCTCCATAAATAATCATCGGTATAGCAACTCCTGAAACAATAAGTCCCAGCCCCAAAGTTCCTTTACCAATCAGGCGCACAGTTCTATTCGCTTCAATTTTTTCAAGTTTAGTCTCATAAGATTTTTTACAAGTGTATTCTGTGGCAAATGCTGAGGTAAAAATACTTGTAACGAGAAAGATGATAACAAAAAAGCGCATAAGATAACTCCGTAGTGAATGCTTCATTAGGCTAAATACTAACAGAATTTGAATTGTCGAAGATGTATTTGGAGAAACTTACACAGCTATGTAAAAACTTTGGTCACTTATTTTTAACAAGTAATAATAAGTACTTATTGGATTAATGAGTACTTAGAGGATTAGTACTCTAAATAGAAGCAATTAAAAGTATCGACATAGTAATATCCTACAAAGCCACCGGTTGAGATATAATCTACAGTTCCAATTCTTGAGCCATCAATTGGCTTGTTGAAAATATAAAGAAAGCCAGGTGCATTTGGATGATCGGATATAGTTTTTGAAATATAAAATTTAGAAAGTAATCCATTCGTTTCTAAAGAAAAGTTTCTAATAACTTTTTGATCAATTGTTAAGAGACTCTTTTTACCTGTATACACAAATTCAATCATGCTTGTAACATCAGAAATACTATAAAAGTTTAGTTTCTCAATATCTGTAAAACTAAAATCTGGATGGCAGTGAAATTTTTGTATATTTGCACTTGCTGTAAAACTTAGAAAACAGAAAATAAAAGAAATAAATAACTTCATGAGACCTCTCGAGTATTATTGTTAGAGACTGTATACAGACTCCATAAAAGAAAGAACACACTTAACTAAATAAATGAAAGAATAACAAGTTCATCAATATAGAAACTTTTTGTGACTACAAGAATAAGTCGAGAGCTTTTAGTTAGTTCAAAAAAAAACAAAAAAAAAGAGGATCCGAAGATCCTCTTTTATATATCTTTCCCCGAAGAGAAAAATTAAAGGGTGCATTTTGCTAACCTCACACACAGTCGCCCATGCACTACTTTCGCCGCAACAGGACTTAACTTCTAGGTTCGAGATGTAACTAGGTGTTTCCCCTGCGCTATAAACACACCCAAATCGTTTTTTTATTTAACAATTTAAGCAATTTCTAACTTAGTTCTTTTACGACAACCACGTCGCTATGACAATTACAAAACAAAATCAGATAAAAGATTCAAACATAGTAAATTAACATTCCCAAAAAAACATTATAAATAAAGCAAAACGGGTAATTAGTATTGGTCAGCTGAATGCATTACTGCACTTACACCTCCAACCTATCAAGCTCGTAGTCTACAAGCACCCTTAATAGAAATCTTATCTTGTGATGGGCTTCCCACTTAGATGCTTTCAGTGGTTATCCCTTCCATACTTAGCTACTCGGCGATGCAGCTGGCGCCACAACCGATACACCAGAGGTATGTCCAACCCGGTCCTCTCGTACTAAGGTCAGCTTCACTCAAATTTCTTACGCCCACGGAGGATAGAGACCGAACTGTCTCACGACGTTCTGAACCCAGCTCGCGTACCGCTTTAATAGACGAACAGTCTAACCCTTGGGACCTGCTCCAGCCCCAGGATGCGATGAGCCGACATCGAGGTGCCAAACCTCCCCGTCGATGTGAACTCTTGGGGGAGATCAGCCTGTTATCCCCGGAGTACCTTTTATCCGTTGAGCGATGGCCCTTCCACTCGGAACCACCGGATCACTAACACCTGCTTTCGCACCTGCTCGACGTGTATGTCTCGCAGTCAAGCTCCCTTATGCGTTTACACTCTACGCCTGGTTTCCATTCAGGCTGAGGGAACCTTAGTGCGCCTCCGTTACTCTTTAGGAGGCGACCGCCCCAGTCAAACTGCCCACCAGACATTGTCCCCCTCCCAGATTATGAGAGTAGGTTAGGATTCCAAATAACGAAGGGTGGTATTTCAAGGATGTCTCCCCGTACGCCAGAACGCACGGATCAAAAACTCCCACCTATCCTACGCATCGTTATTCGAAACCCAATGCCAAGTTACAGTAAAGGTTCACGGGGTCTTTTCGTCCTTCCGCGGGTAACGCGTATCTTCACGCGTACTCCAATTTCGCTGGGCCTCTTGTTGAGACAGTGGGGAAGTCGTTACGCCATTCGTGCAGGTCGGAACTTACCCGACTAGGAATTTCGCTACCTTAGGACCGTTATAGTTACGGCCGCCGTTTACTCGGGCTTCAATTTAAAGCTTCGGACGAATCCTAACCTCACCTTTTAACCTTCGAGCACCGGGCAGGCGTCAGTCCATATACTTCCACTTACGTGTTTGCATAGACCTATGTTTTTGATAAACAGTCGCTACCCCCTTTTCACTGCGGCCACCAAAAGCTTCGTCAGCAAGTGACTACACCCTTAGTGGCGATCCTTCTCCCGAAGTTACGGATCCATTTTGCAGAGTTCCTTAACAAGAGTTCACCCAATCACCTTAGAATTCTCTTCTCATCTACCTGTGTCGGTTTACGGTACGGATCAATATCTATCTCCCTACGAAGTTTTTCTTGGAAGCATAGGATCGCGAACTTCGCCTTACGGCTCGTCATCACATCTCAGAGTTTAAATAGCTGCGCGGATTTGCCTACGCTGCCCTCCTACTTGCTTAAACCGGGATATCCAACACCCGGATTCGTTACCTTTCTCCGTCACTCCTTCAGTCAAACGATAAATACTAAGTACAGGAATATTAACCTGTTGTCCATCGCCTACGCTTTTCAGCCTCGGCTTAGGTTCCGACTTACCCTGGGCGGAGTCACCTGGCCCAGGAACCCTTAGATTTTCGGTGGGAGGGATTCTCGCCCTCCTTATCGCTACTCATGCCGCCATCAGCTCTTGTGGTATCTCCAACACTCCTCACGGTATGCCTTCGTCGATAAACACAATGCTCCTCTACCAATATTAAAATATTCCAAAGCTTCGGTACGTCACTTAGCCCCGTTAAATTTTCGGCGCAGGACCACTAGTCCAGTGAGCTATTACGCTTTCTTTAAAGGGTGGCTGCTTCTAAGCCAACCTCCTGGATGTCAAAGTAGTCCCACAACCTTTCCCACTTAGTGACAATTTAGGGACCTTAGCTGTTGGTCTGGGCTCTTTCCCTCTCGACTATGGACCTTAGCATCCATAGTCTCACTGCCTAGATGTACTCGTTGGTATTCTGAGTTTGATATGGTTTGGTAAGCTGGTGAGCCCCCTAGCCAATTCAGTGCTATACCCCCAACGGTAATCTCTAGACGCTGCACCTAAATGCATTTCGAGGAGAACCAGCTATCACGGAATTTGATTGGCCTTTCACCCCTTACCACAAGTCATCGCAACAGTTTTCAACCTATATGCGTTCGGTCCTCCACGAAGTTTTACCCTCGCTTCAACCTGCCCATGGTAAGCTCATCCCGTTTCGGGTCTACAGCATGCAACTAATCGCCCTATTCAGACTCGGTTTCCCTACGACTACACCTTCAACGGCTTAATCTCGCTACACACCATAACTCGGCGGCTCATAATGCAAAAGGTACGCTATCAGGCTTTACAATAGCCCTCTAACTGTTTGTAAGCACACGGTTTCAAGAATCTATTTCACTCCCCTTATCGGGGTTCTTTTCACCTTTCCCTCACGGTACTTGTTCACTATCGGTCAGTAAGTAGTATTTAGTCTTGGAAAGTGGTCTTCCCAGATTCAGACAGGATTTCACGTGCCCCGTCCTACTCAGGATACTGCCCCAGTTTTTTCGCTTTCGGATACGAGACTTTCACTCCCTATGGTCGACCTTCCCAGATCGTTCTCCTAACAAAATCCCCTTGATGGCAGTCCTACAACCCCTACATGCACGCATATAGGTTTGGACTAATCTGCGTTCGCTCGCCGCTACTAGCAGAATCTCTATTGATTTCTCTTCCTGGAGGTACTTAGATGTTTCAGTTCCCTCCGTTAGCTCTACATAGGCTACTTTACTCACCTATGAGTGACTACACTCTCGTATAGCCGGGTCACCCCATTCAGAAATCTCCGGATCAATGCGCGCTTAACCGCTCCCCGAAGCTTATCGCAGCTTAACCACGTCTTTCATCGCCTCTTACTGCCAAGGTATCCACCATGTGCCCTTAGTAGCTTTATTCTAGTTTTTTGGGTGTTACATTCGAAAATGTATCGTTAATTTACTATGTTCTCGTCTTCTATCTGATCCTGTTATGTAATTATCAAAGAATAATGTCTTTAAGTCGCATCCACACTCTAGCATGGTGGGTGTACCAGGACTTGAACCTGGGACCCCGTCCTTATCAGGGACGTACTCTAACCAGCTGAGCTATACACCCAGACTTAAAGATATTTAGTTTTTTTTTATAAATGTATAAAGAAAATAGAGAGAGAAAGAACCAAATGTATTTAATAGCATTGACCTGGAATATTCATTCCTTAAAAAGGAGGTGATCCAGCCGCAGGTTCCCCTACGGCTACCTTGTTACGACTTCACCCCAGTCATCGCTCCCACCGTAGACGCTCTCTCCCGAAGGTTAAAGTCACGTCTTAAGATGAAAACAACTCCCATGGTGTGACGGGCGGTGTGTACAAGGCCCGGGAACGTATTCACCGTGGCGTGCTGATCCACGATTACTAGCGATTCCAACTTCATGGAGTCGAGTTGCAGACTCCAATCCGGACTGAGATTGGCTTTTTGAGATTTGCTAACATTCACATGATCGCTTCCCTCTGTACCAACCATTGTATTACGTGTGTAGCCCAAGGCATAAGGGCCATGAGGACTTGACGTCATCCCCACCTTCCTCCCGGTTAACCCGGGCAGTCTCTCTAGAGTGCCCAACTTAATGCTGGCAACTAAAGATAGGGGTTGCGCTCGTTGCGAGACTTAACCCAACATTTCACAACACGAGCTGACGACAGCCATGCAGCACCTGTCACTTCATTCCCTTGCGGGCACTCCCAAAATTACTCGGGATTCGAAGGATTTCAAGCCTTGGTAAGGTTCTGCGCGTTGCTTCGAATTAAACCACATAATCCACCGCTTGTGCGGGCCCCCGTCAATTCCTTTGAGTTTTAGTCTTGCGACCGTACTTCCCAGGCGGAGTACTTAATGCGTTAGCTGCGCCTCCGAAGGAGTCAATACCCCCGAAAGCTAGTACTCATCGTTTACGGCGTGGACTACCAGGGTATCTAATCCTGTTTGCTCCCCACGCTTTCGCGCCTCAGCGTCAATAATCATCCAGGAAGGCGCCTTCGCCACCGGTGTTCCTTCACATCTCTACGGATTTTACCCCTACACGTGAAATTCCCCTTCCCCCTCTGATATTCTAGACTAACAGTTTCAGACGCAGTTTCGAGGTTGAGCCCCGAGATTTCACATCTGACTTGCTAGTCCGCCTGCGCGCGCTTTACGCCCAATAAATCCGAACAACGCTTGCACCCTCCGTATTACCGCGGCTGCTGGCACGGAGTTAGCCGGTGCTTTCTTCTATAGTACCGTCAAATAAACCGGGTATTAACCGATAAACCGTTCTTCCTATAGGACAGAGCTTTACAACCCGAAGGCATTCCTCACTCACGTGGCATTGCTGCATCAGGGTTTCCCCCATTGTGCAATATTCCCTACTGCTGCCTCCCGTAGGAGTCTGGACCGTGTCTCAGTTCCAGTGTGACTGATCATCCTCTCAGACCAGTTAGACATCGTTGCCTTGGTAGGCCATTACCCCACCAACAAGCTAATGTCACGCAGACCAATCTTCTAGCGAGAGCCGAAGCCCCCTTTCCTTAGTTTTTTCAATGTCACTAAGCTTATGCGGTATTAGCACCGTTTTCACGATGTTGTCCCCCACTAAAAGGCATATCATCTACGCGTTACTCACCCGTGCGCCACTGTACTCACCCCGAAGGACTTTCTCGTTCGACTTGCATGTATTAGGCATGCCACCAGCGTTCGTTCTGAGCCAGGATCAAACTCTCCAAGTATAAAACTTAAATTATTTAAAAATTAACTCATGTTCGTTATCTAGTGCTTGATTATAACTCACCATAACAGTGGTTACCGACAGCATAAAAACCGAAGTCTTTATATCAATTCATCTGTCTAGAACTATTAATTTGGTTCTTTCTCGTCTATTTTCGAATCCCGAAGGATTCAAAACTTATTCATATATTCAAATGTCAAAGATCGAAAAAATTAAGTCAGCAAGTTACCAATCAGCAGCTATGTGCTGTTAGTTTGTTGCGTTTGCCTTAAAGTGTTCATGGATACTATATTTCCTTTGCGGCTACGTCAACACTTTTTCTTATTTTATTCGTATTTTTTTTTACTTTTATTTCATTAAGTTTAAACAAACATTTAACGCTATGCTTTCAATGGAAATCCAGCAGTAGTTAAAGTTGAAACTATCTTATTTTCAGACTCTTTAAGAAAGTCAGCATCTAGAGTTTTACTATCGTCCTCAAACGTTACAGAGATAGTGATAGCACGCTTTCCCGCATCCATGGGATAGACATCAA
>Ga0307982_1000152_pt1 | contig 52207 bp, 46 predicted proteins | sample OrgLakmetagen989_FD_201847 | JGI IMG/M metagenome (GOLD analysis project Ga0307982, IMG submission 201847) | Saline water microbial communities from Organic Lake, Antarctica - #989 | ecosystem: Environmental > Aquatic > Non-marine Saline and Alkaline > Saline | place: Antarctica: Organic Lake... | reverse complement strand
ACAGCGCATCCAAGTCGACTCCAGCAAAGAAGCACCCAGCTGGTGGGACTACCTGCTGGGCGATGGGGGGGATGACAGTGAGGAGGAGGGGCAGAGCCCCGCGGCCACAGGCGGCACTACAACCCCCGCACGACGCACATCCGCCCACACCCAATCCACAGCAGATGGTCTGCTGTTGGAGCCGGAGGGTGTGTCTGTCGCTGCGATCGCATGCTTGCAGGAGCTGGCCCTGCTGGTGTGTGTCCCAGCCGGGGTCGCAGTTGACGTGGCAGCTGACGGCTATGCAGTCGGCATGCGTGTCATTGATGGAGCTCTTGTGCACACCGACGGCATGAGAGAAAGTGATGCTGCCAAGGGTCGTACCCCGGCGCAAGCTGCTGCCACGGCCGTCTCAGCGACAGGGCACACCAAGCATGTGGCTCGCAGTGTGTTGTGGGCAGATGTGTTTGCGACACTGAACGCTGTGATAGACTCCCATGCTATTGTGGCAGATGGGTCTGATAAAGTGGCCGTTGCTGCCGTTACCTGCATCCAGCAAGTGTTGGCAGCGTACTCTCCGTCTACAGATCTGCTGACTGACGACGACAAGCCACTGCCAGACACCTTCATGCTCTCTGCACGATTCTCATCAGTCATCCAAATGCTCGTCACAGTTGCCAAGCGCAGGCTGTCTGCTCGCTGGTCTCGCGCCAACTCTGCAGTCGGCGGCGAGGCAGGCGAGGAGGCGATCCCGGAGGATTTACAAAGCCCCCGGGTGGAGGTTGCCCTCGGCTCTGAGCGAGCCATCGTCAAGGCCCTGGATCGCGTGTCCCACATCTTGCACGGGCACTGCTGCACGTTGTGGTCAGACCTTCCCAGCGCTGCACGTGAGAATGCAGTGCCCTCTCGGCTGCTGCTCTCCTGCCGCGGGGGCAGTGCAGCTGAACTGGGCTTCGGGGGCATCGTGCAGCAGGCTGTGGCAAGTGCGAGTGCTGACTACCTCAGTGCATTAATCTGTGTATCCAGCGTGCGGGAGTCGCAGTGCTTTTCCCCGCTGTCGCATATGGGGCATGTGGCGCTGCTGCCCGGTGCCTTGCAGTTCGCCGCCATGGGGCAGCTGCTCAATGTCTTGCGCAACGCCGACCGACCATACATCCCGCGCAGTGTTCGAGAGCAACTCAGCGCAGAAATACTGAGTGTCCTCACTGCAGCCTCTGCTTGGTACCGCAGCATGCTGTCGCAGCTGCAGGGGCACTTGGAGGCCGGGGACAAGCCGGTGCAAGCACAAATACCGCCCTCTTTGGGCGAAATCATCGCCGGGATGGGCCGAACACTGGAGGACTTTGGCATGTCCCAAGACCACGCTTCTGCAGCGGAAGTGGCGTCGTTTCTGTTCCCCCTGCAGGTGTGGGGCATGGGTGCCGGCGGCAGCTACAGCACCTCCAAGGCCATTGTCACAGACGGCAGGAAGGCCCAGCGTTTCCTGAAAAAAGTTCTGTCTCATGAGCAGCTTATAAGCGACTGCTTGGTGGCATTTGCTGAGTGGGCGGTGGGCGGTCCTGCAGAAGCCCCCGCTGCACCCGATGGCGATGTCGCCCTCAGCCGCTTGCGGGAGCAGAGCCGGTCTTGGAACTTGCGCGACCCAGCCCCACAAGGCAAGGGCAGCCCCAGAGCAGCCAGTGCCACAGCTGCTGCTGCTGCAGGCAGTTCTGGTGCCACCCCAGCTCACGTGGAGCGCAGCAGTGGGCGCAGCCTGCGCTCCCTGCAGAGCATGCTGGGGGTGCCTCACGCCCCGCAGCACAAAACCGCCGTGCAGTCACTCAGATCACCCATAGATGCAGGCATAACACCCATGCAGCCCATGACTGGTACAGAGGGCGCTTGCAGTGTGAATTTGGCCACAGCGCAGCAGCTGCTCAAGGGCAGTGCCCCTGCAGGGGCCAGCGACCCCTCAGTGGGCATGGTGACCGCTGTGGTTGCAGCTGCAGTCAAAGACGATCTGGTGGATTCCGATAGCCAGTGGCACCTTGTATATGTGTTGGCAGCAGCATCCTTGTCCCCCGCGGGCATTCTCTCAGGTCTGTCTGTCACTCCCCGGCAGCTGGACGCTGCCTTGGCCTGCTGCGTGGGGCTGGCTCGCCTGTGCGCCCTGGCGGATGTCGACGTCGCCAGCGTGTGTCTGGAGCTGCTTTTACAGCGCAGTGCAATGTTTGCAGCCACAGGTTGCTTTGTACTGCCTTGTGTGCTGGAGGCGGCTTTGCACGGCGTGGAGGCGGCCTCGGGCCGGGTGAGCTGCCCTGCCCGAGACGGCTTCATGCTCCTGGCAGTGCTGCTACAGGCTGGTGCAGACCGCACGGCAACTGCAGGACTTAGTCGTGCGCTGGCAACATGCCTGTTGAAATCTGAATGAATTACTCGTACTGCAGCTCGGCCTCCAGCGCCCTGGCTTTGATGGGGCTGATGTCTTTCAGGGAGAAGCCATCGTCACTGGTGGCGCTGGAGGGCACAGCGCTGGGGTACTGCCCACCGCCAGTCTGGAAATTGCTCCTGGGGATTGAAAGTGCCACTGCCTGCGCCCCCCCTGCACCCGCCAGCGTAGACGGTGTGCGGGCGGCGTGGGCGCCCTGGATGCTGGGGGAGTCGGCGCCAGGCAGCAGCCGCGACCGAGCCGTGTCCACGGGCTGGGGACTGATGCCCAGAGCCACCGACAGCGAGCTACCGAAGTGCGATAGGGTGCGAGTCACTGTAGACTGTGGTCTCCAATCCCGCCTGCGGCCGTGCGAGGCACTGTGCTGCTTCCATGTGAGCAGCACTTGCCCAGCCGCCGTCCACTGCGCGGCGCGGGAGGGCTGGAAGGCGTCTTGCTCCGCCTGCATTCTGTTCGCCAAGGCAGTGCCAATGGATGGGATGGCGCTCTTCATTGGAGACGGCTTCACTGGTGTGGCCAGCACTTGCTGCGGTGCGACGGCGGCGGCGGCAGGCGGGGGCCGGCTGCTGGCCTCGCCCTCCTGTGCCCCGTCCACCAGACGAATGGAGCCATTGGACACGTGGCGAGGCTGCTTGATGTTGCCAAACATACGCACTTGCTTTGTGGTACTGCTGGATAGCACTGCCGCGTGGCTGGACACAAAGGAGGAGCTGCGCTTGGGGGTGGAGGGGGTGGACATGCCCCCACCTAACTGCGCCCACATCCCTGGGGGTGGCTGGGACACCGCGATGCTGATGGCCACACTGGGGGAAGGGGCGCTGCTGCCATACCCCACCGCCCGTTGGCGCTGGGCAGGGCTGCCGTCATCAGACAGCAGGGACAGGTTGGGGTCGAATGACGGCCGCAAGGCACTGGAGGTGTCGGAACTGACCAGGGCGCTGTCGTCCCGCCCATGCACCACGCGGTAGGCGGAGGACGCCGACAGCGGCGCAGTGGGTGGTATGTGCCGCTGGAACACAAGCACCAGCACGATGGGCACCAGCTCCGTGAGGGAGTAGTACGCTGCCATTAGCACGCTGTCCCCTGCGCCGATGTCCCGATTCAGCGCTGTGGGGGCAGCCACAGACACGATGGCTGCTGCAGTGATGGCACACACCCGCACGGAGAACAATGCAGCGCAAATGCCCATGGTGTACCGCAGCTCCTTCAATTTCCGCATGCGCATGGCCAGGCGCACTGAGGTGCTTTCAACTTGGTGCACTGCTGTGCAGCCGTGCAGCAGCAGCAGCGCAGCCACACCCGCAAAGGCACCAGCATGCAGGAAGGCCGCTAGTAGGGACCACACCTCGCTATCTACGTGGGGCGTGGTTGGGTACAGCACCCAAATGAGCGCCTGCGCACTGTACAGGGTGCCATTTGCCCACAGCAATGCCGGCCGCAGCGCAGGGCAGCCAGGCCGTGCCAGGGCTCGGGGACGCGGGACAATGTTCATCCTGTGCAAAACAATGTATCCACTGCAAGCAGCACGCACAGCATGCCCACGCACCACAGCGCCGCAAGAAGGCAAAAGGCCGAGAAGAAGATGAGCCCGGGGAGCTCATTGAGTATGTATGTGATCTCGCTGTATCCAGAGGGCGAGACCAACACAAAAAAGAAAAGCCCTTTCCACTCGCTGGACATGAGGAAGAAAGCTCCTCGCACTGCGCACATTGGGTGATTGATTGCGTGTCGCAGAAGGGGAGGACGAATGGATGCGCACCGCAGCAGCAGAGCGCCAAGCTGAGGTGCAAGAGCTTTTGAGAAGTCCACGCTTTCGCCACGTAATGGATCCGAACAAACTGAATTATGCTCAACCACATGACAGCGAGGTACAGGGCAGCCAACACTGCTGCAGCTGCACTCAAGTGTGACATGACAGCTGCGGATTTAGTCGCGAGCAGCGAAGCAGCCAAATAATCCCGATGAGAAGAAACGAACTTTGCGCGCTGTAATCAACAGCGGCAGCAATAACAAGCAAAAATGGCAGCAGGTCGCCCTTGGGGTCCAAGATCAAGACAAGCAATAATCAGGTGATTCAATGCTGCCGAAGCAATGTCACCTCGCCCTGGGGCAACCAAATTCAAGCCTTGCAGCAAGAGAGCTCAAGGCGCTAGAACTGTAGAATGAGCGAGTTATTCGTACTTATATGAATTGCGCGGACATGTCCATGAATCACCCGAACCACGACTGGGCCCAGGGGGCAGCTAAAAATTGTCGTATGAATGGGTGCAAGGGGTGCCAAGCTCTTGAGAAAGCTGCAATAGGCAGGTCCAATCACTATTGCAGCACCAACAACCACACAAATGAAACAGTGCAAGAATTGAACAACATCTTACGTGGACTGCTCTGGCTTGTGCGGCATTGCCTTTCTGGAAGGTTTGGAGAAAATTCGTGTGCACAACTGGAATGCGTCTTATTGTGTTGACCAGATATGCCGGGCTGGTCAGAAGATGCCATGAAACCGCGGCAAGGATTCCCATTCTATTTCGATCAAGCAGAATCACTCGATGCTTTGGAAGCGGCGCTTCAAGCGCTAGTGCAACATCGCTCCGGGTTGTCCGGCTTGAGGGCGGCCCGGGCGGGCAGTCATCCAAGTACACGACTACATGGGCAGATCTGAAGAAGGAGGCCGGTGTCCACGGCCGCGATATGATACAGCTATTACAGAAAAGCACGTTGCCTCAATTTGCAATCCTTCCGAGAAAGAACTCATTACTGCTGGTGCGGGGTGCTTGCGTGCACGTCGGCAGCTTCACATCACTTGTGTAACGTGCAGAGATTGGGGCGCATCAGAGCCGTCATCTTCTCGGACCATTGCTACTTCCTGGATGCAGACGAGCGCAATGTTCCGCGGGTGCGTGCAGCTGTGCAGCGTGGTCCGCCTGTCGGCGCCGCGGCACGTTTGTTTCCCTGCAGGTGCTTCAACGCATTGCCGCCGCCATGGTAGAGCCCGACGAGCTGCCCTTCGAGCACGTCGTACTGGAAGAGTGCATCCGTGAGACCCACGAGAAGTACTCCCGCCGGGTGTACTACGTGCGTCCTCTGGTGCAGCGCTTGCTGCGACGGCTAAGCCACTCGGATGCCGAGGACCTGGCGCAGTCCCTGTACCAGCTGTACCCCTTGAAGAGCACCCTGAGCCACTTTGTCACCATGAACAGCTCCCTGCTGAATGCAGTAAACTCCGTCATGCAGGATGACCGGGACATGGTGGACGCCTGTCTCACAGCCCGGGCAGCCGCAGCCGCCCACGCACTGGACCCCCCCAGCGAAGAGCTGTCGCTGTCGCAGCCAGATGCCTCCAGCAGCAAGGCCATGGAGCGGGGCGACTTGGAGCGCCTTGAGTTGCTGCTGGAGGTGTACCACTCCCGCATCACGGAGAGCCTGCAGGCCTCTGAGGAGTTACTGCGGAATGTGGACGGGAAGCGGGAACTCATGCAGCTTCAGATGTCTGCGTACCGGAACTACCTCATCCACAAGGAGTTGCAGCTGTCCATTGCTGGGGTGACTGTGGCCATCCCCACCTTCATTGTGGGCGCCTTCGGCATGAACTTGACGTCGGGGCTGGAGGACACCATGAATGTCTTTTGGCCCATGACCGCGCTGTCCCTTGTGGCAGGCGGCTTGGCGTACCGCCTCATGGCCAATGCCATCACAGCGTCGTCGCCCACCGTGCGGCAGTACCAACGTCTACAGGAGTTCATCATCGGCATTGACGGCCAGGTGCAGTCCGCAGCTTCTGTGCTGCGGCAGCTGCAGTCAGGCACACCTGGCTTGGGGGACGGGGAGACTGCTGTGCTTGGGGAGGGCATGCGCCTGAAGCCGCAGCAGTTCAAGGAGCTATATGCGGTGGTGAACGGGCGGGCGCCCTCCGACTCTGAGGTGGCCCTGCTGTATGACATGTTTGACGCCGATGCCGACGGCGCCCTGGAGCTGGATGAGGCGCTGTCCCTGCTGCAGGATGGACAAGTGCCCTCCAGTGATCGGTGATGGGCGTGGCAGACTGTGTTCATTATTATGCGGTGTTGTGGTGGCTAGCAACTAGGAGGTGCTGTGGCTGGCGGCCACCCGTGACGTGGAACCGATCAGCCCTGCACTCTCAGTGAGACCCGGCCGCTTCAGCTGCCACTCTGACGCCCCCACACTGCTGCCCACCTTACTGCTGCCAGACAGCTCGTTGCTGCCAGCTGCCCCGTGTCTGACCGACGCCCCCCCCGCACGACTGCGCCCCAGGCTGGATGCACCCAAGCTTCGGGAGGGGGCCGCGCCGCCGGCACCAGAGGCACGCCGCACTGTGCTGCTGTGTATGGGGCTGGTGAGGCCAGCTGCCGCCCCTGCAGCTGCTTCACCTGCTGCGGCAGAGGCGCTCCACGTGTGTTTGTCGGTGCTTTCCCAAGCTGTCACCAGCCGGGCAAAGTCGAAGATGTAGTGCCCCACCACCTCCAGCTGCTGCATGGCGGCCACCACGTCACCCTTCAACTGTAGGAAGTCGCTCATGCGCTGCTGCTCCTCGTCGGAGAGCAGGGACCCCCCCCGTGCGTTGCGCCGCCCCGCCAGTAGCAGCTCCTGCAGCGCCTGGTTGGGTGCCTGCCCACCCCCCCCCCGCCCCCCTGCACGGGTGTTGCTGCGTTGTGCGCTGCTGCCTGACGTGGCTGCTGCTGCTGCCTCCGGTTCGTGTCGGCTGGGCAGCGCCACACGGCCATGCACCAAGTCGTCGTCACTGATGCTGGTGTGCTTGTGCTTGATGATGTCGCGGTGGTGGCTGCCCATGCACCGCGTGTGCAGGTGCCCCACTGTCTGCAGCACCTGCCCAAACTCCAGCAACTTGTCCCCCTTGGAGGTGGAGGCTTCGTCCGCCGCTGCCAGCAACTCGTCCGTGTGCTGCTTGGCGGTGTCCTGCTGTTGTTTCAGCATATCGAACTCGTTCTGCAGCTCCAGCTTGGCGCGCTCCAGGGTGCCACGCAGGCGACTGAGCTGCTGTGTTTCATGTGCCACCTGTGCTTTGTACTGCTCCGCGTCCGCTTCAGCAGCGGCAATGGCGGACTGCAGCATGCCGTACCGCGCCTCGATGGCAGGGATATCAGAGTACTCATCAGGGGATTCTGCCTGCACCTGCTGCATGAAGTCGTTGTAGCGGGAGAATCTGTTCAACTCAATGGCTTGGATGTCCCTGGCGTACTCCTGCTCTGCCAGCTTCATCTGCAGCGCTGCAGCAGTCTCCTCAAGCTCCAAACAAGCCTTCTGCTCCTGCAGCTCCCGATTCTCTGCTCGCAGCCGCTTGGCTTCATTATGCTGCAAGCATCATATATATGGCAAATAGTTTCAAGCGTGGTTTTCATCGTACGCACAGTAACCGTCTTATTGAAGTGAATCAGCGTCGTCTGAAGGTCCAGGTCCTTTCGACGCAAAGACTCCTCTCGGCGTCGGAATGCTTCCTGCAGCGAAGTGAATGAGTCTGTCAGGCATTTACAGCAATAATCATTGGCTTACTTCACGACGCGCGAATTCTTCTTTCTGAGCGGCCAGAGCTTCTTGCACCTGAGAAGATAACACGGTGTGCGGAATTTGGACATGCGACTTCAAGGGCCACCCACCTCAATCATCTGTCGCCTTTTTTCCAGAAGGCGAGTGGCTGGAGCCACATTATCAATAACAAGTAGCTTCTTTGTCCTGTATAAGCAGCGGTCAGACAAGTTAAATGTAGACTCCACGTTTGACGTACTGCATGGTGACAAAACTTCTTCAGACACTGCTGAAGGTGCTTTACAAACAGTGGTGCACCAAGACTGGGAAGTGCTACAGAGCTAATCTGTTGAAAATCATTCACAAAAGCTTGATCTTCCTTTCAGCGGCCTTGGAATGGCTACAATGTGCACTACATTGGGCTGCCAGGGAAGCTAGAGTCTGCTCGGGTGTTTCCACTGCAGCCCCCCTGCTCTCCACGCTGGGCGTTTCGCTGTTCATCGCTGGTTGCGGCACACCAATGCATTTTGCACAGTCTCCGCAAGTGTATGCAAAAGTCACGAGCATGCTCCATCCGGACTGTGCTGGACAGAATGTGACATACAAGCACAAAAGCAAGTTTTCAGCTGTTTTCTTCCATCCGATTCAATTTCTTTCGAGAACTTCCACCACGTGAGCACGGCATGGAGTTGCTTCCAGCGGTATCAAAAGCCACCTTCGATTGCATTAATGGGGTGAAGGGTGCAGCAGGTTGGTTGCAGGGTCGCCAAGTGTCTGTGAATATGCCCGGAGGCGGCCAAGAAAATGCTTCGCTCACTGCTGCAACTGTAGCAGCTGCTACAGTTGTAGCCATGTTGAAAGCATACACAGATGCTGTTTTACAATCGCCCACAAGCACCGAGAAAAGCCCCCGTCTGGGCCCGATGCATCTGTCGGATGGCCTGTCATCAAGTTTAGTCTCAGTACACGGTCGCACACGCTTTTTTGTTTGCCTGCATGCTCGACACGACACGTCTGAATGCATGGCAGCATTGGGCACCCTAGCAGTCCAGTGCATAGATTCTTCACGGCTGTCCAGTGATGGGCCTCTCCCTGCCGCCGTTTCGTGCATTCTGCAGCATGCCACTGCAGCGGCCGTGCCCGTGGACGCCTTACGGGTGGTGCTGCTGGCCACTGCTGCCAGCTGCCTAGCCTTGCTTCACTCGCATGAACACACGCCCTCATCAGTCCTCTTCACATTGCATGTGGCTGCGTCGTGCCGCTCACAGCGTGTGTTCGACCTGGCCGTGGCGCTTGCTGCCGTTCTCCTGCCTCGTGCAGGTGCAGCGCCAGGCCCAGCTGGCAGCGCAGCTGGGAACTCAGCCACCCACACAATTTTGCACAATTTGACACACTCAGGTGAATTATTTGACGATGTGGCGGTTGAATCGAGTGCTGGAGGAGCAGCTGCAGCAGAGCAGGTGGCGGCGCCGGCAACACGCACCATGGCCACACTACCCCCCAGCAAGCTCAGCGAGCAGCTGGCCAACGAGTGCATTTTATTCCCGATGGAACAAGCGGCATGTGATTTTTTGCTGAGCCCAGTGCCTGTGCTGGATTCTGCAGGGGGGGGGCTTGCCATGGGGGGGTACTTGGCTCCAGTGGGGGTGCACAGCCACCAGCTGCTCACACTGCGCACACTGTGCACACGGATGGGATGGGGGCGTGTGTATCGCACAGTGCTGCCGCAGGTGCTGTGGCCGGCGCTGCAGGCCCCGCAGCAGCCCTGCCCCGCAGCGCTCACCCGCTGGGAGGCGGCAGAGCACTCGGCACAGGCGGAGGGGCTGGCCCGCGCCCGGGGCAGCTGCGAAGCTGCAGCCCCCCCGGCAGTGCCAACAGCCACAGTCAGCGCTATGTGTCCCAGTGGGCCAGTGCAGTGTGCCCGTGCCATGCGATGCATCGCCGCCCTCCTCGGCGACGCCCTGGCCAACGCAACCTCCCCACAGGAAAGCGCCAGTGTGCTGCGGGGCATGAACAATGTCCTCGCACGCTTTGTGGAGCTGCTGCGGCAATGTGCCCCCGTTCCATTGAGTCCCAGCGATGCAGCCGCTGCCGCTGCAAGTGCATCCCTAACCGCCTCCAGCGCCGCCCAGCTGCCCATGGTGGCGGCTAGTGCCACGCAGGTGCAGTGCGGCCTTCCGTTTATCTGCCAGCTGGAGATGGTGTGTGCCATTGCACAGGTGTGGTCGGCCTTCAAGGGCAGCTTGTGGCCCAGTGCCCTGTGTGCCCATGCGCTGGGGGGGGGCGTGCTGCCGCCCGGCACTAACGAGCGCAGCGTGTTTGACGGCATGAATGACGAGCTGTGGGAGGGGGTGCGCATCAGTTATGCCACCCTACGGCAGGCTGTATGGGGTGCCTCAGACTGGTGCATCTGGCTGCCCCGTGGCGTGCGGGGTGCACTGCCCGCCGCCCTGCTGCGCTGCACCCTGGCGCCGCCCAGGGGGGCGCAGGGCAAAGTCAGCGATGTGCAGGTGCCGGCCTCCATGGCCAAGGCGTCAGGATCAGCCCGTCGCCCGGTTGGGGGCGCCAAGAGGGGGGGAAGAGGGGCCTCCGGCTCCGGTGCCAGGGGGCGCCCCTTTAAGCGGGGCCGCGGGGGGGGCAGTGCTCAGCGCTCATAGAAACCGCCTGGGCAAAGTGCAATGCATTGAACTAGTCGAAAAATACGAATTCACTGCCCCAAGCATCCTCAGCGGCTGCTGTGTGTGCTGGCGGCTGGGCTTGCTTCGCCCCCCCTGTGTGCGTTTCTTGCCCCCCCCCACGCTGAGGCGGACGAGCTGGGGCCTCTGCCGGCGTCATGTCAAATAAATCGAAGTCTGACACTTGCACCTCATGGGGAATGGTGGGTCCATGTGCCACACTGCGTGCGCGACGGTGCTTCAGTTTGCTGAAGCCCTTGCCGCCCAAGCCACTGCTGACTGGCTGCAGGGGCACCCCGCCACTGCTCTGCTCTCCCTGGAGGGTGATGGCAGACGATGCCAGGTAGGTGGCAATAATGCCCTGCACGTACGGCGGGGAGCGCTGGGATGAGAAGCGCATGGGCAGGGGCTGGCTGCGGCTGTTCCACCCCACAGGCATGAACATGGAGTGCAGCTTGGACATGGCCTCCGACACGGGCAGCACACCGGCTACCGGGGAGGCGTCTGAGGAGGCTGGCGGGGACTCAGGCTCCTCATACCCCGACACAGTGTCCAGCACGCGGGGCAGCTCCCTGAAGGCTGACAGAGGCACTCGGGGCACTCGTTTCAGCAGTACACTCTCCCCCCGAAGCTGCATGAAGTCCAAGTCCCAGGGGTGCAGCACGCGCTGGCCGCCAGCCATGTGCAGTGCACATGCCCGCATGTCCACCACGGCTGGAAGAGGCGCCGGGAGATGCAAGGACTGACAGCTGCTGACACTGCGTGCAAGCAGCAAGTCGGCACTGGAGGTGTCGCAAGGCGCACCGGTGACAACACCTCCCCCCACGGCCCCAGGAAGCAGCGAACCAGCTTGCTGCGCTGCCAGGCGGGTGCGGTACCACGCAGAGCTGTCAGCCAATAGCCGCAGCAGCAGTCGCAAGGACGCCTTCAGCGTTGCCACTCCATGCCTCGGTTTCACTGCTTGCAGGTGCTGCAGGTGGCCTGCTCCAAGCCCCAGGCCGCTGGCGTGCCCATTCTCAAGCGCGGACTTCACGTTGAGGGCATTGGCTGTGAGTGCAGCCATACTGTCACTACTATGGCTGTGCTGCAGCAGCGCCTGCACTGAATCCGGCAGTGCAGGCGGGGCGGTAGAGGACGCCCTGCCTGCTGGGGGCTCCCCGCACCATGCCGCACCAGCCGCGCTGTCACAGCCCAGCAATGACTGCCCAGAGCCCAAGCCTTCTGCAGCATATGCGCTGGTGGCAGAGCGCCCCCCCGACAGCCCAAAGGCCACCTTTGCGGCGATGGAGCGGGCTGTGGACCGCCTGGCCCGTGCGAAGCTGGCGGCGGAGGCAATGGCAGCGCCCTCCAGGGTGCCCGCCAGGTTAGACACACACAAGGTCGCTGCAGTGAGATTTCCCAGGCTTGGATGCAGCAGTGCACACATGAGGGGCTGTAGCAGCTGCACAGTGGCTCGGGCAGCGGGCGCACCGTGCAGCAGCATGCACAGGAGCAGGTTGCTGCCCAGAATGCCGTGTCGCCAGGAGGCCCACTGCCACTGTGCAGCTGCAGCGTCGAAGGGCATGGCACCATGGCGCACGGCGTCGGCAGTGGGCCCGCCTTGCACAGGTACCAGGGCAGTCTTGGAGGTGGCACAGTCACTCAGGCGCAGCAGCGCCACCCCTGCAATCACAGAGCGCGCTGCTGGCAAGTGCGACAGCAGCGCCACCAACTGGTGCACTTGCCGCATTTCGTGGGAGCTTGGAGTGCTGTCGCTGCTGGCAGCCAGCAGCAGATCCACCAGCCCCTTGAAGTCCCCCAGGGAGCCCGCTGGGCTGTTGGCGACAGCACCCCCCTCATTGGCTGCTGCCACCACCTGGTCGGTGCTCAAGGAACAGCCGGGGGGGCGCCACAGTGCCCAGTCAGCAGCAGCCGCCCGCAGCCCAACACCTCCCAGCTCGCGGCTGAATTGCCCCAAGATGCGCAGGTTCGCTGCCAGCACAGCCTCAGCCGCCTCCGCTGCGCCTGTGCCCTCCTGGGGACCAGCCGTGGCCACCAGCAGGTGCTTCATGGCCGACACTCGTGAAGCTTGGGCTTTCACCTGTAGGGCTTCCACCACCCGCCGCCGCACATCCCCGAATGTGTGACTGGCCACGCCACATGTGCGCAGCTGAGCATCGGAGCCCAGGGCCACACGCCACAGATCATCCCGCAGCAGCTGGTGGCCAGCCAGCAGGGTGGACAGAAACAACTTCTGTCCCGATGCATTCACGAAGTGCCCTTGCTTGTGCAGGGCGGGGTGGCGGCTGGCGTCGGGCACGTCCTCCGGCACAAGGCCGGCGTTGGCGGCGAACATGCCCAGGGCGAAGCTGCACAGCAGCTGGCTGCTGGACACCTCACTGGCCAGCAACCGCATGCGTGCATCCATGACGCTTTCGGCAAAGTGCTCCGGGTGCCACATCAGGGAGGCGGAGGCGCCGCTGGCGGTGGCCGTCACACACGTGTGTGCTGACGACAGAAGCAGCGACAGAAAGGCAAGCATGGAGCCTCGCACATGCGCCTCGTCGAAATACCCCACTGCCCGGGCCTTGTTGTATGCATCCTCCAGCTCCCTGGCGAGGCGCTCACCAAGGCTCTCCCCCCCCTGGCGTAGCAGGCTTTCGTGGGGCCGCCACATGTCGGCCTGGGAGGGGGCCTCCGAGCGGATGTGGCGCACCTCGCGGCCAACAGCCTGACCCAGAGACGACGATGCAATGCTGTGCTTCAGCTTGCGGCCAAGCTTGTTCAAGTAGCCACCGCTGCCGCCAGATTGCTCAGGTGCAGCGGTGCCACTGGGCACACCCCGCCCCTCCCCAGGTAAATGGGCACTGCTGTGGGTAGCAGCCGTGTGTGCAACCAGCGGCGACACCGCTTGCATGAAGCTGCATGCACAGTGAGGCAGGGCGGGCGTCTGCAATGAGGGCCCGGTGTACTCCCGTGAACCAACAGCTGCGGACTGTGTGGGGGGGAGTGGCTCAGCTGGAGCCACTGCAGGGGCTGCAGTCTTCGGCAGCTTGATGCCTAACAGGTCTGATGTCATGTCTGCTGCTGGCTTGGAGCCGTGTGGTGGGGTGTGTGGGGCGAGGCTGCGCAGGGTGTGCAGCACACTGTGCGCCGCCCCCAGGCTGGCGGCCCCCCGGGAATCCAGTGTGACTAGGGATGCCTCTGCTGCGGCGCGTGGTGCAGATGCCAGAAGCTGCACAGCATTGGTCCACTGCTGCGACAGTGTTTGCAGGGCGTGCAGGGAGACCCCATGTGCCGCCGCAGCAGGCTGTCGCCCCGGAAGGGGGGCGGCTGCAGGCGACAGCGGCCCCGGCAGAGCGCTAGCAAGGGCCTTTGCAGCCAATCTTGCCTCACCCTCTGCTGCATGTGCTGCTGCAAATCGTGTTGCTGCTGCATGCACGTGGGAAGTGTTGCGCTGCGCCTCTGCCGCCGCTCTGGGGGTGTGGTGGGAGATGCGCCCACCGCCCGCACGTGACGTCACATCAGGTAAAGGCTGGGCATCATTCGTGCTCATCACACAGCCCGAGTCGAGGTCCACCAGCAGCATGGGCCCCACAGCCGACGGGCCCAGCTCCCGCGTCAGCGTCGCCAAGTGGTCGGGGGAGGCCCCCATGATCAAAGGCTGCGGTGCCGAGATGTGCGTTGCCAAATGCAGGGGCAAGTATGGGATGCAGGTATGGCACCACTGCAGGGGGCGCATGAGCTGTAGCAGGGCGAGCGTGGCGGCGGAGGCCACCGGGGGGGTTTGGGACAGCAGCAGTATGCGCCGCTCGCATAGGAACGCAGTGACCAGCAGCAGCAAAGCAGCAGAGTCCAACCGACTCAGCAAGCATGTCAGGGCTACGTTACATATCCCCAGCGCATGCGGTAGGGTTGCGTCACTTGGGAGCAGCGGTGAGCACACACCTAGCGCCAAGCTGCTCCGTTTGATGGAGGTTTCTCCTCGAAGCATGCTTCCCAAAGCCTTGGCAGCGCTCCGGGAAAAAGAAGCACCACTGAGACCCCACAATAGCTGCAGCGAGGCTGTGAAATCCACCAAGGCTGAAGTCGGGAAACTGCACAATCAATCGCTCTGGCCAAACGGCGTGTTGGCATCGAAATCCGCACACTCACGACGAGTCCACAATGATGCAGACTGTCCTTCTCTCAAGAGTGCGCGCAAGTACAGTAAGTGTGGTTCCATTTTGGAGAGTCATTGTGTTAACACTGCATGTGTGATTCGTGGCATCCTGCGAAACCAGCTGAAGTGCTGCATCGAAGTGCGGAGCATGCACTCCACGACTGGCAAAGTGCAGCTGCCATGCTTGGCACTCTGGCTCCAAAAATAAGACAGCACAGTCAAGCATATTGAACAATGCATGTGCATTGCCAGTGCAAGGTATGTGGCTGTCCCGAGATGGATGGAAAATGAAGCCATGGTTTTTCATGCATTTTGCTGCTGGGCGGATGGAGGGTGCCTGCAGCAGGGCCCGTTGCACAAGCACCTGAAGTCATACTGCGTAGGTTTGCAGCCAAAAGGGGGGGCTGGCAGGCAGCCCACTCTGCTGATTGCGAGCGCTGCAGGATTGCCTGCGCGCTGCTGATCACACAGCATGGTGCTGTGTGACCAGTAGCCTGCATGGTCGAGCGGCGCTGCTGGAGGGCACACTGACACTGCCAGCGCAGCGAGACCAGAGTCGGCCTCACAGTTGCCCCACACCGGCTGCCAGGTAATGTTAATCGCTGCATGGTGATATTGATCGTACCTACACCACCCTTACCGCCGCTCCTTGCAGTGCCCGATGTCCCTCGGCTACCACACCCCCAGCTCCCGCAGATGCTCTTCTCCCCCGTGGTCGTCCTGCTCTGCCACAGCATTCAGCAGTGCGTGACACCCGTCACATACCCGCACGGCATCCACAAACCCAAGCGTCAGCAGGGGGTGCCTGTGGGAACTGCACTTGGCGCAGAAGACGCCCCCGCAGTTGCGGCAGTGGTGCCGCCGCACTGAAAACGTAAACTTGGAGGAGCATCGCATGCAGTGCGCGGCCTCAGCGTCCCCGATCCACTCCTTCGCTACCAGTACCACAGTGTGCGCCCCCCCGCAGGACACCGCGCGCACCTCCTTGGCTGCCAACGCCTCCACCAGGGTCAGCCCAACGCCCAGGGTGTTGATGACGCACTCATTTGCGACGTGTGCGGGGGAGGCATCCAGGCCCATGGCGGTGGACACGGGCAGCGTATAGCCCGCCAAGGTACTGCCCACCTCGCCCAGCCCCCCCTGCCGCGCACTTCCGGCCCCAAGCGCGCTGTGCGAGGCGGGGGCCAGCAGGTGCTGCAGGTCGGGACACGCAGAGGGACGGTATGTTGATGCAACGCCCAAGGCAAGACTGCCCATGCCCCCTGCCCCCGCGGAGGTCCGGTGGGCCCCTCCCTGTCGAGGGCCGGCAGCCAGGGAATCCAACAGCACAGAGCTGCGCCCTGAGCGGTGCTTGTCGTGCATATCAACGGCACCCTGCTTCACAAGCGCCAGTGTGGCCGCCATGCTGTCGGAAAAGGCACCAAACCTGCCCGCCCCCCCCATGCGGCCCGACACGGTGAAGAGGTCCACAGCAGCCGGACCCAGCACATGCCCCCCAGCGTGGGATGGCAGCGCAGACATGGCGGCAGCTGCTGCAGCGGCTGCCAAGCCAGCGCCTCCCGTGTCGAATGCAAGGGACACAGAGGTCGGTCGGTGGCTCAAGCTGCGTGGGCGGGGCACAGGGCCTGGCGCCACTGTGGTGCCAGAGCGACGGCGGGGCAACCCCTGCAGCTCCAAGTTGGGGGGAGACACCCCAATTGATGCGCTGCGTTCCTGGGTGCCGGGTGCGGAAGTCTGGCGCTCTGGATCGCCGTCGCCCCATCGGGTGCCCATGCCCAATAAGGTGTCAGGAGTGAGTATCAATGCCTGCAGCGCAGAGGCAGCAGAGATATCATGCATGTGGGCATCTGTGCGCCCTGAAAGGTCATCCAGCAGCGACGCCGACACGCCGATGTGCTCCTCCTGCACCCGCAGCAAGCGGTCGCCTGCCCGCACAATGCTGGGCACCATGTCCCACCCGGCCCGCGGCTGCACATCGGCACAGATCCTGCACATGACAGCATTCGCGACAGCTTGTGCGTCGGGCAGCTGGGGCACACACGCCAGGGCGGCGTGCAGTGGCAGGCTGAGGGGCAGCATGAGCAGCCCAGCGCGTTTGCGCAGATATCCAAATACCACCACAGGGCCACTGGGCATGGATGCCATCGCTGAAGGGGTATACACTGTATGTGCACGCCGGGCCAGAGCATCTTCAGTCGAGCCAATGGCGTCCGTGTCTGCTGCAGAAACTGACCCGCGCGGCACCAGAAGTACCCGTGAGGACTGGGTGACACTGAGGCGTCGCCGGGTCGAGCTGGCCGCCATGAGGTCCCCGGCTACACTGCCCCTCCCAGCCATTGTGACACGAGCTGATTGCGTGACAGCCTGGCTCACGTCACTGTCCTGTGAGGGGCGGGGCGCATCTGCGCCGAGCCCCATGTCGTGCAGATCCTGCAGGCTTTGCACCACAGCACCCCCCTCATCCAAAGCCACTGTGCTGAAGACATCAGCAGGCATAAAGCCGGCGACAGGTATCTGTGGCTGGAGCCGGCCTCGGGCAGGCAGCCCAGCAATGGCTGGCAGCCCGCCCAAGGCCACCCCACCGTCAGGGGAGCCTGCTGTCGCCTCCCGCTTCGCAGCATCTACGTGCGATGGAGTGATGGTGTAGCCACCCAGCGCTGACGTGGCATTTTGCTCAATGTTTGAGATGGTGCTCTGTGCCATGGGGGGCGCCGGGGGGATGTCCACACCCAGCCGCCCGTCCAAGGCAGACCCCGCCACCATCAGCTGGCCCTTGAAGGTCACCACTGCTGTGTGAAAATGCCCAGCGGCAACGGTACGCACACTACCAGCTGGCATGGAATCCGTTCCACTGAGCAGCCTTGTCACGGTGTCGGTGGCCGGCAGGGTGAGGTCGCCGGGCGATGACACTGCTAAGTGCAGCAGGGACCGGGGCGTCATGTGCGTCGCCATCTCGGTGAGGGGCGCCCCTGCTGTGATCATAGCCAGCATGTGCTCCTTCAGCTTCGCCTCCAGGGTAGCCCCCAGCTTGATCTTTTTGGAGGCTGGCAGCGCCCCGAAGGCGCCAGATGCGTCGGCAGCGGGCATGTCAGGCACAAGTGTCAATGCAAGCTGCGTGGCTAGTGGCGCCATCATGCGCTTGGGCTGTGGTATGCACAGAGACGAGACTGGCACACATCCGATGGTGAGGGGCTGCTCGGCGCTCATGTCTCCCTGCACCTGGGCCGTGGCCAGGGGCGCCAGGGCAAGCACCTCACTCAGAGTGCGGGAGGGCACGGCGTGCACAGGGGCACCTGCAGCCCCCTCTGAGCCCTGTGTGCGACCCGTAGCAGCTGGCAGCAGCACATGCCCCAGCTGTCCATGCCCAGCGGCGCCCCAAGCCCAGGCCATGAACACTGCTGGGCTGTCGCCGCTGCGCACCCCCCCCGGCCCCTGCTCTACCGCCAGCGCCACGGTGTGTGCGGCGCCGCAGGCCACCGTTACCACACGCTCACCCAGTGCTTCCACATGCAAGGGTGTGTGTGAGTCACACTGGTCCCCTGTGCCCAGCGCACCAGTGCCGTTCCACCCCCATGTCCACAGGCGCCCACCCAGGCCCACAGCCCCGGCGTGGTGCGCGCCGCAGGCCAAACTCACGACGGACTCATCCAAAGCGATCAACTGCCTCATGACACAGAAGTGAGAAATCGATGGGTCGTGCGCAGTGGCGTTTTGGACGCCTTCCTGGCAGTGTGGGGAGGGGGGCAGGGGGGCCGCAGTGCCCAGCCCCAGCTGACCATGTCGGTTGTCGCCCGCTGAATACAGCCGACCCGATTCGTCCAGGATGAGGGTGAATGCAGCACCAGCCGCTCCAGACACGACAAAGGACGGCACATCGCTGGCTGAGGTAGCCACCATGAGAGATTCGCTCTGCACGGACCTGCCAGCTGCAGTCCACGCCTGCAGCAGCCCTTCAAGGGCGGGCTGCGCGCTCCCGTCCATTGAGGGGGTGCTCTCCAGCAGCTGACTTCGGCCCAGCAGGCTGTTCTGGTTCAAGCTGAACTGCGACGTGGAGCGCCCTCTGTGGGCTGGGCTGCTGGAGCCGGTGGTGGAGCCCCCCCTGCTGGACTCCCCGTGCATGCCCCGGTCCTCCTCCTCCCTGAAGTGCACAGGCGTGGGCTGCAGGCGGTCCAGCGTGTCCCCAAGCCCAAGTTGACCCTGGGCATTGCACCCCCACGTGTGCAGAACGCCCTGCTCACTCACCCCCAGCGAGTGCCGGTGGCCCGCCGCCAGGAATGTGAAGCGGTAGGGGCCGGCACTGGGGTCTGTCTTACCCCGGGAAAGCCGGCGTGGGGTGCCCACATGCTGTGTGTGTCCCAGGCCCAGGCGACCATGGTCCCCGTTCCCCCACACGTACACCTCGCCAGTCTCCGACAGCGCCATGCTGTGCTGCGCCCCACAGGCCAGCTGCCGCACCGCCTTCCCCAGCAGGGCATGCACCATGCGGGGGGAGGACTGGTACGCCCACTCCTCCATGCCAGCAGGGGTACTGACGGGGGAGTGCGCAGTGCGTTGTTGGCTGGCAGAGGAGCCCAGCCCCCCGGCAGCCGCGGAGGTGCGCCGGGCAGCCTTGCGACTGGACCGGGCAGATGGGCTGCCGCCGCCCACATTGGCGTCCGAGGCAGAGCGCCCGCCACCCACATCAGAGTACGCAAGCAAGGGATGGCCGTGTCCGCACTGGCCAAATGCTGATGCCCCCATGGACAGCACATCGCACTTCTTGCGGATGCCCTGCTGCAGCTCCTGGGCCAGATCCCCCCCTGGGTCGCTGGTCACAGCAGCGCGCTCGGAGCCATACACATCGGCCTGCAGCTCCAGTGCTCTCTGCATGCGTTGTGTGACTGCCCCTGCATCGTGCTCCACCGCTGCTGCTGCTGCAGAGTCGCCCCCTGCAAAGTGCACCCCTGCCAGAGCAATGCGGCGGCGGTGCCGGGCCATTTGCAGCAGCTGCTCCCGCCGTGCTGCCAACAAAGCTGGGGGTGGGGGGCCATATGTCAGGTACTGCAGGCCGCGCAGCCAGATTTCCAGCTCCCGGTGGTCTTTGGCCGCCAGGTTGAGAGACCTGCTGCTGCCTGCTGGGTCCTCTGCTTGGCTCTGCACCGCCCCCATAATGGAAAACGACAGAGCACTCAAGCCGTCCCGGCCGCTTCGTTTGAAAATATCGGTCTGCTGCCCGATTATCAGCTTTGCTCTCTCCAGAAGTACTGCAGGTGCGGCAAATGTGCATGCGAGTAACGTTGCTAGGCAATTTGTCACGCACCTCGGCGATCCGATTCATCCTTTTTAGACGAGAACCAGGAAAGATATCGGCAGTCTGGGCTGAGGGTGAACTTCCTGTGCAATCACACGCCTTGATGGGAAGCATGCTTCAATTGAAAGGACACTACCCACCTAAAGTGAGGTGCGCCACTTCGACCAAACTTGAGCAGCGCCGAGCCTTGCTGCATTGAATCGATCGAAATCCATGGTACATCAGAACTGCTTAACAGCGCCATCCTGCAGTTGTGCGGTTTTGGTGCCTGCCTTTCACGCGTGGGCAAATGAATGAAACGGAGGGAAGAGAAATCTTTGGGCGAACTTTGCAGTAAAGTGCTGAAATCACCAGCACCACTGTTAACGCATTTGCCAATAAAAAGCCCCGAGCAATTTTTTTGTCGTTTGAGTTGCAGTTTCCAATATGTTGGCATAATGCTGTAACACCCGAAGGCACCCCCAAACCAGAAGCCCCCGTGTGTACAAGACGTGAAAACACTCAACTGGAAACGGTGGTGCATCGGGAGCAGCTGCACATTGTGTGGCAATCCTTCTCATGCTGCATCATAGCTATACATAGAGAGTCTGCGCCTACCGCTGTCGCTGGAAAGCTGTGGACACTCTACCAGGCACTCTCAGACTGTAGCTCACTGCTTGTCCAGCAAGGCGGCTTGCCAGATGGCAGCACTTCCAGCTGATGATCTTGACCCGCCATTAGCATACCTACGTTCAGCATCAGTTGTGTATGAGCTAGAAGATCCTGAGACGCAGATAGGCCGCGGTGATCACAATGACATTGTACGTGTCTCGTTTAGTGCACAGCATTTCCCCCCGCAACCTCACGTCGTGCAGAGCCTGGATACCAAGTCTGTGTCTGGCACTCATGCCCGCATCAACATACACCCACACAAAAAGGTAAGCGCTAAGCTGGTGCGCGGGTTTGATCAAAGTATATGCTGCAGTGCGCAGGTTGCCAAGCTGATCGACCTTGGAAGCACCAACGGCACATTCGTGGACGAAATCCGTGTGACAGATTCCAGTGCGCCTTTGAAGCACGGCAGTGTTATCCGGTTCGGCTACGACAAAGAACAGTATACGTGCGTGTACCGTCTCCATCACCTGTACAGCACTTGTCAAGCGTGTTGTCTTGCAGATTTGATTTTCACGATATGCCGTCGCCACGGGGAGTGCTGAATGAGCATGCCCCGCAGCCGCCCGTTACCTCCGCACGCAGCCACACGCCCGCAGCAGGGAAAGCCACCCTTCGGGACTCTCCTCCATCCTCGCAGCGTGCTGGGCAGTCTAGCCGATCCAACCACAGCAGCGGTGTGGCATCTGCCATGGACTTCTCCCACCTCCCCCAGCGGGGCCCAAGGGACGACAGCAGCCACAGGGCGCCAGGTAGATCAGCATCTGTCCCACCACGAGAGCGCCCTGCCTCCCAGCACTCGGTACGCAGCTCCTCTGGGCGCCAGGGCATGGTGGGGCGTTCCCTGTCCGAGCAGCGCTCCCGTCTGGCCCAGCGCGCCGCGGCTCGACAGGAGGCATCCCAAGACCTGCGCCGCACCATACAAGAGGCCAAGCGCGCAGTGGCGGCAGCAGCTGAATCATACGAGTCTGGACGTGGTGCAGGTGCCGCATTCGACGGCGGTGTCAGTGCCAGTGCCAGGGGTGGTGGCTCGGCAGCCCCTGCCCCAGCCCCAGCCCCAGCCAGCTCCAGTGCAAGGGCACGGGTGCGAGCCAGCCACCCGGAGGAGCACTTTGCCCGCAAACGCCAACAAGAGAGCAGGAGAGACATACCACACTCAGTTGTATTCCCAGGCGCCGCTGGCGTCACTGCCCTGTCGGGTGATGGGGCGGGGGATAGCTCGCCCCCCGCACCCGACTCCCGCAGGGTGAGACACGCCCCCTCCAACCAGGGGCAGGACAGCGATGACAGTGACCTGGAGCTGTCTTCATCCTTTGGAGGCATCATTCGGGAGGCAGCCGAGCCCAGCGCCCGCAGCAGCACCCGCGGTAATGCCCCCGGTGCCGCAGAGCCGTCTGCCCGCAGCCACAACAAAGAGGGGTGGCAACCACAGGCCGAGCAGCCCGCAGCAGGCAGTAGTATACCAGGAAACATCACCATTCAGTCATTCAACGGCAATCTCATCACAGGCGGCTCCGGGCGGGATGCCCCTGATGGGCAGCTGGCTGCTACCGGCACCTCTGCTCAAACGGAGGCGCCCCAGAGCTGGCACATGCCCCCCTCTGCCTATTCAGTGAAGGCACCGTCTTCGGTGCCACAACTGATGGACACACAGATGCACACTGGGGGCAGTGCATCAGCACCCCAGCTGGCCCAAAGCACTGCCGGGCAGCCCAACAACGCCCACAGCGGCAATGTGCGAGCAAGCCACAGCAGTGGGGGCATTCCAGAGGGAATACACAGCACAGGCAATTGGACAGCCGCGCAAAGTGTGCCAACTGCATCCCTGCACGTGCCAGCGGTGTCGCCCTTCCTGCCGCCGCGACAGGCGTCCCCTTCGCCCTTCCTGGCCAACAGCGCACAGGAGGGCAGGACCCCGGCAGGTGCTGGAGGTGGGGAGAGTATGGCTGCTCTGCAGAACGCACTATATGATGCAGAGGCCCGCGCAGTAGCTGCAGAGTCCACCCTACAGCAACTATCCCTGGAGCGGGCCACGGGTGCGCAGGGCAGCCCACCACAGGGACAGGGTCAGGCGGCGGCACAGCTCACACACGCCCGCCTGCGCATCGCACAGCTGGAGAGCGAAAACACTCAGCTGGTCAGTCAAGTGAGCAGTGCACAGGATGAGGCCGCTGTGGCTGTGGCGCGGCTGGAGCAGGCGGAGGCCCTGGCAACGGGCGGCGGCGGCGGCGGCGGCGGCGGCATGGTGGGGGACATGCTGGCAGCGACCAACGAAGCTCGGGCCACGGCAGATGCCACGGCACAGCAGTGCAGCATTGCCATGTTGGCTAGTGTGGCCCGTGCATGGCGGCGTCGGCAGCTATCCCGGTGCTGGGGGCGGTGGATGGCGGCGGCAGCCTCCACCGGTGCCCAGCGCCTGCAGCGTGACGCATCTGAGCGGGAAGCAGCACTGGTACAGGAGCTGGCACACTTGCAGGCCCAAGTGGATGCCTTGAGCAAGACGTCGGACTGGGGCAGTGAGGTGTTGCGCCTGCGTCGCGAGCTGTCTGCCACCAGGGAGGCTCTTGCACGCAAGGACCAGCAACTGGCCAGGCAACGTGCTTTGTTTGCACACAAAGCCGTGGCCCGAGTTGGGGCGCACCAGGAAGAAGGGGCAGCAGCACACGACACACACGTGGAGGACAGCGAGTTGGAGCTGGCGGTGCAGGCGGCGGTGGGGGGCTGGCGCTTCCAGCGTGCCGCCCTGCAGGCCATGGTGGCAGAGCGGGAAACACAAATCCACACACTGCTGCAAGCTGTGGCAGCAGCATCTGTGGACCAGCCTCACCGCAAGCGCACTTCCAAGCGCTCTCAGCAGCGCCGGGCATCGGCGCAGGTGCTGGTGGAGGAGGCGGTGGGCAGCCAACAAGCTGCAGCTGCAGCCAAGCGAAAAGCGGGCGCCCTGCGTGGGCTGCTTAGTCGAATGCGCCGCGAGGGTCGCGCGCACATGCAGAAGTCCAATGCTCGCATTGTGCGGCTGCGTCGCTGGCTGCGTCGCGCCCGCCGGCAGCTGCAGCGCGACCACGATGACGATGTCTCCTTGTCAACAGCTCCCAGCCAAGAGGGACTGGGGCACGCCAGTGATGCGTGCTCCCTGGACTCAAGCAGCGACAGAAGCGACAGCGGCAGTGGGGGGGGGGGCAGCACAGCATCCTCCCGGGATCGTGCTGCCGTGTCTCTGCCGGAGACCTGCTTTGGCTCTGTCACAGCATCTCAAGTGGACAGTCTGGGCCGCCCCGGCAGCCGCAACAGCGGCAGCAGCGGCAGCAGCAGTGGCGGTAGTGACAGTGGCAACGACAGCAGCGGCAACTCGAGGTGCAGTGCTGCCGCGTCGGCACCCAGCAGCACAGGCAGTCAAGGGGGCGGGCATGGCATCTGGGATCAGGAAGGGACAGATGACACGGGCATGCGGCGCCGCTTAGGGGGGTTGGAATGTAGCCGCAGCCCCCCTGCTCCTGTGGCCGCGGCTGTGGGCAGCATGCCTGCACTTCTGGACCGCTTGCTGCAGTCCCAGCTGAAGCACGGCGCATCAGTTCCGACCGCTCCACCCCTGGGTGTGCACGGGCACATGGGGCATGGCGCCCCTAGTTTTGGAGCAGCGGTGGCGTGGGACACGGGGGGCATGGGAGGCCTGCGTGGCCACCTGCAGTACCCCACAGGGGCGACAGGAGGCCACGCAGCAGGAGCTACAGGGGCTCCGTTGTTTCCCCTTTTGCAGCCTGCGTCGCAGCAGCCGCTACCGCCTCATTTGCGGGGGCAGCTGCCAGCCGGCTTGCAGGGGCCCCTTCGACCCAGCTCAGCGTGGGGCTGATCACCCTTACGAACAGGGCAATGTGTGTCTTGGAGGGTGAATGGGGTGGCTGCCTCCGAGGAATAGGAATGCCTTCTGAAATGCCAATTTTATTTTAACTGTCATCATTTTGTTCTCACAGTCCATGTGATTGGGCTTGAGCTTGGCGTGTTGCTTTCGAAGTTTGTGTTGTGAACCCCGGTAGTACCCGCTAAAATGTTGCAGAGACTTTCTCGAACCATTGCGTTGGTCTCAAAGCTACCAAGCACATGCTCCACCAATGCAGTGCTCTCACGTGCACCGTGCCGATCATTGGCAAGCGTGAGTTCTGTTTGTGCTGCACTGCACATGCGAATGAGGACCACTTGCGTGTTTGCTGGAATTGCGCAGGACGCTGCTCTTGCTGGTTTCAGCGGTGGATCACCACATGGAGCTGAAACGGTTATCACGGGCGAAGACCACCTGACGAGTGTGATGTTCAGCATCAACGACAGCGTGGGCGCCTTGCGGAATGTGCTCGAAGTATTTGAGCGGCATGATGTTTCCATGACGCACATTCAAAGCAGGCCCAACGCAAAGAAGTATGTCCAAAAGTGCTTCTGCATGGTATTGGCAGGGTTTATATGCATCGGTTTCCCTCCTGCAGTGACAAGATTGTGGAATTCACTGTTTCCTTCGGAGGCTCAGGGCAGCCCAAGGAGAAGGTTTGTCTTGCAATAGTGCCCTTAATCCGCCCAACTGCACACACCTGCATTACAGGTGGACGGTTTACTGGCTGAGCTCTCTAGCCAGTCCACTTCAGTGCTGGCCCAGCAGCCCATGACGGTGCCCTGGTTCCCCCGCCACATCTCGGACATTGACAACTTCAGCACCAAGACGCTGGACGCCGGTGCAGAGCTGGAGTCAGACCACCCGGGCTTCAATGTACGTACTACGGCTGCCCTGTCGCTGCTTCGCGAGTCACGCTCTGCACCACAGGACCTTGTGTACCGCGAGCGCCGAGCCTCCATTGTGGAGAACGCGCTCTCCTACCGATATGGCCGGGAGATCCCCCGTGTGCAGTACAACGACGACGAGACACGCACATGGGGCGAAGTGTACAAGCGGCTAAAGAAGTTCACCGCGGAGTTCGCGGTGCCCCAGTACAACGACATCCTGCCCCGCATGGAGTCCAACTGCGGGTACGCCGAGGACAATATCCCACAGCTGCAGGACATCTCACAGTACCTGGACTCTTGCACGGGATTCACGCTCAGGCCTGTGGGCGGCCTGCTGTCCGCACGTGACTTTTTGAATGCCCTTGCCTTCCGTGTGTTCTTCTCCACACAGTACATCCGGCACCATTCCACCCCCCTGTACACCCCCGAGCCTGACATCTGCCACGAGCTAATGGGCCACGCGCCCATGTTCGCGGACCCCGATTTTGCTGATTTTTCCCACGAGATTGGCTTGGCCTCCTTGGGTGCGTCTGATGAGGAAATCAAGAAGCTGGCCACCTGCTACTGGTTCAGCGTGGAGTTCGGGCTGGCCAAGGGACCCCCAGGCGAAGGGTACAGGGCATATGGTGCTGGTCTGCTATCCAGCTTCGGGGAGCTGGAGTACAGTTGTGCCCCCTACCGCCCAGGCGGCGACCGGGACGTGTTCCCCGAGTACAAGCCGTGGGTACCCGCCGATGCTGCCAAGCAGGAGTACCCCATCACGGACTACCAGCCAATTTACTTTGTGGCAGAGGACCTGCAAGATGCCAAAGTGCAAATGCGCAAGTACTGCACTGAGCTGAAGCGGCCGTTCTACCCAAAGTACAACTTCGCGGACAAGAGTGTCACAGTGGACCGGTCCATCAAGCGCGGAGCATACACGGTTACGCTGCAGACTGGCTAGATCAATTTATGCACAGTCACATGCAATGCGCTGCGGCCTCCCAGCGTTGCTGCTACTACTCTACTTTTGTTTTTCTTGCGGGCGCAGTTCCAGGTGCCCACGAGTACAGGGTGACACATGCAAACACGAGCACAGCTGCAACCCAGTGGTACTGCGTGAATGTGTTCCCAAAGAGGACAACGCTGAACAGCAGAGACACGAACTTGCGAACAGTCATAACGACGTTGGATGTGAGGGGATCTGCGTATGCCGTGAGGTTGTACACACCCTGGATGCACATCCACTGACTCAGCACATTGATGGCCAGCGCAAAGAACATCACTGGCACATCGCCCACAGGTGCCGGGAGAAAGGCCCACATGGCAGTCAGATCCACAGTGTGCCCGTGCACAGTCAAGCTACTCAAGGCACTGGCTGCAGGGGGGCTCCCGCCCCACGTCTTCAACTGCTCCAGCAGCTGTGGGCCCATGCCAACCCAAGCCACCACCAGTGGCACAATGTGGCTGTAGAAAATGCTCTCGGTGGGGGCTCGGCCAAAGGTGTCAGCCACCACTTTCTGCAGCTGCCCAAGGAATGACGCAATCGTCACAGTGATCATCAACAGGCCAATACCAGCGGCCCATGTAGATGCGTACTCATTTTGCAGCAGCGCTTGTGCCATCAGCTTTCCTTGGTGTGCGGCACCCGTCCAGTTTCCGGCTTGCACACTTAGCCAGCTGGCTGACAGCTGGTCAGAGCAGCACGCCATGCTATTACTGGCCACAGCCATGGCACTAGCCTCTGTCGCTGTGTCCCCAAAGGCTGCCTCTGCCAGAGTGCACAGTGAGGAGCCCACGGCCATGCCCACAACAGCAATGATTTGCAGCATGCTGTAGGAGCGCCCGAAAAATGCAGCACCGACTATGCAGGATATCAGAAGCCCACTAGTCCGAAATACAATATGGGTGGGCTGGGACACATTGAATGCGAACACTAAGTTGTTCAAAAAGCTCATCCCACCGCTTAGCAGGGCCAAACCGAAGTGAGCCCAGTGTGGCACCTTTGGCCTCAGAAAGGCGTTCTCCTGCAATCATTTTTGAAATATACACCATGCACTTTCTGAAGCTACAAAAATATCACACCTTGATCATGTATGGAATGCATGTGAGAGCGATGAACAAAAATTGAACCGAGGTGAGCAGAATTCCACCTGACTTGTCTGCCCAAGCAGAAAGTTTTTGGCTGCACAAGTCGAATACGCTCACAGGGCTTCTTGGTGCAGCACGGGCCGCCTTACTTGACAAGAGCTTCAAGAGCGAATTGGTTGATGCAGCAACCGACCATCACCAGCGTTGTTGCGCTTGCGATGCGCAGAGCATGGTTGCTACCTGTCTCGGGCTTTGCCATTTGGCTACCTGTTCAAGTGGTTTTGCCTCGGCAATAGACTAGAAACAGCGCCAAACACAACCACAGGTGTCACAACTCCAGCTCAACATTTGACACTCCAGTTTCGCGGGAGCAAATTGTTTCACGGGATGCCAAAATGCGTGATGCTTGCTGAATTTATGAATTCAGTTGTATCCTGGCCCCCATATAAATGCAGCACATCATTGCCTTCAGATGAGGTCTATGTTATTGTTTTTATTCTGTCCATATTTAAGTTTACCACTTAAAGGAAAACGCTCAAAGCTGTCTGGATGAGCTGTTTGTTCGTTGAAGTAGCTGCAAAGCGAGTTGGAGCCATGTGTGCAGAAATTGCTGCCAGGTCTGAGACAGCTGCTGCCTCAAAACCAACGGCACCATGGACAATTTCTTGGACAGATAGTATCCCAGTGTTGGATGTCACTTCTGGTATAATCCTAAAGCACAGTGTACTGGCCGGTGTAGGGAACCGCCAGGGTGGGGTTCCCGTCCGTGGGTGTGTTTGTGACGGTGAGAGAAAGCGCACGGCCAGCCTCGGACGATACTCATTGCGCTTCTATTCACCACAGTCGAGGTTGTGGGTTGGATTGACAGCTCCAAAGAGATTTTCTTGACAACGTGAGTTTTCCCAACGAGCGCGCGTCCACCCGGCGCACCGTGCAGGTGTGCAGCTTCGATCGCTTGGAGGGCCGCCTGGTTGGCGGCAGTGGAGAGCCGCTGCAGGTGCACATTGGATTCGGTAAACATGCTGCCCACTGCACCATCAAAGCACACCCTTGATCCTTATTCACGCAGCAACTGACGGCTTGCCTGCCTGTGTCGACACGTTGCTGCAGAGCATGCAGGTGGGCGAGGTGGCGGTGTATTGGGTGGAGGGGCCAGCCGCCTACGGGAAAGCTGGAGACGGAGGCAAGGTGCAGTCCCAAGCACAGCGCCAGCATGCACTATTCGCACAATGCGCTTTGTGCAGGTTGGGCCAGATGCGGACATTGTGCTGTGGGTGCGGCTGTGTGGCTTCAGCCCCCCCCTGCCGCCGGCGCTGCCCCGGCAAGCACAGGAGGCTGCAGCGGCACTGCAGCACAGCAAAGACCAGCAAGACTTCCTTGCTCACCCCCTCCCCTCATGGGATGCACGTCTGGCCAGCAGTGCCCAGGAGCGCCTCAAAGGCAACGCACTCTTCGCGGCCCAGCAGTGGGAAGACGCCATCAAGGCGTACGGCCGGGGCATGGTGCACCTGTTCTTGTCCAAACAAGAAGCCCAATTCGCACCCATCCACGAATCGAGTATGATGCGCATCCATGCTGCAAAAGCGGTTTTGTTTTTGAATCGCAGCGCTGCCCACAAGGCCGTGCAGCGGTGGGACAACGCCGAATGGGATACCAACGAGAGCCTGAAGCATGCCCTGCAAGCCCATGGCCTGCTCAGCACACACCCCACCACGCTGCAACCGGAAGACATCCCTAAGGTGTGTTTGAAAGGCTTGTTTAGGCGGGGGCAGTGCCGTCTTCTGCGTGCTCAGCACACCTTGGACAGGCGGCCGTGCTTCCGTGTGCGGGCCTGCGAGCAAGGGGCACAGCTGGCGATTGCAGACGTGGAGGCGTCACAAATGGCACGGGCTGTAATAGTGCAGCTGGCAGCAGCTGAGCAAGGGAGCCTGCATGTGGTGCCCCCCGCAGCTGGGCATGATCGAGTGCATGTGGCAAGCCGCGTGAAGGCGCCCCCGCCCGTGTCCACTGCCGCGGCGCAGTGCACACTGCAGGCGAGGCAGCTGCTTCAAGCATGCTTGGAACGGCACCAGCAAGACAAATCAAACGCCATGCGACTATACGGTGGGTCACTGCTTCGTCCGCACAAGCCTGCAGGTGCAGCCACGCCCACCCAAGCTGCAGCTGAGGGCGCGGGCGCAGACGACGAGGTGCCCGAGCTAGGGGACTAGGGATTAGCACACCAGTGCATTCAAACACAACACACCTACTGACACGTGTGCATATTTTGCTAGTCATGTGCAATGCAAACGCTTACTCAGCCTTCTCCTCAGTGGCACCCTCGAAATCCACCTGGAGGTCCTCCTCACCGGCCTCACCAGCAGCAGCGTTGGCACCAGCCAGGCTGGCCATCTTCTGCAGGTACTGCAGCGACTCGGGACCCATCTGGCTCAAGATGCCGGGCAGCAGCTCTTGCATGGCTGCAGAGGAAAAATGTCATGAAACCATCATATTCCGCTGTCGCTCAGCTTCACTTACACTTGTCCTCGGCGGTTCCGTTCACAACATAAGTGTTGGACTGGAATGCAGCTTGCACTGTAAACGTAAATGACAATCTTTGAAAAGCCAATTCTGCTCAGAGCTGATGGTCTACCCAAGGTGGCGTGCCACGGGCCATCCCAGTTGTGAGGTGCAAACCACCACAGTTCGGGTGAAAATAACTCACCCTTAGGCTGCTTGAAATGCATGATGGTGCCGTCCTCCTTGAACATGTTGACCTGCGCCACAATACTTGGTGAGCGAAGAAATATGTGATCGATCGCGGCAGGAAATGCCGCACAGCCACGGGCAAATTCGCTTTACGCGCCGGCGCACCTCGTCGACTCCGGGGATGTTGTTGGTCCCAAGGCGCTTCAAAGTGGTCTGCAGACGCTTGTCATCGTTGCCAGCCTTGGCAGCGGGTGCCTTGCGGGCACGACGGACGTTGCCAGCCTTCTTCTGCAGTGTCAGCAAACGAAAACGTGAGGATTGAGACCGCGCTCGCCAGTGGGCAAAAAACGTACGGCTCCACCCTTGGCCAACAACTTGGCGCTGCAAAAAGAAAAATATGTCATTCTCGATAGAGCTGGTCGCTTGTGCTGCAGGTGAGCTTACCGGGCGGCTGCGACTGCGGTGGCCTCAGGCATAGTTGATACTGTTTAGGCAGAAGAATCTAGCTACAATGCAATAAGCATATGGTGAATTTGCAATAGTTGAAAATCACGAAAGTGCCCAGCTAGGGTCGCTCATCGTTGGGACTGTTGCAAAGCGCTTCTGTGAGCTCAGCGTGGGTGTGGGGGCAGCAGCAGCTTTAGAAATGAATCGTGACAGTTTCTGTCCATTTTTGTCAGTGGTTGGACACTCAAGGCTCCAGGGAGTACCACACCGAGAGTCGGTTTGTGTGAATTGGTTTGATCGTTCCAACTACAAGAGTATCACTTGTTGGCTGCATCCAGCAGGGCTGCGCCGGACTCCAGGGAGCGGGCGAATTCGTCCTCGCTGAACGCCAACAAACGAGCTGCTTCAATCTGCACAAGGAGATTTTATGCTGGCGAAGGCTGGATACGGCCTCTCAGTGTAGGCTGGGGCTGCGCACGGTCTGTGCCGGTGACCATGCCCACTCACATGCACTTTTTGCCGCTTGAGCACATCCACCAGCTTCAGTGCGGCCTTAAAGCCCGCGAGCACTTCAGCCTTTTGTCGTTGCAACTCACGGTTGGCTGCCCGGAGCTGCTTCAATTCGGCAGATTCGTCCCCTCGTCTCTGCGAAGGGATGGTGCCTGAGGGCACAGGCATTGGGGGCGAGCGCACACACGCACTAGATTGGCCTTCAGATGGACGTTTTCTTCCTTGAGAGCGCCCTTTTCTTCCAAGGCACGCTGAAGTCTGGCCTGCAATGCAGCTGCGCCTGCATCAGAGCTTTTCTCTGTCCGCCTCAATGAGGACAGTTCGCTCCTCAATGCAGAAACTTCAGCATCTAGACTTTTATTACTCGTCTGCAACTTGTCCAATACTTGCTTGTGGTTCTCTGCTCGCTTTTTATGGGTGTTCGCCTCAGCCTGGCGCTGTTTGGAGGTAGCTGCTGCCGTTGCAAGTGAGGCATCTCGCTCCGCACAACGCGCCTTCCATTCATCACGGGCACAAGCGATGCTCTCAATTTCAGCCGATGCTATTCGTATTTGACTACGTAACATTTTGAGTTGGCTCTCGACAGGTAGTGACTCGTCGACTGGTTGTTTGCGCTGCAGTTGTTGGGCTTCACCGACTGAAGCAGCATTCCGGCTGCCGTCTGCTGGGCGGCTTGCAGAGTCATCAGGCCCAGCAGCACCAGTCGCAGCTTTATGACTCGATGATTTAATCAATGATGCACGTGCTCTAGCGCTTGGAGACATTGGTGATGCTCGGAGAGCTGCACTGCTTGATGCAGAGCTCCTTGTAGGAGTTTGATGCTGTGCAGATGTGAGCCGAGATGCAGCCGGTCCCTGGAAAAAAGCACCAGCTTGCTCATCGAGTTCTGAATCTTGACTCAGCAGCTGTCGCTCCAACTGTTCGAGCGACAAATTGGAAGCCATAGTTCGTTATAGCAATCAACTAGCACGACCGTTGCAGGAAATGTCTGCGCTGCAAGCAGGGCCAGCCGTATTGCAGTTATTCTTGCTGAAGTCTAACTTTTACTGGAAAACATAAAGCACATACATTTAGCATGTGTACATAATGTATTCTTTATCGAAGTTGACCCAAACAGAGTTTGAGGCATGTAATCAATTGACCCCGCCCAAAGGAAAGGGGGTGGTACTATGCAGGATATAGCTACTTGTGATAGGTTTACCGCCATACCTGTCGCGAATGTGGTATGTTGAGCCAGCACACACGTTACAGGCGCTGAAGCAGCCCCGTTCTCGTTGGAAGCAGGTGCCTACCCACTGCCGACTGCGAGACTTGACGGGGGCTCAAATTGCTGCTGTATTTACTTGTGAAAATTTGGCAACAATTCACCCTGCACAGCACATAATTAAGAAGAACTGGAGCATCCGATTTGAGCGATTTGGTTTGGCCTACGAACACGCTGCCTCCTGGCTGCCCTGCGATGCCACTGCCGTGGGGCGGCCGTGGCGCAGAGGCTGCAAAGGCCTGCACCATTGCCATGCCCCCCCCAGGTATGAATGGGGCGGCCGTGGCGCAGAGGCTGCAAAGGCCTGCACCATTGCCATGCCCCCCCCAGGTATGAATGGGCTCAAGGGAGAGGTGCAGGATATACATGTAACTTGGTTGCCACTATGCGCCTACTTGTGCCCTGAGCAATTGCAACCAGCCTGATCCTGCACTCGTTCAAAGCGACACGCAGAGCATGCATTCCTGCACTATTGTCACGCAAATGGGTCAAAGTGGGCTTGCTGGGCTTGTGGCTGCTGCTCCTGCTGCACTTCGCCAAAGGGATCGAAGCTGGCGGAGTGGGCAGCCGGTGCGGTGAAGGCGCCGCTGGTGTGCGCAGTGGGGGCCGAACCAAACAGGTCGTCCAGGTCGCTGCTGTTGGTGGGCGCAAGGGGGCCCTTGGTGGCCACCGCTGGCTTGCTTGGGCCATCACCCCACAGGTCTGCACTGTCGTCAGCAACAGGTGCGGCTGCAGGGGCTTGCGACCCACCCCCCCATACGTCGTCATGGGTCGACATCGGTTCAAACGTATTGCCAGGAGCCACATCACTGCTGCCAAACGGGTCAAAGCTTTCGCCACCGGCCTTGGTACTGGAGTCTTCGAAGGGCTCAAATGCGCTGGCCTGCGAGGCTGCCGGCTTCGACTTGCCCAAGGACACCTTGCCTGTGCTTCGTTTTGCTCGCGGGGACGATGTTGTAGCCGTGGGGGACGCCGCACTGGCAGCAGCGGCGGGGGAGGAGCTGCCCAGGGCGTCAACAGCAGCTGCTGCAGCAGATGGGGACGCCACGGGGGATGCATCGTCATACGTGCGCTGCTGCAGCTGCGCAATGGCGTCTTTGTATCCATTGTTCACAGCGACGTACATGTCCTTGAGCCAGGACTGCTCCCACTGCATGAGGCGCAGCAGCAAGGCGTCCAGGCGGCGGCCGGCGGAGCTGCGCAGGGCTCGCACTTCCTTCAACAGTGCCTCGCGCTTGGCAGCGAATTCCCGCTCGGCGCCATCCAGCTTCTCGCTGTTGCGCATCATCTTCTCCCGCATGGCGGAGGACAGCGCCTTACCGCTGGACAGTGAGCTGCGCTCTTTACTTTGCAGGTCCGCAACCTTCTCGCGGTAGTGGTCCAAGGCTGCCCGGGAGTTGTTCCACTCTTCATATGTAGTTTTGGCATGCTCAAAGTGGGTCATCCAGTCGTTCAACTCGTTCAGAATGACGCTGTCAAACTTCAGGCTGTACCGAGCGGGGCAATCGCCGTCCGTCCATTGGTGCACTTTCTCAAAGCTATTGAATGCTGTTCGGTCCAGCAGAGCAGCAGAAATTGCTTCTGAAAATGCATCAACAACACCGTGTCCCTCTTTCCCTGCTTGCACGACAAGCGATTGCTTGTGGGCCTCAAGCCGATCTTGCAAGGTGCGGATTTTCACCTCCATTTCCAAGACCTCCTTCACAGCTGCGAAAAAATCATTGAAGCTGAAATGGTCATTCTCGCTGCAATACACGTACCAGAATCGACTTCATGATCAGATGATGCCTTTGAAATGCCAATAGTCTCCCAAAACTGTGCCAACGGAAACAGTGCGCAATTGTGCCAAAAACAATTCGACACGCAAAACAAACCTTGCGAGTTGCGACAGTTGAAGAACTCATGGTGGCTGGCATGCGAATTGACTACCAATGTAACTATAACCAAAACTGTTCTCGTTTGTTTCAAATTTAAATCTCGCTCGCCTTGCTGTAAGAGATTCGGGTTGGGCCGCCACGTACTGAGTGTGCAGGGTTTCAGTTGGCTTTGAGGGAGCCCCTGAACCTTGGTCCAAATATACTGGCTGCAATTTCAAGCACTCTTTTATTTGCAGTCAGCACATAGGCCCAGGTTGCAAGAACACGCCTGCACTTTTGTGTTTTGCTTGTCGAAGAAATCTCCCGGCTGTGTCCTTTGGACACTTGTTCGCTGCACAGACTTGGCAACATGAGGCTGCTGCTTGCCCTGATGCTAGTGGCACTGGCGCAGTATGCGTCGTCATCAAACCCGACAGCATACACTAAGGATGGTTATGTGCAAGGCTTCATCCAAGACGGTGTAAATGTTTTCAACCGAATCCCGTTTGCTGAAGCTCCTGTTGGCCAGCTGCGCTTCAAGGCACCTCAAGCCGTGGCATCATGGAACGGAACGAAAGATGTGTCAGATCTTCCACCGATTTGCCCACAACTGAAAATAGATGGCTCCATTGCTCTGAGTGAAGATGAGGACTGTCTGTACCTGGTGGGTGACCCAGAGGTGTTTCAACACAATGCAGGTGCACTGCACCTGCTGCTTTTTGCAGCACGTTTACACCCCAAGCACTGCCACAGCCGGAGAGCCATTACCAGTAATGTTTTGGATTTTTGGAGGCGGATGGGCTCTGGTGAGTTCTTGCGGTTGCTGCCTTGTTTCTCTGGAGTGAATCGTTTTCAACTACACACGAGGCGCAGGGCGACTCCTTTGAGTTTGGTTGGTATGATGGAGTGCACCTTGCCAACAAGCATAATGTCGTGATTGTGGCAGCAAACTACCGCGTAGGGCCGTTTGGCTTCTTGGCCTTGCACGAGCTGCAACAGGAAGACCCAAACAACTCAACCGGCAACGTCGGCTTACTGGACCAGCGTGCTGCACTGCAGTGGACACAGCGCAACATCCAGTTCTTCGGGGGAAACCCAAGCAACGTGACCATCTTTGGAGAATCTGCAGGAGGCTTCAGTGTGTGTTGGCATTTAGCTTCGCCTGGCAGTGCTGGGCTCTTCAGTGGTGCTATCATGGAGTCTGGCAGCTGTGACTCGCCGCAGTTCTTTCAGAGCCTGGACTACGCCACTGACTTCGGCAAGACGTGGGCTCAAGCTGTGGGCTGTGGAAATATGACTGGCCCCCCATTGCTGCTCTGCATGCGTGCGATGGACACGAACCACATGATGAAAAGCATCGCGGACTGGTGGAATCCAGAGTGGCCCTTCACAGGGGCAACGGCGCAAGCGGCTGCCCAGGAACGGGGAGCCCAGCGGGGAGCAGTCGGCCATAATATCATAGCAGAGCTTATACTGCAGAGCAGTGCACCCACGGGGTCTGTGCGGGGCAGCTCGCAGCACTCCCCCCGCCGCTTGCAGCAAGCTCGCCGGCTGGCATCCCACGCGCTTCTGCCAGCACTGGCACCCATTATGCCCTGGGGTGCTGCCATTGACGGCTCCGATACTGCCCTACCCGATGTCCCTCTTCGCTTGATTCAAGCGGGTCACTTCAACAGGGTGCCCACCATCTTCGGCACCAATCACGACGAAGGCAGCATCTTTGTTCCGTTACTACCGCTTGTCGCAAAAGGCGCCGTGTTCCCCCCCAACAACCAAAGCATTGTGCTTGCGCTGCAGCGCATGTTTAACATGTACAGCAGCACTGTCTTGGCGCGCCTGATTCCGCGCATGCTGTCCGCTTATCCCGAGAGTGCCTATGCCGGTGACCAGTGGGCCCGTACGTCAGCCATGATCACGCACTTTTTCTTTAGATGTGGCGTGCGTCGCTCTGCTCGGGCGATTGTGCAAAGTGCCGGTGCGCCTCCGCTTTGGCTGTACCACTTCAACTACAAACTGGACTGGCTGGAGGGGCCCCTGCTGGGCGACTACCACACAAGTGAGCTCAGCTTCGTGTGGGACAACCAGTGGCCACCACTGCTGCATGACTTCTCAGACGCCGACCAAGAGATGAGTGACGCATTCACGCTGTTTTGGACGAACCTGGCCAGAGGGGGCTCGCCCAACTCTGCGGCGGCACCTGTGCTCTGGCCGCAGTACAGCTTCCCTACTGGGGCAAAGCCAGACAGCAACATTAATCTACAGCTTCCTTTGAATATGCAGACCGGATTGGACAGTGCCATTTGTGATTTTTGGGATGAAATCAAGGCTGAGCTGGAGGCGTGAATGAGCAGTGTATTATTCGTGCTGCTGCTTGGCATACAACAAATGCACTTGAAAGTGACTGCTCACAATTTCGTGCTTCTTGTCTTTGAAAACCTTGTCCAAGGCGCGCTTGGGCAGTGAAAACATGCCCGTGAAGGGAGTCCCCTCCTGCGCTGAACACGACGGCAGGAATGTGGCGTGCACCCAGGCAGAAGCGACCTTTGTCCCAGCTGCATCTACTGAAGAGTGCCCAGTGACGACCACAAAGTAATCTGTGCTGCACAGCAGTACTCCATCATCGCCCATGACGCCGTCGCCTTGCCACACAGTCAGGTCCGCTTCAGGGCGCACGTCGCCTGCGGGGGTGCTGGGCGCTGCCAAAGTCAGCTGTGCATCACCAATGGAGGCATTGATATCCGACTGCGCCACTTGCATGCCCTGGAAGAGCGTCGCCGGCATGGCCAGCGCCTGCAGCGACTGCGCGCCTGGGCTGCCACAGCCCCCATAGGGCTGGGGCGGGCAGCGCAGCACTAGCTGGCGACGCAGGGTACCGCTCGTGCGCTGATACACTGTCACACCAATGTGGCTGTATGCCATGATCCTTCCGCGAATGCAGATGGACAGCAGCTTGGTGGAAGCGTCAGGTGCAACCGTTGAATTGTCACTTTGCTGCCAGGGCCCAATAGCAGGCAGTGCAGCAGCAGTCGAGCCTGCAGCCACAACACTGCTTCCTATCGCAGAAGCATCATCTGGCAGGCTTGCCTCTTGGGCAGCGTCTGTGCTGCTGCCCCCCCCTGCAGCGCTGGCATCGCCCTCCCCAGGCGAAGCAGTATCTGCCGGGGAGACTGGGCTACCGCCTGAAGCATGCTTGTCTTGCCCAGTTTGGTCTTGAGATTGGGTTGGTGGGTCAGGAACATCATGCCCCCCTCCTGTGGCGTGCTGCTGTGTGACGGGGGGCGTGCTTGATGCAGGCTGCAGCTCCTCGCTGTCCTCCGGCAGGACTGGTGCTGCCTCTGGGGCAGCAGCAGCAGCAGCGTTGGGGTCCTGCTCCAGTGCACTAGAAGATGCCACAGAGACACTCTTCTCCTGTGCCGCTGGCACGGCAGACACGGCGTCCACAGCGAATTGCCGACGAATGGCCTGCAGTTGCAGGTTGTAGTAGCACACGTATCTCTTTTGTGAGGGGATCGTGAGCCCTTTGCCGTTGAAAGTCCTGCGCGTGGCATAGAAGGTCATGGCATCCAAGGGGGAGGCACACACGCCCAGGTGCAGAAGCAGGCAGCAAATCAGCAGCCCCGTGCGGCCCTTGCCAGCCTTGCAGTGCAAAGCCACCACATGCTGGGGGTCCTGCGCCAGGAAAGCAGCTGCATCACCACATGCTTCAAACAGCTGTGCAAATTAGGGGCGTGGGCGAGCCTGCGGTGAGCAGTGAGCGGGGAATGGCGACAGCGGCAACATACCAGGTTGAAAGGGCAGGCCTCGTGGTCAAGCCAGCCATACGTGCATGCTCGCCCATAAAATAGAGCGGGGTCATACTGTCGTTCGGCTTCGCCACACAGGTTGAAAACCTTGTATTTGCCAGCATGGCGCTCGTCCAAGAATGTGCGCTCGTCCTCGTATGGGTTTCTGTAGCACGACTCAACGCCATGGGAGGGGAAGCCCATAGCAATAATCCTGTCGGTGATGTAAGCAAGGTCCAGATCATACCCATCCGCTACAAAACGTCTTTTTTTCAAGCTAACGCAGCTCCGGGCAAGCGCACAGCAGCAAACACAACCGCTTTTGTTTGTGCCTCCAACGTTCGCAGGAGAAAGTGGCTTGTGTGAGGCCGAAACAGTGCCTGAAACATGGCCGGGAAACTGAAAGAGGCATGTAAAGTGTAATATCTTGATGATGATACTATTCTTGCACGAGCTTACCTGGTGGGGGTAAGAACGTTCCAGTTTGAAGTCCTTGCCCTCAGCCGCCATGCGGAATATGAGCGGTCAAAAACCCAGACAGTCGGCACTACGTGAACGCCAAACGACAGAGAATACCGCAATGTGGCAACACGCGTTTGTTACGGTTTGTCATGGGGCTTGTCAGCCACCGAGAGCATGCAGCAGCGTTGACCCAAGAATGCGGGCAGCCGGCCACGTCAAGGGGGCTCCAACATCGTGCTGTCCTCCGCAAATCATCACCAAATCTCCCAGCCAGCTTGTATTTGCCAGACCTAAATTAATTATCTTCCACCTGCAGGAACTGCGGACATCTGACAAGAAGTACTGCACGCAAGGTACTGTAAGCACGCATGCGCTCTCGGTCTCTGTGGGCTGCACCTGTCTGCGTGTTCTCCTGTACAAAGTTAGTGCGGAGTGGCAGGTAGCTCGCAACATGTATCTTGCCAAGCAGTACTGCGTCTACATGGCCACGTGCACGTGGGTCTCTCACCGCCCCCCCCTGCTTGCTGCCACTGGGTGGGCTGTGACCTGATAGTACGACGTGGCAAGGGGGTTGTCCATACTAGTGTTGTTGCCTGCCGTACCACCCCCCCCTGTTGAGGGCGGAAGTGACCGACCACCCCCCCTGCTGGCTCCCCTGGATTGCGGCAGGGCACTCCCACGGCTGCTGGAGGCTGTGCCGGAGCTGGGGCCACCCGTTGGCATTCTGGAGGTCTCCCTGAACTTGGACGGGGAGCCCCACTTAGACGCCACAGGAGCACTGCGGCGACCACCAGTTGAGCCATGCGATGTGTGTGGCCTTTGTGGGATGTCGCCACGCATTTGTGGAGGCGGCTTGGGTTTGTTGTACGTGGTCGCGCAGCGAGGTATGTGGCGATCCGCAGCTGTTTGTGAAAATGTGCGTCCACAGTGCGGGCAGGGGACAAGGCCAACATGCTGATGGGGATTAACCTCAAGCGGGCCAGAGGAATTGCCCCCGCCGCGTGCTGCTCGCATCGCAGCTTGAAATGCTGCATGCTCAGCTCGCCACTTCGCTGACTTGGCAGATGATGCTCCTTGCCCCCCGCTTGTGGTGGGGCGTAGCCGGCGACGACGGGGAGCAGTACTAGTAGAGCTGGCTTTCATAGGTGTATGTTCAGGTTGGTGTGACCCGGCACTTGGCACGACCTGCGCCCGTGTCACCTGTCGCCGCTGTGAGGTCGCTCGCGACGCGATGAAAACCTCCATTTTTCCTTGAATTGCCCGCAAATGGGCTGGACGTGCGGGACATTGAAGCATATGTTCCATCAACGCGGACTTATCCTGCGGTGCACGGCAGTAAGAGCATGCATCTTTGCTCATACCGCTCATGATCGATTGTCAAACGGATTTGGTTGGTAGTCGGCACACGAAGCAGGTGACTTGCCAGAAGCAAGGTTTCAAGTGAGAATAGTTGAGGGGCGACTGACAAAACAGCGCAATAAGTATGTCTGCTCAGTTGTTTGGGCATTTTTGTGTGGCTCGAGACGTGGGCAAGTGCATTGACGCCCCCTGCCCTCTCAGAATCGCGTGCTTGAGCAGACAGTGGCTGTGGGGCCACTGCAGCAGCCCCGGCAATTCACAAGCCCTTGCCAACACGGAAGCTTCCGTGTGCAGCACAGGCACGCTCTATAGCACCATTTCGAAGCCTATTTCTGTGCAATTTTGCGGGGCGGCACAGCCTGCAGCAGTTGAGCCTGGGGCAGCACTGGGCTGCTGCCCGCTGCTGACGGGAGGAAGGGCAGAAGCGCCTGCAACACTGCACCTGGCAATTGCAGTGGAACGTGGTACACATTTGGTTCCACGGGACTTACCAAGAACACCTCGCTGTGCATGGCTGCAGCTTCAAGCTGCGCAGCTGCCGCCTTCACCTCCGCCAAGTGCTGCACGGGGAGGAGGCCACAGGCGGCCCCCACCATCACGCCAAGCGTCTGCAGCGGCCGCAAGGTCGCTTTAATGCCTGCTATTTGTGCGGCACTGCCCTCTTGTGCGTGGAATGCAGCTGCAGCAGCTTGGGGGCCGGTGCTCCGGTCTGCTGCCCGCTGCAGCTCTGCCTGTCGAGCGCTGGCGGCTGCTGCTGCCTCCATGCCGCCACGCTCTGCGGCTGAGTTTTGCACCGCTAGCCCCCATTGACCTCGCAGGGCTTCACTGAGCACTCCGGCGCCGTGTGCGCGTGTGGTAAAGACCTGTGCGTTGTCCAGAGTGGAGACGTTAAAGGGGAGGGCACTGGCAGCGGTCAGCAGCTGGGTGCACTGTATGACACCACTACAATTCCTCAAGACCTCCCGCAACACTTCGATGTCACTTTGTGCCAGGAGGGGTTGGCGTTGGTTCATGGCTGCCACCCCCCTGTCCCCCTTCTGCCCGGCGCCGCTTTGCTGGCCGCCCGTGAAGCGCTGGGCCAGATCCAGGCCCTTGCCCAGGACTGATTGGGGTGTGATCATGCCCATGGCATCACGGTGCTGTTGCTGTGGGGGCAGCTGCAGCTTCTCCAGCAGTCCAGGCTGGTGCAGCTGCCGACTGGCAGACACCACAGCGGGCACGTGTGCAGCGCGCAGAGTGCTGGGCATCCACTGGGCATCCACACACAGCAAGTGACCACTGGATAGTCCAGGAATGTCGCCATTGGCTGCCCGGGCATGGAAGAGGGCCCCTGCAAAGCTGCTGGGGCCCGACAGGACAGTGATGACGGCCCCCTGCACCCCGGCAGCCTGGCAGGCGTACTCCATGTCGGCCGCCTGGCTGGTGGCGCTTTGGCGGGTTTCGCGACAATCGTGGCTCGGGGGCATGATGCGCGCAACACACAGCACGCGGGCGTGTGGGTGCAGCAGGGCTGCCACACTGCCCCAGCTGGAGGCAGTTTCGCCATCCGCAGCGTAGCACAGCACCGTCGGCACGGCCGCGTTCTCACTGCAGCCCACAGTCGACACATACACATCCAATTTGCTGTCTCTGCTGTGCGACAGTTTGGTGCAGCACATTTGCATTGCCCTGCGTGCCCGTCGCCGGAGGATGCGAAGCTCACGCGCAGACACATGAAGGGCGCTTTGCTGCTGCTTGGCTTGTGCAGGGCCAAGGAACCACATGGCCAACAGTCCCGATGCTGCCAGAAGGGCCCATAACGACAATGCGTTATTGAAACGCTTAGTCGCTACGGGTTCAACAAAATCCCGTGGAGAGCCGATACTGTCTTCTCCATACTGCTTGATGGCGACATCTCTGCTACTCCCCGGACTTTTGGTTGCAATGGTCACAGCACCAGATTCAGCCCCATGCCCACTCGACCGTTGCAGAAGAGTTTCTCTCAAAGATGCAAGCTCGTTCTGCTGCCTTGATGAAAAAAATCGCACACGCCCGAAGGACTTGAGCGGTGCGGCGCACCGCACAATTGTGCAGAACGCTGCTCTGTGCATGGTTCTGTACGGACAATCGTAGCAGATTGAGATGGGCGGTATTTTCCTTGAAGAGCATAGTGATACAGCTGCCCGACTGCATCTGTTTTCTGGTCGATTGACAACAGTTGCGGGTGAGCTGAAATTTCCTCTCCACGCAGGTGGGCACCCCCTGCGAACTAGAGGGTGCAAACGGCAGCCATACACATCCGACCATCGCGGTAACCCTTGATATCATCACTTTTTCAGCGGACGTAATTACTCACCGATGCTGTGCAGTGTACAGCTTTCGGCGGATTTTGACATTTGCGTTCCGTATCCAACATGTTGGTTCTTTTCGAAACACCTGCAGGCCTCGCCCTGTTTAAGGTGCTGAAGGAGAAGCGTGTTCAGAAATCTGACAATGTTGAGGAACTGTTCGGTTCTGCTGACAAGGCAGCCGAGATGTATGTTGCTGCTCTGTGGATTGACAGCGGAAATAGCCTGGCACGCATCCCTTCCTATTTGCAGCGTGAAACTCCAGGCATTCCGTCCTTTCGAAGACACAACTCAGGTATGTTGCAATGGCTTTGCACGTTTGTCTCTTTGTCCTACGTTATCTTCTCACAGGCACTCGCTGCTGCTTCAGCAATGGTTGAGGGCAAGCTGGGCGACGACATGAAGAAGTTCTTGAAAAAGCACATCATCAAGAAGGAGCTGACTGATGAGCTCGCTGTGATGGACAACAAACTTGGTGGCTCCATCAAGGAGGATTTGGGCATCCAGGTAAGCACTGCCCTAGCTTGATTTTGTGGTTCCACCTTCACTGTTTCCAACTTCCGCAGTGCGTCAGTGACAGCAAGATGCTGCAGCTGTTCCGCGGTATCCGCTCCCAGATGACCAACTTGATTGATGGTCTGGATGATGCTCAGCTGCGTGCAATGCAGCTCGGATTGGGCCACGGGCTTTCTCGCTATAAGCTGAAGTTCAGCCCCGACAAGGTGGACACCATGATCGTGCAGGCAATCAACTTGCTTGATGAGCTGGACAAGGAGATCAACACCTACGCCATGCGTGTGCGCGAGTGGTATGGATGGCATTTCCCCGAAATGGCCAAGTTGGTGAATGACAACGAGCAGTACGCGCGTGTGGTGCTCAAGATGGGCCTGCGCAGCGAAGCACGCAGCATGGACTTCTCCGATATCCTGCCTGAGGACGTCGAGGCCAGCATGAAGGAGGCAGCCATTGTCAGCATGGGAACTGACATCTCGGAGTCGGATCTGCTGAACATCTGCTCTCTTGCCCGTCAGGTGATTGCCCTCATGGAGTACCGCACTGAGCTGTTCGAGTACCTGAAGAACCGCATGCTGGCCATCGCCCCCAACCTCACCATGATGGTGGGAGAGCTCGTCGGTGCACGACTGATTGCCCACGCTGGATCTCTGTTGAACTTGGCCAAGCAGCCCGCCTCCACTGTGCAGATCCTGGGAGCAGAGAAGGCGCTCTTCCGCGCCCTCAAGACCAAGCACGACACCCCCAAGTACGGGCTGATCTACCACGCGTCTCTGATCGGACAGGCACAGCCCAAGCACAAGGGCAAGATCTCCCGCGTGCTTGCCGCCAAGACCGCTCTGGCCATCCGTGTGGATGCCCTGGGCGACAGCAGCGAGGTCACCATTGCCCTGGGCGCGCGCGCAGCCGTGGAGAACCGCATGCGCCAGCTGGACAGCAGCTACCGCGGAACTCTGGCAGGCACACCTGCTGCCCGCCCTCGCACTGAGGGCCACAGCGCCACTACCGCCACCGATGCTGCAGCATCCGGCAGTGCCACTGCTGGCTACCAGGCTGACGGCGACGCCGTCAAGGCTGCTGCCAGCTCCTCTGAGGACGAGGCCCCCAAGTCCTCCAAGAAGAGCAAAAAGGACAAGAAAGAGAAGAAGGACAAGAAGGAAAAAAAGAGCAAGTCTGAGAAGAAGTCGAAGAAGGCCTCCAAGCGCTCCCGGGACAGTGATGACGACGTCAGCAGCAGCAAGAAGTCCCGCGCTGATTAGACTCACAGTGTGCAGCCAACAATGCAATTTCCAATATGTCCAACAACAGATTGACACGTGGTGGCTTCGCTTTTGGACAGAATCTCGCCAGTCTCGGAGCCAGCTGCACCGCTCTTGAGGTTGTTGTAGAGTAGACGGCAAGCACTGAGGCCACCATGGGTGTGATGTTGGGCATCGTGTGAGTCATTATGACGTACATCTTCAGGACATTACGAATCTGTAACCCCCTGGTACAGAGGTGGCTGCCCTCTCCGATGTTTGAGCTGCAGCCTTGATGTACCTGGATCAGGGATGAATGCACCAAGATTCATTTACTTCACTTGGCACACTTGTATTTAGTCCAAAATGCGTCGGATTTCCGGTTTCCGACAAATCTTAGCAGAATTTTGTGCAGAAGAGTGACAAACACACGCGAAGAAAAGTCACCAACATGCGGCTTGAAGAAACCGGCAGCCTGTTCAACAACATGGCAACCATTATGGTTGCCATGGGGATACTGACGTTTATTCTCTTGAGCTTTGGCCTGACTGCACCATATGGCAAGTATAGCTTGACAGCGGGATCCGTGTGGGGCCCAGGGATGAACGGTGCGTGACGTGCACTGCCAGCTATGCTAGCCATTCAGCGTGGGCTTCTTGCAGCCAAGGCCGCCTGGGTCATTCAAGAGTTGCCGTGTTTCTTGGCAGGCATACTGGGGCTGCTGTATATGTACTCCTCACAGACTGGGTACTCTGTTGCAGCTTGGCTGCTCATGGGCATGTACACTGTGCACTACACTCAACGGGCGCTCATCTACCCATTCTTCATCAAACAAGGCGCACAGACCAAAGCCAGTGCATTTGTTTTAGCATTGGTTTTCTGTTTGTACAACGGCTATTTGCAGTGCCGCTTCCTGGTGCTGTTTGACCCGTACACTGCTGAGGAGCATGCATCCCTGCGCTTCATCGCGGGCGTGCTCTTGTTCTGCACTGGCATGGCCATCAACTTGCATAGTGATGCTATTCTGCGAAACTTGCGCACCGAGCGCAATCCCCACTTCCAGCCGGGTACTCGATACTACATTCCGCGGGGTGGTGCATTCGAGTTTGTGTCGGGGGCCAACTTTTTCGGGGAGATTGTTGAGTGGGCTGGCTTTGCAATTGCAGCAAACTCATGGGTTGCCTTCGCATTCGCAGCATTCACATTTGCTAACATTGGCCCCCGTGGAGCTCAGCACCACCAGTGGCTGCGTGCTAAGTTCGAGGATTACCCAGCCCATCGCCGGGCAGTCATCCCCTTCCTGTGGTAGAGCATGCTGCACGCCACGCACATGGGCTGCATGCCCCGATTCCGCATTGGCATACATTGCAGGCATCACAATTACAGACGGTTGTGTGCTGCAACGAGCCTTCTCCTCGCTGACTCCATAGTCCACCACAACCCCACTACGCGCCAGGGTGAACGCAGCACGTGATACGTGTCCCTCCCCCCTCCAAACGTACTGGCAAGCAGGCCCAGGCACAACAAAACGGCCGAAGCGAATCAATCTTGTCATACACCTTATACACTCATCTCGCGACTGCTACCTTGAACATTCCTCTACCTAAGCTTCGACACGAGCATACAATGGAGCGCGTGAAAGATTTATACAAAGGCCTGCTTGATGGCAGTCTCTGCCGCGAGCATCCAGTGGCTGTTTGGGGAACGTCAATTGTATTAGCAGGGGGTATTTACTGCATTGCATCTGCTGCACTGCGCAAGCCAGCCGAGCCAACGCAGTTTCAGGCAGCTTTTCAAGAAAAACCAATTTCCGCTTCTCAAGAAGTTCACCGCCTGCAAAACAAGAGCTCGGACATTTCCAAAGCAGCCCAGACTCTTGGTACATCCATGGCCACTAGTCCTCTGACATCGGCATGTGCAGCAGAGGTACGGGCGTGTGGCTTTGGAAGCAAAGTATTGACACGCGGCTCACTTCCTGTGCACTGCAGAATCTGGAAGGCGAGGCGCTTCGAAATGCGACAACCTGGCTGTATCGCACCATTTTGAAAGCATCAGTTCCAGTGGAAAGTGGAAGCATCGTATTGTCGACAGCTGGCGCCCAAAGTGTTGCAATTTGGTACCCACCTGGTATGTCCTCCCTGGCTGCTCTGCTCACGTGTCATGCAGCACAGGATGCCCTTCTGCAGGCAGCAACTTCGACGACAAGCGCTTCATTGAAGCTGGTGGCATGTGGTACACAATCATGTTTAGCGGCTGGCAGCGCCGCCTGCGCTTCCCTTCCCACGGGCAAGTGGTCTCCATTCGCCGCAAGACCGCTTTGCGCAAGTTCAACAACCAGGCTTACTACCTTCTGGCAGCTGGCACCACCGGTTCTGATGCCGATCTGCTTTCTGTCATCAACCCTGTGCTGGCCGAAGCAGCCAAGCACGGCGTGCCTGCCATCACGGAAGCCGACACCCCCTTGCGCAAGGCACTGCTGGAGTCCGTTGGCTTCCAAGCCGTCGCCAGCACGAGTGCATTGCAAGTGAATGTTGACATCATGCTCAAGGCCCCATAGGGTGCAAGTACTTGTAGGCACAGCACCAATGAATTCTACTTCTTTCCCGTGTGCCGGCAGCTACCACATAGGCCGCTGCCACTCTGAGCCAGGCTGTGGCGAGGGTGCATACGCACAGCTTTTATACGTTGACCATAGTACTATGTATTTCTGCGCGACTTTGTGTGCAGTCTGCACGATGTGGTGCAGGCGCGCTCTGGTCTTGGGGCACTCAACAAACACAGCCCCCTGTCAAAGCCTGGTTTGGCTGGCAGGCCACTCAGTAGCCCTGGACAAGAACGTGCGGAGGAGCAGCGATCGGCAATCTCTGCAGTTGCTTCTTTTATCAACACAGTTTTGAACCCAGGCATACAGCCAAGCCTGGTCCAAGCAGAAGCTGTGTGTACAGGGGCACAGCTTCGTTTCCTTGCCTTCCGCCCCGTTTGACTGCCACGCCTCAGAACCAGCATAGGCATGGCTGCAATCGCAGAGGTTGTGCTGGCAATATTTGTCGTGCTTTTCGGCTGTTTTTTTCCTGCAGCTGTTATTGTGGCGTGAGTGAGCAGCCACGCTTGAAGAAGATATTTATCGTAATCCATTACAGGAAGCACAAGGCGTGGCCATCACAATGGTTCATAAGTAAGCTCAACATGCTCATAACCATGTATGTTGTCGGTATTTTACTTGGTCAAACCGGCATGAGCAAGCTGTCTCCTGTGAAGTCGGCACTTGACCTACTCAGCCAAGCGAGCGTCGCGTTGAGTTTACCATTGCTCCTCTTTGGCGCTGACCTGCTCGCGCTCCGCAAAACCGGCTGGAAAGTTGGGGCTGCGATGGTCCTGGGCTCAGTGTCAATGTTCATTTCCTCTTCTGTGGCCCACCTTGCGTTGGGCTCTGGGCTGGGGGATGACTCACCCCTCGTCGGGGGCATCATCACTGCCATTTGCAGCGGTGGCACACAAAATGGCGCCTCTGTGGCCGCAGCCCTTGACATTGACACCAGCTTATACATCGCCACACACACAAGTGAAGTCATCATTGGGGCCATTTATGTGCTGCTGATGATGACAGTGACCAAGCCGCTGCTGGACAAGTTCATGCCTGCCTACATACCCATCGCACAACAAGACTGCCAGCGAGCTGCTGCTGCAAAGAAAACATCAGCCCAGGAGGCCGGAGCCCATTCCATTGAATTGACAGACTACCAACCTGTCTCTGCAGAGGCAGGGCCTCCAAACAAGCTGCCTGAGCAGGAGAGTCCATCCGCCGCAGGTGTTGCCGTGCCAGACCCCCTGGGCCCTGAGCGCAGCCCAAGCTTGGATTCACAAGCCCCCCAAGCGAGTGAAGGGAACAGTGACGCCTTACTTCAGGACCCAGCGATGAGATTGAGAGCAGGCATTGAGCTGTTTGTCGAGCTGTGGGATCGGAAGTTCCTGAAAAGCAGCCTCACCGCAGCTGGCCTTGCTCTGTTAATTGTGGGTGTCTCAGCAGGCGTTCCCATGCTGTTCCCCAGCGATGCCCAGCGGGACTTCGGTACACTGGTGACCATATTGATGATTACCACTGCCAGCATCGCTTGCTCCTTCTCTCCCCGTGTGCGCGCCATCCCCCACACATACACCCTGGGGCAATACGTCATCCTGGTGTTTGCGCTCAGTGTGGGTATGCTGGCCTCCATTGAGGAGCTGGTGCACACATCCCCGCTTGTCTTTGCATTTGTGCTGATCGCAATGGTCCTGGGCATCGTGCTGCATGTGGCTAGTTGCTGGGCGCTGGGGATTGACGGCGACACCCTCATGGTCGCCTCCATCTCCAATATCTGCTCGCCCCCATTTGTACCCCTTGCCATCAATGCCACAAAGAACAATGAGCTTCTTGTTCCTGGCATTAGTGTCGGGCTGCTTGGTTATGCTTATGGCACATACCTTGGCATTGGCTTGGCAGTGCTGTGGCAGAATGTCAGCATTTAAGTTCATGCCGTTACAGGGCGGGGCATCAAGGCTAGCCATGTGCGCAACACCTGCCAATCAAAGGACTTTGCAATGCGCCGTAGTGGGGCAAGCGCGAATGCACTGTCGCTGTCTGAGCTGCTGCTAGGGGTGTTGCCTAGCAGCATTGCTAGGCGCCTCTCAGGCACGGCTTGGTCAAGCGGCAGTATTTGAGGGGGGGCACTGGCACAAACAAATTGGACAATACCTATGAAGTCTTGCAAAGGGCACACTGGGAGCGCCTCTGCGGCGGCAATGCCAGCTTGGGACAATGTGAAGTGCACCTGTGAGTGGGGCACTGCGCCCCCCCTGCTTGCCTCGTGGTGAACATCCACAAAGTCACATGCACGGAGAACACATAATGCATGCGCCAAGTGCACACCACATTCACGGGTAGATGCAGTGGCAAAGAGCCAGCCGCAACGCACGGTGGCCAGGCAGCCGGCCGCAGCCACTGGCTTCCTGTTGTTGTGCATGTACAGTAGAAGGCTTTCTGCCGCGTGCCAGTACAACTCTCTGTGCTGAATTGCACTTGTAGACGTATGCTGCCATGATAATGGTGTCAATGGGTGGGCAAATGCAAGCACTGTGCAATCAGCCATTGGGCCCACAAGCACACACCTGCCGTGCTTTTGCAGACCCCAGCGCCCCGCACGCCCTGCCTGCTGTTGCAATAGACTCCACTGTCTATGTTCGTAGTGCTCGTGCCCTTGAGCTTGCGATTGCCGTCCCAATACGACGACGTCCGTGGCAGGCAGGTTCACTCCCATGGCCAGGGTGGTGGTAGCCACCAACGCGGATACGGTGCCGGTGCAGAAGCCTCGTAAAGCAGAATCCCTATGTTGCTGTGAGCTACCAGCGTGGTGGTAGCTCACAGCGGCGGGGGGCAGCTGCTGGGAAAGTGCGTGTGCCAACTGCTCACAGGCAGCACGGCTGGGCACAAACAAGACGACACGAGCCCCACGGCGGACCCGCCGCACAATATGTGACAGCATACCCTTTGTGGGAGCACTTTGAGCTGAGTGCTTGGCGTCTGCATGGTGGCTGTTTCTTGGTTCATGGGCTGCTGCGCTGGGGGATCGTGCCGGCAGGTGGGGTGCCTGCACAATGGGCTGCACGCAGCCTTGCTGCAGGTTGCCAACGTGTAGGGGTACTGCACGCTGACAGCAGTACACAAGGCTACAAGGATACCAAGTAGCAAAGTTAAGCGCAATTTGCGACTGTATTGTGGCTGTAAGTCCAAGCAAACGAACCCGAGAGTGCCCGCCTGTGCTGTCCCTAGCCGCCTTCACACACTGCAGCAGGGCTTGTAACCTGTCCGCACGAGCGCCACATTCCATGGCATGGTGCACTTCATCCATGATGATACCACCTAGCCGTGTACAAGCTGCAGGCTGCAGGAGTAGCTTCAGCGCTTGCTCGGGCGTGCCCAGGCATATGTCCAGCTTGCGTGCTTCGGCCGGAATCAATGAGTCGAGACAGCCAACCTGGAAGCCACGGCCTTCGAATGCAAATTGCATACGAGCACTTAATTCGCTGATTAGTGTGTGATACGGTGCAATGCATAACACTGTCTTGTTGCTAAGCAGGACTTCATTGGCAAAGGCCACGGCATGACCAGTCTTGCCCGCCCCAGTGGGTGCCACCAGCAACGAATCGCCCATGTGTTGGCTCACTAGGCTATCACAGGACAAAATGAGATAATCAGATTGCACCATGGTTGCTATTGTCAGGCTTCTCGCCGTTTGTAGCTCATCTATGGCACTCGGTTGAGAATGTAGCCAAGCGTGCATCGCAGCTGCGAAACACACACGACCTCAAGCCGCTTTAGTCCCGTTGCAGCACACAAAGAAGTGTTTTCAGTTAGAAGTGGCACCACAAACAGTATGCATACACGCCGATGCAGCATCAGTCAGGGGGGGGAGTTTCACTCTGAGAGCGAGGAAGTCTCTTGAGATAGCCGCAGTTTCAAAATGCTGCTATAATTGCAACAACACCACCACTCAAGGGAAAACATGCAATAAGTCGAATGACATAAATCCAACAACTAATGGACCAGCATTCTACAAAGCGAGTCGCCAGCACTGGGTGCGTTGAACTGCCAGCTGCTGGGCGCCTACTCACGTTTTTGGCGGGACAAGATGAGATCGCCGCCCGAGCACTGGAGGACACACTTGGCGCCTCCCTAACTAATTCAGAAAAGTCGTTTGTGCTTGGTAAGCTCGGTGTTTTCCAGCTGCACTGGCAAAATCGCACATTTGAATTCAGACGCAGCAAGCGCGAGACATGGGATCCTTGGACACGGGAGTGAAGCGCTGCAAAGTCGCCAACGAGAAGCACGACGGAGAATGCTGGTCAATGGATCCCAGAATACAATCGTAAACGGGGCAGCGAGCCTCGCTGGTCCCTCTTCATGCGCAGCCCGAAGTGGCGGTGAACATGGCACCGGCGCTAAGCGGGCACGCAGCCCTTAGCCATTTGTTCAGCAAGCAGCCTATTGGTCTGCTGGAATCAGCTCCCGTCGGACTTCACAAAGCTCGCTGTCGCGCTCAGGCGAAGGCTTGATAACTGGGTTGATGGCTGGCGAGCTGGCGACCGGTGAGCAATTGCCTGCACTGGCGCTCGGTTCGTCGCAGACTGTTTCCGCAGAAGCGCTGCCAACTTTTGCTCCCATGACTTCATCAATATGTGATTTAGGAAGCTGGAAGCATGCGCGGCATGCTGGAATGTATGTTTCGGCACCGCCCACCAATTCGACAACTTGACTCTCGCAGAGGCGACGAGTGAAGGCGGCATCCTTCCCACAAACGGCGCAGACAGCACAAAGCTTATCAACGCGCTCTGCTTGGGGAATGAGGTCGCATATTGACCCAAACGGCTGCGAAATGCTGGAAGTGCGGTGTCGACCTCGAAAACACGTCGACGAGCTTCTTCGTAACGGCAAACCAATACACGCACCTGCTTTGCAAACGTGCCATCAAGGGCTGCAACCAGCACCAATTTGCCAGCATTACTAGCCATCGTACAGAATTCGTGCAGGTCTGGCATGAATTGGCCCTCGTCAATTGCAATGACCTGTGCGAAACCATACAAAGTGGAGTGTGGCAAAATTCAAAATGCCACCATGTCCCTCACATCTACTGCCTTCCAGGTATCTGCAAGCTCACTCAGTAGCTGAACGCTGACACTGGTTTCCATGACTTTATCGTGTGTAGCGACGCAGTCCTTTGAGTATCGTGTGTCTTTCTGTGACAGAAATCATGTGCCCACCGTCAACAACGGCACATTTTTGAATTGCTGCTCGTACCGAGTACTTGACCAGCAATGTAGTGCGCCGCGCAAATCTGTGACGCCGAACTCGTCGAAGCAATTCTGTTGATTTGCCTGAAAACATGGGTCCAACAATGAGCTCCAAAGCTCCTGCTGCACATGCAATACTGTCCATAACGGCACAAAAAGTTGCTGAGTATTATCACAGGAGGAATGGGCGTGCTGGAGCAAGCGCACCCGCAGTAGGCACTCTGACAGAAATAGGGAAGTGTTGTACAAATTGCCCTGGCGTATAGACACACCAATGCACAAGTTGACACCATTTTTGTCCTAACTAGCGAACATCGTCGGCTGCGAAGCTGTGAGAGATGTGCGTGGAGGCAGGGGGGGCAAGGCGGCGGGGCGCAAGTCAAACAAGAAGGGGGCAGCAAGCCACCAAACAAACTTATGCACAAGAACGTAGACGC
>Ga0307982_1000150_pt1 | contig 52405 bp, 44 predicted proteins | sample OrgLakmetagen989_FD_201847 | JGI IMG/M metagenome (GOLD analysis project Ga0307982, IMG submission 201847) | Saline water microbial communities from Organic Lake, Antarctica - #989 | ecosystem: Environmental > Aquatic > Non-marine Saline and Alkaline > Saline | place: Antarctica: Organic Lake... | reverse complement strand
GTTGAGAATGGCGCGATGGTTATGGGAAGTTTGGGCCCCCATTGAGGAAGCTCTTGGCAACCGTTCGCAAGTCCTGCCTGGCAAAAGTTCAGATCAAAATTGACGTTCTCAAGTATACAGAGGATTTGAACACTCCCGGAATATCAAAAGCTGCTCCACACTCACCCCAGCGTTCGCTTTGCCGACTGAATTTGAGAGATAGCCGGAGACATTGGTCCCTGTCGCATATACTTGAAAAAAAGCCGCCAGACTTGTGCCTTCGTGCATACATTCGGCCCTGTTCTTCTCCTTATTAATTTTCCGAAAGATGGCGTCCACGATAGCCGATGCAGCCGTGGCAAACGTCGGCTTGGGTGAGCAAATCGCATCGCGGCTAAGCAACTCTTGCTATTCACATTTTTCCACGCAGGGGATTTCTTTCGCGACGATGCGTTTCTCAGTACAAACGGTCTTTCAGTAGACAATGCACTTGAATATTTTAAGCGCTCTCAATTTTTCGCCTCTCGCGCTCAGTGGCACAGGTCAGTCTGGTGACATTTCTTGTTTAGCGCTCTAGAACGAAATTAGTGGTGCAGCACTCGCAAGTACCAAGCTTCGCTGACGAAAACACCCCAAGTGTTGATCGTTGAAGAGCTGGAGACGTCGTCTGGCCCCGGTACCGAACTGCACACTACCCGTGCTTGGTATATTTTGAATGGAGCTGTACTTCAGTGCCCAGATTTACACACTGTGGTGGCTGTCCGTCTCGTACGTATTTGCAGCCCCAACCCGATCGCAACTCAATCCATTACCATGATTCTGTCCAGAGAAACACCCTTCGTGCCGTTCGAAAAGCTGCTGCAGCGCTGGACCGGGACTCGGGACACACCGTGATGGGGGGGCCCTTCTGGCAGCACGCTGAGCGCGCCAGCAAGGAAGCAGAGCAGCGTGCAGCTCAAGCAGGCCTGCAGCTGCTGTCTGACAACCCCACTGTGCAGTCGGCTGGTGGGGTCGCAGACGTCACCTCCTCACTCAGCCGCGTGGAGGCTGCTCTCGGCTTCGTGGCGGGGCAGTCCCCCGAGCTCCGAGAGCAACTAAGGGACCAAAGGGAGAAAACAAAAGCCGACCATGCAGCTGTGCTGGCGGCCCAGCCAACTACTTCATGACAAAGCAAACAGTTCATTAGAAGAGGCAATGACAAGACACGGTGTGTACTCCAGGCTTGGCTCGGTATTGGGCCCATCAGGTCTGCAAACACGGCATCTGTGGCATCCAGACACTGCCAGCACCAGGGAAAAACACGGCAAGACGCTCCTAAGATGCATGTCTAATAAGCTATTCAACATTGCCCCCGCTAAAGGGCATCAGAAAGCCATGCTGTGTATCATCACTGGAGTCAAGTGCAATGCATGTGCAAACGTACGTTCTTGAGATGCAGAAGCACAGCCGATTCGAAGAGGAGCTGGCTGTCCAACTGAGCTGCCACAGCTGGGGGAATACCTGCAAAGGGGCCGGTTTAAAGGCATAGTGCGCGCGAGGAACACACGCAGGTGTGCCCACTAATGCTGACTCCTAAGATGCATGTCTAATAAGCTATTCAACATTGCCCCCGCTAAAGGGCATCAGAAAGCCATGCTGTGTATCATCACTGGAGTTGAGTTCATGGGACAGTGCGACGTACCTGTGCCGGTGAGCTGCGAGGACTCAGGCAGACAAAGCCATCACGTGATCATCCCTTGATGGCAAAAATTCATAGCTGAGCTTTCCCCGTACGACAAACTCTGCAAATGCATCTGGTGCGGTACGTGCGCTGGCAGCTTTGAATGCAACTGGGTCTGGACGCTCCTAAGATGCATGTCTAATAAGCTATTCAACATTGCCCCCGCTAAAGGGCATCAGAAAGCCATGCTGTGTATCATCACTGGAGTCAGCCTCAAGTCCCACATATTCACGTACATTGAATCCACCCAGCAGTGCTGTGCTGCGTCTGCATGGGGCCTAGGTGGAGGCCCCATAGTGCGGTCAAGCTTGCTCGGGGAAGTTGGCAATACCTGCAAAGGGAACATGTGAGCCGTGATGAAGCACACACGCGAATCGAAATGAGACACTTTTCCGCTCCTAAGATGCATGTCTAATAAGCTATTCAACATTGCCCCCGCTAAAGGGCATCAGAAAGCCATGCTGTGTGTCATCACTGGAGTCAAGTGCAATGCGCGAACAAACGTACCTTGCCACAAGCTCTCTGCAATGGTCCTGCTGCCCGCAATGCCACAACTGGGGCCGATGCCACGAGAAGCAGTGCTTTCAAGTTTGGCATCAGTCCTTCGAGGGGTCGCCACTTCCGTACTGCTGGCGGCCACCACGAGTGCTGGGCTGGCGGCGTCCACCGCCGCCACCACCGCCGCCGCCGCCACCACGATGGTTTCTGCTGCCATAGTTGGAGCGCTGCCCATCGCTTTGCTGGTGCTGACGCTGTGCTCCATAGCCCCCTCCCCCTCCGCTGCGGTGCCCGTAGCTGTGCCCTGGGTGGTGTCCCCCGCCGTCACTCTTCAGGCTTTCCGACCCAAAGGTCTCCACATTCATTTGGCGCAGCTTGCCGTGGTCCACACGTGTATTGCGCCCTGCGCGCCTGTCCATATGGTCGGAGCTCAAGGTGTCGAAAAATGAGCTGCCCTTGTCATACGCTGGCTTGGCGTCGCCCTCAGCCACCGCAGCAGCTGCTGCGGGTAGCGTTTCCTGGGGAGCTGCTGTGGCCTCCTCCCCAGCCTCAGGTCCCACCATTTTTTGAAATTCACTCTCCTTGTCGAAACGGGCGTTTGACGACTCGAAGTCAAACTCACCCTTCACCTCCTCTGGCTGCACAGATGTGTCCACGCCACGTTCACGGCGACCACGGAGGTGAGAGCCATCGCCAGCTCGCGAAGAGCCCCCCCCACGGCCACCCTGTTGCCCCCCCTGTTGGCGGCGGCCTCGTCCGCTGTCCCGCTGGCCACGACTCTCCTGACGAGGAGCGGAGCGCCAGTCTGACACGTGATCCACCTCGTCATGCCGAGAACGCTGTCCCCATGCATTCACACGAGAACTGCCCACGTCAGAAGCCGGCTTGGAAGGGCCCTGACTCATAATGGCGGGGTCAGGAATCTGCACACAAGCAGAAAAACGTTCGAAGTGGTGAACTCATGCCAGGCAGATATGCACTCACACTCTCAGGCTCGGCTTTGACAAACTCCAGTTTCAAGATGTCCTTGGCTTGAAAAACGACGTATTCAAAGATGCGCGAAGCAGGAGCGATTACTGGCCCAGCGACCTCGCGGTCCTCAGTGCCAAAAACCCGCACTGTATCCGAGACACCTTGACCGGCATGCCAAACGCCACAAATCGAAACAACGAACCATTTTTCAAGCCCAGCGAACCCTCTTGCTCGTTGACGGAGTATAAGACGCCCTGGAATAGAAAACCGACGTGACATACCGTCAGTTTGAATTTGCCAGCTGTCAGCTAGCTATGAGTACCCAGCTCACCTCATAGCGAATCTGTGACTTTGTAATAAGAGTAGCTCGACTGCCAATGTATTGAGCCATGATCTCTTGTTTGTTCTCCTTGATGAATGAAGCACTGTGTGGTGCCTTGCGGAAGAAGCGATTTGTTATAAGCTGATGTAGCGAGTGAGTTGATCAACAATGCAATGCTTCACAGAATCAAATACGTGCACTTGTGTTTTGAAATGAGTACAATCGGTGGTAACTTGGCTCACACTTGCTGCAATAGGTTTGAGTCGAATGCCCCCTTGAAAAACTGTTTGTGAGGGGTTTTCTCGCTCTGCCATGACTTCCCCAGTCCCACCAACCAGTGAGTAGCTCACATTTACAACAATTGCGCAGCAGTACGTAGAACAACAATCTATTGTGGCTCTCCGAAGCATCGTGGGAGTCTGCGCTGGGGTGATCCTTTCCTGCACACGAAAAGTCTTGGTGCATTTCATTCGGCTTGCATGCCTGCAATCCCTCAAACACCGTGAACATGGATGACAATTTCACTCTTGACACCGCTCCAGTAAGTCTAATTTCAGTGTGTTTGAATGCTTCTCGGCACTTCAAAGCTTTGCAGTGCGGTACCGATATGACGGATGGCCCGGGAGCTGGAATTGCTCACAAGCACTCGGTCCCGCTGTACGAGACTGTCGATGAGGCACTTGCAATTGGAGCGGATGGCGACATAAGCGTGAGCAGCCCTGCGGCATCAACACTTGCTGACCGCATCATGTGCTGTTGGAATTGTGGCAGCAGCCAGCACATGGCTTCAGAGTGCCCACAGCCGCACGACAGGAGCACATTCAATGAGCGGCGCAGGGTATTCATGCGTTTCAGAGAGCTACAGGGGTCCAGCTCACGCAGCACTGCCAGCCGATACCACACCCAAGGGGCACTTGAGGGGGGGGGTGAGCCCGAACCGACCCCCCCCCGTCGGCGCAGGGACGACGGCGAGACAGTGCAGCTGCACCCATCAGCACCACCGACCCACATTTCTCTTCCTGTACAAGACCTGCTGTGCCTTCCCACGTACACCCGCTCCCACCGCGAGCGTCTACCGAGACAGCTGCTGCGTCGCCAGCGACGGCTTGGGTACCCCCCTGGCTATCTGCCCCCTCCCTCCCCCCAGTCACGAGCTGTTTTGAAAAATAAGCACCAGCAGCTGTGGCAAGGACGCCTTGCTGCGCTGGGAGCGGAGGCCCAGGCGGCCCTGCAGGGCTGGTGGGGCCCTAACGCAGGGGAGGTGGCTTCGGGGCCGAATGAGTACCCCCCTCGACGGGCCCCAGCACCCCCCTGCCCCACCTTGGTGTGGCAGAGTCACAGGCACCAGCAAGCGCTGCTCCCAGCACTTTCAAAGGATGCAGAGACCGGGAGTGGTGGCGCTGTGTCTGTCCGCCTCCCTTCTCAGCTGCGGGGCCATGGGCCCATGCTGCTACCAGTGTGTACGTGTGGTGCGCCCATCCAAGCCCATGCACCCATACAGGTGCAACAGGGCAGCAACGGCATCTGCGCAGATACTGATAGCGATGAAGGCGAGGTGGCTGCCCCAAAGGGGGTGCAGGGGGGCTCCAGCACCGAAGCACCCCCAATCCCTGGGCTAACTCACCACGCAGGCTTCAACACACAGAGCAATGCAGGGCAGCTCAGTGCTGTGCACGATGCACTCGGGGTGTACCTGGACAGCCGTCACCTGGGCGAAGACCTCCCCAGCGTCACGGTGCCTGCCGATGCCAGCGGCCCAAAGGCTGCCCCCGCATGGTCCGCCACAGCTGGCACCCCCTCCATAGGCGCCGTGCCTGTGTGGATACTGGGCTCTACAGGGGGCATCGTGCCACCGCTGCACCCCCAGCGGGTGTGTGCGGCCCACGGGGGGCGTGCCTCCATGCTGTGTGCGTCCCCGGGTCGTGCATGGGCCCATGCGGTGCCGCTGCTCCCGTTCAACCCCGCCCCCAGCACTGAGCGCAGAAAGCGCATGGAGCAGTTACCACGCCGCCTGCAGGGACCCCTACAGCCTGTCGCTGCGATCGGCCCCCTGCCTGGATTTGACTCCAGCGATGCCACCGGGGGGGGGGCTGCCAGGGATTCGCTGAATGTGCTGCTGCAGGGGCTGGATATGCCGCACCATGACCATGGCACCCAAGCGCAAGCAGGGGACGAGGACACCCCGTGGGGCCGCACTGCAGCGGTGCACGGTATTCACTCGGCATTTCTTCCGCTGTCGTTGCACGTTGCAGTTGAGCCAGTTGCTGGGATTGAGTCGCCGAGTTACAGCAGGATGAGCGTTTCCAGCGCAGGCGGGGGCAGCTGCGGAGGCAGTGCACAGCAGGCGCTGTCAGATGGTGCTGGCAGTGCTGGCACAGCTGTGGAGGCCGCCACTCAGGTGGATGGTGCCGCCTCAGACACCTCCAGTGAGGCGGGCAGCGGCGCTGTGGCTGGTGCGGGGGGCACCGGCGTGGCCAACATGTGTGATGCTGTGGCTGACGAAGCTGTGGATGCCGAGGACAGGGATGTGATTGCGGCTGCTGAGCATGCAGCACGCTGGGCGTGAGGGGCCCAACCGGTGGTGGTCTTGTGGGTGATGCAAACATCAAGTCACAAATAATTGTCCTTACCCTACTAGCCCGAATCCCCGAGCGATCCCTATCCCACGGCTAGCCCGACAAGGAGGGGGTCTAACCCCCCAGCAAACGGGGGGGGGCTGACAAGCAATACCTTGGCAACGGCCGAGACTCGGCAACAAATATAACTGTTTTGAACTTGCTTGGACTGCCTCATCGGCTTTCTGCAGCATGCAAGTTTGCTGCGCGCCGTGTTCTGTTGTGCAGACATCAGATTCCGGAATTTCCCGACATGGCTGCAGCTGGAAGCATTGACAGCAATGCATCAAAGCCCACGTGGAAGCACCAGCCCAAGCTGCCGTCTCTTCCAGTTCCTGCACTAGCTGATACCATGAAACGCTACCTGCGTAGCTGCGAGCCCCTGTATACGGCAGATGAATTGGCTCACACCAAAGCAGTTGTGGCTGACTTCATGAAGTCAGACGGCCCTGAATTGCAGGCCATTATTGAAGACAAGGCTGCCACCGAGCGAAATTGGGTACGTATTCATAACCATTTTTGGCCTTGTGGAATGTGCACCGCCCAGCAGTGGGCAGTTGAGTGACTATGAATCACGGCGTTCGAAATCGGCGTGTTGATTTCGCGAATTCCGCATCCTTGTCCTGGCGTAGTGCTTCGCTAGAACTGCCACAAACCCTCACCCGACTTGCAGATTGAAGAGTGGTGGGAAAAATATGCATACTTGGTGTGGCGGTGAGTGCCGTGCTGAGTTGCAACTGTGCTACTTCGCACCCGTCTGAGCAAATGTTGCACTGCTTGGAAACTTCTGCAGTGAGCCCATCGCCGTCAATATCAACTTTTACGGCGTGCTACCAGGCACGTGGGGCGCATATGACCTGTCTCAAGCACAAAGCACTGCCTTGATCTCGTATTCCCTCCTGCGCTTCCGCCAGGCCGTGCTGAATGGCACCCTGGAGCCCGAGACCATGTCCGGCCAGCCCCTGTGCATGGCCCAGTACCGGCGCATGTTCAGTGTCATCCGCGAGCCCGGAGAGTACGAAGATGAGCTGGTGGAGTGGGACCCCTCAGCCTACAAGCATGTGGTGGTCTTGGTGAACAACCGCTTCTTTGCGTTTGACGTTGTGGACGAGAACGGGAATATCCTGGGCCTGGAGGCCCTCACCACGTGCGTTTCACCCTCCCCTGGCCCACCAATTCCTGCACAATGTGATACATTTCATGCTTTACAGACAACTGCAGCGCGTGATCGAAGACGCTGCTTGCATCTTTGAGCAGGATCGTGCACCCCCCCTGTCCAAGTTGACGGGGGGCAACCGCACAAAGTGGGCAAAAGCGCGGGCGCATTTGAAAGAGCTGGATCCTCAAAACGAAAAGTCCCTGGAGATTGTGGAGCGCGCCATTTTTCACATTTCGCTGGACATGAGCTCCCCTGAGTCACTGGCGGACCGAGCTAAGATCGCACTGCACGGGGACGGGACCAACAAGTGGTTCGACAAGCCCCTCACGCTGGTGCAATTCAAGAACGGCAAGGGCGGCAGCAACGGGGAGCACACCTGGGCAGATGCCATGGTGATGGTGAAGGCTTTTGATGTCGCCATTGACTTTGTAGTGGAGCATTTGAAAACAAACAAGCCCCCTCGCATGCCCTCCGCAGCCGACATGGCCAGCACTGCACTGCCTCGCCCCACTGAGTCCGTTTTCAAACTGGACTCACACATGGTGGGTGCGGTGGAGGAGGCTTCTGCTGACTTGGCGGAGCTCATTTCAACTGTAGACCTGGATGTGCTTGAATTTGACCACTTTGGGAAGGATTTCTTCAGGCGTTACCGCTTAATGGCCGACTCGGTGTGCCAAATGGCCATCCAGCTGGCGTACTCCAGGCTGCACCCGGGGGATGTTGCCCCCACATACGAGTCAGCCCACACGCGCCTCTTCTACCATGGGCGCACTGAGACCATTCGCACCACCTGCAACGAAAGTGTCGCGTTTTGCAGCGCTATGAACAACAAGCAGGCTTCCGACAAGGACAAATTCGAGGCGCTACAGGGAGCCATGAAGGCGCACCGAGACATCGCCAAGGACGCCCTGCTGGCGCAAGGTGTAGACAGACACATGCTGGGACTGTACATTGTGGCACAGATGTCGGGGTCAGACCCCCTGCCCTCCATTTTCAGCGACAAGGCCTTCAAAGGCAGCCGCTACTACAAGCTCTCCACCTCCAACATCTCCATGAAGTCCTCCCCCATGTTCGGTGGATTCATGGCTATGTACCCCGACGGCTACGGCGTGTGCTACTGCATCCGGGATGAAAGTCTCAAGTTCTCCATCACAGCCAACAACACCGACAGCAGCACAAGTGCCAGCCGCATGCGCGAGGCCCTGGGGAAGGCCCTGGTGGACATCCAGCGTCTCTGCCTCACCCGTAGCGTTATCTATGTCACGGGGGGCTCCAGCAGCAAACTGTGAGGATGCAATTAATTCATTTATGCTTGCTGTAGGCTGTGAACGAGCAAGGGCGTGCGAAGAGACCAGCACTTTCATGCATTTAGATCCAAGCGTCCTGAGCGCTGCCGAGGCCTCACGGCCGACCAGCAGCGCCCGGACAGGACGCACCCTCTGACTACAACAGCCGGCTTCCAACGCTATTCAAATGACGCACGGTGACATTGCCTCCTCCAGTCTGGGCGCTCTTTTGAGCAGCAGCAGTGGCGCTGCCTGTGGCGCTGCCTGTGGGCTTTTTGGTGCCAGCGTACATGAGGCGGCTCTTGGTTTGGCCCACGGTGCCACTGGGCTTGCGGCTTGTGACCGAGATGACACTCGTACGTCCCTTGGACACAAGGCTTTGTGCGGGCACAGCACTGCTGCCCGGCGAAGAGCTGCCTGCTGTGCGTCGCACCTTGGCGGGCACCACCCCTCCCCTGGGCTGTGTGTTTGCACTGACGGATCCCAGGGCGGGTCGCTTCATCCCCCCCGTACGTGCCAAACTGGAGGAAGGTGCAGCAGAGAGTGGCTTATGGCTGCTTGGTGCGCTGCTATTACTACCGCTCGTTGCTGGGCGACTGGCACCGCTAGGGCCAGAGCTGGTCGCAGGGCGAGGTCGCTTTACCCCGCCTGTGCCCATGGCAGCCTTGCGAGCTTGAGAGGCGGAAGACTTACCAGTGGCACTGCTGCGTGCCGTGGCGCTGCTGGCAGCAGATTCGTCGCTGCGTCTGCTGCGTCGTGTGCGAGTAGCCACGGCTGGGACACCCCCCTTGCCCCCCTTTCCGCGCCGCGCGCCCTTGGCACCAGAGTCTTCCCAGTCAGAGTCATCGTCGGACTCGACGCCATTTTCGCCGCCGGAGTCGGATGAGTCGAAATCCCACCCCCCTTCAGCATCGTAATACACCACTCCCTCAACTGTGCCCTCCTCGGGGCCACGTGACTTGGGGTGTGTGGAGGCCTTCTTGGAGCCCCCCTTGCCCACCTTACCGCCAGCACTGATGCGGGCACCCGTCTTGCTGGGCGATGCCCGCGTGTCCAGGGCCTTGTGCAGCTCAGCTGCAGCCCCCTTTGCGCTTTCTTCCCGGGCCTCGGCAGCTCGAAGCGCCCCCCGAAGGCTCTGAAGCTGCTCTAACAATGCGTCTTTTTCAACCGCCAGGCCATCCAGCTGCTCATGCAGGGCAGTCATGCCCTCCAATTTGCTGGCTTGGGCTGCTATCATGCTTTGCAGGGCTGCCACACGCCCCCCCCCCCCGGCAGCGGCACTGGGGGCCCCGCGGGCCGGCGTGCCGCGTACTGCTGGGCCAGTCGCCTCCACTGCAGACGAGATCTCGTCCATGGAAGGCATGTCCACGTCATCCGTGTCCCCCGCCAGTGCCGCGCTTTGGCTCTGCATCCAGAAATGCACCCGGGCCTCCGCGGCCCGCTCGGCAGCAGCGGCAGCTGCAGCCGCACTCAAGGCTGCACTGCGGGCCTCTGCAGCCTCGTCCTCCAGGACAGCGGCCCGTCCCAGTGCGGCAGCAGTGGCCTCCTCCAGCTCCCGCTGGGCAGATTGCACCCCTGCAGCGTACTCAGTGAGGGCGTTGGCAAGCCACCACACAGCCCGCTTGGCAGCCTTGGCGTCAGGCAGCACCGCGTGCCACTTCTGCCCAGCCTCCCGCGTAGCAGGGGGGGCAGAGGCATAGGCCACCGACACGCCGCTGGCCAGGGTCTCATCCAGGGAAGCCACACTGTCCTGCAGGGATGCAATTTGTCGGGACAGTTCTCGGGCGCCGGCTGTGGCTTCGGCTGCGGTGGCTTGTGCATCTGTGACCTCCTGCTCCAAGCTGCGACCAGCCTTCTGCGCATCAGCTTCGCGACGCGAGCGCTGGCGCGCAGTCAAGCCCTCCACGGCAGCTTGTGCACGGGCTTCGCGGGCAGTGCGAGTCAGTGCCTGTCGCTGCGCGACCAGCTCCTCCATCAGGCTGCGTGACGACTGCAGTGCCAGGCGAGCCGACAGCTCCCCAGCCAAGGCCACTCGCGCTGCAGGCGGTACACGCTTGACACTGTCATGAGCTAGTGCTCGAGCCAGGAGAGGGGTGGCTGCAGGGACGGAAGTGACCAGCTGCACCGACGCCACGTCCGCTGACAGCAGCGCTACCACCTGGGGATCCACTTCAGCAGTTGCGTCAGTCTGAGTGGCGCCTGCAGCAGCACCCCCCGCCTTGCGGCTTCGGGCCCTGGCGGCAGCCGCAGCCTCCTTCATGGCGCGGTTGGCCGACATGAGCTCCTCAGTCTTGCGCCGCAGCACGGCAGACTGCTTGTCGTGGCTGGACCGCAAACGGGACAGCTCCATGGCAGTGCGCTGCTGCCGCTTGTTCAGCGAGGCGACCTCTCGGCGCCTGGCGGCCTGCGCCTCCCGGAACTTGTTTGAGTCACCCTTCAATTTCCGCAGCAAGCTTACCCGTGCAGCCTTGACGCTTTCGATCTCCCTGGACAGGTCCATCACCCTGGCCTCACTGCGGCGTTGCAGGCTGCGAAGGCGTCCCGTGTCCCCCACTTTGCTGCGCAGAGTGGCCAACTTGGCCTCTTTTGCTGCCAGCTGCTTCTGCAGGGTGGCTGCTGCGGACACTGCGAATGCCGTGGGGGTGGCGCCAGCCTTGGCAGCTGCAGCCTCTGCCTTGGCAAGTCGCGACTTAAGGTCGTGCAACTCCTCCTCCAGCTCAGCCACGCGTGGGTCGTTACTGCTCTCGCCAGTTTCCGCAGAGCTGACGCCCATGGCTGCAGAGGACTTGCTCAAGTCAGCCAGTAGTGCCTGTTTTTCCATCAGCAGCCCATCAATGGCTCCCAGCTCTGCCCGCATTGCAGTTTGGCGGGACATGTGTTCTGCCTCCTCCGGATCGGTTTCTTCGTCCGAATCATCAGCGTGTTCCGATTCACTCCCACTGTCCTCCTCCGCTGCAGCATCAGGGATGGCACTGGGCACAGCCAGAGCTTTTGAGCCTCCCTTCACAGGCTTAGTGGAGCTCTTGGCTGGCTTGGGGTGGGCAGCAGCGGAGTCTGCTGCAGCCCGCTTCAGCGCAGCCACTTGTGCCTCCAACGCCTGCAGCATCTGTCCTCGCTCAGCCACCATTGCCTTGGCTGCCGTTAAGGCCGCACTGTCCCCCCCTGCACCCCCCCCCCCTGCTGAGGCATCCGCCTGTGCAGGCAGCGTCACGTGCTTCAGCATCTCAAAGTCCCACCGCAGCTCATCTGCTGCAGCTCGGCTGGTGGACAGCTCCTCGCGTAAGCGAATCACCTCTTCATTTGCGTCGCCCCACGCAGACCGCAAGCGAGCACACTCCTTGCTCAAGTCGCCGTTGCGAGACTCAAGCTTTGCCACGCGTGCAAGCGCATCTGTCAAAGCGGAAGTGCTATCGCCGCCCGAGGTGTTAAAGCTAGTGCCATCCGCAGGGGCGCTGACGCTTGCAGCCAGGGTGGCAGTGAGCGCTGCTAGAGATTGCCCCCCTTCACCCCCTTGGGACGCCATGAGGGCTAGCTGCAGCTGCCTCACCTGCTTCTGCAGTGCAACCACTTGGGCAGTGTGGGGGTCGGTGTTCACGCTAGCTTTGTTCTGAATGCAACTTGCACGCTGGGCATACCGCAGCGTGTTCAGTGTTTCATCAAAGTTACTGTCGGCGGAAGACACACAGGCGATCATGAGGGTGTGGCTGTTCCCGCCCAGAGAGTCCTGCAGCAGCCGTGTGAGCTTTGAGTCGCGGTAAGGGACGTGGCGGTGCCCCCCCTTGCCTCCTTTGCTTTGAGTCTCGCTTTCGGACAGGGCGTTGATGACGTTGCCCAGAGCAAGTAGCCCCTTGTTGATGAAGGCAGCCTCTCGAAGGCGGGTGCCACTGGACTGCGTCTTCTTCTGGCGCTCGCTACCAGCGAGATCCACCAAGTGCAACTTGGAACACGTGTACGCGGGTGTGTCAGAGTCGGCCTCGGCTTCACCCAGGCGCGTTTGCTCAAGGGTCAGCGTAAACACAGCGTGGGAGCGGGAGGACACTGCGTTCATCTTAGTGCTGCCGACACTGCGAGCTGCTGCACCTGTGGACAGCACCTTGCCCAGCGCTTTCACATCTGGCACTTGCACGGTTTGGATGCCGCTGATGGTCTGCCCGCCGTCTGCATTTTCGCGGACAGTGACGGTCTTGGAGGTGTCACTGTCCAGCAGGTCCACGATCTCCTCGTTGTAAATCTCCATGTAGCTGCACTGCAGGGCACATTCAGTGCCAGCTTGTCGTACAGCAGTGATGTGCTGAAACAGGTTGTGGGCTACCCGCTGCACGATGCCAGTGTCCTCGGCAATGTCACTGCCGTCAACGGCAGAGCCCATTGTGTGAGTTTTGCCGGAGCCCGTTTGACCATAGGCAAAGATAGTTGCATTATATCCATCAGTGAATTTCTTGAGCAGCGGTTGCACCTGTGTGGAGGCATGGCTGTGTTTGAGGTCAGCGTGCGCTGCGGAACTTGCTTGTGTCGCTGCCCTTGTGTCACTCCGCGTCTTCCCATAGCAGCAGTCACGTCAGTGAACACCAAGCACATAATCACGATGCCTCTTTCAATTTAAATGTGTCTGTTTGTTGAATTACCACACAATCCTTGGTATGTCAGCCAAAAATGCCACCACGCTGAAGCTGCCGTTGAGACTTACTGCTTGCGTGAAGACGAGCTCCTGCTCGTCCTCTGGGCCGAAAACGTGATTGAATGAGAACACTCGATCGCTCCCTAGAACCAACTCTGACTTGGATAGCTTGTTTGTGATGCTACACGCGCCTGCTTCTCGCTCATGACCAATCAGCGGCCGTGCGCGCACAGCAACTCGCACCGCCTCAGACGACATTGCGTGAGCAGCCGAAAAGTGCAACACAAGTGTGCACACCAAGCACTGCGCGGGAAAATAATAAAATGTTGCCGTTTTGACACTTTGGTGCATTTTTATCGTTTATGCTTTACCGTCTGCTCTACGCTTCACTGATCCACAACCCCCCAACACACGAGCGATGGTTCAAGGGCTACCAACTGCAGCAAGAAAGCATGGGCACATAGCCTAACTCCCTAATTCAGGGGCTTCTTATTGTATTTAGGTGTGCCCCCCGCACATCCTGTGTCCTGCACTTGTTAGCAGAGGCACCGCTCAGCCGAGTTGGGGTCGCAGCAGCTCTTTTTGCCCCCCCCACTGGCCTCCTGCGCTGCCACGCGCAGAGCCTTCTTGGCAGCCTCGCTGCCCTCTGCTGCAGCATCCGTGAATAGCTGCACTGCCGCAGGGCGGTCTTGCTCGAGCCCCCCCTTACCATGGTACAGCATCACCCCCAGCCCATACTTGGCCCCAGTGTGACCTGCCCCAGCTGCCTGACGCCACAGGGCGGAGGCAGCGGCCTCGTCGCGACTGCAGCCCTGCCCCTTGGCCAGCATTGAACCAGCCATGTAAGCTGCATCTGCAACGCCGCCCTCAGCAGCTGCGACCAGCAGCGGCAACGCCGCACCGGCGTCCTCCTCACAGCCCTCCCCAAACAACAGCATGCTACCTGCCTTGCCTGCTGCCTCCACGTGCCCTGCATCAGCTGCCTGCTTGAATAATTTGAACGCCTTGGCGTCGCTGGGAATACACTGATCCCCTGCTTCCCACATCAAGCCCAGGTTGTATGCGGCCACGTCACTGCCGTCAGCCGCTGCAGCACTCCAAACCTCCAGTTGCGGGTGCGTCGGTGTCGCCTGCGCCACGCCCAACTCCTCCAGGTGCTGTGCTGCAAGCTCATCACCTTGCGCTGCGGCTTGCTTGAAGAGTTTTATGGCCCCCTCTTTGTCAACTGCCCCCCCCTCACCTCGCATCAACATGCTGCCCAGGTTAGTCTGCGCTTCCTTATCCCCGGCCTCTGCTGCAGCTGAGTACCACTTGCGGGCACCGGCCAAGTCCTCCTCGCCCCCGATAGCGCTGCCCATCATGTTAGCTACGCTGTACTGGGCGTGCGTATCCCCCCCTTGGGCCGCCTGTAGGTACAGCTGCCGGGCCTGGGGGGGGTCGGCCTCGCAGCCCAAGCCTTCAGCAAGCATCTCAGCAAGGTTGGCCATTGCGTAAGCGTGGCCATCGGCGGCAGCCACACGCAGCCAGCGCACTGCCTCGCTGTCGTCGGCCCCACACCCCCACCCCATGCGCAGGTGCTGGGCAAGGCTTGCCGCCGAAACGGCCACGCCAGCTCCAGCAGCTTTTCTCAACCATTGCACCGCAGCAGCCTGATCTTCTTGACAGCCGCGCCCTTGGTCCAGGCACATGGCGTAATTGTGCTGGGCAGGTGCAAAGCCTGCCTCTGCTGCAGTTCGAAAGCACTCAGCGGCAGAGCGAGCGCCCTCAGGTGTGCCGGCTTCTGCATGCTGCATGGCTTGGAGGTACAATTGCTCCACATTGACGGACTGCTCTTGAGAAGTAGCATTACTTTCTGCACTCATTATGTGCTGCGGAATGCGACAAGGGTAGTACTATGTACCAGTTGGGCAGCGGCCAGCGGAGTTTTCTTCGACTTGACGTCCACGCAAAGCACAGTGCACAACACTCAGCCTTTTCAAGCAGAACTGCGGTATGTTGGCATATGGATTCACTAGATGGTCGGATCAATTGAAATGGTCCACAATTGAAGAGCCCAGCATTGCTGCAGCAGCAGTTAGCCCCCCCCTTGCCCACTTGTATCGCTGCCCCCACACGAAAATTCATCATGCCCTGCCCAAGCTGCTACTGTTTGCAAGTAGCTGTGCACGAGCAGCAGTAGCCTCCGTGGAGGATGCATCCTGAAACAGCGTCAAATCAACAGACCGCCGCGAGCCTCCCGTGGTGCTGCCGCTTGCACTGCCCACAAGCGCCGCAAGAACGGCAGACGAGCCCCCCATGGAGCTGCCACCATCACCGCCACTGCGGGAAGACACCTCGCCCCCAGTGTCGACAGCAATGCGCACACGCCCTCCCTTGTTCTTTCCTTTGGCCCCCTTCCGTCGCAATGCTGGTTTCTTCTTGAGGGTTGGAACAGCAGGCACCCCCCCTGCACCCTCTTCGCGTTCCCGAACAAAACGCTGCAGGTTGAAGGAGGAGGCGTGACTGGTGCCTTGGTCGTCTAAGCTGCTCTGCATGAGGGGGGCTTGGCTGCTGCCCCCCCCTGGAGTCCCCGACCCCCCCCCTCGAGGCGACATGAGCACATTCTGGGCAGCTGAACTCAACACTTGAGCAGCTCGTGACACGGCACTTGTACCGAGCCCCGACTTGCTGCCTGGCGAGGCATAGGTTTCGAAGTTGAAGCTGCCTGCACTTGCGTCAGTCTCCAGGTTCTTCAGATGCGCCCCCTCACGCCCCCCCCTTGACCCCAGGGTGCTTGCAGACGCTCGGTGCAGTAGCTCAGATGTGTGTACCTGCCGCACAGTGCTCTTGGGCACCACTGCGAATTCATGTGCAGACGCCGTCAGGTCCACCGGCGCCACAGCCTCCGCCCGGATAGCTGCTGCCACGTCCCGCTGGGCTGCTGCCAGTTCAACCGCTGTGGCCCCCCGCGGGGCTGCCTCCTGTGAGCCCAACGGCGACAGAGTCCCCACAGTGCTTGCCTGGGAGCTTGCAATTGGTGCGCTAGTGCTCCCCTTCTTTGCAGTCGTCGGTGCAGGCTTTCCTAGGCGGGCCTCCGCAGACGCCGTCCCCAGCTTGGCAACCTGCTTCTCAGCCCTGGCCTTGTGCCGCTCGCCGATGTCCACAGCGCCACGCGTCAGGTGCTCCACGGCGTGCTCGCCTGTGGCCACGCCTGGCATGGTGGGTAGCCCCCTTGCACCCCCCTGTTTATCTTCCTCAGCAAAGTGGTGCACCCAGGCGGTCCGAAGGGCCGTGCGGATGCCTGGCGGCAAGCGGTGCTCAGCGTCTGTGCGTTCAGTAGCTGCCAAGACACCCTCAGTGGCAGACACAGCGTGTGAATTTGCACTGTCCCCGCCGGCATGGAGGCTCGGGCTGCCACCCCGGGAACTTCGATGTGTCTTCACAGGGGACCCCCCCCGCCTGAACCCCCCCTTGCTTGAGCTCATACCAGAGTGCCGCATGAAACGCGACATGCGCCGATTGCGCACCATTTGCGCTGCTTCTGCGGCACGCTCATCTTCCGAGAGTTTCGATTTTGGCCCAAATGTTGAGCTCAGGGCGGCAACTGGCCGGGATCTGGGCCGGCGCCCGCGGGATAACTCCCCTGCACTCCCTTTATCGATTTCACCGCGGTGCAAGCGATCCGCAAGAGCACTGGTTTGAGCACGCCCAGGGCTGTCGCTGCGACCAGCCGTCCCCCCCCGCGACGAGGCACGGCTGTCTCGGCGCGACCCCTGGGAGGGGGATGAGGGGGGGGGCGCCGTCGCCGCTGCTGACGGTTCCTGCACAACTCCAGCCAAAGCTGCCAACTGTGTGATTCCCAAGTCATCGGTGTCCTTGAACATGGATGCTGTAGCCCCCTTTGCCCCCTTTTGATCCCCCATGTTGGCTGCAAGGATGCGTCGTCGCCTGTAGGCGCTGACGCGAGTAGCCATGCTCAAGCCTGGGTCGCCCATTGCGCCATCAGACAGGTCTCTGAACAGCCGAATGATGGGGTTTGCCTTGAGCTGCTCGGCGATACGGCGCTCCGTGGCGGCGTCCTTGGCCCTGTACTGCGTGTTGGTGGCCACCATGCTCCCTGGCTTTCCCCTGTGCATGCTGTTCAGGTGCAAGTTGCGCTTCAAGCGGCGGGGGTCCAAGTCTGCCTCCGTTCGCGCCCTGCGTGCCTCCTGGGCACTCATGCCGACGTTGGGCGCCAGAGGCACAAGCCCCAGAACTCGGATTGAGGCTTGTCTGTTGGACACTGTCGGAAGTGGCACACGCAGCTCCGGCGGAATCGTCGGAATCGTTGCACCCGAAGAGTCTACGATGCCTGTTTCGGTAGCATACGGGTCAAGCTCATCGTCACTCTCGTCATGCGGTGCTTTCGACTCCCCCTTGCCCCCCTTTCCAGCACGCCGCCTAGCTTCAAAGGTGGATGCTAAGTTGCCTGCACCATGTGCCACAGAGTACGTCTTGGCTGCTCGTTTTTTCAAGAAGTCTGCTCGTTGAATAGAGTGCATACCGACACTGCCGTCCCGACTGGCCCCACTGCCGAATCCGACCCCCCCTCCGCCTGATCCTGAGGGGGGTGGCCCCGTGTCGCTTCGCGGGCTACCTCTCCCACCCGGGCGCCGACCCTTAGTGTTGCTGCTGCCCTGGGTGGCAGCAAATCTCAAGCGGGGATTGGATGCAGTGCCTTGTACATTGGCCACACTCCCCGCCCTTGCTGCACGAATGGACGCTTCCAACTGCTCCATGGCGCTAATCTGCTGCGCCCAGCCCACCACCTCGGGAGCACACAACAGGGCACAGAACTCCGGAAAGGTCAGCTGTGGGCCGTACTTGGAGTATAACGAGTCAGCAAGCCGCTGAGCCTCGCCTTTTATGCCCCCATGCACCCCCTTAGCACGGTGCTGCAGTGCAGCCAGACTGGAACTGCTTGCTGCTGAAGACAAACTGGCCTCTGATACTTCCCCTAGGCTGCCTGCCTTTAGAGATGAACTTGATGGCGGGGCCTTAAGGGAGTACGATATTGCCCCCCCCTCCCCTTCTGCTGGGGATTCCACCCCCCCTTCACCCTCTTCATCGCTGTCTTGGCCAGCCGCAGCCAGTGCTGCAGCCAGCCCAGCCACGCTTTCATTGGTGATGGCCACGACAGCCCCTGCAGAGGGGTCGGATTTGGCAATACGAGTATAGCTGCGGCCGGAGCCCCCCTGCACCACTGCTCGCTCCAGCTTCACTGAGTGCGAGTGCGGTTGTCGAACATCCTCCTGTTCTTGCTTGGATCCATTCCGTTCTGTGGTTGCGGGGGGTGTTCCCCGCCCCTTGTCCCATTTCGCCTCCTCCAAGCTGAGATAGGAGGAGGCGTGTGTGGCTGCCCTGGCGTCGTGGCTGGGCTTGTGGGGCCCCAAGCCAGCCGAGGCTGCCGCTGTGTCGTGGGACTCAAAGCGGCGCTGCACCGACACGCCCGCCTCCCGGGCCTCCTCTTCTCGTGTGGTGTCTTCCTCAGGCTTGTAAGGGGGGGGTATTGTGCCTTTGACGGCATGAATCAGCAGCAACACCTCACGCTCAGAGCGAGCCAGGCCCACAGACAGCAGCGGGATGACAAGCTCATCCATGCCAATGGTGCCACTGTGGTCTGAGTCCAAGCTCACGAACCATTCCCGCAGCACCGCCATGTTTCCCTGCAGGGTCTGCACGTCAATGCTCTGCAAATGCCGCACCGACATCCACTTCTGCACCCGCCATTGGTCTGTGGTACTGTCACTGTGCGTGGGCGCCGTCCACAGCGCCTCTTGTGTGCCTGCAGTGGCACCCCCCCAGCTGCGCTGCTGCCCGGTGCCGTGTGTGCTGCCTGGCTTGGGGCCGCTGCCCTGCTCTATGCTAGTGCGCAACCGCTGCACTGCAGCCTCAAAGGCACCAAAGAGCTTCTGCAGCCGCTTGCCGATGGGGCGTTTGATGTATGGCATCAAGTGGCTTTTCTTTGCGCTGACGGGGGGGGGTGGCAGTTGCAGGGGGGCGTTCTGAGCGGCCTCCAGCTCGGCCTTGCGCAGCTGGTGCTGCTCACGCACGGCCCGGGCAGCAATGCCCTCAGCTTGACGAAGGGTGGCAGCTGCTTCGTCTGCTAAACTGCTGCCCTGGATGCCCCCCCCTCCATATCTTGGAGACACCCCCCCCCCGCTAATTCCGCTTTCGTTCCGATCTGCGAACTCTTCCGCAATTTCGCTGGTTTGCTGTTCCGCCTCAAGTCTCTGCAACTCCTCAAAAATTGTCTGCTGTTCCTCCTTGGCAGCTTGCAGTTTGCGTTTCACTGCCAGCATGTGCATGCTTTCATACCAGGGCGCTGTGAAACGGCCGCCCTGGGGAAAATACTCAGGCTCCACCACCACAAAGTCATGACGCGAAAGGGCCCGGGGCACCAAGTCTCGCATTTGCTGCAGTGTGGAGTCCAGAGTGGACTGCCCGCCCGCTGTGCCGCCAAGCTCGGCTGTTCCGTTGAGTGTTCCGTCAGCCCCCTGTGCGATGCGTGTGTTCTGCAGACGTTGCAGCGCAGTCGCTGCCCCACTGTGTGTCTGCCCTGCCAAGTCCGCAGACATCACTGTCAGTGTACTGGCAGTTTGGCCATGGTGGAGGCCGTTGTCCCCACCCAACGACGTAGAGGACCCCCCCCCCACCAGCTCCTGCCCCCACCCCTCACCACCGCTTTCACCAAGAAAACCAGTGTGCTCGTGTTCACTGTGACTGCTCGCGGCACTTGACGCCCTGCGGCGTCCTTTGGCATCGCTCACCATTTGTGCTGACGTACTGACTTCCTCCTCAACACTGATGTGGCTGTCGGCATTACTCCCATACGAGGCGAGGCTGTCCCGATCATCTTCCCCGCTCACAGCGTCCAAATCCCGGGCACCAAAGGTGCCGCCCTTGCTGCTCGACACAACTGATACGTTGCAGGGGGGTACAAACGAGCTGGAGGGGGGGGGCTTGTACATGTAGGGGGAGGGCCCCAAGCTGGTATCAGCAGAGCGGGCCAGGGACCCTGCGCTTGAAGTGCGGGCCAGCTGGGGGGCAAGATGTGTCTGGATGGCTGCAGGGGACAGCTGTCCCTGGCCATCTTCGCTGCTGCTTGGAGTGGCGCCTGCCCCCCCAGCGGCACCACCACCTCCCCCTAAATCCACCCCCTCCCCCTCCAAGGGAAGAGGGGGCACAGGGGGGTCTTGCCTCCCTGTGTCGTCCCCAGTTACATATGTCCCCCCATTGAGCATGTGTGCCAGGCTGTCGGAGATGGATGCCCGGTTGAAGGAGTCCTGCTTGATGCCCAAGCGGGCTGCCAAGGGACGGTCCACGTGCCGAGAAATGCGCCGGGGGCCCCCATGAAACGCACCAGCTCGGAGGGGGGGGCGTGGAGTGCTGTGGGTGGGAGGAGTTGGGAGTGTGGAGGCCAAGTTTGCAGGCGCCTCGCTGGTGGTGCGGCCACGTGCAGAGGCGGCACCAGTGGAAGCCGGGGCACGGGTGCTGCTATGGGCAACTGGACCAGACAAACGAGCAGATCGTGACAAACCAGCGCGAATCACATGAGAAGATGTCGAACGCCGTGTGCGTGTTGGTGCTGCTGGCTGTGCGTGCCCTGCAATTGGGTCCCATTCTTTGCGGGCGCTTCCCCGCGTCTGACGAAACGCGAGTTGGGTGCGTACGTTTGATGCAGGTGGCTGCCAAAATGCGAGAGGGCCCTCCACAGTGTCAACATCTTCAGCGCACATTAAATCAACAAGTTCGTCGGGGTGGCTCGATTTGCGCTCCGAATTGGACAAGGAGTGGGCCTGTTTTGAAGAAGAGGCTGTCCAGTTCATGTCGCATGCGACCGGGCTAGCTTGCTGATCACCAGCCCCGAGAGCATTGAGGACGACCATTAATTCTTCGCTCGGCTGCAGCATACGTTGTTTATTGTTATTGTTGGTGGTGCCATGGCTGTGGCGCCAGTGCGTGTTCGTTTTGGAGTGAGCCTTGACAGTGCCCCGAAATTGCGCAGCTCCGCTCCCTGCGACTGTCACACTTGTTGCCTTTCCAGCATACAGGCGTGGAGAGTGTCCAGGTGTTTCCAATTGGGATGTGCCCAGCACTGTGTGTGTGCCTGATAGGTGCGCTCTGGCTGACATTTGAAATAGCACCTGCTTGCTAACTGGCACAATTTTTGGGCTGCAAGGAGAAGCGCAGAAACTCGGCTGCACTCGAATGCAGGCTGCTGACCAAAAGCATTTTCAGCTGGCATGGTAGTATCAGAGCTGGATTGTGCATGCGAATATAAGCTGCTCACTGGCAAACTGGTCATGCTGCTCATGCGCGCCTGACCTGACCCCCCTCAACACCCAGAGCTGCCCGCGGGGTTGAAGCTTTTCTTTTCAGACCAGGAAACACTGCTTTGCATTTCGATCGCTTACCTCGTCCTTGTCCTTGGGCTCCTGCCCCAAACCTGGGCGTTCAGGGGACCTGAGCTATCCTCCGCGTCGCCACAGCCCAGCCCAGGGGGTGTGGGGTGCAAGTGCTACCCTGCCTGCGGTAGCTGCGTCTTCTCACCCAAAGATCGGGCCAACACGGCATGTGGAAGTCACATTGTGAGGCAGGGGTGGTGCTCACGGACGGCGCTCACAGCAGGTGAGAGTGCCTGGAGTGGTGGCGGGGGGAGGCAGAGGGGGGGCATTCAGCTGTGAAAGACGGGAATCAGGTGTGCTAACAAATCAGGTGTTGTACTGTTTGCTCAGACTGAATAGCTGCTGGTTGTTTTCCCGAGATACAAACGCAAGATATGGCCACCATGGAGCCTGCACCGGGCAAGAAGCAGCGTGTGCATGACGGACACATGGACAAATTTGCAGACCTGAAGAAGATCCTCAGCCGAGACTCTCCGTTTGAGAATTCAACAGGGGCATTGCCCATGGGCAAATTCGAGCCTGGTGCCAAGGTGCGTTTGCTGGCAAGATCGGCGTGTTGGCTCCTTTGCTTTGCCTTCCGCAAGTTCGCTTCACAAAATGCTCTACGCAGGCTGAAGAGAAGCTGGCCCGTGCTAAGATTTGTGTCATTGGTGCTGGCGGCTTGGGCTGTGAGGTGCGTCACATTGCCATGTACTTCATGGCTTGATGGGATGTCAGCAGACATTGCTTCACAGATCCTCAAGGGATTGGCCCTGTCTGGCTTCCGCGACATTCACGTGATCGACTTGGACACCATCGACCTGACTAATTTAAACCGTCAATTTTTGTTTAGGTGTGCAGCTGAAATCTGTCGCAAGTGCCTGACACTAGCGAAAGACGCATGTCCTCTCTAGCGGCTGTGGCCACGTCGCTCTTTTGCAGAATGAAAGACGTTGGGCGCGGCAAGGCCGAGGTGGCTGCCGAGTTCATCATGAAACGCGTGCCTGGTGTTACAGTGACCCCACATAACGGCAAAATTCAAGACTTGGGGGCTGATTTCTTCGCGGGCTTTGACGTCATCGTGGGGGGCCTGGACAACATTGAGGCGCGTCGGTGGATCAACGCTGTACTGTGCAAGTTTGTGGGCACCAACGCTGACGGCGACATTGAGACTCTGGAGGGCATGCACAACCGCATTTTGAACCCCCAGGCCCCCGTGACCCTCCGCCCCAACGGCGACGAGATCGTGCAGAACAAGTTTATCCCATTCATTGACGGAGGGACGGAGGGCCTCAAGGGGCAGGCGCGCGTGATCTTCCCCTGCTTCACTGCCTGCTTTGAGTGCACCATCGACATGTTCCCCCCCCAGCAGACCTTCCAGCTGTGCACAATGGCAGACAAGCCCCGCAAGCCAGAGCACTGCGTGGCGTGGGCAAAGTACTTCGCGTGGCCCGAGGCATTCCCTGGGCGCAAGGTGGACACGGACTCCCCCGAGGACATGAAGTGGCTGCACGAAAAAGCTGCAGGGCGAGCTGAGCAGTTCGGCATTGAGGGTGTCGAGTAAGTACACACACACACACACCCGCGCCCCCCTGCACTCATCACACACGCCTCACCTGCGCCTGCAGCTACTCCTTGACCATGGGCGTGGTGAAAAACATCATACCAGCCATCGCCTCGACCAACGCCATCATGGCCACGGCGTGCGTGCACGAGGCACTGAAGCTGGTCACCTTCGCATCGCAGACTCTGAATAACTACTTCATGTACATGGGCGACACTGGCGTGTTTGGCTCAGCGGAGCCCCTGCAGCGCATGGGCCCACTCAAGTGCATGGCCTGCCGTGCCCCACAGCTGCAGGTGGCAGTGCCCTTCCACAGCACCACTCTGGAGCAAGTGATCACTACACACCTGGTGGAGGCGCCCGCCCTGCAGCTGAAGAAGCCGTCCGTGGGCCGGCCAGGGCGGACACTTGTGGACCAAGCCACCTCCAGCGGCTGGAAGTGCACCCGGGAGAATATGTCCCGCTCCCTGGGGCAGCTGCTGAAGGGCGAGACAGTGGATCAGTTTGTGGTGACTGACCGCATGTTCCCGCCTGGCGTGTCTCTACAGTTGACGCTGATTGACAGCGCTGCGGTGGAAGGGGCCGGGGTGCAGGGAGCTGCAGCAGTGGAGTAGCTGGTCACTGGCCTGTGGTGGAGGCCAGCTGTGACTGCTGTCGGTGTCGTCATGTGCCTGCCTGGGTGGGAGTTGACATGTGTGCGTCGCTCGTGTGGCAGCGCAGCGCTGCCACTGGCGTGTGTGACTCTCTGTGCTTGACCGGCTTGTTGATGCGAAGAGTGTGAGTGTGTCAGAAGCCTGCGGGGCGCAGGCCTCAGGCACCATCTTTCACGGCGGGCGCCTGTGGCTGGCAAGGGGAGGTAATGGCAGCAAGCTGATTTGAAGGTGGTATGGCCAAGCCGAGAGAAGCACACCAACAATCGGAATGGAGTCATGCGTGATATCTAGAGATGCAACGGTTTCCTCTGTCGCATGCTGAGGCCCCTTGTGATGTCTGACTTCTTGGTCACATGCAAAGAAAATGACGTTGGCTAGGCCTGCCAACCAAGCAGTACATGTGCATTTAGCCGCTGCTGTGCTGCTTTAAACGCCCTGTGCACCCCTCCTGTGCAGTCAAGGCTGTGAGAGTTTCGTCCACACCGGCTGGGAGCCACGGCTACAGGTGAGCTCAGCTGCTGCTCCACATCATGCACGGCTATGCGATCACCACTGTGGTGATATGATACTGTGTGATTTGAGTTGCATCAGGGCTTGTCTGCTAAGGCGAGCTGACTTGAAGCATGTTGACTTCAGTTCGGCTGCGGAGGAATCTGCCGAAAAACTCTCTGCCTGGCCGTAGCTCAGACACTTGCGGATCCAGGGCAGTAGGAAGATACACGCCGCAGGCAACACTCCCAGAAGAGGATCAAGCTACAGCCGTGCTTTGCACAGCTCATTCAGACATCACAAGATTGCACAGAACCCCCAGGCACTGTGCGACGACATCGGCTGCGCTGCTCTGGAAACTCTCATTCGGGTCTGTGCCCCTGACTTGAATACAGCAGCACAAGGTGACATCCGCAGCATTTGCGTACTGCAGGTGTTTTGTGGCTGGTGGTGGCAAATTACCTGCAAGCAGCCACACCCTACAGAGCAGTGCCCCCCTCGGCTCGGCCTGCACGCTCAGTCTGAAAAGAGACCTGCTTGGCTTGGTGTCGTCAGTACAATTGCCATCAAAGCGTACGCTGCACACACAAGCACACTGCCCAGCTCTGATTTTTCACTTGCAATTACTTGCGCATCAAACCACTCCTCGCAATCAGTGAAGCCCACGCAATTTGCCCCAACAAATCCAATCAGACCAGCTGCAGAAGTGAGTCGCCCAAATCATTGAATGAATTGCTTGATTTCAGGGCTTGGCGTTTCGGTCAGCGCACAGAAGCTTCTGTTGCTGTTTGAGTTACGACGGCGAGAAGAGCTCCCACAAGGCCTCCTTGATTCAGGCTGTGTAGCGCATGATGAGATGTTGTGTGCATGGAGCAGCGGGTCAGAGTATTGCGAGCGGTATATCCCCAGCTGGTTGGGTTTTTTGCTATCCAGATGGGTTGCCCCGCCATGTTGCAGATGTCTTCTTGATGTTTGCTGGACGCAAGATTCCCAGCAAGAAGAAGCCCATCGTTGCATTTGCCCTCAGCGTGCAAAACCACCCTCTGCAGCGCTTCTCGCAAGTACAAGCCGTGATTGATGAGCAGTTCCCCTTATCCTGGGGGTGGGTGCAAGTCACCAAGGCTGCATGCTTGGACGCGCACTACTTCCAGCTGATGCCCAGCTACGGCGAGGAGAGCATGCCCAAGGGGGGGGGGGTAGTATCCCCCCCTCACAAGCAGGAGCAGAAGGAGCCTGGGGGCGGTGCTGCTGTGCGTGCGCGGCAAGCGAGCACCCCGAGGAGACCATTGACATCATGCACCACCACGCAGATGACGACATCATACCGGAGGCGGTGTCGCCGGCTAGGATGACCTCCCACTTTGCCTACGAGGTAGTCACGTGCCTGATGGCTTCAGCGCAATGGCGTGTGTGCATCTGGTCTGGGACATATCCACCAAGGACAGCCCCGAGACCTCAAGTGACCCAGTACAGTATGCAAGGGGCAGGATGAGGTTGAAGGAGGCCATATATGTCACAAGTGCCTCGAAGCAGCCTTCTTGACCACTTGTTTGGTACAAGTGCACCGGAAGGCATGAACGCCGGTGCATCCAAGCTACGCACATCATCTGTAAGACGGCTCGCGGTGGTCATCCACCCTGTGGCTGCACTGCTTGATCGTTATGGGTATCGCTGTGCATTAACCCCCTGGATATGGAGGAGTTCGTTCAGGCAGGTGCCCAAGGCTGTCCTGCAAAAATTGCGCTCCAAGTAAGTCGCTCTGAGAGCACACTAAAATCTAAAAATGCATTCAGGAGTGTAAAGCTGTATGCCCAAACTTTTGGTTGAGCTTGAGGCTGGAGAAGCGGATCCAGTCTCGCAGCAGGCGCTTCTGGCCTCCCCGGAAGCGGACGATGGCCTCATCCACATCACTGCGCATATTGTTCATTTCGGCGCACGTATCATACAGTGCAATACTGCTGTACTAACATAAATGTTCCATCCCCAGTGGGTGTTTTTAGCACTTGCTCCAGCATAGATTGGTCCTCTTCAAGGGTGGTGTGGTACTTGACCAGTTCAGTTTCAGTCAGTTGTGTCAACGCAGCCATAGCGCCAATTTCGTTCGTGTCAAGTGCCTGAACTAGGTAATTCACGATACTTTTTGACACACCAAACTCGTTGTGAAGCTCTCGGGGTTGAATTTCAGCAGACGGAACAGCAAGACATCCGTCTACAGCTTCTGGTAGCTTCAACTTGGTGAGTCGTTCAGCCTGCAACACACAAGGCATTGAGTCAACAGTGTACAAGAAGCTCACACATCGCAAAACGTACTGCTTGTGAGTCAAGCGATGCTGGGGTAATCCTCAGCTCTGCGCAGTCATGTGCGTTTGGCTCCATAGTGAAGCCGTGGTATGCAAAGTAGATGTGGTTGGGCTGACCATAGTTTTCCCAAACTTGGCTCCCCACTGGAAAATCCCAGCCAGCCTTTGTGATTGCATTCTTGCCGTCCGCATCCAGTTCTGTGCTATGCACTCGTGCCGCGACAGGGCCTTGTTTGCAATTGATGAGATCTGCGCGTACGAGCGTTGGGCCTCGGTTTGATATGGAATGGCTGGCAAGAGTTTATCCGAACCTAAGAGGGGCACAAGGTGGCGCTCTTGAGACCACCAAATGCTACGGCTGTCTAGAATAGCTGCAGCCCACAGGTAGTTATGCCAATTGAACGCCTGCAAGTGTGTACAGTGTAACCTTAGTCGCCGAACAAGGTGGTGAAAACTCAACGCACCTCATGAGTGAACACGTTCGGGTACTCATCAAACACAACCTTCTTGACACCTTGGAATTTCCGGAGCAGTTGGTCGCGATTAGTCCTTACGCTTGCAGCAATGGACATGCCTTGTAATTGCGCAAGCTGCCTGTCCGAATAGAACAAGGGGAAACCCATTTCGCTTGATGTTGGCAATGTGGCCAGGTACGGAGCCCAGGTTGAGTTCTGTCCCAGAATAAAGGTCTCATACATCAAATGGAACAACAGCTCATGATAGGCATCGCCACGAGGAAACCGCCTTTTCAAGTCGACGAAAGTGTCCTTCAGATTACTCACTTGTGCTGAGCCTGCAGACATAATTGCTTCCAGAGGCAAGCTCAGGTAAACTTCCTCTGGTTGGATATCGCTGGACGCAGTCACCCCCAGCCGCATTCCTTCACCCACTACGGCGGCTTCAATCTTCAAAACTGCAGGTTTCATAGATGCCAACCAAGAATTGAACACCTCCACAGTGCTCTTAAGCTTCTCAGCTGGACTGGCTGTGCTGTCTTGAATGCCCACACTAGGCAGCGGCTCCCTGCGTGGGGCAAACAAGTCAGAGCGGGGCAACTGAGCAGAACTTGTGCCAGGTACCGTTTCTTGCCTGTTCATACTGCTTGCTGCATGGCCAGCCACAACGTTTTTTTTCTCCTTTACGTCCAGCCTAGCTGATCGGGAGACTCGGTCAATGGTGCCTTCAGACATTACTTCGGCTTGTTGACCCGGTGTCAAAGCAGCCAACTCGTCTCGCAGGGTGCGCACGTGTCCCTCAATCAATGTACGCTTTGCTGTTATGAAATCAAACGTAAGTTGCTTCTGCCACAGCTCTGACTCAATTTTTGACAGGTCGTCTCCAGGGCTCATGGCATCGGCAGCCTTGCGCAGTGCAGACAGCTTAGCTGCATCAAGCTGGTCGAGCTCAAACGCTGTCTGATCTGCTTCAGTATACTTGAGAGCTGAAATTGCCCTTTTCAGCATCGATCGCACTGTTACAACGGACGGAGACTGCCCAAAGCATTCGACGATCGCACTTGGATCTTGAGGTTGCAGCGAAAAGCGCTTGCATTTTGCAAGTTGAGGGAGCGATGCGTATATCGTGTACATTGCTTGGTACACCTTGGGGCTGATTGCCTTTCCTGGCTGCAAGCACAGGTCTTCCTGCGCAGCCCGTGCGTTGCCGAGGACAGCTTGCAAGACTGCCGTTCGTTGAGCCCGATTTCCCCGTCGCCGGATGGCCGAAGACTGAGGGAGAGGAAACTGCCAGCAAGAAAATGGGTTGTTTTGCGCAACAAATCCATGGTACATCATGTATATCTCGTTGCTATTGTCGCCATAATCTTCAAAAAGTTGCTCTCCATTTGGCGCGAAGCGGTCCGCATACACGATGAACGAATCTCCAACGACTTTGTGGTACTTCAAGAAATGGTTGCCTTGTGATTGCTCCCTTGCAGCAGCATGGGGAGCAAAATTGAAGAAATCAGCAAAAGGAACAAGCAGAACCTCGCCTTTGATCCGAAAGGCTCGCGAGTCAACAATTGATCGAGCCCATCGCCAATACCCCAAAGTTGCCAGCTCAGGGCGGCCGACAGAAGTCAAGAGTGCATGCAGATCTTGTTTGACAACAGCAAAATTGCGCTCGAAAGCATGCTGTGCCTCTTCAACGTCTGCGAAAACTTTGTCACGTGGGATGCTCGAGTTCGACTTGGTCCACGACACTGCATTCGGTACAAAAACTGGCAAGACCTGCAAGGGATCATAATACTCGTGCCGAATCTCTTTGCATATGCATGCCCAGGTGGCTTTGTCCACCCACCTTGATGTATGGTGCCCACTGTGACTCTGCACCCAGCCCAAGTTGTAAAAGAATGAAGGCAGCCACTTTGTCCTCATTTGTCTCCATTGCTGATATAGCATATCCTTGCTCTTCGTCAACGTTGGCACGAATTGTCTCATCAAAGATGCAAATCGACATGGGTATGTCAAGGAGCTTGAAACCATCAAATGCCATACCATGCGATTTTAGCCCGACCCCCATGCCTGGAAACGCTGCCAGGGAGGCAGAATGAGCAACTCCTGTACATCAAGTGCAAATTCCCCTAACACATGCAGTCATAAGCTGTGCTTAGTGAGAGCTTACCTCCGAGAGTTTCAAACCAGCTTTGAAACTCCTTGAGTGCGGCCTCACTTTGTATCGCTTTCACTGGTGCAAAGTACACAAGCATACACAAGCCAACGATAAAAAAGAACTTGTTCGGCATTCTGGAATTCCAAATGGGTTGGGCTGGGTGATGTGGTTGAAATTTGACAGAATTAGTCCCGACTTGCCTACCTAGCTAGTTTTACTATGTGTTACACTCTGGCCTCGCAAACAGTCGTGAATAGAAGCTTTTCTCTCCCCTTGTTCGGATGAATATTTCATGTTTTGGAGCAGCATGTCAACCGGGACATACCTCAGGATTTTTGTTGAGAGATTTTTTTCGGGACCCCTGACACCAAAAATGAGGGAGTTTGTCGTCACCCGGGGTTAACAGTGGCCGATATTTGCTGAAAGCTGGCTCGAATAATCTGTCACTTGCCTACGAGGTAGTCTACATGCCTGGTGGCTTCAGTGCAATGGCGTGTGTGAAACCGTCCACCCCGTGATAGTACCATCATAGTAGATAAGGGGGGGTCAGCCGAAAGAAATAATGGATAGATAATAAGATAATATGAAGTGTCCCATGTTTGGATTATCACTTCAGAAGGTGCTGTAAGTGTTTACTACATGATTGAACCAATGATATGGTTGATATATTTGTTATGCACAGCTTCGAGACTGAACAGGATGGGAATTCTCGCTGTAAAATAAGGTGGGTCAAAATACAAGTGTATCAACCATATCATTGGTTCAATCATGTAGTAAACACTTACAGCACCTTCTGAAGTGATAATCCAAACACGGGACACTTCATATTATCTTATTATCTATCTATTATCTCTTTCGGCTGACCCCCCCTTATCTACTATGATGGTACTATTACGGGGTGGACGGTTTCAGTGTGTGCAGCTGGTCTGGACCATGTCGACCAAGGATGCCCTCCAGACCCATCACGACCCAGCAGAGTACGAAAAGCGTCGAGTCGGGCTGGCTGAGGCAATATTCGGCGCTGGTTCCCTGAAGCTGCCGCCCTGAGGCGCCGTGCTGCACCCTTCAAATGAGAGCACCTGGGCACCTGCAACGAGAGCACCTACCTGTTTACCTGCCCAAGTCTGGACGGTTATATGTGACAAGCTGTGAATGGTGGAGAGGAGGGAAGCGTGGACGGCGGCGGCGGCGGAGGGGGGGGGCATATCTGCACGAAGACTGAGCTCGGCTCCCCGCCACCTCCAGCGGCTGGAAGTGCACCCGGCCCGGGAGAACATGTCCCGCTCCCTGGGGCAGCTGCTGAAGGGCGAGACAATGAACCATTTTGTGGTGACTGACCGCATGTTCCCGCCTGGCGTGTGTCTACAGCTGACGCTGATTGACAGCGCTGCGGTGGAAGAGCCCCCTTCCGTACCTGTGTGAGACACGCATTCGGACAGTAATGGCAATAAATCGTCGGTGGAAGGGGCCGGGTTGCAGGGAGCTGCGGCTGCTAGTTGCAGCACTGCGCATGAGCTGCAAGCACTATAGACAGCACCACATATGAGCATGCAGTCACGATTCAGATGCCTAGTGTGTGTGCTCGACATTATTTTTTACACGATGAGTCCTTGTTGGGGGGGCAGTGTCACTTTTGGGCAGCTGTCTGGGCGAAGGAAGCGATCGTGCTGATTCAAATCGAAAGAGGAGCAGCCACTGAAAGTAAGTGGTACGAAAAGGTGTAATTTATTACGCTGGGTTTTTTGGCGGTGCTGCCTTCATTTCCTATGGCACAAACTACGCGCTCAGCCAGGTACGAGAGATGTCGCTGCGACCGGCACCATGACAGTCTAAGACTTTTTATTCGGCTTGCGCAGATTCACGGCCCACAAAGATGAATTTGCCCAAGTTGGCCCCGGAAAATATCGCATTGAAGATGTCACAGCTGGTACGCGTGCACCCGTGGGTTCTTGAAACGTGCAGAGCTGGGCGTTTCACTGATCCTGCCGTGCACGCAAGCACTACCACTGCGCTTCCTCGCAGGCTTCAAACAAGGATACGAAAACATGGTCCCCTTTGGATCTTCGTCTGCTCGCAAATCTGAGTTTGCCAAGGACACGAAGCGGGCAGCGGGTCGTGGGAACCTGTCCCCCGGACCTGGCGCTTACGAGACCGCGGCCGTGACTGGGATGAAAGCAAACTACGGGCCCTCCAGAGGCAGACAGGCGTTCTCAGCGCGAACAGCTCGCTTTGGATCCAAGAACGCAGATACACCTGGGCCGGGCTCGTATCAGGACGACGTTGCACTGAGCAGCTTCGCCAAGCCCTCCTCCCGTGCTGCCAATTTTGGGCACCACGGGGGGACGAAGGGGGGTATGGAGGGGCTTCCTACTGACAGCACCAACATCAAATGGGTGCGTGTTCCGACTGCACCATCTGTTCCGGCCAAGCACCAAATGACTGGCTGGGTTGAGGACCCCTTGACAGGCAAACTGGTCCGCGAGAGGGCCCCCAGTGACCCCCACGGGGCGGCCGGCCCCGCCCCAGGCTCCTACAACTCCCAGTACAGCCGCACAGCCATTGGCACTGGGCCGACATCGGCGGCGTTTGGGCGTGATACAAGCCGACGCTCAGACTTCACAAGGACGGGGGGGGTATCGGGGACCTCCGGCACAGCCGCAGAGGTGGGTGCGTACGACACTAGCCATCAAGACGCATTTAAACCTATGGGCAAGGTACAGAGCAGTGCCTCCCGAGCTGAGGCTCACCGCGCCATCACCCCTGGCACAAAACGCGGACCCCCCCCCGGGGCGGCCTCTGGGGGGGGGGTTGCAGTTGGCAGCGCATCTGTCCGGGTGGTGGGCAACAGCGGGCCGTCAGCCAATTCTGTGTTCCGCTCTTCCTCTCCCCGTATGTCTGGGGCTGTGGCTGCTGTGGGGGGTGAGGGGGCCCCTGGACCAGGGGCCTATCTGGGTGCCTCAGATGGCGGCGCCGCCATTACCGGGCAGCGCCGTCTCACCCCAGGCTACGGCGGAGCAGCTGGTGCACGTACATTTGCAGTCGGCAGCGGTGCAAGCCACGGCGCTGATGCCGTCTCGGGCTTCACACGGGCCACTCGCAACATTCACGACCCCGCCCATCAAAACTTCGGCAGTACCTCCCAGCGTTTTACCACCCCAGCTGACGGCTCAAATGGCACCAATATGCCTGGCCCAGGCATGTACTACAAGCCCATTCAGTACGCCGGCGCCCCCCAGCGGGGAGACGGCAGCGACATGGCCCATCGTGCCCACAGCGCCCCAGGCCACAACAGGGGGGCTATCCCCAGCAAGGGCGCGGGGGTCCCGGCTCCCTCTGCCTTGGCCAAGAAACGGCCAGGAAAAGCTGGCATGCCTTCAGGACGCTGGGGCAGCAGTGCGGAAATAGGGTCTGCTGCATCAGTGGCCGGAGGCGCCAGCGTGGGCAGCAATCTCATGGAGAAGCATCTGGGGGAGGGGGGGTCAAATTCTCGTGGGGGGGGTCTTCCGCCTTCTCAAGGGGGGGCACCACATGGTGGTCGTCGGGGTTTCTCCTCCGGCCAACAGCGGTGGGTGAAGGCGGCGTCAGATGACGTACCCGGGCCAGGGGCGTACCCAGAGGCTGAGCGGCAAAGCGGCTCCATTCGCCTGCGGGGGGGGGGCGTCAGTATGAGTGCTGACGTGGTGACTGCTGCTCGCGCAGAGGTGCAGGCGGCGGGGGGCTGGGGGGGGCTGGCCTCCACTGTGCCTGCCCTGGAACTTGCCCGGTTACAGGCTGGGGGGGGCGAGGTCCCCGAGGGCGCCTTGCCCATTCCCTCAGCGGTGTCTTCCATGCTGGGGGGAGAGCCCTCGGCCCCCTTCGGGTCATCCACAGGGCGTTTTTACGACGCCAGTACCAGGAAGGGTGCTGCCCGCAGCAAGGCTTTCTCTGCTCGCGCTGCCGGGAATGCGCTATCGGGGAGCAGGGGGGTCACCTCTCCCCGTGGACCTATCAGCCCGGCTCGTGTTCGGTATGGGGCCACTGCAAGCGGGAGTCAGAACAAGAGCAGGGCGCCGCTTGGCCTGGGGGCCACTGCCCCCGCCGGCATCAGCTTGGGCAGCAGCTCAGCACGCAAGGGCACTGCTGCACCCTGGGCAAAGATGCTGCAGGATGTGGAAAGCATTGGGGGGGGGTCATCCCGTAGAGGGGGGGGGTCGCCGCTTCGTTCATTGACCCAGAAGCGGGTGTTTGCAGGCGAGACACGAAGTGACGACGACGGAATGCCGCCGCCAGGCCAGTACTTCAATCAAAACCCTGTTCTGGCACCATCATCGGAACAGCAGCGGCGCAAAGCCAGTGGTGTGTTCAACTCACACACTCCCCGCTTCAAGTCAGGTCGGAACGCCCAGGCAATGCGAGGCGGAACACAAGGAGCCCCAGCTGTGAAGAGTGCGCCAACCTTCAGCAAGGGCTCTGTGCTGCCGCAAGCGCATTCCCAGTCTGGTGCACGGGGAGCACTGCCTGGTGTCACGGCCAACAGCGTGACAGCTGACCATCGTCTGTCGTCTCCTCGTGGTGCACGAGATGCGCTGCTTGACCGGGAAGTCACAGACACTACGCCGGCGCCAGGGACATACCGCCCTGAAAACAGCACCAAGTGGACGCAGCAGACCCACAGCTCTCACGGGGGGGGGCTGCTGGACTTGGGGCCCCGTGACCGCTTTGCAACCCCCTGGAGCCGAATGCAGGCCCCCGGCCCGGGAGAGTACTCCTCGCACAATGACAGGCGCAGCATGGCGCGCAACCTGCCTGTGCACCGCCCCAGCGCCAGCCGGAAGCGAGTCATGTCCAGCACGGCACTGCGGTTCGGAGATCAGAGCGGGGGCAGGGCGGCCCCCGTGGCCGGCGCCGCCAGTGAGCTGGGCCCTGGCACGTACGACAGCAATTTGCAGTGGACGCGACGGACATATAACATCACGGTGGCTGAGCAGGAAATGATCGCTGCTGCTCAATCTGCCATTTGATACTGTCACGAGGCTGAAAGGCAGTCAAAGGGGGCTGGTTTCGACTGTACCCAGATTTCATTCAAGCTACACCGCAAGCTGAAATGCATTTGAGAAGTAGTCGAAACGACAGTGTGACCCACAGCTTTCGGCTGAAGGGGCTCTCGGCTGTGGCCAGCACTTGCAGGTGGTAGTGCCGTGCAGCAAAGTCTGCAACACGGTTTGCTAGTGAACGAGGCATGGCTGATCCATTTGCCCGGTTTCGTGCCATGAGGGCTGCATTTAGTCCAGAAACTGATACCAGTGGCCCAGAGCTGGCCTCAACTCGGGCGCCTTTCGAAAATGTGCAAGGGCAAGCAGTCTTGCAGCGGGCTCAGCTCCTAGCTGGTACTGGCTCCAAAGCTGTTGACTCCCAAACACAAGGCACCCCTTCGAGCGCCACCAAGTCTCAGTTAGCAACACAACTCAGTATGCGACGTCCTGCTTCAAGCCCGCGCGCCCCATGTACGTGTAACCGGTATGCTCAACTCGTCAGATTCTGGTCAATTTCCGCATGCCGCATGATTTCACTGGCAGCACCCGTCACCCCTTTGCAGCAGCGAATGAAAGCAAAGTCAATCTCAATGGCTCTGGGCATTTTGCTCGTCAGTCTTTTTCAAAACCATGGGAGACTGCTTTTGAGAGCACTAGCCCCTTCCTGCCGACAACTCAACGGGCAAAACCCTTAGCCCACCCTTCCCGCCTGCACACTGCAGCACAAGAATCTCCCCAAGTCGGGAGCCAGGAGGAGCCATCTAGGTTCAATCATCGCCTGCATGTCGACGCTGGTGAGCCTGCTGCAAAGCCCCAATCGCCTGCCAGGGCGTCCGCACAGGCACCGACCTTCTCCCCGTCCCCTCGCCACGTGCACACACCAAGCAGCCGTGCCCTCACGCCCCAGACAGCACGGGCACCCGCAGCTGAACAAGCCGCCCTTCCCCCCCATGTGACTGCTGCGGAGGCGTCTCTGCCCATTCAGCACCTGGAGCGCCTCGTGGCGGAAGCGCAGGCGGAAGTGGCACACACCCGGGCGGAAGTATCGGCGGCCAAGCGCGAAGCAGTGGACAAGCACCGCAATGTCACAGAGCACATCATCGAGCAGCAGCAGCAGCTGGCTGCCCGCAAGGCTGCCCTGCGCGCGGAGCACGCCGAGCGGTTGGCTCAATTGGGCGCCATTGCGCAGGCTTTGCGGCTACAGGAACTGAAGCGCACAGGTAGTACCACACATGTCGACGCCACCCTTGCGTCTGCCATCGCCGCTGGCGGCAGGCAAGCTCGGGAGGCGGGGCTGCTGGATGTGCAGGCTGCTCTGGTGAAGCCCCCCTCATCGAGCAGCCCTGTGCGCAGTGCTGCTCTTGGGGGCAGCACTGCACAAGGCCCTTCACCATTTGTAGCTGATAGCATCGCATCAATGCTGAGAGGGGCCCAAGGTTTGCCGCTTGGGACCCCCCGCTCACAGCATGTGGACCACGGTGCTGCCACGAGTCAGTCTCCAGGGCACAGGGGGGGCTTTCAAGAAGCTAGCCCCCCCCCCTCACCCCCTAGTGAAACTGAAAAAACAGAATTGGAGACCGCCCTGGATAGTCTCCTGCAGTTATTCAGCGATCGCTCAGAGGCAAAGCCTGGTGGCCCCCCTGCTTTCCCGTCAGGGGGGGGGTCACCACCCCCTGAAGCTGTAGCCTCACAGGGCCCCTCCATAAGCCATCATCACCTACAGAGGCCCATGCATGATTCACGACAGGCAGAACCAGCTGCCACAAGCATAGAGGCTTCTCGCTACGGCATCCGCACTATCACTGCAAGCCTGTCAGGGGGGGGTAACTTACCAATATCCCACCCTCCCAGATCTGCACAGGGTGCAGTCGCAGGCACACGTACAACTGCCAGTACCATTCCCATGCGTCGGTCGTCTTCCCCGCAGCCCCTGTATGTGCCAGAGGGCGCCAGGTACGCTGTGTCCTCTTCGATCGCACACCCCCTGCGCCCAGCCGCACAGCACAGCCACCAATCTTATGCTGGGCACACTGCCATACAGCCAGTACAGTCAGCAGAGACAGTTGGGTACAGCCAGGGTGCTGGCTTTTCCGTGGATTCTGCAGGGTCTACCCCCCCTGAACTACCTGTACCCCCCCCTCGACGCCTTGGGGCATCGCACTCAGGCAGAGGGGGCCTCGCTGCTGACAGCGCCACACAGACTCGCGAAGCAGCTGTGCACAGGCCCGCACTCAGGCGTGGACGCAGCCCCGCGCCAGCTGCCGCCCGGCACGGCGCCGCCCCCCACCGCTCCCCCATGTCAACGGCAGAGGCCGTGGCTGCCGCACGCAGCAGGGTCGCAGCCGCGGCGCCACCCTCCCCGCTCAGGCCTGAAGTCAAGCACCACATCCCCCCCACCCTGGCCATGAGCCTGTCCGTATATACCCCTAGTCACAGCGCAGCCCCTACGCACAGCGATCGCCCCCAGTACCACGCTCGGCAAGCCGCCGCCACGAGTGCCGCCGTTGACCCAGGCTTGGATCACATCCGTAGTCGCCAGTCGCATTCGCAGCCCCACGACGCACAGCCCCGCCCAAGGCGGCGACAGGGGAAGGGCTCCCCGCGCAGGCTGCAGCAGGACACAGCAGCCCATGCACAGCCCATGGACACAGCGGCTGCTCTACACGGCGCGTCTTCCGTGTCGCGTGCTGGCGACGGCGCTGGTGCCTCTGGGCGCAGGCACGTCGCCAGCCGGGCCCGGATGCCTGGGGCCACGGGGGGGGGGCAGATGCGTTGAAGCTACCCAGCATGCATCCGTCAGGCGTAGAGGTGCGTGTTTGTGGTACCGACAACAAATAGCACTTAATGCTCACAAGCAAGCACGGATGTACCCTGCGTGACATCTATTTTATGAATATGAACCTAATCTTGAAAGCGTGCAGTTTCACAACTACAACCACTGGACAAGTTCAATGCAGCCTGCTGATGAGACTTGTTGCACACAGCGCAACTAACTCTCGCACGCTTGATGAATTATACGCTGGCGACCCGCGACCCCCCTGCACCCACAACAGCTACTTCATGGTGACTCTGGGTCGCAACGTGACCCCCCCTGAACCCAGCTGGCCCCTCTCCTTGGCCCCTCCTGTTGCCCCGCCAAAGCGTGACGCATGCTCCAGCTCCTGCCGTGTGGGCTGCTGCATGATAGTGCGCAGGTCTGTGTTGGCCAGGGCGCCACTACCCACCTGGTTATACACCCCTGCCTTCTGTGTCTCCCAGTGCGCCACCTTCTCCTCTTGTGCCTTTCGGTAGGGCTCGCTGATCTTGCCGTAGTACTGCACCCGGATCGCCTTCGTCACCTCTGGCGTGACCACCCCCCTCACCACAGATAGGGGTGGTGACCAGTCCTCCAGGTCGCGGCGACACAGGGACACCCAGAAGTCGCAGGCCCCACGCCCCTCCTCTAGGTACTTGCGCACACTGGTGCACACCCCCGAGGTGCGAGCTACCACATCCCCTGGGCAGAATCCCAGGATCTCCCGAATCACAAACGCAGGCAATAAGCGGAAGAACTGCAGGGTGGGGTCGGCGGCTTGCAACGCGGGAAAGCGGTAGAACAGGTCATCCCGCTCGGCTTCTGAGGCGACGCGTCTGGGCAGTAGCTCTGACGCCACTGCTCGCATCTTGCTCAGGATCAACTGCATGCTCTGGATTTCAATCATTTGCACCTTGTCCAGGGCTTGTGCTGCAGTCAGCTCTCGCCTCAAGGCTGATGAGCTCTTCATAATGTTCGCCATAGGCTTGTTCTTGATCAGCGCAGCTGCGTCGCCATATCGTAGTGTTGAAATAGTGTTCTTGAAGCTTTCTGTGTCCAGGCCAGCGTTCACTACCAGGTGGGTCCGCTGCAACATAGCGGCGTGAATAAGGCTTGACACCTGGGCAGTTCACAGCGGCAGGAGCTTTCGGCATACTCACCGTGTTGCCGCCAAAGGAGGACTTGAGCAGCCGTGTCAGCTTACTGGCTCGGTAGGGGATGTGGCTTGTTCCCCGTGAGCTTCGCTTTGTTCTGCCTTTCTTGGCGCTCAAAGCGTTGATCACTCCGCCGAGGGCGTTTAGAGAGGTGTTGATCAGCCGGGCCTCCGCCAGCCGATCTGCATTGTTGCCAGACTGGTCAAATCGCTCGCTGCCGGCCAGGTCCACCAGGTTCAGGATGCTATCTGCAATGGGGGCGGGTGGGGAGGGGGTCATACAAGGCTCTACTGCTAATGCCGGCCCCGGCCCCGATCGCAGCACAAAGGTACCTATCACTTACTCTGCACCATCACCGGTTTGGATCTGCGGTCCTCGATACACACCATGACTTGCACAATGGCATGGGAGCGCGAAGATCGGGCGTTTGCAGCTGTGCTCGCAGTGGACCTGTTTTCGTTCCCATACTCAATCAGCCGAATGAAGTCCTCTACTGCAAGCAAGGACACCTCAGAGGCATTGGTCACACAGTAATCGCCAAAGTCCCGCAAGGTGAGCTTTGGGCGGTGCCGCACAAGCAAGTCCACCACATTTTCCATGTAGATCTCCACAAAGCTGACTTTGATGGTGGGTCTCACACCCTCCGGCAGGCTGGCCATGCGTGCAAACAGGTCCCCCATGATGCGGGGGATAAGGCCACACAGCAGGGGATCAGTCATGTCGGGGTGGATGCTGCTCTTGTCGTCCTTGGGAGGGCCAAACATCGTGTGTGTCTTTCCAGAGGCGGTTTGACCGTAGCAGATGATGGCGCCATTGTATCCCTCACAGGCGGCGTCAAGCACGGGCTTTCCCACTGACGTATACAGCTCCCGCTGCATGGTTTGGGGAGGGAACACACCTTGGAAAGCAAAGGGTAAGAAGCGGCCCGACACCGGGTGCTGCACCGTTACACCGCCGCCAGAGCCGTCGTACTCCACAACCAGCGCCTCTTTGCCGGGTGCGGCACTAAAAGGCCGGAAGCGACAAAACACCTGCATGCCCTTTTGTTGACCTGTGGATAATGAAGCTGGGGCCAAGTGGGCTCTCACTGTGTTTTTGACTTCTGCACAGGATTGCATTTGGTTGCAACGAATTGCGCAGGGAAGCGGCTTGGCCGCCTCGACATCGCCAGCATGCACGTACACCTGATTGCACGGAGGATGGCGTTGATATATCCCGGGCTATGTCGTGCAAATATTCCTCCGAATGCGACTCGGACTCCCATTTCCCCTCTGCAATCACAACGAACCAAGGCAGCTTGCGGTTACTGATTGGCGACAAACACGCCGAGCAGTGATTCCTCACCTTCCGCAGCCATTAGCACGGCAGGCGCGATAGACGAAGGTTGGTCAGATAAAAATGTATCTACTAGCTCTTTGGTATTGCTGAAGTTGGTTGTTGGTCAGCAGAACTGCTCCAGTGGAGTGGGATGTCCGCGCAGAGAAACTTTCTTGGATTTCCAGGCTGTGCACTTGTAAAAGAAGCAGCAGCCAGTGCAGAAATGCAGTCATTAGATTCGAAGCAACGAGAAAAAAATATCGCAATTCAAGCTAGTTGACAGCTGAGGACACAGTTTTCGCACCCGGCCCACTGTTACTAGTTACTAGTTCGTTCTACGAGGGGGGGCGTGCAATGCAGCAGCTGGTACTACAGTCGCCAAGCCGCGGCAGGCGGCGAGGTGTCTGCCACAGCCAGCAGCACCCCTTGCCAAGCCTGGGATAAGCCTGTGGGGGCAGCGGCGCACGTGAGCGCCCCTGCATGCCCCATCGACGGCGTTGTCAAGCGAAACACGTGAAACCCCCATGCAGGCAAATGCGCCGACAGCCCCCCCCCCTCTGCACTGAAAATGGACCCAGCGCTGCGACGGTAGTACTTGCCACTCCAGGCATCCTCAAAAGTCAGCACACCCTTTGGGGCGCGTTCCAATTGCGACAGCGCGCCCCCCACCACCGCCTCCTCAGACCCCCCCTCAGACCCCGTTCCCACGGCCCCCAAATCAAGCACGCCACTGGCCGCCTGGTAGCTCATATTCACAACCACAATAACACACGCCCCGCTGATCTGCACATCCGCTGCTGACGCAGTGCAAGGCACCCTTGCAAGCGCGATCAATGGGCTGTCCTGCTTGTCGGCTGTCATGCGAACAGGCACGGGGGCCCACAGCCCATCATTTGCGGCACCACATGAGCCCAGCGCAAGCAAACGCGAGTAAAACGCCGAAATGCCGTGGTGTGGCCATGCCACTTCCGCTTCCTGGCTGGCGTTGAGGCCGTCTGCAACGCACCACGGGGCAGCGCCCTCGGAAGGCCTGGCCTCAATGTGCATGCTGTGGTGCTGGCGCCGGCCGCTGAGCTGTCCGTCATGCAGCAGCCGTGCCCCGGGGCTGAACATAAGCAGCACTGCGGCTGCAAAGTGCCGCGCTTGCTCACTGGCCAGCGCCGCTGCACAGGCGTCACGCCACGTGCTGTCATCACTCTTCGCACAGGCAGCCACGGCTGGCACCGGCAACGCATACGCCGCAGCTGCCCTGGGCTCATCGTGGTTCTCAATGTACCGGCAGCAGCGTGTGTGGAACACAGCGCTTCCCGACATGTGTTCCGCCAGCGCCTTGGAGTTGCCCTGGGGCTGCATGCCGCTCCGCGCTGCCAGCGGCCACACGCACTGCCCTGGAGCGGCAGCAGCAGCCTGCACCGTGTATGCGCCCCCCTGCGCTGCCAGCGGCACTGCGGAGGCCCCCCGCGACTTGTGATAGAAGCTGTCGTCATATGTGAAATGGAAGCCCAGCTGCTGCAGCGCCCACGCTGATCCCGCACCGTAGCTTTCAGCCAAGAACACAAACCCTGGATCCACTGATTGTGCTGCTGCAATTGCTGCGGACCAGAACTCGCGGGGGGGCACGCCTGTCAAGGGGGGTTCGTTCTGGCCTGCCCCCCCTGTAGTTTTGTCGCTTGGGGAGGTCCGTTTAATGTGCCCCCAGCCGCTTTCAAACGTTGCACTCAGCGCCAAGTGTGCCATGTCACAGCGTAGGGCATCCGCAAGGCCCCGGTGGGCGATGCCGGCCACAATTGTGCTCATGGCTGCACTGGTGGCTGCCTTGCTGTAGTCCAGTTGCAGGGTGTCGCCCCAGGCTCCGCTGCTGGCGGCACGCTCTGCGCCGTTGGCGATGAGCACACCCCCGATTTCCACCCCCTGGGGGGGCTCAGACCCTTCGCCCACGGCACACGTGACGAGGAGCTCCGGCTGCTCCAGTGCCCAGGGATGATCCACTGCGACGTGGTTGGGCACAAAGTCCAGCATCAGCCGCATGCCTCGGGTGTGGCAGCGAGTGCGCAAGGCACGGAGAGACTTCTCCCCGCCAAGAGCAGCCGGCACTGTGTACCCTGTCACTGCAAAAGGGGACGCAGCAAGGCACTCGGGCGGCACATCTGGAAAGTGGGATGCCGAATATTTGATTCCATCTGAGCCTGTGCTCCACACGCCTGCAGAATTGAGCTGAAGGGTATGGCAAGCGGCGCTTGAAAGTCGAAGACCGCTTACCGAGTAAGTACAGAATGTGCACACCACTACTTGACAGTTGGTCCAAAATACCATCAGACACCAATGAAATCTCTCGTGTGTGGTCAAAGTCTAAAACGTGCTCACTGCGCAAAGCACGCGCTTGTTGGCACGTGGCCCAAAAGTCTACTTCAGGGCTGGCACAAACCTGGCTCTCAGTTGATAAATTATGGGGCTTCGCACAAGTGCAGGAGGTACGTCGGCCTCTGCCATGGCTGCGAGACTAGATTTCAGACAAGCGATTTGATTCGCTGAAAGTGGTAAAATCCGGCAGCGTTTGTCAGCGCAAGATGTGAAGTTGAACGTGAGCAAACCGGCTACGCAGATTTTTCCAGCTTTTAGCCCCCCATTGCCTGCCTTAGTCACTGCAAGCTTGCACATGCTGCAAGCATCCCAGCATGAACAACGAAAGTGATGTGGAATAATTTCATTCAACTTTGTCCTGTCAACTTACCGAGACAAGCGTTCAAAAACAAGTCTGACCTGACCATCTCCACTTCGGTCTCAACATCGTCATCAACATGGCTGCTGCCACTGAACCCCAGAAGACTCAAGCCCAGCTCATCGCTGAGTCCACTTGGGCATCATACAGCCAGCTGCTGGCCAAGGGCGACGCCGGCATCTTGAAGCTATACGTACGTGACTGATTCAGCAAACCGCGTGCACCTGCGGGATTCTTTCTTGACACATGGTGCACTCAAACTTACCGTGCAGACTGCGAACGCGCTCGGAGCCAATGAAGGTGAAGTTGCTGAGGGAGCTGCAGGTATCACTGGCATTCTGCAGAAGAAGGTGGGTGCTTTAAATGGGTTCCTTCGTGACACGTCCGTTGACAAGCTCGACGACGTTTTGTTACCTTGCTCTTTCACAGTTGGCCAACGGAGCTCCTCAATTTACCTCCATCTCTGTGTCTGGATCAGGTGTAACAGCAACTGGTGGTGTCCTTGTTCTCATCGCTGGCGATGTGGTCTTCGGCCAGACAGTAAGTGTGAATGCTGCCAATTTCCGCACAGTACGCTAGACAATTGTTTGCAGAAGAGCCGCTTCCAGCAGATTCTGTACCTTGTCAGTGATACTGCAGTGCCTGGGGGCATTGGCATCCAGCTGGATGTCTACCGTACTGCCGGCACCACAGGCGCTGCTGCTTCTTTGAACCCCGTGGCAGCTGGCAAGACCGTCATGGAGTACATTACATCATACTACGCTGCCATCCAGAACGATGCCAAGGCCATCCAGGCCGCATATGTACGGTATATATGTTTTACTTTCCCATCTGCGTTGTCTCACGTGTTTTAATTTTTTTGCAGCGCGAGTCTTCCATCATGACCGTTGACGGCGAGACCATCACTGGCGGAGCAGCGATTGTCGACAAGATCTCCAAGTTCATCGGGTGCACTTTCGAAGTGCAAACTGTACGTTGACACCCTCTCCACTCGCCTGCTCACCCCCCTTGACATCCTTCCCTCCTTGATCGCAGGCTGACATCCTCCCCGCCACTGCTGACGGCAGCATGTTCCTGTCCTTCGTGGGCGGCGCCTTCCGCCTGCCAGGCGAGACCAACGCCCTGCTCTTCACCCGGTAAGTCCTGCACCACACGCGCTGCCTTGCAACGCATTCACCCCCCTGCTTGCTGGTGCAGAGTGATGATGGTGACTTCCGACCAGAACGGCCTGCACTTGGCCAACGACATGTTCCGCATGAACTACTCTTAAATCATAGGCACAGCACGCGCTTGGTGCATCGTGTGTGGGGAGGCTGTGTGTGTGAACATTGCTGCTTTCGGCGCGATTACAATACATTCGTGTACTGTCTTGCCGTGCACCAGGTGGCTGCCACTCCTGCGCACTGCACACGCAATCTGGCCAGCACGGCACTCAAATATGCAAAGTGTGTGTGCATGCACTACGCGGTCATCCTTAGCGGGTCTGCGTGCCGCTGGCCAATGCACTGCGATGCTGCCATGTACTCTGCTGATGCTGGGCCAGCAGCTCACTGGCCAATGGCAACATCCCCCTCTGCGTCCCCAGCCTTGTCTTCATCATCATCGTCGTCATCATCGTCATCGTCATCCTCCTCGTCATCTGCCTTGTTGCTGAACTCATTGAACATGTACTCGGCATTGTACTCCATGAGGAATTGAGTGCTGCGGCGCACATCCACAAACAGCCCGTAGCACTTGGTGATGTCAGCCACCTCCACCTCGGTGCCCTTGCGCTTGGCGCACACCAGCGCAGAGGTCATGATGAGCTGGATGGCGTACCGCAGTGTGGTTTCCTGGGCGATGCGCGTGAGGAGATCCATGGCCTCATCCCCCATCTCAACGTCCTCCTCCTCGCAGCGGATCGTGAGGATGTGACGCAGCTCCGCGGCGCCGTAGGGCGAAGTGGGCACGATCATCAGGCGGTCCAGCAGGTCGATGGGCATGCCATGGGGGGACTCGTACTCTGTGCCGCGGATCTTGGTGATGCCGCGGTTGGTGGCTGTGATGAGGATGGGGGCCAGGTCTGACTCCAGAGCGCGGTTCAACCAGGAAAAGCACTCGATATCCAGCATGTGCACCTCGTCGATGAAGAGCACGCCTGGCACGATGGTAGCCTTGCCCTCCTCGCGCCAGTCCGCCACCTTCAGGTCGATCTGCTCGCGCACCTCTGGCTTGATCTCGCCAGTGTCGCCTGCAAACAGCGCCAGGAAGCCCTGCGTGCGGGAGTTGATGACGTCGATCTCGTGCAGGGAGACGGTGTGCACGACTTCCTTGCGTTTCTGCAGTTCCCCCTCCGGGCACTGCACGAATCGAGTCTGGGGGCCCATCGCGTCGTAGTCCCGGGAGCGGGAGAAGGAGCGCCCCAGACGGGTGATCTTGCCGGTGGCTTTGTCAATGGTGATCACGTCTCCTGCGGTGACCTTCTCCTTTGTGAGGGACTCCACCATCTTTTGCCCCAAGTCGTACAACGTCTCCATTTCCGTGGTCTTCAGCGTGATTGTGCCACTGCGGTCACCGCTGCCGTCTGCTGCAGCGTTGACTTCAATTTCAACTACTTCGCCCTCAATCATCTCTGTTTCCTCCAGAATGCGAACGCCAATAGAGCGGCGGAAAGCTTGGGTGAGCGCCTCAGTTTTGGACATTTCCAGAGAGAAAATCTGCGCATGACCACTGTATGTGGCAAGCAGCGGTGGTAAATACAAAGTAAGATGCACATACCTCACTTCCAGCGATCATTGTGAACGGGGTATCTTCGCCAAGTGCTTGAGCGATACCCATAGCGATGGCAGTCTGAGCAGGGATTTAGTGCAGATTCCGCAGCTGTGAGAGTGAGTCCTTGACAGCAATAAGCAACATACCTTGCCTGTGCCAGGTGGGCCGGCCAGTAAAACTGCTCGGCCAGCGATGTGGCCTGCCTGTACCATCTTCAGCACGATGCCAGCAGCCTGCGAATGAAGTGGGTGAGAGTTTCGTCCAACAGCGACAAAAACGTCGGAAGGCGGCAGAGGCTGCCCGTTGGGAGCGACACGTACCCGGCGGGCGTCTTTCTGGCCAACCATGCCTTGCGAAATGTTGCGCGGCTCAAGGCTGTCGTCCAATCCAAGACCACGAATGTGAGAATGAGCACCTGTGAATTCAAATGGGCAGGAGCTTCAGAGGTACTGACATGGAAACGGCGGCTGCCTGGACATACCGATGCGCTCCATTCGGGTCAAGTCTTTCACCTCAGCAACCTTGACATCACTTCCAGCAGCAGCCTGTAGGCAAAAACCGAGCGCGTTAAAAGTATGAATAGCGTGTGAGGCCAAATGTCAGTGAACATACCATTTTGAAAACTGGCTTTACAAGCGAAACGCTGAAGAAACTCTACAACGGTAGGAAGTTTGCACGACTGCAATGCGTCAAGAACGCTCTATGACAGGTGAGAATCGGTGATAGATTGCTAAACGATTTGGCAGACTTTGACGAGCGTTGTTTCCATAGGTCTTGTCTGATTGTGAAAACAGTACAGCAACCGGTGTCCCCCCCCTCGTGTCCCCAAAAGAAAGGCAGGCGCCAAAAGTGCCACAAAATTCCAGACATTGCACAACCTGGGCGAGAAAACTGCGCCCGACCGCAGCATGATAATGTGCCCCACCATTCACCTCAAGGCAGATGCAGCAGCGTACAAGTTCACGCTGGTATTCTTCTGAGTGACAGAGGGTATCTGATGGTGAGTGATCAAGCAGCTGGAGTCCTGCACACCATCCTGCAGCACCCGAAGTGCAGTTTTGGCAGCCCAGCCGTTCAGTGGATGCGAATTGCTGCCCGCGAACTCTGCCAGCGAGTGCCACTTTGCATCCAGGACTTCTGTCCCGTCCGGTGTGAGCACCACGGATCCGTCGCTGGCTCGGGGGGCATCAGGCGCTACGGAGCATAGGCTTACTATGCACATGTCCGATACGCCCCAGGCCATGCGGTGTTGGTGTCGCAGGCCCAGCAAGCCGTGAAACGCACAGGGCACCCCAACCTCCTCCTGCAGCTCTCGTGTCACTGCCACGTCCAAGTCTTCGCCGACATCTACGAGCCCTCCCGGAAACTTCCAAATAGTGTTCTTGTGTCGCTCATTAACCAACAGCAGTCGCGCGTTCTCCGGGTCCCAGTTGTCCACGACCAGTCCAGCCATGCCTATTTGATGCGAGGCGTATGGCGGCACCGGGTCAGCAGCATCTGCGAGCCATTTGTAGAGAACGATGCTCAGGCCATCTGCTGAAGTGTGGTGGGCCTTGAGGCCTGATGCAATTGCTGCTGCAAGTGCAGCACCATTCTGGAGAGAGAGAGTGCACCACACAGCGGATTTTGCACCCTGCAAAGCCTCCTCAATTGCTGTCTCAAACACAGCTGATGGCGTCTTGCTAAGCTGTTCTGGTACATGTTCCCATTCTAGATTGACAGCACCGAATCGTCCAGGTTGCAGCGCTGCCCCCAGTGACTGAGACGAGATCTGCCGAGTGCCCTTGCTACTGCTGCCAGCATGTGACGTGGCGTAAATTCGTGAAATCGCCTTTCTGATCATTGTGTCAGGTCAAATGGCAAATAGTCCTGCAACTGCCAACAAATATGACTGTGTTCATTGCATCATTGAATTTAAATCTGAAGCATGCTTGGTTTCAATCCGCAGACCTCGCCCGCCCCTTGCACAGCGGTAGACACCACGCCGAACAAATCTATGCCTCTGCCTCCTCCTCTGCAGCGCCGGTCTTCTTCTTGCGGCGACGGCGCTTGCCTCCAGCACCAGCAGCATGCAGGGGCGTTGCCAGGATGGCTGCCAGGTCCTCAGGCAGCGCCTTGTCGGACTTGATGCCCTCGGGCAGCTCCAGGCCAGTAACGGCCTCTGTACCCTTGGAGGTGACCAGTGCAGTCACCTTGAACTGCGCAACCACGTCCCCAGCAGCCTCGGTGAGCACAGGGTACTCATACATGACGTCGTGCTTGAGGCACTCTGACATTCCCATGCGGGCCGCCTTCTCGTCATCCAGGGCACGCAGTGTGAACGGCATGGTGCTGAACTTGGTGGTGACGGCGCTCATGAGGGCGCGGCTGGCCTTCATTTTCAGCGTGAAGTGGTTCTCCACTGCCCGCTTGAACACGGTGCTGCGAACATCGCCCTGCTTAGGCTTGCCCTCGCCGGTTGAGAACGCAACGTCAACCGCGAACACATCGTGTTCGGCGAAGGTCTCCTCAGAGACCTTCTGGTCGTCACCGCCGCGCAGCAAGACCACCTTGTTTCCGTCAATGACGTACTGTTTCATCTGGTGCATCAAAGTGCCCTGGACAGCATTCACGCCGTAGGCCTCAGCAACGCGGACGAGGGCAGCAGTCACCTCAGAGTTCTGCAAGCAGAAAAAACGATATTGGCACAGCAGGAAGGATGCACTGCAGTGCGCGTACCTTGGCGCCAACCTTGATGAGGCGGGCGGCGATCTGAGCTCCCTGGTAGGCGGCCACAATCACATCAGCAGCAGTGCCAGTTGGGGCAGTGAAGGCCTGGCCGGCCGCCTCGGGGACCACAGTGGTGTGTGCACCAACAGCAATGTAGCCGTCAAAGTGCGCTCCAAGGTCACTGCAAGAACGATGGGGTCACATTTGCCGGCATCAGAATCGAAGGGTGCGGAATTCGATGGAGAGCAAGCTTCCTCATCACGCTGTTCAAATATACATACATCTTGACAATATCCCCTGCCTTCAGCTCCGTCGTATCAGTTGAGAGGGGAGAAAAGTGGCATACAACATTGTTAACGTTCAAACAAGTGGGGAATGCGACACCCTTGTCAATCTTGGACTTTTTGAACTGCGTCTCGCACTGCTTTTCGATCAGAGTGTCTCCAAATGCACAAACGTCAACAATCTTGTTACCGGCAACAATTTGAGTTGCAATCAAGCCTTGGAGGGTCTGTACACACCACGGGGCATCAACAAATGAATCACAGAAGAAATCATGGACGCTTGCGCTGCAGCATGCTGAGAGCTTAGAAGAGAACGCACCTTCTGCACGACCTCGGCAGCAGCCTTGTACTTTGTGCCCACATCTCCTGCGAGTGCGGTGACCTCCTCCTGCTGCATGCTGGCGGGGACTTGCTCGGCAGCCATGTTGCAAGTTCTTGCGGAAAACGAAAAGCTAGTACTGTTGCGCGCAGGCAAAGCAGTGAATGAGCACAGGTATTGGTACATGAGAGACAGTGGATTTGAGTTGACTCGCTGCCGTGTGTCTCCCCAGGTCGACAAAACGATTGCCGGGAATATAGCTACTAGTCTGTCCATGGGTGCCTCAATTTGAGTTGTCTCAAACAGAGGCATTTTGCAAACAACAGAAGCGGCAACTTTCACTCTTCTGAGGAGCCACGAAGATAACAAATATTCTCAAGACTGCCCTTCACCGTGCCTTTCGCAACACAGCGGTGTTGGCTTTTGCAGTGAAATGGCAGTGCCACCCGGCCTGCAGGGGCAGGCGTCCAGTGTCCCGCGTGGCGGGGCGACAAAATGCAGCTGCACAGCTGATGCCACGTGATCTTGAACGGGCAAATGCTGTAGCTGTGTGGCATAAGTCCGATGCCGGGTGGAGCTACCTGCCGGGAGAGCTGCTTCAGATGTAGCAGCCCCCGTCTCTTGCTGGCCTGTGACTTGCCTGGGGCCAAGGGGACATCGCCGCAGGGCTGCCCCGGTGTTTTGCACTACAACTACACTCCTGAGATTGGTTGCCAGGCTACAAACTGCACCAGCGCTGCACCAGCTGGCGGGTAAGTTGGGGGCTTGCCTGAGCGGAGCGCAAGCGATCAAACCACTGTATTCATTCAGGTCGCGAAGAGTTGCGGCACGCGCATGTGAAAATGATCACAATGGGCCTCCGTGCTGTGCCTTCACCGTGCTGCGGCGCCGGCTCACACACGCAAACACTCAGCAGACAGGGTGCAAAGATCACCGCGCCGACCAGCCGCCGATAAGCAAACAGTGACGGAGCTGCTTGATCTTGTGACCATGTAATGCCTAGCGACCTGCCAGCCTGAGCTTTGCTCCGTAAACTGGCCCATGGGTAGCCAACAGCTGTTGGCTGCCTACCCAGGCACTGCAGCAAGACATCGAGGTGCTCATCGCTTATCAAGCTCAGCAATGAGGATGTCGTGTTCTCTCAAGGCAGCCATGATTTGTTTCTGGTGGTCAAATTTCTGTATTCCCATCTGGGTCAGCCCACGCGTGCTCAGCCGCTGTGCAAAGAAACGTGCAGAACTTTCGTTGGCTGGACATGTGCTGCAATGCTGTACGCACCTGAATACGATAGCCGTTGAGGTTTTTCTCAAAGGGCGCCCTGCAATGAATTTTGTGCAGTGCAGTGCAGATATTCCTCATTTAGCCAATGCACTCACTTGTATTGCGGGAGGCCAATCGAAGCAACCCAGTCTGCACACTCCGTTGGAGACCACTGCGATGGATCTGCTGTTTGATGCGCCATACTGACCGACTGCCTCCAAGAAGCAAGAAGAAAATAATGCATGGTTGAGGTTGGGTAGAGTGTGCATTCAATGTAATTGGTGATAGGCCTAGCCAACAGCAGATTTTGCTTGCAACTCAATGCAGGCCCCCCTCACAAGACTGCAGTAATTCTTGTGCCTGAATGCTTGCTGCACCCCAGTGCCCAGCATGGGAGATAAAGTAGCCCTATTCTCTATGTTTGGAAGCCTTGCAAAGCCCTGAAACACCTGTAGCTGTGCTACTTGAGTGCACAAAGTCTAGGAAATTACGGCCCCCAGCTTTCACTAGTGACTCACACAACTGCTGCTCGTCCGGCTGGCTTTTCTCGCGCACTGTCTGCTTCTACTTCAGGTACAATGATGCGAATGATTGGCTCGGTGCTTTCACCTACGCTCCTAGGGCCAAGCAAAGACGATCAGATGCAGCTCGCGGCGTGTGTCGACGACGAATCGCCACTTGCAGAAATCCAGCAATTTATTGTGTGGGCAGACCAGTGTCTCGAAACCCCCCCTGAGGATGAAAGCAAAATACTGCAAATCAATGAACACGCAAAAATGGGCGATCTCATATACACGTGGACAGCACATTTGCCAACCAGGGCCTTCACAGATTGCTGGGTGAGTAGAAGCAGCAAAAGCTCGTTACAACAAGCCAAAAAGCTGCCCAATGTGCAAGGCACCAAAGTCACACTGCACTGTATGCGCAGCTTGTCGTAGCGGATCTTGTCGTGCACCATTGCGGCCGTGCCAGCTACGTGCGGTATAGGGTCATTGCGGATGCTGTGTACGCGATGTACAAAAACCAAGATTTGCTGGATCAAACTCTGACAGGAATTCCAGATGGCTTGCTGTCGGCACCAATACAAGGGCGACCCAACAGTGGCACCCTGGCCATGCTGCTGAGGGAGAGGCTGGGCTGCCGCTGGCCATCTGGGCAGCCTGCGTGCTTCATTCTTGCTTAGATCGAGTGCAGGGGTTTCCATGGATTCACTCACGAGCTGCGCTTGTGGGCTATCCTGAAAAATCGGCACATCACGTCGGAGGAGTGCACTTGGATTTTTTAGGGTCGCCCACTCCCTGCCAGCAGCCTCAGCTTTCTTTCGACCTCAGCGTTTGCAAGCAGCCGCTGCAGCGCTTTTCACAGGTACAAGCCATAATTGACGAGCAGTTCCCCCTGCCCCAGGGGTGGGTGCAAGCTACCAAGGCAGTGTGCTTGGATATATACTACTACCAGTCTGGCCCAGGCTCTGGCGAGGAGAGCCCAAGCAGGAGCAGAAGGAGCCTGGGAGCGCCGCTGCTGTGCGCGCGCAGCGAGCGAGCATCCCACCCCTCGAGGAGCCCACTGACATTGTGCACAACCATGCAGCTGATGACATCGTGCTGGAGGCACTGTCACCAGCTCGAACGACATGCCACTTTATGTACGAGGTGGCATGTCTCCAAGATGGCTCCTACGCTATGGCCTTCGTGGAGCTCAATTGGTTTGAGTCAACACAGCTCAAGCTGAAGGATGTGAGTGACCCAAATTTTTATGCTGACGCTCGGCGGCTGCTCGATGCGGCAAGGCTGAGCACCACTGACACGAAGCAGCCCCCCTTGGAGTCCTAGAGGATTGCGCGATAAATGAGCTGTCAGCACATGCATGCGACCGCCGTTTTGTCCTGGTTTGGACTGCGCCGCTCGGGTGACTTTGCTGCTGCTCCTAGTTCGTGGCTATGAACTCGTGTGGAAATTAGCATAAAGCCAAACACACTGCATTCGTGAAATGCACGCACCCCAAGGCAGGGGCTCTGCTCAGCAATGTGAGCTTGTACTTGGCACTTGTTGGGGGTTCCAGCCAGAGGAGCTGGTACCCAGCCCCACGTGTACTAGTAGTACAAGCTTGTCGACGTCTCGGGGGCCTTCGGATCGGAAGCTAGATCGGGCTTCGTGTGTTCGTGTCAGTGGGCTTGACACCAATCAACAAAACATGACGCACATTATTATATTGGTGTATGCAATATTTGCCGTCTGGCTTGAAGCAGAAAAGTGCCTTTCGCAGCAGTGAGATATCTCTTGCTCACACACGAGAACTTTGAGGCCAGCCACCGCTCGCCATTATTGACGAAGCTGTTGGGCATTCAACTATTTTAAGTATGAGTCAAGCTACACACAATCCACAAAAGGGGCTCAACTTCATCGAGCAGGCACGTGCACGCCAGCTCAAAGTGAGTGAATTGAACCTGCGTCGCTGCGACCTCTGCGAGAAAGTGCCTTGATCGCTGCAGAGTAGTGCAGCTGCAGAAGGAGAGGGTTACTTGCAGTCACATCCAGAGCTTGTTGCGCTGCTCAATGATTTGGTCACCTCCATTCTTTTGAAAAAGCCGACTGACCCAGTCGCTTTCGCTGCTCAGCGTGCTCAAGCAATATGTCTGGCTCAATAGGTCATATTGTAATGTGCGACACAATTTTTCATCACAACCCTTGTAGTCCAACGGCTAGGATGCGCCGCTTTCACCGGCGAAATCCGGGTTCGATTCCCGGCGAGGGTGATCTTTTTGGATTGTCCTTCTGAGCTGCCTTTTTGTGCGATGCTGACTTGGTCTGCTGACCAGGACGCTCGCTATAAGCAGTGTCTTCCTTGACACCTTGCAATACAAATACATCTGATGCTGGTCATCATAGCGTGGCTTGCT